>NHCFR05603__coassemble_674_pt1 | contig 21220 bp, 19 predicted proteins | sample NHCFR05603__metabat2_high_PE_046 | metagenome-assembled genome bin NHCFR05603
TCGATGCGGCTTTGCCGCGCTTCCCATTCCACAGGCCTTCGCCCCTTTCATTCCCGTTGTGACGCCTCCCACTCCTGCCGCAGCAGCGAGAAGGGGACGTCGTCGTGCACCTGGCCCCCTGGGCACCGCACCGCCCGGCGCAGCAGCCCCTCCCGGGTAAAGCCCAGCTTTTCCAGCACCCGCTGGGAGGCTTTGTTCTCCCGGAACACCCGGGCCGAAAGCACCGGCGCCCCCAGCGTTTGGAAGGCGTAGGGCACCACGGCCCCCAGGGCCTCGGTCATCAAGCCTTGGCCGGCGAACGCCTCCCCCACAAAGTACTCCAGGGAGAGGCTTTCCATCTGGTAGCGCAGGTTGTCGGGGGAGAGCCACACCACCCCCGCCAGCAGCCCGGTGGCCCGCTCCTCCAGATAGAAGGCCCGGCCAGAGGCCTGGTCCTTTTCCAGCTGCCGCTCCGCCTGCTCCGGGGTGATGGGCGCCATGGGGTTGCAGTCCATCACATAGGGGCTGTTGCGCAGCTCCAGGTAGGCGTCCCTGTCCGAGAGCCGGGCCCGGCGCAGCAGCAAGCGCTTTGTCTGTAAGACAGCATCCATACTCGCCCCTCCTTACAGCAGCTTTTCCGAGGGCAGGCCCTCCACCTGCCGCAGCAGCGATTGGGCGTCCTCCTCCACCGCCTGGCGGAAGCTCTCCCGGAAGCGCCGCAGCGCCTTGATGTCCTGGAGCAGGCTGTCCCGCTCCCGCTCCAAATCGCGGCACACCGGCAGCCGCGGGTCCTCTGGGGGGAGTGCTTCCGCCGGCGGGACGGCTTTGGCGGCGGCCAGCTCCTCCCGGAGGCGGGCGTTCTCCCGCCGGAGGGCCCGGGCGTCTTCCGCCAGCTCCTCCCGCTCCCGGCTGTCCTCCTCCAGGCGCACGGAGAGCTCCTCCAAAAAGGCGTCCACCTGCTGGGCAGCGTACCACTTGCCCTTGGCCCGGAAGCTGGCCCCCGCCAGGAGCTCCTTTGTCAAATCCATCGCTAGTCCTCCTTTTCCAGGGCGGCCCGCAGCTCCTCCCGGGAATACAGGGCGTTCAGCGCCTGCAGCAGCCCGTTGGCGGAAAGGCGCTCCGGCAGGCCCAGGCGCTTTTGCAGGGCCTTCCGCCGGGCGGCGCTGTCCTCCCCGCCGGTAAGGCCCAGCTGGAACAAATCGGCCTTGGTCAGCGGCGGGGCCGTCTCTTTGGGCGGGGCAGGGCCGTCCTCCACCGTGGCGCCCGCCCGCTCCAAGGCCTGGCGCAGCACAGAGAGCTCCATGCCCTCCACCCCCAGCTTGCCCTCTTTGGAGGGGGCGGCCTTGCGGCGCTCCTTGCCCAGAATGTCGGGGATGTAGGCGTGCTTTATCTGCTCCGGGGGGATGGAGGAGGACAGTTTCCCCCGGATGAGGAACCCGGCGCCGTCGCTGTCCGTCAGCACAATAAGCCCCCGCTTTTTGGCCAGAGCCCGCAGGTAGGCCAGCTTCTCCCTGTCCTGGAAGATGCCAAAGCCCTTTGTCTCTATGATAACACCCTCCACCAGAGAAGAAAGCTTGATTTTGTCGTACTTGCCCTCCACTACGATGGCCTCTTTCACCCGTATCATGCCCGCTCCCTCCGGGCGGCCAGCAGCAGCTTGGCGATGAGCTCGTCCAAAATAATCCGTGGCTCCAGCCGGGAGCCTTTCAGGGCCATGTCCGCCTCCAGCAGCAGGTGCAGGCTCTCCCGCAGCACCTGCTGGGGCACCCCCCGCACGTTCTGCTGGGCCTTTTTCAGGCGGAAATCCTTGCCCTTGTAGTCGCCGTACTGGGCGGCGTCCCCATAGGTGCCGCCGTTCTCCAACGCGGCCCGCACCCGCACCATGTCCACGTAGGAGGTGGCCAGCGCCCCCAAAATGGCGATGGGCTCCTCCCGCTGGTAGAACAGGGCGTCCAGCAAGGTGTAGGCCTTTTCGTAGTTCCCGGCCACCAGGGCCCCCGAGAGCAAAAACACCGTAGTTTCCGTGGACTTGGCCACCAGCTCCTCTATCATGGCCAGGGTGATTTCCCCCTGCCCCTGGCCCAGGGCGTAGGCGCACAGCTTTTCCACCTCGTTTTGCAGGGTGGTCAAATCCTGGCCGGCGTAGTCCAGCAGCTTTTGGGCCGCCTGCCGCGGCAGGGCGCACCCGGCCTTTTCCGCCTCCCGGGTGACAAAGCGCAGCAAATCCCCCTGGCCCCGCCGGGCGCACAGGGCCACGGTGCCCCGCTCCTCCGCCTGCTTGAGGAACTTCCGCCACTTGGAGGAGCGCTTGCCGTCAAAGTCCAAGGTGGGGTACCAGAACACCAGGGTGGTGCTCTCCGGGGCCAGCTCCCACAGCTCGTAAAGCTTCTCCAGCTCCTGGGGGGATTTGGCCTCCACGTCAAAGTCCGCCACAGAGACGCACTTGCGCTGGGCGAAAAAGGGCAGCGCCTGGGCCGCGTCGCCCACGCTGTCCAAAGAGGAATCGTTGGTAAAGGACTGGTTGTTAAACTCGGGGAAGGCGTCCCCGGCGGCCCGCTTTATCAGCTGCTGGGCCAGGCGCTTGACCAGGTACTTCTCCTCCCCGGCCACCACAAACAGGCCGGAGAGCTCCCCGGCGCCTATGCGTTTTCGCAGCCCGCTTTCGTCCACGGTGGGCATCAGCTTTCCCTCCTTGCAGTGACGGCCCCGGCCGGGGTGATTTCCACCGCCAGGCAGCCGTCCTCCACAGCCAGCACAGTGGCCTCCCCTGGTTGGGAAAAGGCCCAGCCCTGGCCGTTTTCTCCTATTATAGCATCGGTCTGCCAAACAGACAACGAGGAATTTACCCGGCTCTCCTCCTGGTTGGTGAGGAGCACCCCGCAGCTTTGGGCCTGGGCCCGCTCCCACTCCACCAGCACCTCCACCCCGTGGACGGTCAGCCGCAGCCCCTCCCACCGGGGCAAGATCCGGGCGGTGACGCCGGGCAGCACATCGAAGGCCTGGCCGCCGGAGAGGTACCCCACCAGCGTGTCCCCCAGGGCCAGCTCCAAATCGCGGCCCAGGTAGGCGCCCTCCGGCAGCACCAGCGCCCCGGCGCCGTACTCCTCCAGCACCTGGGCGGCGGCCTCCCTGGCGTCGGGGCTCCTGTCCGGCAGGCAGAGGGCCGTCACCTCCCGGACGTTGTGCCGCTGTAGGATTTGGCACACCGCCCCGGTCCGGTAGCCGCCGCAGGAGAGCACCGCCGCCCGGCCGTCCTGCACCAGCACCACGCAGGATTCCGCCCCGGCCTCCGGCAAAGCGAACACGGCCTTGCCCCTATCCAGCCACCCCTGGAACACCCCGCCGAACACCGCCAAAGCCACCATGCACCCTGCCAGCAGCTTCCGCAGGGGACGGTCCCGGCCCGCCAGGACCCAGGCTATCAGCAGCGCCAGCAGCCCCGCGGCCACCAGCAGCCCGCTACCGGAGAGGGACAAAAAGGCGCCCTTCCCCTGGGAGAGGACCTGGGCCATCCAAAGGAGCAGCCGGGAAAGCCATGCGGCCGCCCACACAAAGGGAGCCGCCAACGGCGCCGCCCCAGGGAGCAGCGTCAAAAAGGAACCGGCGAAAGCCAGGTACAGCAAGGCCGTGCCGGGGGCCGCCATGAGGAAGTTGGCCAAAGGCAGCAGCAGGGGGAATCCCCCAAACACCGCCAGCTGCACCGGGAAGGTCCCCAGCAAGGCGGCCGCCGTTGCCGCCAGGGAGACTGCCGCCGGCTTCCACAGGGCAAAGGCCAGGCCCTGCCGGCGCCTCCCCAGGAAAGCCTGCTCCAAGGGGCGGTAGAGCAGCACAATGCCCAGCGTGGCCGTCACCGACAGGGCGAAGCCCAAGTCGCCCCCGGCAAAGGGGTTGCCCAGGCACACGGCCAGCACCGCCAGCCCCAGGGAGTTGAGCCCGTCGGAGCGGCGTCCGGTGGAATCCGCCAAAAGCAGCACCCCGTACATGGCCGCCCCGCGGCTGGCCGAGGGCTGGAATCCGGAGAGGGCCAAAAACAGCAGCAAACACAGCCCGGTGAGCAGGTTCCCCACGGCCTTGCGGATGGGCAGCCGCTTCAGGGCCAGCTGCAAAAAGGCCGCCAGCACCGTCATGTGCATGCCGGACACCACCAAGATGTGGGACACACCCAGCTCCCGGAAGTTGCCCATGTCCTCTTCGGAGATGCCGCTGCCGTCCCCCAGCACCATGGCCCGGAGGAAACCCGCCTCCCGCCGGGGCAGGAGCTTATCCAGCGCGCGGCCCACCTGGCGGCGCATCCGGGCCAGCAGCTCCCCCGGAGGCTGGCTGGGGTTTTCCTCCACCACAATGCCCTGGTACTGGGAGAGGTACGCCCCTGCCTGGAAGCCATCCGCCAGGCGGGAATTCAAGGTGGAGTACAGCCCGCCGCCGCTGTCAAAGGCGGTAAAGGTGACGGCGCACTCCACCCAGTCAAAGGGCTGGCAGGCTAAAGGCATGGTGGCGGAAAGCCGCAAGGTGAAGGGCCCCACCTCCTCCAGCGCCCCGCCCTCTTGGCCCAGGGCCTCCACCTGGAGCCGGTAGTAGTACCGGTGGTAGCGCTCCTCGGGGTAGTCCAGCACCTGGGCGCGGAGGGCGCGCTTCTCCCCCGCCAAAGCTTGTACGGGCTCCGCCCGCTGCCAGCGGAAGGCCAGCATCCCGCACAGGCCGCCGGCCACCGCCAACGCTGCCGCCACCCAAAACAGCCCCTGAAAAAGAGCAAGAGCCCTCGGATACACATCCGAAGGCTCTTGCCATGTGAGCAGCCCCTTGCGCTGGGCGGCAAATCCCAAGCAGGCGCGGCAGGCCAGCGTGACACAGGCCAACCCCAGGCACAGCAGCGCCAGGGCCCAGGCGGACCCGGGTCCCAGCGCCGCGCAGAGCACCAGCGCGCCATAGCCAGAAAGCCCCACCAGGGCGAAGGGCCGCACCATCGCCTTACTTGAAGAACAGGGGCAGGGGCTCCAGGTAGATGATGTCCGTGCGGTCCTTGGCGTCGCCCTCCGCCAGGACGCAGGCCTTGCCCACCACCTGGCCGCCAATGGCGTGGAGCAGCTCCTCCATGGCCGCCAGGCTCTCGCCGGTGGAGATGACGTCATCCACAATGAGGATGCGCTTGTCCTTCAGGTTCTCGCAGTCGGCCTTGGAGAGGTACAGCTTCTGCACGTGGTCGGTGGTGATGGACTTCACCTCCACATGGATGGGGTCCTCCATATAGGCCTTAATGCCCTTGCGGGCCACCACGTAATTGCGGCAGCCAATGCGGGCCATCTCATAGGCCAGGGGGATGCCCTTGCTCTCCGCCGTGACGATGACGTCGTGCTCGGGGCACTTCTCCAGCAGGGCCTGGGCGGCCCGCTCGGTGATTTCCACGTCGCTGAACATCACAAAGCCCGCGATGTCCATGTGCTCGTTTAAGGGGCAGATGGGAAGCTCCCTCTCGCACCCAGCTATGTTCATCTTGTAAACTTCACCCATTGCTATTCCTCCCGATGGTTTGATGACGCGGACGGGGGAAACCATCCTCCAAGCATCTGCCTGGCATGGCGGCTTCCCACCTGTTACGGCCGCGCCGTTAAGGCCTAAATCCCTGCAAACAGGGCCGGAGAAAGCGCTTCGCTGTTCTCCTGGTTTTGGTTTTGGGTTTGCGCAGCACTGCGCGCTGCTTTTAGGCCGCAGGGCTCTGCCCTACAACCCGCCAGCTTTCTTGCAAGAAAGCTGGGCAAAGAACGTTTCTCCGCGGAGCGCGGCGCAGAGCCGCCGCTTTGTTTCGCGCGGACCAACCGCATTGGGTCAGCGTGTTTACCGCGTTTCGGCTGTTTTTGGGGACAAGCAGCAACCACTGCGCTCCTCCACGCTAAGCAGCTTCCGCCCGCGCCCTGCGGCTTGGGTCCAGCGTCACGCCGGGAAGGGCGGCCAGCCCATCTGCCGTTTGCCCAGCAGGTGGAAGTGCAGGTGCTGCACGGTCTGCATGCCGTCCTTGCCGCAGTTGTTCACCACCCGGAAGCCGTTCTCCAGGCCCAGGTCGGCGGCGATTTTGGGAATGGCCTCCCACACCTTGGCGATGAGGCCGCTGTTCTCCGGGGTAATCTCCATGGCGGAGGCAATGTGCTCCTTGGGGATGACCAGCACGTGCACCGGGGCCTGGGGGTCCTGGTCGTAAAAGGCCATCACGTTCTCGTCCTCATAGGCAATCTTCGAGGGAATCTGCCCCTGGGCGATTTTACAGAAAATGCAGTCATTCATTTGGGAAGCTCCTTTCCATTTCGCTTTTTCGTTGTACAGCAGCCGCGCTTAGCCCAGCTGCTTCTTCACCAGCTCCGGCACAGCGGCCAGGGCGTCATCCAGCTTGGACTGGTCCTTGGCGCCGGCCATGGCGAAATCGGGACGGCCGCCGCCGTTGCCGCCGCAGAGCTGGGCCACTTCCTTGACCAGCACGCCGGCCTTCAGGCCCTTCTGCTGGGCCTCTTTGCTGCACACCGCCGCCAAGGTGGCCTTGCCGCCGGAAACCCCGGCGAACACCGCCACAATGGCCTCGGGGCGCTCCTTGGCCTTGTCGCACAAAGCCCGCAGGGCGTCGCTGCCCGTGCCGGAGAGCAGCGCGAAGACCACCTTCACGCCGTCTACCTCCTGGGCGTTTTGGAACACGCCGTCCAGGCGGTTCTGGGCCAGCTTGGCGTTGAGGGACTCGATCTCCTTGTCCTTCTCCTTCAGCTGGGCCATCATCTGCTGGGCGTGCAGGGGCAGCTCCATGGGGTTAATCACCTTCATGGCCCGGGCGGAATCCCGCAGGGTGGCCATCTGCACACTGAGCAAATCCAGCACGCCCATGGCGGTGACGCCCTCAATGCGCCGCACGCCAGAGGCCACGGAGCTCTCGGAGAGAATCTTAAACAGGCCCAGGCGGGCGGTGTTGTCCATGTGGGTGCCGCCGCACAGCTCCTTGGAGAAGCCGTCCTCCACGCTGACCACCCGCACCACGTCGCCGTACTTCTCGCCGAACAGGGCCATGGCGCCGCTGAGGCGGGCCTCCTCAATGCCCATCTCCTGCACGGAGACCGGCACGGCCTTTAAGATTTCCTGGTTCACCAGGTTCTCCACCTGGAGCAGCTCCTCGGGGGTGAGGGCGGAGAAGTGGGTGAAGTCGAACCGCACGTGGCGCTCGTTGACCAGCTGGCCGGCCTGCTCCACGTGGCTGCCCAGCACCTTCCGCAAAGCCGCCTGGAGCAGGTGGGCCGCGGTGTGGTTGCGCATGATGGCGGTGCGGCGGTGCTCGTCCACCTTGGCGGTGAGGGTGTCGCCCACGTTCAGGGTGCCCTCAGACACCACGGCCCGGTGGAGGTACACGCCCTCGTGCTTGGTGGTGTCCACCACGTCCACAGAGACGCCCTCGGCCTCCAGCACGCCGGTGTCGCCCACCTGGCCGCCGCCCTCCCCGTAGAAGGGGGTGGTGTCCAGCACCACGCTGACCTCGGCGCCCTCGGCGGCGGAATCCACCTGCTGGCCGTTCTGGATGATGGCCAGCACCTTGCCGTCGCCCTGCATCTGGGTGTAGCCGGTGAACACCGTCTCCGGCAGGCCCGCGGCGGCGCTGCCCTCGCCCTTCCAGGCGTCGGCGCCGGCGTCCTTGCGGGCGTTGCGGGCGCGCTCCCGCTGCTCCTGCATCAGCTGGCGGAACCGCTCCTCGTCCACCTGCATGCCCCGCTCGGAGAGGATTTCCTTGGTCAAATCCAGGGGGAAGCCGTAGGTGTCGTTTAAGGTAAAGGCGTTGTCGCCGGAGAACACCTTGGAGTCGGCCTTGTCAATGAGGTCGTTTAACAGGGCCATGCCCTGGTCGATGGTCTTCTGGAAGCTCTCCTCCTCAAAGGAGACGATCTTCTGGATGGTCTCCCGCTTCTCCTTCAGCTCGGGGTAGGCCTTTTCGTTCTCCTGGATGACGGTGTCCACCACGTCCTTCAAAAAGGCCCCCTGGATGCCCAAGAGCTTGCCGTGGCGGGAGGCCCGGCGCAGCAGCCGGCGCAGCACATAGCCCCGGCCCTCGTTGCTGGGCAGCACGCCGTCGCCAATCATAAACACGGTGGAGCGGATGTGGTCGGTGATAACCCGCAGGGACACGTCGGTCTTGGGGTCGTCGCCGTAATTCACCCCGGCAATCTGGCAGATTTTCTTCATGATGTTCTGCACGGTGTCCACCAGGAACAGGTTGTCCACGTCCTGCATGACACAGGCCAGGCGCTCCAGGCCCATGCCGGTGTCGATGTTCTTCTGCACCAAATCGGTGTAGTTGCCGTGGCCGTCGTTGTTAAACTGGGAGAACACCAGGTTCCAGACCTCCACAAAGCGGTCGCAGTCGCAGCCCACGCCGCAGGTGGGCTTGCCGCAGCCGTGCTTCTCGCCCCGGTCGAAGTAGATTTCCGAGCAGGGGCCGCAGGGGCCGGAGCCGTGCTCCCAGAAGTTGTCCTCCTTGCCCAGGCGCTTCATGTGGCTCTCTTCCACGCCGATCTCCTTGGTCCAGATATCCCAGGCCTCGTCGTCGTTCTCATAGACGGAGATGTACAGCTTTTCCTTGGGCATCTCCAGCACCTGGGTGAAGAACTCCCAGGCAAAGGAGATGGCCTCCCGCTTAAAGTAATCGCCAAAGGAGAAGTTGCCCAGCATCTCAAAATAGGTGCCGTGGCGGTCGGTGTAGCCCACGTTCTCAATGTCGCCGGTGCGGATGCACTTCTGGCAGGTGGTCACACGCCGCCGGGGGGGCTCCACCTCGCCGGTGAAGTACTTCTTCATGGGCGCCATGCCGGAGTTGATGAGCAGCAGGCTGTTGTCCCCCTGGGGAATCAGCGAAAAGCTGGGAAGCCGCAGGTGCTGCTTGCTCTCAAAATACTCCAAAAATTTCTCTCGTAACTCGTTTAACCCTGTCCACTGCATTGTCTTTTACCCTCTCTTTATGAAACTGGGGGCCAAGCCCCGTGTTTGACTGTTTTTTATTTATTTGGTGGTGTACTGCCACAAAAGCTTTAAGGTGTTCTCCACGCCCTCCACGTGGGAGCGCTCGTACCCGTGGGAGGCGTACACCCCCGCGCCGATGAGGCCGTGGCGCACGTCGTAGCCGGCGCTCAAGGCGGCCTCGGCGTCGCTGCCGTAGTGGGGGTACACATCCACGGCGTAGGCGGCCCCGGCTGCCTTGGCGGCCTCCACCAAGGCGGTGGTAACGGCGTAATCGTAGGGCCCGCCGGAATCCTTGGCGCAGATGGAGACCTCCCGCTCGGTGCACTGCAGGCCCTCGCCCACGCAGCCCATGTCCACGCTGAGCAGCTCCACCACGTCCTCCGGCACGCTGGCGGCGGCGCCGTGGCCCACCTCCTCGTACACGGTGAAGTGCAGGTACACCTTCCGCTGGGGGGCGGTGCCGGTGTCCTTCAGCTCCTTGGCGTAGGCCAGCAAGATGGCGGCGCTGAGCTTGTCATCTAAGAAGCGGCTCTTGATGTAGCCGGACTGGGTGACGGTGGTGCGGGGGTCGAAGCAGACGAAATCCCCCTCGCAGATGCCCAGGGCCCGGGTGTCCTTCTCGGACTTCACCGGCTCATCGATGACCACCTCCATCTGGCCGAACTTCCGCTGGGAGCCGGCGTAGTCGTCGTTGACGTGCACCGAGGCGTTGGCGATTTGCAGGCAGCCGGTGTAGGTGCCGTCAAACCGGGTGTAGATGCGGCAGTTCTCCGCCTCGCAGTTTTCCGCCCGCAGGCCCCCCACCGGGGAGAGCACCAGGCGGCCGTTCCCCTTGATGGTCTGCACCACGGCGCCCAAGGTGTCCACGTGGGCCATCAGCAGCAGGGGGCTGCCCTGGCCGCCCAGGCACACCCGCACACCGCCCTTGCGGGTCTTTTCCGGGGCATAGCCCAGGCGGGAGAGCTCCTCCAGCAGGTAGTCCGCCGCCCGGTCCGTAAAGCCCGAGGGGCTGTCGATGGCGCACAGCGCCTTCAGCTGTTCGATGCAATATGTGGTATCCATGGTATCATCCTTCCAAACCGTGTAAAGATAGTGGGGCACAGGCACGTTGTAGTAGTGGGCGGTAAACGCCTTCTCCCGGGCCATGCCGTTGCGCTGGGCCACCCGGATAGAGGCCAGGTTGTCCGTCTTGATGATGGAGCTGACCTTCTCCGCCCCCAGCACCCGAAAGGCGTAGTCCCGGCAGGCCCGGGCGGCCTCGCTGGCGTAGCCTTGGTGCCAAAAGCGCTTTTTCAGCAGGTAGCCCACCTCCAGCACAGGCTGGCCCTCGCAGTCCTGCCAGGTGAGCCCCGCCTGGCCCACCATCTCCCCTGTGGAGCGCAGCACCACCGCCCACAGGCCAAAGCCGTCCTGGCGGTAGCGCTGCTGCTGGCGGGCCAGCCGGTTTTCCACGTCCTCCTTGGTGAAGGTGTGGGGGTAGGCATACATGACCTCCGGGTCCAGCAGCATCTCCTCCAGGTCGGGGATATCCCCCTCTGTCATCTCCCGCAGCAGAAGCCGCCGGGTGCGCAAAATCTCTTTCATGGCACACCTCCAAAAAAAGAAGGCTTCTCCCTCCCCAATGGGACGGAAAAGCCCGTGGTACCACCCAACTTCACCCCTGGCGCGGGCCAAGGGTCTTTCGCTTCCCGGTAACGGGGGAACGCCGTGCCGCTCTTCGCGGCCTGTGCTTTGCCGGAGCGGCCTGCCCATCCGCCGCCTGCGCCCTTACACCAGCCGGGCGCTCTCTGCAAGGGGGAGGAAAAGGCATCTTCTCCGCACAACATTTCTCGGTTTTCACCTGTGCTTTTATTATAGCCGCCCGGCGCCCCCCTGTCAAGCGGGGATGGCATTCTTCCTAGCTTCCGGCGGCCTCCTCCCCCAAAGCCAGCAGCCCCTGGGCCACCTCCCGGAAAACCTGGGCCGCCGCCTGCTGGCCGCTGGCGGAGGACTCCTTCAGCACGGTGACGCACCACCGGGGCACGCCCCCCTGCCAGAGGATACCGCTGTACCAAAAGTGCAGCAGCTCCTCGCCGTTTTCCAGCACGCCGGTTTGGGCGGTGCCTGTCTTGATGCCCACCGCGGCCCCCTCCGGCGCGGCGGCCTGGCCGGTGCCCTCCTGGGCAGCGGTGCGCAGGGCCTGCTGCAGCGCCCGGGCGGTGGAGGGCTGCAGCACCTGGGCCTGCTGAGGCGCGGCGGAGGACAGAGGCCGCAGCTCCCCGGTCTGGCTGACAAGGCCCTCCAGCAGCTGGGGGGCGGTGTACTGGCCGCCGCTGGCCACGGCGTTGAGCATGGCGCACACCTGCAGGGGCGTGGCGGTCAGCTCCCCCTGGCCAAAGGAGAAGTTGGCCAAGGCCCGGGCGTTGCCCAGGCTTTGGAGGGTGGGCAGCTCCCCGGCGGCGGTCCACAGGCCCCGGCCAAACTCCTGGGCGCTGCCAAAGCCCAGGTTATAGGCCATGGAGAGGATTTCCTGCCCGCCCAGCACCCGGGCGGCGTTGATGAAGTAGCAGTTGCAGGAGTGGGCCAAGGCGCCCTCCAGGTCCAGCTCCCCGTGGGCCGTGCTGTCCACACAGTGGAATTGCAGCCCCCCGGCGTTGAGGGAACCCACGCAGGTGAAGGTCAGTTCCCCCAGGCCCTCCTCCAGCAAGGCGGCCGCCACCGCCACCTTGAACACCGAGCCCGGCGCGTAGGCGGAAAAGGCCCGGTTTACCAGGGGGGCATCCTCCCGCTGGGTGGCCTCGCTCAAATCCAGGGGGGAGAAGTCCGGCACGCTGGCCACCGCCCGGATTTTGCACCCCGGCGCCTCGGTGACCACCACGGCCCCTTTGCCCAGCTTTTGGGCGGCCTGCTGGGCCAGCCGCTGGATGGCGCTGTCCAAGGTGAGGGCCACCCCGGCGGCGCTCTCCTCCAGGGTGTTCACCACCTGGGGCTCCTCCCCGGCCAAGACGCGGCCCACGGCGTCCACCCGGTAGGTGACGGAAATCTCCCCGCCGCACTGGCTTAGCACATCGTCCATGGCCAGCTCTATGCCCGCCGCGCCGCCGCCCAGGCTGTCCAGGTAGCCCACGACGTGGGGCGCCAGCTGCTCTTGGCTGTACCGCTGGGGCACCCGGAACACCTGCACCAGGGGGTTATCCACGGGCTGCTCCAGCACCAGCTGGAAGGGCCTGCCGTTCTCCAAGGCCACGGCCAGCTGCTGCCGGTACTGGCCGCCGGTGGCCTTTTCCAGGGCGCCAATGGCCTGGATGGTGGGCGCCACCGCCGCCACGTACTCTGTCTCCCCGCCCACCAGGGGCTGCAGCCCGCAGTCGTAAATGGTCCCCCGGGACTGGGCGATGTCCAGCTTATACAGGCTTTGGGCCCGGGCGGCGGCCACGTACTCCTCCCCGTGCATCACCCGGGCCATGGACAGGCAGGCCGCCCCCAGCAGCGCGAACAGCCCCGCCAGCAAAATCACCGCTTTTTTCTTCATACGCCGCCTCCTTTCCCTTTCAGTATGGAAAAAAACGGGCGTTTCATGCGCCGGAAAACGCATACCGCCGTTTTTTCGGGAAAGGCTACGGCTATCCGCTGTTTTTTTGGAAAGGGGGCTCTCCCATGAAGCAACCAGGAAAATACGCCCTCACCGGGGCGCTGGCCGGCCTGGCCAACGGGCTGTTCGGCTCGGGCGGGGGCCTGTTTTTGGTGCCGCTGTTCACCGGCTGGGCCAAGCTGCCCCAGCGCAAGGCCTTTGCCACCTCGGTGGCGGTGATTCTGCCCCTGTCCCTTGTGTCGGCGGCGGTGTACTGGTTCCGGGGCGGGCTGGATGTCTCCGCCGCCTGGCCCTATCTGCTGGGCGGGGCAGTGGGCGGCCTGCTCGCTGGGAAAATCTTCCGCCGGGTGCCCCTGGTGTGGGTGCGCCGGGCCTTTGGGCTGCTGCTGCTCTACGGCGGCGTCCGGGCGGTGCTGGCCCTATGAGCTGGCTGCTCTCCGCCCTGGTGGGGGCCGCCACCGGGGTGCTCTCCGGCTTTGGGGTGGGCGGGGGCACCTTGCTGCTGCTGTGGCTGACGCTGGTCCAGGGCATGGGGCAATTTCAGGCCGGGGGCGTGAACCTGCTGTACTTTGCCGCCTGCGCCCTGCCCGCCCTGTGGGGACACCTCCGCCAAGGGCTGGTGGACAAGCAAGCCGCCCTGTGGAGCGCCGCGACCGGGGCGCCGGCCTGCGTGCTGGCGGCCTTTGTGGCCTCTTCTTTGGAGGTCACCTTGCTGCGGCGGCTCTTTGGGGTGTTCCTGCTGGCGGTGGGCCTGCGGGAGCTTTTTTCGAAAGCAGAAAATCCCCCGGCGGGCGGCGCGCATAAATCCCCCCAAGGGGCGCACACTAGTCACGAGACCCAAACCGGCCCCAGCGCCGGGAATTCCACACAAAAGGGGTAGTCACAATGAGTATCTTAGACAGAATCGCGCTGGCCCTGACCGTCATCGGCGGCATCAACTGGGGGCTGGTGGGCATTTTCCGGTTTGACCTGGTGGCCTGGCTCTTTGGCGGCCAGGACGCCTTGATTTCCCGCATTATCTACACGGTGGTGGGCATTGCGGCCCTGTGGTGCATCAGCCTTCTCTTCCGCGGCCGGGACAGCGTGCGGGAGTAGAAATCCCCGAAAAGGAAATGCCGCCCGGGTGGACGGCATTTCTCTTTGTACTTACTCTTCAAAGGCAAGCTCAATGTTGCCCATGTTGGTGGTCACTTCCAGGGTGTTGGGGCCGCCGGTCATCTGGTCGGCCAGGTTGGAGCTGCCCATGTCCGTGTCCACGGCGATTTGGTACTCCTCCTGGCGGCCCGCGATGGTGCCTGTCACATTGCCGGAATCAGCGCTCAGCGTGATGTCCGGGCTGGCGAAGCGTTCTAAGAACACGCTGCCCTGGGCAGCCTGGCAAACCGCTGTGCCAGCGGCCTCGCTGCGGGTCAGGTGGATGTCCCCCATGTCGGTGACAACGGCGAGGGCGTCAAAGGAACTTTCGTCCACGTCGCAGCTTCCGTAGCTACCCTGAAGGTTCCCGCTCTCAAACCGGCATTGGAACACTTGGGTGCCCCCCATATCGTTCTCCAAGGTGAGGGACCCTCCCTGGCAGTTCTCCATGGTGACCCGCCCCATGGACTGGGTGACGGTCATGCTCTCCGAGGCGGACACGTTGTCCAAGGCCACGTCGCCCATGTCCCCCTGGACGGTCACGCTGGCTGCTTCCAAATCCGACAAATCCACAGTGCCCATGCTTGTTTCCACAAACACGCTGTCCAGCAGCTTTTCCGGCACCCGGATGGTCACGTCCCAATCCCCATTGGAATGCAAATTGAGCAGCTGATACCAGTTCCAGCCGCTGTGACCTCCAAGGGACTTTTGGGGCGTCACCAGCAGCAGGCCGTGCTGCACAACGACTTGATAGGCCTTTTCCGCCAGGATTATCTCCACATCCTCTGGGTTGGCGGCGCTGGCCCGCTCAATTTTCACATCGCCCATCGAGGCGTGGATCTCGATGGAGTCCACCGCGTCCGCCTCCACAAAGGAGGAGACCGCCACAGGCTCGCCGCCCCGGGGGTAGGTGAAGGTGTTCAAATTGCAGCCCATACCCACAAACCCGGCGCCGCAGAGCAGTATTCCCGCGCCCAGCAGGATGCACCCCACCAGGGCGCTGCTTTTCAAAAACCGCTGTTTCCGTTTCATGCTACGACCCTTCCTTTCTTCGCGAAGCTGCGGCGGATTCCCCGCCAGATGGCTTTGGCGGCCTTTACCGTGGCCCTGCCTGTAAAGTAGAACCCCAAGGCGCTGAGGACGGCCAGCCCCAGCAAGGCCACGGAAAGCCCCAGCTGGAACAGCCCCGCGGGCAGCCCGCCGGTGAACAGGCCCACATCCAGCATCAAAACCGGCGTGCCCACCACGCCCACCAGGGCGCTGGCCAAGCATCCCAGGGCCAGCACTCCCAGCACAAAGGCCGGCAGGAACAGGCAGATGTACAGGCACAGCAGCACAATGGCCGCCACCAGCAGCAGGCTGCCCCACAGGGGGAAGCCCAGCACCAGCAGGACGATGAGCCACACCCTCCGGCCCTTGCTGGTGGAGGGGGCGGGCTCCTCCTCCCCCAAAATCTCCCGGGCCACCTGCTGGGGCTCGCCCAGGCTGGCCACGGCGTCCTCCTCGCTTTGGCCGTCCTCCATCCTGTCGTCGATGAGCTCGTCGTAGTAGCCCAAGGTGCGGTAGCGCTCCTCCCTGGGCAGGCTGTGCAGGGCCGCCGCCAGCTCGTTTAAAAACAGTTGCTTTGTCATACTTTTCCCTCTCTCTCCAAGTTCTGGGCCGGGCCCTGCGTTTGAGAGCCGGCAATGTACCGGTAGGCCCGCATCACGTCCTGCCATTCCACCAGGAAGTCCCGAATGCGCTGCCGGCCCACCTCTGTCAGGCGGTAGTACTTGCGCAGGCGGCTGTTGTGCTCCATGGAGTAGGTGGTGACACACCCTCCAGCCTCCAGCCGTTTGAGGATGGGGTACAGCGTGGACTCGGAAATCTCCACAATGGGCGACACGTCCTTGATGATTTGGTAGCCGTAGGAGTCCCGCTCCTGCAGGGCCACCAGCACGCACACCTCTACAATTCCCTTTTTCAGCTGGGCGTCCATCTTTCCACTCCTTTCCTCTGTTATCACTTATACTATACATCGCATAGTATAATACGTCAAGAGGTATTTCTTTCGTTTTTCTTACATCTTGCCCGGGCAAAAGAAAAGGCCGCCCGAAGGCGGCTTTTCCCAAGCAAATATTTAAAGGGGGCACTCCAGCTGGCAGTCGCAGGGCTCCTGCTCCACGTGGGCGGGGATATACTCTGTTGCCTCCACGCAGCCCATGGCCTTGTAGAAGGCCTGGCTCTCCACCGACGAATGGGCGGAGATGTACAGGGCCTTGGCCCCCAGCCGGCGGCCTGTCTCCTCCGCCCGCTGGAACAGCTGCCGCCCCAGGCCGTGGCCCCGGGCGTCGGCGGAGACGTGGATGCTGGTCAAATCGGCGTACTGCTTTTGAGAGCCGATAAGCGACCCCTCCACCGAGGCAAAGCCCTTGAGCCGCCCCTCCAGGAAGGCCCCCCACACCTGGCCGCCGGTGGCCACGGTGTTTTGCAGGCACTGGCACAGGAAGCGGTAGTCTTCCTCCCCCCAGCGCTCGGTGAAAACCACATCTTTCACCACCCACTGGCCCTCCACCTTGCGCCAGCACTTTTCCACAATCTGGAAGCGGTCGAAGCAGCGGAACAGCTCCGGAACCAGCTCCTCCTTGGTGAGGGGACGGAACTCCCGGCGGACCAGTTTTTTGGAGAGGTAGAGCACCAAGTCGTCGTCTGCGGCGCAGGGGGCATACTGCTCCAGGGGCTTGTCGCGGTACCACAGGCCGGAGCCGTCAAACACATAGCCCCGCTTCACATACAGGCGCTGGGCCGTTCCATAGCCGCTGTGCAGCCCCACCCCCAGGCAGATGGTGCCGCTGACCTGGGAGGCCAAGTCCTCGGCCACCTCTAAGATGCGGCTGCCGATGCCCCGGCGCTGGAATTTTTCCAACACGTTGAAGTCGCACACTTCCGGCCAGCCCTTGCCCGCAAAGGGACCGGCTGGGGCCTGGGGCAGCAGGGTGGTGTACCCGGCCACTTCTCCCTGCAAAACAGCCACCAACACTTTCTTTACCCCTTCCCTCTGCTCCTCAAAATAGCGTTCAAACTGGGAGAAAGGCTTGTCCCATCCTTGGGCGGCAAACCCCTGGTGAAACGCTTGGCAGTCGGATGGGTACATTGCACGGACCGTCAAATCTTTATCTTGATAGTAGATCATACGCATCACCTATTAAAAGGCAGGAGCGTTACCAGCAGGCAAAACTTCTATGCCGCTATACAAGTTTATTTTACATTTCCCTGCCCATAGTAGGCGTTGGCGCCGTGCTTGCGCAGGTAGTGCTTGTCCAGCAGCTCCTGCTGCATGGCGGGCAGGGCGGGCTCCATCATCAGGGAGTGCCAGGCCATGAAGGAGACCTCCTCCAGCACCACGGCGTTGTGGACGGCGTTCATGGCGTCGGTGCCCCAGGCGAAGGGCCCGTGGCTGTGCACCAGCACCGCGGGGATGTCGTCGGGGCTCTTGCCCTGGAAGGTCTCCACAATGACCTTGCCGGTTTCCAGCTCGTACTCCCCGGCGATTTCCTCGGGGGTCATCTTGCGGGTGCAGGGGATTTCCCCGTAGAAGTAGTCCCCGTGGGTGGTGCCCAAAGCAGGCACGCCCCGGCCCATCTGGCTGAAGATGGTGGCCCACCGGCTGTGGGTGTGCACCACGCCGCCGATGTTCTCAAAGCTGCGGTACAGCTCGCAGTGGGTGTCGGTGTCGGAGGAGGGGTTCCACTTGCCCTCCACCTTTTTGCCGGTGCGGATGTCTACCAGCACCATGTCCTCGGGGGAGAGCTGGTCGTACTCCACGCCGCTGGGCTTGATGGCCATAATGCCGCTCTCCCGGTCGATGCCGCTGACGTTGCCCCAGGTGAAGGTCACCAGATGGTGGGCGGGCAGCAGCATGTTGGCCTGATACACTTGCTCTTTCAGTTGTTCTAACATGATAAATCCTCCCATACCGGGGCAGCGAGGCGCCGCCCCTTTTCAAAATATACTGTGTTTCTGGCGGGCGCGCCGGAGATGGCAAAGCACACCCACTTGAAATCCAAAACTGGTAAAGTACAGGGAAAACCCAGTGTTTATGCGGGGTTTGAACTTTACCACCCCTGGTAAAGTACTTCCTTTTCTGGCTGAGTACTTTACCACCGGGCAAGTACTTTACCACCCTGGTATAGAACAAAACCCGCGTATTTCCTAGCTTTTTGAAGTACTTTACCACTTTTTCATCTTCGGCCCTGGCCCAGTGCCTGACCACTTGAGATAAGAAAATGAGACACAATGGCTAAAAACCCAGCATTCATGCGGTTTCTGGGTTCTGTCTCATATGAGACAGAATGGGGCAACTAGCGCCCCCTTCTTTTATTGTGTCTCATATGAGATACTTTGCGAAACCCGCATAAAACCTAGCTTTTTTGGCAACTGTCTCATTTTCCTATCTTCGGCCCTGGGGGCCCAGTGCCTGGGCTCTCAATTCGCGGGGGTTGCACCCCAGGCAAGTCGCGGCGCGTGGCCGCGCGGGACAATTCGCGCCAAGGGACGGTGGCTGAACGCCGCGTCTGTGCGAACCACTAGCGCACGTGCGCGCCGTAGGCGGGTAAAAGTTTCGTCCACCTTTTCAAAGGTGGCGGGGGGCGCTGGTGCCCGGTGGGCACCGTCCAGCGCTTGACCGAGGCGGCAGCCGAGAAGGGGGGCAGCGCCCCCAAGGTCTTGGTAGCGTCAGCAAGCGCAGGAAAATAGGAAAATAGTCCTGTGGACTGTTTTCCGTAAGAAACCCTCGCCGGGGGGCGCTGGTGCCCGGTGGGCACCGTTCAGCGCCGACCGAGGCGGCAGCCGAGACCCTTGATGGCATCTTCGATGCCACGGAGGTTTCCTCCGAGCTTTCCTGTCCAACCGCCCCAAGCGTGTACCGCCCTTTGGTATAAGCGACGGCGGGGGGACACGGAGTTGTGCGGGACGCTGGCGAGCTGCCCTCTCAGTCGCCTAGCGGCGACAGCTCCCCCGAAGGGGGAGCCAAGTCTCGCCTCCCCCCTTGGGGGAGGTGGACTCGCGTTAGCGAGGACGGAGAGGGCAAGCTGCCGGCCTCACCATCCGCTCCCGTGGCTATCGCCCTTACGGGCGCGTCCGCCCCGGTCGCTGGTTTCTTTTTGGCTGCGCGCCCATAAGGTCAAGGGCAAGGTCGAAGCTTTTTTGAAAAAAAGCTTCACCAAAAAACTTTAATCTCGCTTCGCTCGGCCCCCGGCGCGCACGTGCGTTTTTCTCTTGCACAGGCGTGAGCGTAGCTCACCGCCCCAAGACGCGAATTGCCCGGGGTGCAACCCCCCTTACTTCTTCAGAGCTTGGATGCGCTCCATGGCCTCCACGGTCTTCTGGGCGTCGCCAAAGGCGGTCAGGCGGAAGTAGCCCTCGCCGTTCTTGCCAAAGCCCTCGCCGGGGGTGCCCACGATCTCCGCGTTGTGCAGCAGGTAGTCAAAGTACTCCCAGCTGCCCATGCCGTCCGGGCACTTCAGCCAGATGTAGGGGGAGTTGGTGCCGCCGGTGAACCACACGCCCATCTTGGTAAAGGCGTCCATCATCACCTTGGCGTTGTTCTGGTAGTAGGCGATGGTCTCCCGAATCTGCTTCTGGCCCTCTGCGGTGAACACCGCGGCGGCGGCCCGCTGGGTGATGTAGCTGGTGCCGTTGAACTTGCAGCCCTGGCGGCGCTGCCACAGCTTGGAGACCTGCACGCCGTCCATCACCAGCTCCTTGCGGATGACGGTGTAGCCGCAGCGCATGCCGGTAAAGCCGGCGGTCTTGGAGAAGGAGCAGAACTCAATGGCGCACTTCTCCGCCCCGGGGATTTCAAAGATGCTGTGGGGCAGGCCCGGCTCGGTGATAAAGGCCTCGTAGGCGGCGTCAAAGAGGATGACGGCCTTCTGCTCCAGGGCGTAGTCCACCCAGGCCTGCAGCTGCTCCTTGTTGTAGGTGGCGCCGGTGGGGTTGTTGGGGGAGCACAGGTAGATGATGTCCGCCTTTACGCTCTCGTCGGGCAGGGGCAAAAAGCCGTTTTGCTCGTTGGCGTCCATGTAGGCGATGTTCCGGCCGGAGATGATGTTGGTATCCACATACACAGGGTACACCGGGTCGGGCACCAGCACGGTGTTGTCCACGTCGAACAAATCCACAATGTTGCCCACGTCGCTCTTGGCGCCGTCGCCCACAAACACCTCGGAGGGGTCCATGTCCACGCCGAAGTTCTTGTAGTAGCTGGCGATGGCCTCCCGCAGGAAGGGGTAGCCGTCGCTGTCGGGGGAGTAGCCGTGGAAGGTCTCCTTGTGGGCCTGCTCCTCGGTGGCCTGGTGCATGGCCTCAATGACGGCGGGGGCCAGGGGCATGGTCACGTCGCCAATGCCCATTTTGATGATCTTGTTGTCGGGGTGCTCCTGGGTGTAGGCGGCCACCTTCTTGGCGATGGTGACAAACAGGTAGCTCTGCTGCAGGTTCTGGAAATTGCCGTTCAGCTTCATCTTTTCTCGTTCCTTTCCCTTAGGATAGTTGGTTCTCCTGGTGTGCCAGGTTTATTTTTTCTCCCGGTTTTCCCGGTAGGCCACGGCGGCGCCGATAAAACCTTTAAACAGGGGATGGGCGCGGTTGGGCCGGGACTTGAACTCCGGGTGGAACTGCCCCGCCACGAAGAAGCTGTTCTGGGGCAGCTCTACCGTTTCCACAATGCGGCCGTCGGGGCTGGTGCCGCTGATGACCATGCCCGCGGCTTCCACCGTCTCCCGGTAGTCGTTGTTGAACTCGTAGCGGTGGCGGTGGCGCTCGTGAATCAGGTCCTTGCCGTAGCACGCCATCATCTTGGTGCCGGGCTTGATTTGGCAGGGGTAGCTGCCCAGGCGCAGGGTGCCGCCCTTGTTGATGTTCTTGTTCTGGTCGGGCATAAAGTCGATGACCTTGTGCAGGCCGTACTCGTCAAACTCGCCGGAGTTGGCGTCCTTGATGCCGCAGACATTCCGGCAGAACTCGATGACGGCGATCTGCATGCCCAGGCAGATGCCCAGGTAGGGCACGTTGCTCTCCCGGGCATACTTGGCGGCCAGCACCATGCCCTCAATGCCCCGGTTGCCAAAGCCGCCGGGGATGATGACGCCGTCGGCGTCCCCCAGGCGGGAGGCCACGTTCTCCTCGGTGAGCGTCTCGGAGTCCACCCAGTCTATCTCCACCCGGGCGCTGTGGTCGTAGCCCGCGTGGCGCAGGGCCTCCATCACGGAGAGGTAGGCGTCGTGGAGCTTTACGTACTTGCCCACCAAGGCGATGCGCACCAGCTTCTTCCGGCTGCGGATTTTGTCCACCATGTGCAGCCACTCGCTCATGTCCGGCTCGGGGGTTTCCAGGCACAGCTCCCGGCAGACGATCTCGGAGAAGTGGCTTTTCTCCAGCATGATGGGCGCCTCGTACAGCACGGGGATGGTCAGGTTCTCAATGACGCAGTCGGGCCGCACGTTGCAGAACAGGGCGATCTTGTGGAAGATGCTGGGGTCGGTGATGGGCTCGTCGGTGCGCAGCACGATGATGTCCGGC
>NHCFR05603__coassemble_677_pt1 | contig 21166 bp, 19 predicted proteins | sample NHCFR05603__metabat2_high_PE_046 | metagenome-assembled genome bin NHCFR05603
TCATGCCCACCAGCGTGGGGCCGCCGGAGCAGCCCAAATCCCCAAACAGCGCCAGCAGGGCGAACATGGCCGTGCCCCCCTTGGGCAGGCTGCGGGAGGCCACGCTGATGGTCCCCGGCCACAAAATGCCCACAGACAGGCCGCACAGGCCGCAGCCCAGCAAGGCCAGCAGCGGGTTGGGGGACAACGCCGCCAGCAGGTAGGCCACCACGCACAGCCCCGCGCTGAGCATCTGGGTGTTGAGCAGGTTCAGCCTGTCGCCGAACTTGGCGTAAATCACCCGGGCGCAGCCCATGAGCACCGCGAACAAACAGGGCCCCGCCAAGTCCCCCACGGTTTTGGAGACGCCCAGGCCGCTCTCCGCAAAGGCGGAGGCCCACTGGCTCATGGAGAGCTCGCAGGCGCCGGCGGCGAACATCAGGGCGGCGAAAATCCAAAACAACTTGTTGGTGAGCAGCTTGCCCAGGGGCAGGCCCTCCCCCTCCTCGGTGAGGTGGGCGATGGGCACCTTGGTAAACCACAGGGCGTTAGCCAGGGGCAACAGGGCCCACAGCAGCGCCAGCACCGTCCAGCTGCCCTTGCCAAACAGCTGCAAAAACAGGGTGGAGAGGAGAATCACCCCCACGCTGCCCCAGCAGTAAAAGGAGTGCAGCAGGCTCATGACAGAGGCCTTGTTGTCCGTGGGGCAGGCCTCCACAATGGGGCTGATGAGCACCTCGATGAGCCCGCCCCCAATGGCGTAGAGGAACACCGCCCCCAGCAGCCCCACAAAGGGGTCCGGCAGCAGGCGGGGCAGCAGCCCCAGGCCGGCCAGGCCCGCCGCGGCGAACAGGTGGGCCGCCACAATGCAGGGCCGGTAGCCGATTTTATCCACAAAGCGGGCGGCCACCATGTCCACCAGCAGCTGCACGCAGAAATTCACCGTCACCAGCAAGGTGATTTTCTCCAGGGGGATGCCGTACACATCCTGGAAAATCAAGAAAAGCAAGGGCGCCAGGTTGTTTACAATGGCCTGGGTGATGTAGCCGAAATAGCTGGCGTACTGGGTGTGCCGCCACTGCTTGGCGGTGTAGGTCCTCTGGGCTGTCATAGTCTTCCTCCTCTTGGCGCGGGGCGCAAAGCTAGTGAGTATTATAGCAGAACTCCCCCGCCCTGCCTAGCGGTATTTTCGCAAAAAAGCGCGGAATTTTGCCCACAAAAAAGAGGGCCCGCAGGCCCCCTTCCTTCTATTACAGCAGCTCCTTCACCTGGTCCAAGGTGAGGCCCTGCTCCCGGGCGATTTTGGCCACATCCTCGTACTCGGGCTTCTCCCGGGTGACGCCCCAGCCCCTGGCCTCCTTCACCCGCACCGGGCCGTGCTCTGTCTCCACCGTCCGCTGGGAGCGGGCCAAGGTGTAGCGGGTACACAGGCTCTCCCGCACCCCCAAGGTGGTGGTGTGGGCAAAGAGCACAGACACCAGCTTCTCCCTGTCCTCCAGCCTGCACAGGCAGGTGAGCTGCACCCCGGGACGGTTCTTCTTCATGCCGATGGGGGCGGTGGTCACGTCCAGGGCGCCGGCCTCCCACAGGCGCTCTTGGGCAAAGCCCAGGGCCTCGGGGGTCATGTCGTCCAGGTTGCAGGCAAGCTGGGCGATGGTGGTGCTTTCCTCCTGGGTCTGGCCCAGCATAGCCCGCACACAGTTGGCGGCTTCAAAGTCCTTTTTGCCCATGCCGTAGCCGGTCTTTTCCACACGCATCACCGGGGAGGGCCCAAAGCGCTGGACAAAGTGCTTCAGCAGCGCCGCGCCGGTGGGGGTGCACAGCTCCCCCTGGACGCTGCCGCCGTAGGTGGGCACCCCCTGCAGGATGTACGCCGTGGCCGGGGCGGGCACCGGCAAAATCCCGTGGGCGCAGCGCACCTGGCCGCAGCCCACGTGGACAGGCGAGGCCACAATCTGCTCTGGGGCCAAGTCGTGGAGGAGCCAGCACACCGCCACCACGTCGGTGACGGCGTCCAAGGTGCCCACCTCGTGGAAGTGGATTTCCTCCACCGGCCGGCCGTGGGCGTGGCTTTCCGCCTGGGCGATGAGCTGGTACACCGCTTCGGCGTCCTGGCGCACCGGCTGGGGGATGTCCAGGTGGGAGAGGATGTGGCGGATGTCCCCCATGCCCGCGTGGTGGTGATGGCCGTGGCCGTGCTCATGGCTGTGCTCATGCCCATGGGTGTGCTCATGCTCGTGGTCGTGGGTATGCTCATGGTCATGCACGTGGACATGGTCGTGGGCGTGGCCGGGATGGGCCTCGTCCTGGGCCGTCTCGTGGACGTGGCTGTGGAGGGGCACGTCGTGGCTTTCCTCCTCTTCCTCGCCCACGGTGACAGACACCTGGGTGCCGGTGATGCCGCACTTCACAGCGGGCTGGGCGGCGAACACCACCCCAGGCAGGCCCAGGCGGTTCATGCGCTCCACAAAGCCCTGGGGGTCGGGGTGGAGCTCCAACAGGGCGGCGGTGAGCATATCCCCGGCGGCGCCCATGTTGCATTCCAAATACAGTGTTTTCATAGCGATGCTCCTTTTCGCGATAGATTGCGCAAGGGGGCCATGGGCCCCACTTGATTATTTCAGATGAGCAAATTGAAGGAATTGTCAGGTTTTATGCGGCTTCCGCAACTTGTCAGGGTGACAAATTAAAGTGGACTCCAACTTGTCAGGGGACAAATTGCGGAGCCCGCATGTTTCCTGGGTTTTTCTTCAATTTGCTCATGTTCCTATCTCCGGCCGGGGGGCAACTCTGGTTGGCCCTCTCCGCCCCCTACGGGGGCACTCTCGCCTGCCGGCTCGGGTGATGCAGCCCAGTGGGCTGCGCCCATCACCGACCGACGCGGCAGCGGAGACCAAGCGCTGAACGGTGCCCACTGGGCACCAGCGCCCCCCAAAGGGGGAGGCGAGACTAAGTTTTCTGCAAACTTTCGGCGGCGCACCTACTTGGCTCCCCCTCTGGGGCCGCTACGTCCCGGTGGGACGTTGCCCAGCGGCCGACCGAGGCGGCAGTCGAGACGCTGGCGCCGTTAGGCGGCTGAGAGGGCAAGGCGCTGCCGGCCGGGAAAGGCGTGGCAAAGCCCCTGTTTCCCTAGCTTTCTTTTATGCGCTGCGCGCCTATAAGGTCAAGGGCAAGGTCGCGCCTTTTTGAAAAGAAGGCGAGTACGTCCTGCGGACGTACCGCGAAAACTTTTACGCTCGCTTCGCTCGGTTTTTCCACAGTTATAAATGATTTATCATACTGGCCAGATACCCGGCCCCAAAGCCATTGTCGATATTCACCACGCTGACCCCGCTGGCGCAGGAGTTCAGCATGGACAGCAGCGCCGCCAGGCCCCCAAAGGCAGCCCCGTATCCCACGCTGGTGGGCACGGCAATCACCGGGCAATCGGCCAGGCCGCCGATGACGCTGGCCAGGGCCCCCTCCATTCCGGCGATGGCGATGATGACCCGGGCGCTCATAATGTCCCCCAGGTGGGAGAGGGTGCGGTGCAGCCCGGCCACGCCCACGTCGTACAGGCGGGTGACTTGGTTGCCCAGCACCTCGGCGGTGAGGGCGGCCTCCTCGGCCACGGGCATGTCGCTGGTGCCGCCGGTAGCCACCACAATGGTACCCTTGCCGGTGGGGGCGGGCATCTCCCCCACAATGCCGATGCGGCCCATCTCGTGGTAGCTAAGGGGCAAATCCTCCCCCACCACCTGGGCGGCCTCTCGGGTCATGCGGGTGATGAGGATGGCCTTTTCCCCGGTCTGCCGCATGGAGGCGGCGATGTCGTGGATCTGCCGGGGTGTTTTCCCCGCGCCGTAGATGACTTCCGCGGCGCCCTGGCGCAGGCCCCGGTGGTTGTCCACCTTGGCGAAGCCCAGCTCCTGGAAGGGCTCCATTTTCAGGGCCAGAACCGCCTCATCCACCGAGCGCTGCCCCTGGGCCACCTGCTCTAAAAGGGCGTGTATTTCCTGTTGGTCCACTTTCAAAATCTCCTTTTTTCATTTTTCGATTTCATGGCTTTTCGGGAAGCTCCGAAAGAAAACCATGTTGTTGTCAGGGTCATAAAAACTCATATTTACCGCGCCCCAGGGCCTTGCTGTGGGGCGTTCTATAATTCTTGCGCCCATAGCCACCACCTTTTCATAGGCTTTTTCAATATCATCGACAGTGAACGCTAAACACATATTCTGGTTTTGGTTATTCTTTTTCGTCCCATCGTTATAGACTGTTAAGGAGGTTTCTCCAGCAATCAAAACCTGGTGGGTCACATCATTGCTTCCGTTTTCGATTTCAAGCAATTCCTTGTAAAAACCAGCTAGTCTTGGAACATCGTTTGTCAGAAGTCCCACTTCCCCTATCTTCATATTACCTCTCTTTCAAGTCCAGCAGCACCGTGTCAAACCAGGGGGCCAGGGCCTGCAAAATGGCCTCCCGCTCTTTGGCGGCCTGTTCCAGCTGTTGTCCCGGCAGCTGCAGCCGGGCCGCGCCGTGGAACACCCGCACCCGCAAATCGCTGTAGCCCAGGGAGAACAGCGCCTCCTCGGCGGCCTCCACCTTTCGCAGCGTCTCCGGGGTGATGGCCTCCCCGGTGGGCACCCGGGTGGCCAGGCAGGCGTAGGCGGGCTTGTCCCAGGTGAACAGCCCCGCCCCTTGGGAGAGGGCCCGCACCTGGGCCTTGGTGATGCCGCACTCCCGCAGGGGCGAGCGCACAGACAGCTCCCCCAGGGCCCGCATGCCGGGGCGGTCCCCGGCGTCGTCGGAGGCGTTGGTGCCGTCTATCAGCACGGTGTAGCCGTCGGCCTGGGCCTGCTGCCGCAGCCTGCCGAACAGGGCCCGCTTGCAGTGGTAGCACCGGTCCGGAGGATTTTCCGCCACGCCGGGGATTTGGAGCACGTCCAGCTCCAGCACGGTGAGCTCCACCCCCAGCTGGGCGCAGAGCCGGCGGGCGTCCTCCAGCTCGAACTGGGGCTGGAAGGCCGTCTTGATGAAATAGGGCCGCACCTGGGCGCCATGGTCCAAGGCGGCGTACAGCAGGTAGGCGGAGTCCACCCCGCCGGAAAAGCCCAGGGCCACTTTGGGGCACTCTTGGAAGAAATCTCGAAGCTCCATAAACATCCTTTCCACAAAAAAGCAACAGGAACCAAACCTGGCCCGCTTCTGCGCGCCAAATCTGCTTCCTGCGAAATGGTCTTAATCTGGGATAAACCCGTCCTTGGGGACGGCGGGCCCCTTCCTGGGGCCTTTACCAGTTTACAAGAGTTTGGCCCTCCCGTCAAGAGGGTGGAAAAAATCAGCGCCGCCAGCACCTTCCGCGGCAAGGGCTGCTACGGTAGTACACAGGGGGAACCCCCGCACTTTTATTAAGGAGGGATCGTATGCAGACACAAGGTGTGGACATCTCCGAGCACAACGGCGCGGTGGACTTTGCCGCCCTCACACAAGCCGGGGTGAAGTTTGCCATCCTGCGGCTGGGGTACGGCTCGGACTACACAAGCCAGGACGACGCCCAGTTTGCCCAGAACGTCCGCAAGGCAGAGGCCGCCGGGATGCCCTGGGGGGCCTATCTCTACAGCTACGCCAAAGACGCCTCCATGGCCCAAAGCGAGGCCCGGCACGCGCTGCGGCTGCTGCAGGGCCGCAAGCCCCTGTACGGCGTGTGGTACGACGTGGAGGACAGCCAGATTGCCGGTGCGGACCTGGTGGCCACCTGCCAGACCTTCTGCGCCGCGATGGAGGTTGCCGGGCTGTACGCGGGCATTTACGCCTCCCTCAGCTGGCTGACCACCAAGCTGAACAGCCCCCAGCTGGACCCGTACGACAAGTGGGTGGCCCAGTGGAACAGCGCCTGCACCTATCCAAAGCCCTACGGCATCTGGCAGTACACGGACAGGCTGGCCATTGGCGGCCAAGTGTTTGACGGCAACTGGGCCTACAAGGACTACCCCGCCATCATCCTGGCCATGGGCAGCCAACAGGAGGGAGCGAGCTTGACCGAAGCAGACGTGAAAAAGCTGGCCCGGCAGGAGATGGAAGCCTACTTCGCGGAGCTGGCACAAAAGCCCGCCTCCCCCTGGGCCCAGGCGGCGGTGGAGTCCGTCCTGGCCCGGGGCCTGATGCGCGGCGACGCCGGGGGCGGCTTCCGGCCCCAGAGCTTCATCACCCGCCAAGAGGTGGCGGCGGTACTGGAAAACCTCTCGTGAACAGGGAAAGGGGCTGTCTTTGCGGGCAGCCCTTTTTCTATTTGTGCGCGCGCCGCCGGGCCAGGAGAAAGGCGGCCAGGTTCAGCACCGCTGTGCACACCAGCAAAACCATCGCCGCCAGGAACCGGGCGTTGGCGGTGTCCTCCACCGTGGCCATGTCCTGCTCCACAAAGCGGGCCAGCAGGAACAGCTGGAACGTCACCGCCAGCGTGGTGAGGAAAAAGCTGCCAGCAGCCCAGGGCCCCGGCTTCCCCCGGCGGGCCATGCACACCACAGGTAGGGCCATCGCCCCCAGGCCCAGTAGGATGCTGATGAGTTCTGGATTTAACACCCAATTCTTCCAACTCATAGGAACAACTCCTTTCTCGTGCCGTATGAATTTCCTCAAACTTTTTGCAGCTTCACCCCGCCAAGAGCTGGGCCCAGGTCAGAAAGGCGGGGATTACAAAGGGCTTCTTTTTCATGAAAATCCCCCCTCTAAATAGAAGATGGTCAAATCGGCGGCGGCGCGGAGCAGCCACAGCGCCAGCAGGTGGGCGGGGTAAAAGACATAGAACACCCACTTGCCTTTTTTCGAGCCGGGCTGGTCGTTGTACAGGGCCACCAAGCCCACGCCGGCCAGGGCGAACACTGCCTGCCGGGCCATATACCAGAACTGGGCCGGGTTGCCCACCCACCACAGGGGCGAGGAAAACCCGCTGAAATTGTTCACCACAATATAGAGAAAGGCCACCACCGAGCCCAGGGCGATGATGCGGGCGGGCTTGCTCTCCCAGAACAGGTAGGGCAGCAAAATGCACAGCACCCCAAAGCCGCCGTAGTCCGTACCCAAAATCTCGCACAGCAGGACGATGGCCGCCACGGGCACCACCGCCGCCCAGGCCCAGCGCCTGCCCTTGCTCCTGCAGAACTTGACGATCTGGCAGCAGGCGGCCCCGGCCAGCAGGGTGAAGAACACGTTGAAAAGGCCAAAGGCCAGGGAACCGGCCCTCAGGGCCAGGCGGTAGGGAATCTCGGAGAGGAAGGCGAAAAGCAGCAGCCGCCCCAGGTACCGCCGGGCGCTGTGGGTGTACACGCACCCCTGGGCGATGCCGTAGGCGAAGATGGGAAAGGCCATCCGGCCCACATCCCGCATGGGGTCGTACCAAGAGAAGGGGAACAGCCCTCCCATCACCGCCGCCGTGTGGTCGATGAACATGGCCGCGATGGCCACCCATTTCAAGACGTTCCAGGTCATGGGGATGCCTCCTTTTTCAAAGGATGGGATAAACCCTCCACCCCCATCATAGCACGCCCGGGCAACAAATACAATTTAAATCGAAGTCTCCGCCGGAAATTCAGCAAAAAAACAAATGTCCCCTTCTATTTTTGGAGGAGGGGACAAAAGGGCCCCGCCAGGCGCGGGGGCGGAAGACAAGGAAAAGCGCCGGTGTTTTGGCGTTTCCAAACACAGGCGCTTTGGTGGGATTTATTCTGGATAGTGCAGGTTCTTCTCGGTGGGATGCTCCAGCGCCTCGGCCAGGTACTTCTTGGCCAGGAACCGCGCCATGGGCAGGTTCTGGTCCAGGTAGTTGCCGCAGTCCTTGGGGGCGGCGCCTGGGATCTCCCCCTCATACCCCGCGATAAAGCGGAAGGTATCCCGCACCAGGGGCACTACGTCCTGGGATTGGTAATCCCCGGCCAAAATAAGGTAGCAGCCGGTGCGGCAGCCCATGGGCCCAAAGTAGATGACCTTCTCCTTCCAGTGGGGATCGTTGCGCAGATAGGTGGCGGCCAGGTGCTCGATGGTGTGGAGCTCGGCGGTGTTCATCACCGGCTCCCGGTTGGGCGCGCACATCCGCAGGTCAAAGGTGGTGAGGACCTCTTGCCCCACGTGGTCCTTTCGGGACACATAGACCCCGGGGAGCAGGTCCAGGTGGTTTACCGTAAAGCTCGCGATTTTTTCCATATTGCTCTCTTTCACCGCTTTTTACTTCCCGTAGCCGTTGGGGTGGCTCTCGTGCCACTTCCAGGCGCTGGCGATAATGGTCTCCAGGTCGTCGTACTGGGGCTTCCAGCCCAGGATGGTCTTGGCCTTCTCGCTGCTCGCCACCAGCTGGGCGGGGTCGCCGGCCCGGCGGGGGGTGGTTTGGGCGGGGATGGGATGGCCTGTCACCTTCCGGGCGGTGTCGATGACCTCCTTCACGGTGAAGCCCACGCCGTTGCCCAGGTTGAAGATGTTGCTCTCGCCGCCATTGTTCAGATACTCCATGGCCAAAATGTGGGCCTGGGCCAGGTCGGTGACGTGGATGTAATCCCGCACGCAGGTGCCGTCCCGGGTGTCGTAGTCGTCGCCGTAGATGGACACCTTCTCCCGCTGGCCCAGGGGCACCTGGAGGATCAGGGGGATGAGGTGGGTCTCGGGGTGGTGGGCCTCGCCGATCTGGCCGGACTTGTGGGCGCCGCAGGCGTTAAAATACCGCAGGCTCACATAGCGCAGGCCGTGGGCCTGGCCCACCCAGTGGAACATCCGCTCCATCGAGAGCTTTGTCTCGCCGTAGGTGTTGGTGGGATGGGTGGGGTCGCCCTCTAAAATGGGGATGTTCTCCGGCTCGCCATAGGTGGCGGCGGTGGAGGAGAACACGATCTTGTCCACGCCGTGGGCCACCATGGATTCCAGCAGCACCTTGGTGCCGCACAGGTTGTTGTCGTAGTACTTCAGGGGGTTTGTCATGCTCTCCCCCACCAGGGAGTTGGCCGCGAAGTGGATGACCCCCTGGATGGGCTCCTTCTCAAAAAGCCCGTCCAAAAAGGCCCTGTCCCGGATGTCCCCCTGATAGAACCGCGCCTTGGGGTGGAGCGCCTCTTTGTGGCCTGTCTCCAGGTTGTCCGCAATCACCACGTCCACGCCGTTGTCAATCAGCTCGTAGGCTGTGTGGGAGCCGATGTAGCCGGCCCCGCCCAGTACCAAAACCGCCATGCTGCCTTACCTCCTGTAGTAAATTTTCCGCGGGCAGTTGCTTTCTGCCTCTATGATTATTATAATGAGAATAGAAGCAAAAAAACAACAAGGATATTGGCCTATTCTTTTCTTATATTGAGGTATTTATGGAACTTTTGGTCAACGAGGAAAAACGGGAGCTGAAAAGCCACGGCACCTTCCAGTTTCCGGTGAACATCAGCCGCAAGCGGCTCTCCTCCTACGGCACGGGGGCTTTCCCCTGGCACTGGCACGACGAGGTGGAGCTGACCTTGGTGCTCTCGGGGAAAATCGACTACCGCGTCAACGAGAGCCAGTACCTGCTGCGTGCCGGGGAGGGCCTGTTCTGCAACGCCGACGCCCTTCACGCCGGCAGCCGTGTGGACAGCGCGGACTGCGACTATGTGTCCCTCACCTTCCACCCCCGGCTGCTGGGCGGGTACGAGGGGTGCATTCTGCGCAGCAAGTACGTGGACAGCCTGGTGGGGGCCTTCCCCTCCCTGCGGCTCTCCCCCCAAGAGAGCTGGCAGCGCCACATTTTAGAGGCGGTGGAGAAAATCTACCAGCTCTCCCAAAGCCAGCCGGAAACCTACGAGCTGGAGGTGCAGCGGCTGCTGCTGGGCATCTGGAGCGGCCTGTACCGCCACCGGGAAAACCAGGCGGCCGCCCCCGCCGGCCCCGAGCGGGTGGAGCGCCTGCGGGTCATCCTCTCTTACCTGCACGAAAACTACGGGGAGAAAATCACCCTGGAGGACGTGGCCAAGCAGGTGGGCCTGTGCAAAAGCGAGTGCTGCCGGTTTTTCAAGCGGCAGATGGGGCAATCGCTGTTCGACTACCTGCTGGACTACCGCATCGGCCGCAGCCTGGCCTTGCTGGAGGAGGGCGGCGCCACCGTGGCGGAGGTGGCCTCCCAGGTGGGGTTCTCCAACCCGGCGTACTTCTCCAAGGTGTTCCGGGCCAGGATGGGCCGCTCCCCCCGGGAGTATCAAAAGCAGGGTCCCGCCGTGGGGCCGGAAGGGGGCGACGCCCTGTGAAAGGAGAAGTGCGCGCCTTTTCCCTGGAGGGCCGGCCCTGCGCCTGCTGCGTCCCCCAGGGGGAGGGGCCCTTCCCCCTGCTGGTGCTCTGCGGCTGGGGGCTGGAGGAAAAGCTGCCCCTCCTTGCCCAGGAGCTGCCGCCGGTGGTGCTGTTCGCCGCCCAGGCAGACGGGGGGAGGGACTTCACCCCCTGGCCCGCGCCGGGCATTCGGGAGGGGGAGGCGTTCACCGGGGAGGCCGGGGACTACCTGGGCTTCCTCACGGAGAGGGCCCTGCCCCTGCTGGAGAGGGACTTCCGCGCCGCAGCCCAGCCCCAGCGCCGGGGGATTCTGGGCTACTCCTTGGGCGGGCTGTTCGCCTTGTGGGCCCAGCGTCAGGGGGAGGTGTTCCGCCTGGCGGGCTCGCTGTCCGGCTCCCTGTGGTACCCGGGGTGGCTGGACTACATGGAGCAGCACCCGCCCCAGCCGGGGGCGTGCGTCTACCTGTCCTTGGGGGACCGGGAGGAGTTTGGCGGGCCGCCTTTGCTGCGCACCGTGGGGGACTGCACCCGCCGGGCCCACGCCTTTTATAAGGAAAAGGGCCTGGACACCACCCTGGAGTGGAACAAGGGTGGCCACGGCAAAGGGGTGGACACCCGCTGGAAAAAGGCCCTGCACTGGGCCGCGGGGCGGCTGGTATAAGGGCTCCGGGGCCTATGTCTGCCTCCCGGGCGGCGGGGCAGACAAAAAAACACGAAAAATCCTCATGAAATTTTCTATTCAATATTTGTTCAAAGAAGTTTAACATTCATTGACATTCTTCCCTTCCCCCTATATAATCAGCATGTAAGGCGTGTGTTCCGCGCGCCAGCCCTTCGGAGCGGCGGACACGGGCGTTTCACACCTGTGCGGTGCTTGGTGGGGAAGCCCTCCTCCGTACCAGCCGCTTGAGCGGTAATATTTTTAGGAAGGTGAGCAAATGGAAAAATTCTTCAAACTGAAGGAAAACGGCACCACCGTGGGCCGTGAGATCGTCGCCGGCTTGACGACTTTCTTCGCCATGGCCTACATCATTGTGGTAAACCCCAATACCCTGAGCGGCCGGGCAGGCGGCTTGGAGGAAGAGCTGATGCCCTGGGGCGCCGTGTTCCTGGCCACTATCATCGCCTCTATCATCGGCACCTTGGTGATGGGCCTGGTGGCCAACGTCCCCTACGCCCAGGCCCCCGGCATGGGTCTGAACGCGTTCTTTGTGTACACTGTGTGCCTGGGCCTGGGCTTTACCTGGCAGCAGACCCTGTCCATGGTGTTTATCTGCGGCTTGATCAATATCCTCATCACCGTGACAAAGCTGCGCAAGTTCATCATCAAGTCCATCCCCCGCAGCCTGCAAAACGCCATTGGCGGCGGCATTGGCATCTTTGTTGCCTACATCGGCTTTTTAAACGTGGGCTTTGTGAATTTCGGGTCTGGCGTGCCTGCCATGGCCACCTTGAACACCAACGTGCTGTGGCTGTTTGTCATTGGACTGGTGCTCACCATTGTGCTGCTGGTGTGCAACGTAAAGGGCGCCATCCTCATTGGCATTGTGGCCACCGCCATCATCGGCATCCCCATGCAGGTCACCTCCCTGGGCAGCTCCATCAGCTTTACCGAGGCCTGCCAGCAGCTGCCCACCACCTTTGGCGCCATCTTCACCAGCGCCGGCCTGCCCTCCCTGTTCTCCGATGCCGCCAAGATCCCCCTGGTGCTGATTACCATCTTCGCCTTCAGCATCTCTGATACCTTTGACACCATCGGCACCTTCATCGGCACCGGCCGCCGCACCGGCATCTTCTCCGACGAGGACGAGAAGGCCATGGAGACCAAGGCCGGCTTCCACTCCAAGATGGACAAGGCTCTGTTCGCTGACGCCACCGCCACCTCCATTGGCGCCATCTTCGGCACCTCCAACACCACCACCTTTGTGGAGAGCGCCGCCGGCATCGGCGCTGGCGGCCGCACGGGCCTTACCAGCGTAGTGGTTGCCATCTGCTTTGCCCTCAGCGCGTTCCTGGCCACCTTTGTCAGCGCTATCCCCTCCGCCGCCACGGCCCCTGCCCTGGTGCTGGTGGGCGTGATGATGACCTCCTCCTTCAAGGAAATCAAGTGGGACGACATCAGCGAGGCCATCCCCGCCTTCTTCGCCGGCATTTTCATGGCCCTGTGCTACAGCATCTCCTACGGCATTGCCATGGGCTTCATCACCTACTGCATTGTCAAGGTGTGCAAGGGCGAGGCCAAAAAGGTCCATCCCATCCTGTGGGTGGTCACTGCTTTGTTCATTTTGAACTTCATCTTGTTGGCTGTTATTTAAAACCCGGCAACCCATCCTATGCTGCAAAAGCGCCCTGTCTTCGGACGGGGCGTTTTTTGTTTGCCCGCTCCTTGGTCGGCTTTACACAGAAAAACCGCCTGGAAACGGTCCAGGCGGAAGGAGAGGGAGGTAAAAGTTTGAAAAAAGCAAGGAGAGGGAAGAATTGGCTCGTGGCCTCTTCTCTTCTGCTGTGCTTGTAGTATAGCCCCTTTCTTTGAACTTCCTTTGAACAAGTTCTGAGGGTTTCGTTAAAGGTTCCTTAAGAGAATACGAACGAGCTTGCGGCAGGTGCCCCGCCGTGCTATAATGGGCCGGAAAGGAAGGGAAACCACATGGAACTGGAACAACTGGCCCAACAGGCCATTGCCATTGTAAAACAGGCCGGGGAGCTGATTTGCTCCATCCCCCGGCCCCACGTGTACACCAAGGAGGGCCACGCCAATTTCGTCACCGAGGCGGACATGGCCTCCCAGCGGTTTTTGATCGAGCGCCTCTCCCCCCTGCTGCCAGAGGCCCACTTCTTCGCCGAGGAGCAGGAGGAAAACAAGATGGCCCCCGGCTGGAACTGGGTGATTGACCCCATCGACGGCACCACCAACTTCATCCGGGGCTACCGGCCCTCCTCCATCTCCGTGGGGCTGGTGAAGGACGGCGTGGGCATGCTGGGCATTGTGCTGGACCCCTTTGCCGGGGAGCTGTTCTCCGCGGTGAAGGGCGGCGGGGCCTTCCGCAACGGGGAGCCCATCCACGTGGCGGACATCCCCCTGGAAAACGCCCTTGTCGCCTTTGGCACCGCCCCCTACTACCAGGAGCTGAAGGACGCCACCTTCGCCGTGGCCAAGGAGCTGGGCGTCCGCTGCGGGGACTTGCGCCGGAGCGGCTCGGCGGCGGTGGATTTGTGCCACTTGGCCGCGGGCCAGCTGGACGGCTTCTTCGAGCTGCGCCTCTCCCCCTGGGACTACGCCGCCAGCACGGTTATCCTCCAGGAGGCGGGGGCTGTCACCGGCACCGCCCCAGGGCAGGCGTTCACCTTTGAGGAAAAGCAGCCCTTCCTGGCAGGCACGCCGGGGGTGTATCCCCTGCTGGAGGAGCTGGCGGGGAAATACCTGGCACAGCCGTAATACAAAAACCACGGGGGGACTGCGGTGGTTTTTGTATGGCGCAGCAGAACCCGCGCGCCTTGCTGGACACATGACAAAAGCCGCGCCTCCCTTTTACGGGATGGGCGCGGCTTGCTGTTTTTTTCAGCGCTTGAGGCTGCGGCTCTCTTGGGAGGTGCAGCCCTCTTGGCTGTAGCGGGCTTTCTCATAGAGCCGGTGGAGCTGGCTGTCCTCCAGGCCGGCCCGGGTTTCAATCTCCTGGGGGGAGGCCCACTGGGGCGGCGCCTCCTTGGCGGAGCGCAGCACGGCCCGGCGGTACTTCCGGCGCACCTGGGCGTTGGGGGAGCGGTCCCACACAGCCGGACCCCGCACCCGCTCCTGGGGCAGGGGCTCCTCCTCGTCCTCCGTATCCCGCCCCAGGAACTGCACCACGTCCCGCTGGTCCACAAAGGTGCCCCGGAAATTGCGGATGACCAGGTACAGCAGGTACACCCCGAAGCCGCCGCCTATCACGCACAGCACGGCCCCCAGGATAAACTGCACTACCGGGTTCATTTTGGGGGGCTCGCCAAATTCCTGCTGGAGGGCCTCCGCCATGTCCATCTCCATGCCGCCGGAGGCAGGGGTGATTTCCTCCAGCCGCACGGCGGAAGTCCGTTCCGGCGGGCTGGGGTCAATGCGCAGATAGCTGTCCTCCAGGGTCAAGGCGGGCAGCAGCAGCCCCGCCGCCAAGACCAGCATTCCCGCCAGCGCCAGGCCGGTAGTGCGGGCAATCCGCCGGGCGGGCAGGCCAGCCATGCCCCGGTTCAGCTCCAGGTAGTGGTCCAGCCGCTGGATGCCCCGGTAGGCCGCGCACAGCAGCAAGTACAGCGCCGCCCAAATCAGGCTGAGCTTTTGCAGCAGGGGGCTGCCGTCCAGCGCGCTGTAGAAAAAGGGCGCCAGGGCCAGGGCCGTCAGGGGCGGGGAGGGCCGGTCCATCATGGACTCCACCGGCTCCTCCGAGAGGCGGTTCTTCCCCCGGAAAAAGCACACCAGCGCCACGGGCACGGCCGCCGCCGGGTGGCCCAGCAGCAGCCAGGCCAGGCCGCAGCAAGCCAGGCTCCAGGGCAGGTAGAGCACCAGCTTGCCGCACACCTGGGTGCCCACATCCGCGGCCGCCAGGGGCAGGATGGAGAGAAGCCCCCACCACATCCGCCCCGGCAGGGCGCTGTCCCCCTCTAAAAAGCGGTAGGCGGTACCGTAGAACAGCGCGTAAATCAGGGCGCAGTGAAGCCACCCCATGGCCCGCGAAAGCAGCTGGCGCCAGTTGCCCAGCTTTTGTATCTGTTTCAACCTTGCCAACTCCTTTCCCTACACTTCCCAATACAGGCGGCGCACGGTGCCGAACTGGGGCATTTCCTCGTACTCGTCCCGGTAGGGGATGATTTGCACCCACTCCCGCTGGCCGGCCCGCTGGGCAAAGGCCCGGGCCAGGCTCTCCCGCTGGTCCCGGGTGACCAGCACGCACAGCAGGCTGTTCTCGTCCCTTTGGCCCTCCCCGCTGGGGAAAAAGCTCTCGATGGGCTCCAGGCCATTGGCGGCCTGGGCGCAGGCGAAGGCCTTGCGCAGCGCCAGCACGCTGCCTGGGCCGGAGACCTCCGGCAGCGCCATGGGCTGGCCGCTGTGGACGTCCAACCCGTTGGAGTAGGCGCTGACCTTGATGCCCGCCTCCAGCAGCCGCACGCACAGCGTGCAGGCGATGCGCACCGCCTCCTCGTTGAGCAGGTCGGCCTGCTGCACGCCCAGGCCCTCTAAATCCAGCACCACAGCCACCTTCTGGGACAGGGTGGACTCGTGAAGGTTTACCAGCAGCTGGCCGGTTTTGGCGGTGGCCTTCCAGTTGATGTACTTCATGGGGTCGCCCCGCACGTAGCCCCGCAGGCCCGCAAAGGCAAAGGGGTCGTCGTAGACCTTCTTGCGGCTGGTGAGGTTGCCCATAATCTGGGAGAAGGGGATTTGGATGCGCTGGGTGGAAACCAGCCGTGGCAGCACGTAGAAGTCCGTGGCCTGGGGGGTGGAGCCCACGTACTTTTTCGTCAGCAGCAGGCTGCGCACATCCAGGCCCGCCTGGTCAATGCGGTAGTAGCCCCGCCGGGCGCAGCGGAACTCCAAGGTGCGGGTGATTTTCTGCCGGGGGCCCAAGGCGAACACGTCCCGGCGGTAGGTGTAGTCGCTGACGGCGGTGTTGGCCTCGTCGGTAAAGCGCAGGCCCTTGCCCATGTGGAAGTCTATCTCCACCACCGGCAGGGGCAGGAACTTGTCGTTGACCACCACCTCGGTCAAGGCGGCTGTGTCGTCCTCGGTGGCGTATTCCTCTTGGAAGGAGGTCTTCACCTCCAGGCCCTTGCCCCACAGCCGGTCGTACAGGACAACCTGAAGGACGTACAGCGCCGCCAGCAGAAGGAGGATACCAAGCGCCGTCATGTCACTTGGACCAATCTTCCGTGGGCAGGGGCACGGACTGGAGCAGCGCCTGGGCCGCCTCCTTCTGGGCCTGGGAGGAGCCCGCCATGCCGCTGATGGCCAGCCGGTGGGCTATCACCGGCACGCCCACCTCTTTGATATCCTCGGGGGTGACGAACGCCCGGCCCTCCACCAAGGCCTTGGCTTGGGAGGCCCGCAGCAGCGCCAAGGTGCCCCGGGGGCTTACGCCCAGATCCACGCCCCGGGCTTCCCGGGAGGCCCGGGCCAAGTCCACAATGTACTCCAGCAGCACGGGGTGGATGTACAGCTTGCGGGCCGCCGCCTGCAGGGCCACAATCTCCTCGGGCTTGCACACGGGGCCCAGCTCCTCCAGGGGCTCGCTGGTTTGGAAGCGCTCCAGGATTTGGCGCTCCTGGTCCCGGGTGGGCAAGTCCATGGAAAGGCGCATGAGGAACCTATCCAGCTGGGCCTCGGGCAAGGGGTAGGTGCCCAAGGTCTCCACGGGGTTCTGGGTGGCGATGACGAAGAAGGGCGGGGCCAGCCGCCGGGTTTCGCCGTCCACGGTGACCTGGCCCTCGGCCATGCACTCCAGCAAGGCGGACTGGGTGCGGGGGGTGGCCCGGTTGATTTCGTCGGCCAGCAAAATGTTGCAGAACACCGGCCCCGGGGAGAACTGGAACTCCCCGGACTTGTTGTCGAAGAAGTTTAGGCCGGTCACGTCAGAGGGCAGCAGGTCCGGGGTGAACTGGATGCGCCCAAAGGCGCCGTCCACGCTTTTGGCCAAGGAGCGGGCCAGCACCGTCTTGCCCATGCCGGGCACGTCCTCGATGAGCACGTGGCCCCCGGCCACCAGTGCGGTGAGAAGCAAACTGGTGACGCGCTCCTCCCCCACCAGCACTTTCTGGATGTTCGCCTTTACGGCAGACAGGATATTTTCCATGAGATTTCCCTTTCTTTGCTGAAATTATCTCTATTATAGCAAAGCTTTTTGTGAGATACAAGAAAAAATCCTGGGCGTTGGGGCCGTGAAAAGGAAAAGAGCCGCCGCGGCAGCGGCAGCCCGAAAAGCTTTCTGGTAAAGTGGGATTCTCTTTTACAGCTCCTTAAAGCAGCGCAGCCACTCCTGGGCCAGCAGCCAGTGGCCGGCCGGGGTGGGATGGACGCCGTCGGCGCTCCAGACGCCGGGGCAGCTGCGGGCGGCGGCCTCGTCGAAGAGCTTCTGGGTGTCGATGCAGGGGATGTACAGGTCCTGCTTCTCCCAGTAGCTCTTGGCCAAGTCCCGGACCACCTCTCGGCGCAGGTCCACCTCCCGGCGGAAGGTGTCCCAGTTCTCCAGTGTGGCGGGCCCTTGGAGGACATAGGGCTCCAGCAAAATGAGCTTCACCCCGGGCAGGGCATGGGTGATTTCCTGGAGCATCCCCTCGTACACCCGGCGGAACTTGGGGGCGTCCACGCCGTTGTGTTCGCCCAGCTCGTGCCACACGTCGTTGACGCCGATCAGAATGCTGATGACGTCGGGCCGCAGGTTGATGCAGTCCCGCTTGATACGGGCGTCCAAATCCACCACCCGGTTGCCGGAGATGCCCCGGTTTAAAAACTCGTAGCGGCCGGGCTCCTGGGCGCCCAGCTGGGAGGCCACCAGCAGCGGGTAGCCGCAGCCCAGCGCCCGGTCGACAGCCTCCTCCCGCTGCTGGGGGGTGGCGTTGGGGTCCCGGGACATCCACTCCTCTGTCATGCGGACCATGTCTGTGCGGTTCACATCGGTGATGGAATCGCCGGTAAACAAAATGCGAAGTTTCTCCATAGCGAACAAATCCTCCACGTTTTCACGGGCCCTTGGCTGCCCGATTTTTTTCCTATTATACCGCCGGAATCCCCCACCCGCAAGCCCGAAACGGGAAATGTTGCAGGCGGTTTCCTTTATGCTTTCCCGCTTTTCCAGGTGGAGAATTTGAAACCGAAAAACCTCCCGCTGCGCGCAGTTATTTTGAAGCATTATTTCAAGTCAAGTCGCACATTTAACAACGACCGAAGATTTCCCTAGTCCCACTCCTCCGGCAGGGAGAGCATGAGGGAGAGAAGTCCCTTCGCTTTCAACGAGAGCGACTTGTCCCGCAGGTGATGGTTTGACATCACCGTGTAATCGCGGGTTTTCTCAATGCGGAATACCGCCATATTGGATACCTCCTTCCTTCGGTTTTGAAAAGTGTTCATTTCGGTGGTTTTGCGCCCCTGTACCACTGCCCGGCCCTCCCATGAGGGAAAGGATATGGGCGGCCTCGTTTGCGCCGCCCACAGGCGAAAAAACAGGGGATTTTCCACCCGTATTCATACAGTTTTGCGTACCCCCGGCAGGGCATAAAAAAACGCCACAGGTTTGTGTTACCCATGGCGTTGCCCCGGCAGATGGCCGGTCTGTATTCAGTTATATGGTCACGGGGCGGAGGCCCCGATTGACGGGTGCTGTATCCGTATCTTGGCATTTCGTGGTCTTTCAGCGTGTCAAGGCTCACTCAACAGTAGTAAAATCGTAGTAAATGAGGTGGGTTTGACCTGTCTGAAATGCCCGTGGATACAGTGTTTTCAAGGGATAATCAGGTTTCGGCTTGATTTTTCATAAACAAACGGTCATACTGGACGATAGTTTCTCCCGTTATCAGATTGCACTTTTCCTTTTGAAGCAACGTGTACTTTGGCTGGCCCACGGTATAGTCTTTACCGGTTTTGGGAAAGAGAGTCCGACAGACATACGTCTCCTGCCCCGTGCGTTGCGCCAGAAAAACATATACAGGTATCTCTTTCACATCATTCAAAAGAAGATAATCCGCTTGAATGGCGGAGAATCTATTTGCTTTTTCATTATAGCGAAAAATGATCTCGTTGCTGTCCAAAAACTCCTCCAAATGGGCAAGGGGAGTCAGCCGCTGCTCCATCTCCCTGAAGTAAGCACTGTGCTTTATTTGTTCGAAAGGATACTTGCCATCGAGAACATCTCGAAAAATAGTGGATCGCTGTCCAGTTTGCAAGCGGACATTGTCTTTTAGCTTATGAAGGCCAGCCAGATGGTGAAAGTCCGAGGGGTCAAAAGATACTGTGAATTTCAAAGTCTGTCCCTTACGGCCAATCACAAAGTGATATTGATACCGGGTCAACTGGTCAAATGCTTTCGCACACTTTTGCAAAGAGTCCACCGCAGCTTATCCTCCCCCTACAAACGAAAGACCCCGCACAAGCGGGGTCTTTCGGAGCATTTTCTTTCGGCTTTGCGCCTACGCCGGCTTGAGGTTTCGCTGCACAACCCCTCCCGAAAGCTCCATAAGGCAATGCCACCGGCACACTCCCTTACTTCAGCGCTTCGGGTGAACACACGCCGTTGCTCACCTTACATTATTATTATACGCAACCTAAAGGGATATGTCAACTGGGAAGTTTTTTCTTTGAGACAGAGGTGGTTGCGCGGTACTCTTCCCTCCGGCCCGAATTCACCACTAAAATGAAATGACCCGATGTGATGCGCGTCACAGAGAGGCGTATTTAGTTCTGTTCCTTCTACTACGATGTAACTTGCAGATAAACACAACAGAATCTTTGCAAAAGTGACTTTTTCTAATCATCGGTTGATAGCAAAGTACCGCAACCCTTGACGGATATACAGGATAGCCAGAAACAAAATCTGATCGGTCGGTTTGACTATGGATAACTTGTGTCAAGGGTCACAATTTCGGTAGGATCCTGCGCAAAAAGTCCACTAGCTCCGCCGAGATCTCGGGTGAAACTATGCGCAGGTTGCTCTCCTCTGCGGGCATCCGCCCCAAGGGGTTTAGTCCACCATACCAGACCAGATGTTGGTCGAGCACACAAAAATTGGAGAGATGGTTTTGAGAAAATACTACCGAGATGCCCGCTTGCTGCAGTATGGTGACGTTGGCGGTAATTTTAGGCTGAATTTCCGACCGAAACAGAGCAGGCTGCGGCAGATATACCTGTACGTTCACGCCTCGATGCTGTAAACGTTGCAAGATTGGGGTCATCCGATGCACAGATTGAGCCGAAAGCGAAGGCACACAAAACAGTGCCTCTTTAGAAGTTGCGTCCAGATCTTGTGCAAGAAAACGTGAGAAATCGGATAATTCAATAAAAGCTGATGATTCAGTTTGCGAGGGTTGAAGAGTGTTTGGATTGCTGTCGCCTATCGTTCCACGTACTGTATACGCCAATGCAGCGTAGCTGCGCAGCCGTTTACGGTACTGCTGTTCCAGCATTGGGACGCGGAAGTCTACATAATCATACAGCAAAACCTCTCGCTTTCCAGGTGTGGCGCGGTGTAGGCGGCCGGTGTACTGGGTCAGAGTACCCTTCCAAACAACCGGCATTGTTAAGAGTAGCACATCCAGCCGCGGCAGGTCGAACCCCTCACCGGCGTATTTGCCAATCGCAACCACGGCAAGCGGCTCGTCATTGGGTATGGCTGCTAGTTCAGTTAGTAACGCACGCTTTTCTTTGGCAGTCCCCTGACCGGAGAGTAGAAACACGTGCGAACAGTGTGGGCGTAGTGCTACTGCCAAGATTTTGGCGTGTTCCAACCGTTCGGTCAACACCAGTGGCGTGTGCCCCTGGGCCAACAGGTCAGCGGTATCCTGTACAATTAGTTTATTACGTAGGGTATCCCGAATCAAGGCTTCGCAGATTGTGGCATAAGTCATTTTTTCAGTAGTCAGTGGCATGGCAAACCTAGTAAAACGCGGTACCACAATCCGTGCAAAGCCCTGGCGCGCGGCTTGTTCGGCAGCGCTGACCTGGTAACGGATTGGCCCGCACTGCATCGTGATAATCGGTTCATGCCCATCTGCCCGTGTCGGAGTGGCCGTCAAGCCATATACATATCGTGCACACACAGCCCGAAGCACCTGCTCAAATCCAGCAGCCGAGACGTGGTGACACTCATCCACAATGACCAGGCCGTATTCCTTGATAAAAGGTTTTACCTCGCCGTCACAGACCAACGACTGAAGCATTGTGCCCCCCTTCCCGAATTGATGGACAGAAAGAAACGAGATATAATGGAAAGGA
>NHCFR05603__coassemble_731_pt1 | contig 19584 bp, 18 predicted proteins | sample NHCFR05603__metabat2_high_PE_046 | metagenome-assembled genome bin NHCFR05603
CGCGAATTGTCCCGCGCGGTCACGCGCCGCGAATTGTCCCGCGCGGTCACGCGCCCCCTCAAAATTCCATCTTCTTATAAAACCACCGCGTCAGGAAGAACGACCCCACATACAGCGCCACCACCGCCACGGCGGCGATGGGGCCCAGCAGGCCCGCGTTGCGCTCCACAAAGTCAAAGGCGCCGCGGATGGCCGCGTCCGTCCACACGCCCAGGCGGTTCAGGCCGAACAGGATGGCCATTGGCACAAATACCATGCCCATGAACACCGCCACCACAAAGTTCTGCCCCAGCTTTAGGCACACCGGAATCATCACCGCTTGGGCAAACACCGTCAGGCACAGGAACACCGGGTAGCTCCACGCCGGCATGGGCGAACCGATGGCCGCGTTGTCCACCACGATGAGCAGGTTCATCACAACGATGCTGGCAATCCCGGCGATATATTTGGAGAGCACTACCTTCGTCCGGCTGAGGGGCGAGGCGCACACAAATTTGTTCCAGTTGTTGGCCTTGTCATAATGGATGGAATAGGTGGGCACCAGGCTCCCCACCGAGACCAGCACGCCAATGGAAGGCCCCAACATCTCCTTTTGCCCGATGATCAGGTTGTACCCCACGAACAGCAGGGCCATGAAGCCGGTCAGCAGCAGCTCCTTTTTCGCGGTGTAGAAATCCTTGTACAGTAAGCCTAGCATTGCAAAAATCCCCTTTCTCACAGGCGCTTGCCCTTGATGCTGTACAGCATGATGTCGTCTAAGCTGGCGTTTTCCACCGGGCAGTGGGCGGGCATCTGGTACCGCCGCACCAAGGCGGTGACGCCAAAGCCGCTCTCCCGGTAGCCCGCCACGGCCTGGGGCTCCAGCTCCAAAAGCAGCTCCTTGGTGCAGTGGTACAGGCCATAGGTTTCCAGCAAAGTGTCCTTCTCCCCGGCCATCAGCACCTTGCCCTGGTGGATGAAAGCCAGGTAATCGGCGATTTTCTCCAAATCCCCGGTGATGTGGGAGGACAGGAACACGCTGTGCTCCTCGTCCTGGATGAAGTCGTAGAGGATGTCCAAGATGTCATCCCGGATGATGGGGTCCAGGCCGGAGGTGGCCTCGTCCAGCACCAGCAGCTTGGCCCCGTGGGACAGGGCCACCGCCAGGGAGAGCTTCATCACCATGCCCCGGGAGAAGGCCTTGATCTTTTTGCCGGGGGCGATTTCGAACCGCCGCAGGTAGTCGTCGTAGGCGGCGGGCTGCCAGCCCTTGTAGATGCGGCCCAAGGCCTTGCCCAGCTGTTTGGGGTTCATCTCTGGGGGGAAGAACCCGGCGTCCAGCACCACGCCCACCTGCTCCATCACGGCGCGGCTGGAAGCGGGGTCCTGGCCCAGCAGGCGGATGGAGCCGCCGTCGGGACGGATGAGGCCCAGCATGGCCTTGATGGTGGTGCTTTTGCCCGCGCCGTTCTCGCCGATGAAGCCCATAATGCAGCCCATAGGCAGAGAAAGGCTGATGTTGTCCAGTGTAAATTCCTTGTATTCTTTGCGGAGGTCCCGCAGTTCCATTGCGTATTCCATAGATGTCTCCTTTATGTAGCAGTGCATACAGGGTGTGAACGCCGTAGGCGGGTGAAGTTCTTTGCCCAGCTTTCTCGAAAGAAAGCTGGCAGGGGCGCTGGTGCCCGGTGGGCACCGTCCAGCGCTCGGTCTCCGCTGCCGCTGGGCAACGTCCCACCGGGACGTAGCGGCCCCCAAGGGGGGAGCCAAGTCTCGCCTCCCCCTTTGGGGGAGGTGGACTCGCGTTAGCGAGGACGGAGAGGGCAAGGCGCCAGCGGCCTCCTCCCATGGGCTGTGTAGAAGCGCTGGCGGGCTGCCCTCTCAGTCGCCTAACGGCGACAGCTCCCCCAAGGGGGGAGCCAAGTATGTGCGCTACCAAAAGCTTGCGCAAAGCCAAGTCTCGCCTCCCCCTTTGGGGGAGGTGTCATGCCTTTGGCATGACGGAGAGGGCAACCCGCCCCCGGCGCGCACGTGCACCGGTGGTTCGCACAGGCGTGAGCGTAGCTCACCGCCCCAAGGCGCGAATTGACAGCGGAGGCACTCCGCCGGTCGGGAAAGGCGGGGCGAAGCCCCTGTTTCCCTAGCTTTTTCTCATGCGCTGCGCGCCCATAAGGTCAAGGGCAAGGTCGTGGGGCTCTGCCCCACACCCCGCAACCCTTTGAAAAGGGTTGACCTAAACTTTACTTGGCTCCCCTTTTTGCTTTCATTCTTCCCACAACACATTCAATGTCTCCACCAGCTCCTGCTTCTCCATCCCGCACAGCTGCGCGGCTTTCACCGCCTCCTGCAGGTGCTCCTCCACCCGCCGCAGCTGCTCTTCCTTTAAAAATTCTGTATTCTTCCCCGCCACAAAGCTGCCCTTCCCTGGCACCGAGTAGAGAAATCCCTCCCGCTCCAGCTCCTCGTAGGCCCGCTTTGTGGTGATGACGCTGATGCGCAGCTCTTTGGCCAACAGCCGCATGCTGGGCAGGGCATCCCCTTCCCCCAGCTCGCCGCTGATGATAAGCGCCTTGACCTGCTCGGCGATTTGCTCGTAAATGGGTTTTCCACTTTGGTTGCTGATGACAATGTGCAAACCAACACTTCCTTTCCCGGGGCCCGGGCCCCTTGCCCCAGGGCGTCCCCCAGGGCAGCTGCAATACCTCTACGCGTTTGAGATATTGTATATATACTATATACACAGTAGGTACACTTTGTCAAGAGGGGGGCGCAAAAAAGTTTTGCCCGTCCCCAGACGCAAAAAAAGACACCCGGCGGCACCGGATGTCTTGTTTCTATAGAGCACGCGGCGGTCTTAGACCCCCACGTTCCCCGAGCTGATGCCCTGCTGGGCGCCGGCCAGGGGGCCGCAAAAAAGTTTTGCCCGCCCCCAGACGCAAAAAAAGACACCCGGCGGCGCCGGATGTCTTGCTTCTTATAGAGCGCGCGGCGGTCTTAGACCCCCACGTTCCCCGAGCTGATGCCCTGCTGGGCGTCGGCCAGGGGAGCGCAAAAAAGTTTTGCCCGCCCCAGACGCAAAAAAAGACACCCGGCGGCACCGGATGTCTTGCTTCTTCTATAGAGCGCTCGGCGGTCTTAGACCCCCACGTTCCCCGAGCTGATGCCCTGCTGGGCGTCGGACAGGGGCAGCCAGTTCAGGGCTTTTAAGATGTACTCGTCCCAGAAGTACCAGTCGTGGACGCCGGGGCCCTCCTCGTAGGTGACGTCGTAGCCCAGCTGGAGCAGGTGGTCCCGGAACTGGCGGTTGACGCCCAGCAGGCCGTCCTCGGTGCCGCAGGCCAGGTAGAACTTGGGGCGCACCGGCTCCTTGGCCACCTTTTCGGCCAGGGCGTCGTAGTCGTTGACGCCGCCCCGCACCTGGGAGAGCTCCCCAAACACGGACTCGTAATAGCCCTTGTTGGTCATGAGGAAATCGGTGTACTGGGTGTGCTCCAGCATGGAGTCCAGAATCAGCGCGGAGGAAAGGGCCGCCACGGCGCCGAAGGTCTGGGGATGCTGCAGGCCGTTGACAATGGCCCCAAAGCCGCCCATGGAAAGGCCGCCCAGGAAGGTATCCTCCCGCCGGGTGGACAGGGGGAAGGAGCGCCGGGTGAAGTCCACCAGCTCCTGGCCGATGAACCTGCCGTAATAGGCGCTGGCCTTGGGGTTATCCACATAGAAGCTGTTGTCGCCGCTGGGCATCACCACAGCCAGGTTGCGGTCCTGGGCCCAGCTTTGCACCCGGGTGCCGCAGACCCAGTCGGTGTCGTTGCCGAAGATGCCGTGGAGCAGGTACAGGGTTTTAAAGGGGCCCTGCGCCGCCGGGCCGCCGGGGCCCAAGGTTTTGTCGGTGGGCAGCACCACCTGGATGGGCACGGTGCGCATCAGGGCCTGGGAGAAGAAATTGCACTGGAGCAATGCCATAGAGAACACATCCTTTGCTTTTTTCTCTAGTATACAGGAAAATTGGCGGGGAGACAAGCCCAGACACTGGGCTGTCAATTCGCGCCCTGGGGCGGCAGCTGAACGCCGCGTCTGTGCGAACGGCCAGCGCACGTGCGCGCCGGAGGCCGACTTACCCTCTCCGCCCTCCTTTGGAGGGCACTCTCGCCTGCCGGCTCGGTCGGCGCTGAACGGTGCCCACTGGGCACCAGCGCCCCCCAAAGGGGGAGGTGAGACTTGGCTTTCTGCAAACCTCTGGTGGGCTGCTTACTCGGCTCCCCCCTTGGGGGAGCTGGCACGGCGTAGCCGTGACTGAGAGGGAAACTGCTCCGCCGTTCGGGAAAAGCGCTTCGCTGTTTCCCTAGCTTTTTTCTGGCTGACGCCCATAAGGTCAAGGGCAAGGTCGTAGGGCTCTGGTCTCACCTGCCGGTTCGGTCGGCGCAGGGCGTTTGCCACCGGCAAACTGCGCCCCACACCCCGCAGCTTTTGAAAAAGCTGGCAAAACTTTTACGCTCGCTTCGCTCGGCCCCCGCTGCACGCCCGCACAAAGGCCTGGAAAATCCTCCCGCTGCGCGGGTCGCTGTGGAGGGAGAACTCCGGGTGCCACTGTACCGCCAGGGCGAAGGGGTGCTCCGGCAGGTACACGGCCTCCACCATGCCGTCGGGGGCGGTGGCGGCCACCTCCAAGCCCTGCCCCAGCCGCCGGATGCCCTGGTGGTGGTAGGAATTCACCCCCATCTCCTCCACGCCCACGGCGTCGAACAGGGGCGTGCCCCGCCGCACCTGCACCGGGTGGGCCACCTTGTCATAGGGGGGCGTCTCGTGGTGCTCCACCCCGCTGGGGCACTGGGTGGGGATGTCCTGGTACAAATCGCCGCCCAGCATCACGTTGAACAGCTGGATGCCCCGGCAGATGCCCAGCAGGGGCTTGCGGGTCGCCAGGGCCAGGGGGAAGAAGGCCTGCTCCATGCTGTCCCGCTGGGGGATGACGGTGCCGCACTTCTCCGAGGGCTCCTCCCCGTAGAGGCTGGGGGCCAAATCGTGGCCGCCGGGGAACAGGAAGCCGTCGAAGGTGTGGGCGTAGCGCTCCAGGGCGGCGGGGTCGCTGGTGAGGGGCAGCACCACCGGCGCGGCGCCGGCCTCCTCCAGGCCCTGGGCATAGCCGGGGAGCATCCAGTAGCTTTCCAGCTTTTCGTCGTACAGGGTGACAATGGCGATGATAGGTTTCACAGCAGGCACTCCTCTCGGGGATTTTATTTAGCATACCACACACCGGGCAAGGAATGCAACCCCAGTGCCTGGGGGGTTGCACCCCGGGCAAGTCGCGGGGGTTGCACCCCAGGCAATTCGCGCCCATGGCAGCTCGCTTCGCTCGTGCTCATCAAGAGAATAGCGCACGTGCGCGGGGGTTGCACCCCGGGCGAGTCGCGCCACTGGGCGGCGGCTGAACGCCGCGCCTGTGCGAACCATTAGCTCGCGTGCGCGGCGGGGGACGCCTTACCCTCTCCGCCCCCCACAGGGGGGCACCTCCCCCGAAGGGGGAGGCGAGACTTAGCTTTGCGCAAGCTTTTGGCGACGCACATACTTGGCTCTCCCTTTGGGAGAGCTGGCGCCGTTAGGCGACTGAGAGGGCAAGTTACCAGCCTCCCCATCCGCTCCCGTGGCTATCGCCCTTACGGGCGCGTGCGCCCCGGGAGCTGGTTTCTTTTTGGCTGCCGCCCCATAAGGTCAAGGTCGTGGGGCGCTGCCCCACACCCTGCAACCCTTTGAAAAGGGTTGACCTAAACTTTCATTTGTCTCACCGCCAGTTTTCCTCCAGCACCTGCCGCACCTCCCCCAGGCTGCGGAACTCCGCACGGTCCTGGCGGTGGGCTAGGTTGGTGAGGAAATCCGGGCCGAAGTCGTGGAGGCACAGGCAATCCAGCAGGCGCTCCACAAAAAGCTCCTCCGCCCCGGCGGCCAGCTGCCGCCACAGCCGCCCCTCCCCGGCCAGCAGCTCAAAGGCCAACGGCCCCAGCTCGTACCAGGCCGGCGCCAGGTGGGCGTCCGCCCAGTCGATGACCACAAAGCTGCCGTCCTCCTGCACCAGCAGGTTCTCCCCGGTGAGGTCCCCGTGGGTGAGCACCGCCGGCTCCAGGGGCAGCCCCTCCAGCCGGGCCAGCACCTCCTCCCGCAGGGACGGGGCCAGCTTCTCCAGGCGGAAATTTCCCCGGGCCTCCTGCCGCAAATCCCGGCGGGGCAGGGCCTGGGTGGGCCGGTGCAGCCGAGGCAGCAGCTGCCGCAAGCGCTCCACAAAGGCCGCCTGCTGGGCAGGGGTGGCGTCCCGCAGCCAGGGGCCGGCCTCTTTCCCCGGGGAATACTGGGTGGCGATGTAGTAGAACCGGTACTTGTCCTGGAGGCAGCCGTGGGCCAGCACCGGCGGGGTGGGCACCCCCCAGGACGCGGCCTGCCGGGCGGCGGCCAGCTCGGTGGAAAAATCCAAGGCGGGGTCCAGGCCGGACTCCTTGGGGAAAAAGATTTTCAACACCGCTTCCCCGCAGCGGAAGACGCCGTTGGTGCCGGGGGTGAGGGGCGTGAGCTCCGCCCAGGGCAGGCCCTCCCGGCGGCAGATTTCCCGGGCCAGGGGGGTAAAGGCGGGGATGCTTTGGAAGACGCGGCCCCAGTCGCGCCAGGATTGTATAGATTCGGTGAATAACATATGTTACCTCTGGAAGTCCTTGTACAGCAGGCTGGGCTGGATACCTGTGTTGTTCTGGTATTTGCCGCTGCGGTAGGGTTCATAGTCCCCGCGGATATCGTGGTAATAGATTTGGCAAATCTCCACCCCGGGGTAAATGCGGATGGGCTGCACGCAGAAGATTTCCAGCGTCCAGTAGCCCGCGAAGCCCACGTCCCCAAACCCGGCAGTGACGTGGATAAACAGCCCCAGCCGCCCCACAGAGGAGCGCCCCTCCAGCATGGGCACAAAGTTCTCTGTACGGGTGAACTCCTGGGTGCGGCCCAAGTAGAGCCTGTCCGGCTGGAGCACCAGCCCCTCCTCTGGGATGGTGAGCTGCTCCACGGGGTTTTCCATCTTCATATCCAGCAGGCGGTTCTCATAGACCAGCAGCTCGTTGTGAAGGGTCAAGTTATAGCTGTTGGGGTTTAGGCGCCGGGGGTCGAAGGGTTCGATGAAGATGGCCTCCCCCATGTGCCGGGCAATCTCCTTGCCAGATAAAATCATCAGGTCCCCTCCTTTAGCCTGTAGTCGCAATTATCTTCCACAATCTCAAAACCGATTTTCTGATACGCCCGGTTGGAAACCGGGTTTGTTTTGTCCACGAATAAAGCGACATACTCATCCCCCTGGCCCATGAGACGCTGGCATAACAAGGCCATCGCCTCTTGGCAGTACCCCTGGCCTCGGGAACCCGGCTCTGTATACACGCCGCTGATACACTTTCCATGGGGCAAAAAACGGCTGACAGTCGCCATAAACACCGGTGTACCTGCCCGGGTTTCAAAGAGGTAGAGCGTCCCCTTTTCCACACGCTTTTGGAATTTTTCCCGGGCCATTTCGAGAGGCAGCTCTCTGTGGCCTGCCTCCTGCTGAAAGGCGGCAATCCAAGGTGCTGCCACCTCCTCGTCCTCAGGAACCGCCAGGCGGAGGGCTCCCCCTTTGGGAAGGGGCGCATGAAGGCGGCGAAGCACCATAGCATCCATAGCGATGCGCAATTCATAGGCGCTGCCCCACACCTGAAGGAAAGCTTCACACAGAACTTGCCGTCCATTGACCCCTGGCACAACGATTTCTTGGGCTTTCAGCCAAAGGGCCAGCTCCCTTGCCGCCTGTACACCGGAATCACTGTGAGCCACATCGTCTAAGCAGAGGTTCCAGGGCACCAAATAGCCAAACAGCAGCACGGCGCGGCCCTGCTCCTCCACCTTGCCGAACAGCAGCTCCGGCCCGCAGGGCTCCTCCCGGTGGGCCACGGCGTTGCCCAGGTTCAGCTGGGCCTCCACCTCATGGTCGCGCAGATAGGCCTGGTTGTCCGCCAAAAACGCCCCTGGCGTGGCATAGGTTACGATGTTCATAAAAGCACCCCTTCCCCTTTTTGTTTTATCATACCACACTCCCCCCGCCGGGGGCAACAAAAAAGACACCCAGCAATGGCGGGTGTCTTGGGGATTGTGGGTTATTTTAGGGAAACTTTCTCCGCCGCGCACGTGCGCTATCCTCTCGATGAGCACGAGCGGCAGCGAGCTGCCATTGGCGCGAATTGACAGCGGAGGCACTCCGCCGGCCGGGAAAAACGCTTCGCTGTTTCCCTAGCTTTTTTCCCGCGCTGCGCGCCACTAAGGGCAAGGCCGCGCCTTTTTGAAAAAAGGCGCCCCAAAAACTTTTAATCTCGCTTCGCTCGGCCACCCGCTGGCTTCCCTTAACTTAAGAACCCCTCCACGATCTTCTCCTCGGCCTCCTCCTCGGTCAGGCCCAGGGTGCGCAGCTTCAGTATCTGCTCCCCCGCTATCTTGCCGATGGCCGCCTCGTGTATCAGCGCCGCGTCCCCGTGGTTCGCCGAAAGCTCCGGCGCCGCGTCTACCCGGCCGTTCTCCGCGATGATGGCGTCGCACTCCGAGTGCCCCGCGCAGGCCGCGTTCCCCGTGATTTTGCTCCGGTACGCCTGGTAGGAGTCCCCACGGGCCACCGAGCGGCTCACCAGGTCTGTGGAGGCGCCCTCGCCGTCCATCACCACCTCAAAGTCCGTGTAGGCCTGCTGCCGCCCCTCGGTGAGCAGCCGCTCCCGGATGACCAGCTTGGCCTTCTCCCCCAAGGTGGCCTTTGTCTTGCGGGTGGTGCGGTCCACCCCGCCGATTTGGGAGGTGTCCATCTCCAGCACGGCGCCGGCCTGCAAATGGCACTCCGTCACCGGGTCGATGGAGCGGATGCCCTCGCCCTGGCCGGTGCCCACGTGCTTTTCGATGTACTTCACCCGGGCGCCCTCCTCCAGGAAGAACCGGTGGATGCCGTTGTGCCGGGCGGGCTCGCCGTTTTCCGTGTGGACGCCGCACCCGGCCACGATGGTCACGTCGGCCCAGGCGCCCACGTAGAAGTCGTTGTACACCAGGTCGTCCACGTCGCCGTGGGTGACGCAGGCGGGGATGGACACGCTCTCCCCTTTCGTTCCGGGCAAAATGTGGATATCCAGGCCGGGCAAGTCCTGTTTCGGCTCGATCTTGATGTGCTCGGTGGACTGCCGCCCGGCGCAGCCGCCGTCCTCCCGGATGTTGAAAGCTCCGGTGAAGCCGCCCTTCCAGTCGGACACAAGTTTCAACAATTCCTCTGTGATGCTTTTCACGAGAACACCGCCTCCCTTTTCACACAGCCCCCGCAGGAGGCGCTGCCCTCCATGAGCTTGGGCAAAATGTCCCCGGCGGGGCCCTTCTCTTGCAGCTGGCCGCCGGAGATGATGACGATTTCATCGGCGATTTGCAGGATCCGCTCCTGGTGGGAGATGATGAGCAAAGTGCCGTTTAGCTTCCCCCGCAGGCTCTGGAACACGTCGATGAGGTTGGTAAAGCTCCACAAATCGATGCCGGCCTCGGGCTCGTCGAACAGGGAGAGCTTGGTGTGGCGGGCCAGCACCGTGGCGATTTCGATGCGCTTCATCTCCCCGCCGGAGAGGGTGGCGTCCACCTCTCTATCCAGGTATTCCCGGCCGCACAGGCCCACCCGGCCCAGCATTTCGCAGACGCCGGAGGCAGGCAGGGGCTTGCCGGCGGCCAGCTCCAGCAGGCGGCGGACGGTAAAGCCCTTAAACCGCACAGGCTGCTGAAAGGCGAAGCTGACCCCAGCCCGAGCCCGCTGGGTGACGTCCAGGGGGGTGATGTCCTGGCCGTCCAGGAGGATTTTGCCGCTGTCGGGGGTTTCGATGCCGGCGATAAGCTTGGCGAGGGTAGTTTTGCCGCCGCCGTTGGGGCCGGTGATGACCGTCAATTTCCCCTCGGGCACGGAGAAGCTCACGTCCCGCACAACCTGGCTGCCGCCGGGGGCGGTCCAGGAGATGTGTTGTAGTTCTAGCATAGTTGGAGTTCCTTCTTTCTGTACGTAAGGTGGAAGAAGTGAAAAGATGGCCGAGCGAAGCGAGCGTAAAGTTTTTTGATGAAACTTTTTTTCAAAAAAGTTTCGACCTTGACCTTAGTGGGCGTCAGCCAGAGAGAAGCTAGGGAAACAGCGAAGCGCCTTTCCCGGCCGGCGGCGCACCGAGAAGGCGGCTTCACGGAGCCCTCTCCGTCATGCCTTTGGCATGACACCTCCCCCAAAGGGGGAGGCGAGACTAGGCTTTGCGCAAACAGTTGGTAGCGCACCGAGAAGGCGGCTTCCCGAAAGCTGGGGGGCGAGCCAGCGGCGTACCCTCTCCGCCCCCCACAGGGGGGCACCTCCCCCAAGGGGGGAGGCGAGACTTGGCTCCCCCTCTGGGGGAGCTGGCACGGCGGCAGCCGTGACTGAGAGGGCAACTGCCCCACCGTCCGGGAAAAACGCTGCGCTGTTTCCCTAGCTTTCTTTTGTGCGCTGCGCGCCTATAAGGGCAAGGTCGAAACTTTTTTGTAAAAAAGTTTCATCAAAAAACTTTATGCTCGCTTCGCTCGGCCCCACCTTTGTTCTTCTATTCTAGTTCATTTCCTCCCCACTTGCAAGGCCCGGGAGGCATTTAAAATCGCCAGCACCATCACGCCCACGTCCGCAAACACAGCTTCCCACAGATTCGCCAGGCCAAAGGGCGTCAGCATGAGCACCAGCAGCTTCACCGCCAGGGCGAACACGATGTTCTGCCGCACGATCCGCAGCGTGCGTTTGGAAATCTCCATGGCCTTGGCTATCTTCGAGGGCTTGTCGTCCATCAGCACCAGGTCCGCCGCCTCAATGGCCGCGTCGCTGCCCAGGGCACCCATGGCGATGCCGATGTCCGCCCGGGAGAGCACCGGCGCGTCGTTGATGCCGTCCCCCACAAAGGCCAGCTTCCCCTTGGGGGAGGTCTCCTGCAGCAGCGCCTCCACCCGCTCTACCTTGTCCCCGGGCAGCAGCTGGGTGTACGCCTCGTCCAGGCCCAGCTCCTGGGCCACGGCCTCGCCCACGTCCTTGGCGTCCCCGGTGAGCAGGACGGTCTTCTTCACCCCCTGGGCTTTCAGGGCGGCGATGGCCTCCTTGGCGTCGGGCTTCACCTCATCGGCGATGAGGATGTACCCCAGGTACCGGCCCTCTGCCGCCACGTGGACCACGGTGCCCACCTGCCCGCTGGGGCGGTAGGCCAGGCCTATCTCCTCCATCAGCTTGCCGTTGCCCGCCCAGACTTCCTTGCCGTCCACCTGGGCACGCACGCCCCGGCCGGAGAGCTCCTCCACCTGGCCCACCCGGGCGGTGTCCAGCGCCTTGCCCCAGGCCTCTTTGAGGGAGCGGGAGATGGGGTGGTCCGAGTAGCTCTCCGCCAAGGCGGCCAGCTCCAGCAGCTCTTGCTGGCTGACGCCCTCCGGGTGGATGGCGGTGACCTGGAACACGCCCTTGGTGAGGGTGCCGGTTTTGTCAAAGACCACCAGCTCCGTGTCCGCCAGCACCTCTAAATAGTTGCCGCCCTTGACTAGGATCCCCTGGCGGGAGGCCCCGCCGATGCCCCCGAAGAAGCTCAGCGGCACGGAGATGACCAGCGCGCAGGGGCAGGACACCACCAAAAAGATGAGGGCCTTTTGCACCCAGCCGGTCCAGTTCCCCACAAAGAGGGGCGGCACCACCGCCAGGGCCAGGGCGCAAAACACCACCACCGGGGTGTAGTACCGGGCGAACTTGGTGATAAAGTTCTCGGCCTTGGCCTTTTTGCTGCTGGCGTTTTCCACCAAGTCCAGAATCTTCTGGACGGTGGACTCCCCAAAGGCCTTGGTCACCTGCACCCGCAATAGGCCGTTCTGGTTGACGCACCCGCTGATGACGCTGTCCCCGGGGCGCACCTGGCGGGGCACGCTCTCCCCGGTGAGGGCGGAGGTGTTCACCAGAGAGGAGCCCTCCAGCACCAGGCCGTCCAGGGGGATTTTCTCCCCGGCCTTCACGGTGATGGTGTCCCCCACGGCCACCTCCTCGGGGTCCACCTGGAGGAGCTTGCCGTCCCGCTCCACGTTGGCGTAGTCGGGGCGGATGTCCATCAGGCTGGCGATGGACTTGCGGGACTTGCCCACGGCGTAGCTTTGGAACAGCTCGCCCACCTGGTAGAACAGCATGACGAACACGGCCTCGGGGTACTCGCCCTGGCCGAAGAAGCCGGTGCAAAAGGCCCCCACCGTGGCCAGGGCCATAAGGAAGTTTTCATCGAACACCTGGCCGTGGGCGATGTTCCGGGCGGCCTTCCACAGCACATCCCAGCCGATGACGAAGTAGGCGGGCAAAAACAGGGCGAAGCGCCAAAGGCCCTGATAGGGCACCAGTACCGCGGCGATGAGCAGCACCGCGCTGACGGCGATGCGGACGAGCATTTTTTTCTGTTTGCGTGTCATAGTGGATGTCCTTTCCATGAAAAATCGAATGGGACGGGCAAACGGTGAGCCAAGTAAAGTTTAGGTCAACCCTTTTCAAAGGGTTGCGGGTTGTAGGGCAGAGCCCTACGGTCTTGACCTTATGGGGCGTCAGCCTGAAAAAAGCTAGGGAAACAGCGAAGCGCCTTTCCCGGCCGGTAGCGCACCGAAAAGGTGGCTTCCCGAAAGCTGGGCTGCGAGCCAATGCTTGCCCTCTCCGCCCTCCTTTGGAGGGCACCTCCCCCAAAGGGGGAGGCGAGGCTTGGCTTTGCGCAAGCTTTATGGCGGCGCACATACTTGGCTCCCCCCTTGGGGGAGCTGGCACGGCGTCAGCCGTGACTGAGAGGGCGAGGCGCTACCGTCCGGGAAAGGCGCAGGCAACCAAAGGTTGCCAGGCTGTTTCCCTAGCTTTCTTTTCTGCGCTGCGCGCCCATAAGGTCAAGGGCAAGGTCGCACCTTTTTTGAAAAAAAGGCGCCCCAAAAAACTTTAATCTCGCTCCGCTCGGCTTCTTGCGCGCACGTGCGTTTTTCTCTTGCACAGGCGCGGCGTTCAGCCGCCGCCCCCTGGCGCGAATTGAGAGCCCAGGCACTGGGCAAAACTTTTACGCTCGCTTCGCTCGGTTGCCCTTACAGCTTGATAACGCAGTCCGGCTCCACCTTTTTACAGGCTTTCACCACCTGCTTCATAATCTCCTCAAAACGGCCATCCTCCGCCTCTACCGTCAGCTTTTGGGTGAGAAAGCTCACGCTGGCCTCCGTGACGCCGTCTATCTTCTGGATGGCGGCCTCCATTTTGGCGGCGCAGTGGGCGCAGTCTAAATCGATGAGTTTGTAGGTTTTTCTCATTGCGGGACTCTCCTTTGCAGCTTTTTTATTCGGTGACGTGCTCCATGCCCTGGCCCAAAATGGTGCGCACGTGGCTGTCGGCCAGGGAGTAGAACACGGTCTTGCCCTTGCGGCGGTACTTTACCAGCTTGCTCTTTTTCAACACCTGCAGCTGGTGGGAAATGGCCGACTGGCTCATGCCCAGCAGCTGGGCGATGTCGCACACGCACATCTCCGACTCAAAGAGCACATACAGGATTTTAATGCGGGTGGAGTCGCCGAAAATCTTAAACAGCTCCGCCAGGTCGAAGAGGGTTTCCTCGGCGGGCATGGCGGCGTTGACGCGCTCCACAATCTCCTGGTGCACGAACATGAACTCGCACCCCGGGGCGGTTTTCTTCTCCGGCATTTTCCAACATCCTTTCATTTGAACGATTGTTCATGTATATAGCATACGCCCCTCCGCCGCCGTTGTCAAGGCCCCGCCAAATTTTATTTTTGGGGGACGCGCCGCTGTCCCGCCCAACAGAAAAGGACACCTCCACAAAAAGGGGGTGTCCTTTGTTTTTTGGGGGGCGTCTCGGCCCCTCGCAGCCAATATGTTGCAATCCATTGAAATATCTGCTATTCTAGAAGTGCATGGGATACCATGCGGGAGTCTGCCAAGAAACGGTACAAAGTAGGCTGCTTCGCAGCCTACAGGGAGAACAGCTTGCAATCGGAGCGATTGCATTTTCGCCAAGGCGAAAAACCGCTGTTCTCTGGCGGCTGGCCCTTCCCAGGAAGTCTGGACTTCCTGTTTACATAGCCCCCTGTGGGGAGCCTTGTAGAAGGGAGGGTAACTTCATGAGTGATTTTGAGTTGCTCTCCATTGTGTTGATGATACTCGCTATCATCGTTACACTGATGGTGGAACTGTTCAAAAGCATGAAAAAGTAGCCGCCCCGCCAAGGAATCGGCTACTTTCTCTAAGTAGTAGATAAACCGGGCCAGCCGTCTTACCGGCAGGCTCTCTTTTTCTATCTCTATGGTACCACGTTCCGCAGCATTTGTCAACGGAGTGGGCAAGGTGCCAGCGGCTCCCTCCCATGGGCTGTGTGGAAGCGCTGGCGGGCTGCCCTCTCAGTCACGGCTGCCGCCGTGCCAGCTCCCCCGAAGGGGGAGCCAAGTTGGTACACAACCAGAAGTTTGCAGAAAGCCAAGTCTCGCCTCCCCCTTTGGGGGGCGCTGGTGCCCAGTGGGCACCGTTCAGCGCTTGACCGAGCCGGCAGGCGAGAGTGTCATGCCAAAGGCATGACGGAGAGGGCTCCGCGAGGCCAACTTCTCGGCACTCCGCCGTCCGGGAAAAACGCTTCGCTGTTTCCCTAACTTTTTCTCATGCGCTGCGCGCCTATCCGGTCAAGGTCGCGCCTTTTTGAAAAAAGGCGCCCCAAAAACTTTTACGCTCGCTTCGCTCGGCCCCCGGCGCGCACGTGCGTTTTTCTCTTGCACAGGCGCGGCGTTCAGCCGCCGCCCCAGGGCGCGAATTGAGAGCGGAGGCACTCCGCACTTTACTTTTCTTCCGCGAACAGCGGCAGCAAATCCTTTTCCCGGGTGAACACGGGGATCTCCTCCAGGGGCGCGGCTACGGTGACGGTCTGGCCGCCCTCGTAGGTCTCGCCGCTCCACACGTGGGTCCACTGGGCGCCGGCGGGCAGGTACACGCTGCGCTGGCGCTGGCCCGCCTCCATCACCGGGGCCACCAGCAGGCTGGGGCCAAAGAGGTAGGCGTCCTCGCAGGCCCAGGCGGCGCTGTCCCCGGGGAAGTCGTAGAACAGCGGGCGCATCACCGGGGTGCCCTTTTCGTGGGCGGCGGCCATCTGCTCCTTGATGTAGGGCCGCAGCCGCTCCCGCAGGAACATGTACTTCTTGCAGATTTCGTAGTCCTCCTCCCCAAAGCACCACACCTCGTTGGGCGCGCCGGAAAGGCAGGTGGCCCCGCCGGTGGTGCCCTGCTGGGGCTGCTGGGGATACCGGTCCCCGTGGAGGCGCATCACCGGGCAGAAGGCCCCGTACTGGAACCACCGGGCCAGCAGCTCCTGGAAGGCGGGGTCGGTGGGGTCGCCGCCGTGGAAGCCGCCGATGTCCGTGGTCCACCAGGGGATGCCGGCGATGCCCATGTTCAGCCCGGCGGCGAACTGGTTGCGGAAGCTCTCAAAGCTGGAGTGGATGTCGCCGCTCCACACCAAGGCGCCGTACTTTTGGGAGCCCGCCCAGGCGCACCGCAGCAGGTTGATGATGTTCTCCTGGCCCTGGGCCTGCATGCCGTCGAAGAAGGTCTTGGCGTAAAACAGGGGGTAGCTGTTGCCCACCTTGGTGTTGGGCCCCAGGTAGTAGCGGTAGTTGTCAAAGTCGTAGGCGGTGTACTCCGGCTCGGCCTCGTCCAGCCAGAAGATGCGCACGCCCTTGTCGTAGTAGTTCTCCTTGGCGATGCCCCACACATAGTCCCGGGCGGCGGGGTTGGTGGCGTCGTAGTGGACGGTGCTGCCCTGGAACTCCATGGCCACCCGCACGCCCCGGTCGGTGCGGATGAGCAGCCCCTTCTCCAGCATCTCCCGGTAGCGGGGGTTGCGCTTATCCACCGTGGGCCAAATGGACACCATCAGCTCTATGCCCATCTCTTTCAGCTGGGCGATCATGGCGTCGGGGTCCGGCCAATAGGTGGGGTCGAACTTCCAGTCCCCCTGCAGGGGCCAGTGGAAGAAGTCCACCACAATCACCGAGATGGGCAGCCCCCGCTTTTTGTACTCCCGGGCGATGGAGAGCAGCTCCTCCTGGGTTTGGTAGCGCAGCTTGCACTGCCAAAAGCCCATGGCGAAATCGGGCATCATGGGCACGGTGCCCGCCACGGCGGCGTACTGCTCCTCCATTTGGGCGGGGGTGTCCCCGGCGGTGACCCAGTAGTCCAAAATGTCCGTGGCCACGGCCTGGAAGGAGGTGATGTTCTTGCCGAAGATGGCCCGGCCCACGGCGGGGTTGTTCCACAAAAAGCCGTAGCCCCGGGAGGACAGGAAGAAGGGTACGCTGGCCTGGGAGTTGCGCTGGGCCAGCTCCAAGTCGGTGCCCTTTAAGTTCAGGTAGGGTTGCTGGTATTGGCCCATGCCGTAGATGCGCTCTTCCGTGTCCAAGGACTCAAACCGGGCGGTGAGCTGGTACTCGCCGCTGGGGATGGGCCGGAACTCCCGGGCCTCCACCTCCAAAGCCGAGCAGGTGGGGCCGAACAAATCCTTGCGGTTGCGGCTGTACTCCCGCAGCAGCTCCTTGCCCTGGGCGTTGAAGAACTTCAGCCAGCCCCCGGCGGTGAGGGTGGCGGTGATCTGCCCGTTGGTGATGGAGGCCTCCCTCTCCCCCACCGTCACCTGGGCGCTGTGGGACACGGCCTGGGTCAGGGCCCAGTCCCGCTGGGGCATGGGGGCCACTTTGCTGGCCCGCACCCGCAGGCTGTTCTCCCCCCAGGGCTCGACGCGCAGGGTTTCCGAATCGTACTGGTAGACAAGGGCGTTGCCCTCTTGATAGAATGCCATAGCCATTCCTCCCAAAGAATCACAAAATTACGAAAGCTTCCGGACGGGGAAGCAGAGGTACTCCTTTCCCGCGGCGGGCAAGGTGAGCTCCTGCACGGCCCCGGCCAGGGGAAGCCCCTCCTCCGCAAGGGCCGCCAAGGCCTGGGCAAAGGCGCCGGGACCCTGCTCCACCACCCGGTACTCAAACCCCGGGATGGTCCACTTGGTCCAGCCCGCCGGGGGCTGGGCGGTGTCCTCGCACTCCACCCCGGCCAGGTACAGGCCCTTCTGGAAGTTCTCCTCCCAGGGCAAAAAGGAGCGGGACATGTCCGTCATGGCCCCCCACACGCCCAGCAGGTTGCCCTGCCCGTCCCGCTTGGCCAGGTGGGCTATCTGGGCGAAATGGCCGTTGGCGTCCTCCCACAGGGCCTGGATAAACCCGGGCCCCTGCTGGGTGGAGCCCTCCTTGCCCAGGACGGAAAAGGCCTCTTTCTTCATCTGGAACATGGCGCGCGCCTCCCCTTTGGTTGCTCGTCTTCATTCTAGCACGGGGGGCTTGGGGAAACAATCCAGATATTTGACCAAGATGTGCGTTATTTTGATATCCTAGACAATTCCCCCCGCCCCGCCGCTGTAGTATACTGGTGGGGAAAGGAGGGCATCCTCATGGAACACAGACGCTTTGTGAAGCTGCGGGAGGAGCCCCGCCGGCTGGAGGCGGTCGCGGCCTGGTTCCACCAGAAGTGGGGCATCCCCCAAGAGGCCTACCGTGCCAGCATGGAGGCGTGCCTCACTGGCCAGGGGGTGCCCCAGTGGTACCTGGCGGTAGAGGGGGAGCGCATCCTGGGCGGGCTGGGGGTGATTGCAAACGACTTCCATCCCCGGCGGGACCTCTCTCCCAATGTGTGCGCCGTGTACGTGGAGGAGGACACCCGCTGCCAGGGCATCGCCGGGGCCCTGCTGGGGCTGGCCTGCCGGGACATGGCCCAGCTGGGGTACCCCACTTTGTACCTGCTGACGGACCACACCGCCTTTTACGAGCGCTACGGCTGGGAGTACCTGTGCCCTGTGCGGGGCGACGGCGAGGAGCAGGACAGCCGGATGTACATCCACCGGCAAACAGAAAAATAACTAAAAAAACAGCCGGTTGTTTCCGGGATTTTATTGTATTTCCCGTCCAAATCTGCTACAATACAGGGGAGGAAGCGTGTGTGCTCCTCCCCTGTTTTTTTGCTTTGTGAAAGGATGGTGCTCTATGAAAAAGAACCGTAAACTGTGGATAGTTTCCGCCGCCCTGGTGGCCGTGGTGCTGGTGGCTGTCCTGTGCCTGCTGCTGCCCCGGCTGCAGGTGGAGCCCGGGGTGCCCAGGAGCGGCGCCATCGTCCGGCAAGAGGCCACCGAGGACGGCCGGCAGCTGTTCGTGCTGGAGCGGGACATGGAACACATGTCCCTGCAAGAAATCATGGACGAATCGGATTTGGTGGTGATGGGCTTCCTGCTGGAGCAGTCCCCGGGCTTCCAGGTGAGAAGCACCGATGGGGAGGTTTCCACCTTCACCAATTATTTCTTCCAGGTGACGGACACCTACCGGGGCGAGGCGCCGGGGGATGTCATCACCCTGCGGGAGGAGGGCGGCACCGTGGGCCAGGTGAAGACGGTGGTGGCCGATGATTACGACTTCGCCGAGCAGCAGGCGTACCTGTTGTTCTTGCAGCGTCCCCGGGCGGGGGACACCTTCGCCACCCAAGGGGACTACTACACCCTCACCGGCGGGTGGCAGGGGGTGTACCCGGCGGGGGATACGCCTGTGCTGCGGAGCGTCCCCATGCCCCTGCGCAACGGCCACGACGAGGCCACCTTGAGCACCGACGAGCTGCTGGCGGAGCTGGAGGGAATGGAGGCGCCCCAGCCAGCCCCCGGCCCGGAGAAGTACGCCAAGCTTTTGGGGGAGGAGCCCCAGTTCAGCGGGGAGCCGCCCCTTCTGGACGACCCGGAACAGCTGAACAGCCTGATACACTTCCGCAGCTACATGGGCGTTGATTTGGCGCACCTGGAGAAGTACTCCAACCTCATTGTGGTGGCCGACTACCTGGGCCGCGCCGGCCCCCAGGAGGGCAGCGCCTACACCTACCGCACCTTCCAGGTGCTGGACGTGCTGCGGGGTGAGGCCCCGGAGGAAGGCACCGTCACCCTGCGGGACGAGGGAGGCTACACCAGCCAGGAGGTCACCTGTGTGGAGCCCGCCCACGCCTTTGTGAAAAACGATACCTACCTGTTGTTCCTCAACCAGACGGCCTTTCAGCAAACGGAGGACTCCCGGCCGGGGGAGTACTACTTGACCAGCGATATCCAAGGCATTTACCCCCTGGGGGACGTGCTCTACACCCCCGAGCTGAATATTGAAGTGGCAAACGTTCCCATGGGCCTGGGTCCCACCTTCACCTTGGGGGCGCTGCGCCAAGGCCTGGAGCGCATCAACCAGGAGTACCCCGCCGAGGTGGACTACTACGCGGAGGAGGCTGTGGCGGACCTGCAAGCCGACCTGGACAGCGGGGCCATCACCCAAGAGGCGTACGAGTCCCAGCTGGAGCAGTGGGGCCTGGAGCCCGACGCGACCGGCAGCGGGGAGGAATAAGCGGCAGGGGTGCCAGCGGCCCCCAAAGGGGGAGCCAAGTCTCGCCTCCCCCTTTGGGGGGCGCTGGTGCCCAGTGGGCACCGTTCA
>NHCFR05603__coassemble_780_pt1 | contig 18339 bp, 19 predicted proteins | sample NHCFR05603__metabat2_high_PE_046 | metagenome-assembled genome bin NHCFR05603
GACCCCCTTGGGGTGCAGGGGGCTCGCCTGCAAAATGTTGGGAAGAGACAGCCACGGGGGCCCCGCACTTTAGGCAAAACTTCGCACCATCGATTAACTTAGCCCCGCATTTCATGCAAAACATTTCTCCATTCCCCTTTCTCAATATTCCTCATAGATCTTGGCAAGCATGACGTACAAGATCAGATCATTTTGCTCCACACCGTTGAGATCCAGCTGTTCTGTGCGGAACTGCTCACCGGTGATTTGAAAGGTGATACGGGCATCCGCCCGCTCACCAAGGTATTCACAGACGCCTGTAAACACAACGTAGGTGTAGCCGTCTTCCTGATAGGTACTCCACTTTGGGTTGTCAAAGAAGTTGTCGAAGGCCTCTTCCACCGTCACGGCCTCGCTATACTGCGTGAGGTAGCTATTGCGAACACCCATCCCTGGCTGGAGCAAGTTGACGAAGAAATCCTCGTTCGTCACCACCACAACGGCTATGACTCCTATCGCCAGCAAAAAAGCAGCACCCTTTAAGATAAAGCGCCGGATCTCCGAACGGTCCTCCTTAGATCCTGTTACAAATGCGAAAATCACCCCGGCGATGACCAGTGCCACCACTAATAGTTCCCACAAGTTCATCAGGAGGACGATCACCAAAATGACGGCCACTGCGATTCCCAAAACGAAAAACACCTTTTCCACCATTTGAGCATGAGTCCACCAGAGTTCAAATTTGGAAGGCGGCTCGTTAGAATTAGAAGAGGGGGGCGAAGAGCCTGCTGGCGCAGAACCTACAGGCGGTTGGGGAGGTTTTTGGTGTGCCTTTGTGTTTGGCGGTCCCTCCCATTGACCCTGATCGTTCTCTATTTTTGTGCCACAAAAGGGGCAGAAAGTTGCCCTTTCATCAATTTTCGAGCCACATCTGTGACAGAACATCCCACAAACCCCCTCATTTTTACTTTTGTGCGCTGTTTTGCCGCCTAACCCACTCAAGATAATATTCCATTGCCGCCTGTAGTATGGGAGCAATTTGCACCAATAAAGTGTATTTCTTAATACTGAAGACACCTACGATCCGATGTTCGAGCCATGGTGTATAACGTAACCTTCCAGAGGCCCTGTCCAAGAGGTCTGGCCCAATAGCGAGTTCTGCGAAAAATTTGTTTTTAGGGCTTAACTCTGTTCCTATCGTAACCTCATTCGCCGCTCTTTCAAGAGAATTTGCCACCTGTGCAGAAATAACACCAGATACGCTATATCCTACTTGCGTCATCTTGCCCCATTGTTGGAATATAGGGGACACCAGTGGCAAACTCTCCGACAAAAACCTTGCCAAATGATCAATATCAATGGAATCAAAAAACACATTGGAATACCGATTGCTTACTTTTCTTCGTTCATTCCATCCCATCACATAAGCCGCAAAAAAACCAATTATTGGCCCTAAAAGAATGGCTATTAAGGTTGCTGCCAGAAATCCTCTCATAAACTCTCCAGAGTTAATCCATACTGCTAACCACGTCACTCCCCAAATGACAAGAGTAGGTATCAAAAAGCACTTCCAATAAAAGGTAACAGGAACCTTGCTACGCAACAGTTCACTGACAGAGGAAAAGCCTGTGGAGGACTGAACATAGTGGTTGACATACTTGATAAAATCGTCTCCCAATTCTCCCACGGAAAAAGATGCTTGCCGTATTTTTTCCTGTGGGTGTTCTGATGGCAAATGATCCTCCCATTTTGTTGATTCCTCCGGGGACTCAGTCAGAACAACCTTTGTGCCGCATTCCGGGCAATAAACAGCGCCTTCTGGCAACTTCTGCCCACATTCATGGCAGTACATCTTTTTTACCTCCGTTCCCTAATTTTGTTCTGGCCGTACCTATACTCAAGTAAGAAGAATAGAAATGTATGCAAAACAAGAGCAGCGTATTATATGCTAATGTGTGTAAATTTTGCTGTTCCTAAAGTGGCCTTTACTTTCTGAACTCACTTCTCGGACGATTTTATTCACAATTTAGGAAAAAGCAGACGTATGGTGAACGTCTGCTTTCGCGGTCATTAAAGGGGGATTTCCATGTACCGTCAAATATGGCTAAGAGTTACCTGATCAGGCGCTATTTTGCCCGACGCCCCCTACCCCTAGCTTATATGTCGGCACTCCAGATTGCTGCCGTTGCAGTCTTGGATACCTGATGTTCATGTCACAAAGAAATACCGAAGATTTTCATGATTACTCCCAAAATCAAACTTGTGATAATTATCGCAACAACGCAAATCGCTATAACTTTTTTCTTGATGCTAAAGAACATACTATCTATACCAATGATTTTCATAAACCATCGTTGAGCTACGTTCACAAGCGGAATTGCTACACAAAGTGATATGATGAATAAGATTATTGCAACGATTTCCAAAACTTAACCCCTCCATTTAAATTTGATTGTCTGATTTTAATAAATCCAGTATACTACAAAAACCCCTTAAAGTCAATACTAAAACCTCGTACAGATATTTCTCACACCCCCGTCCCGTTGGGTATGATACCCTCAAGAGGTGATCGCATGGATTATAAAAGGTTAGGGGAACGGATTCGGGAGGAGCGGCTGCGGCTGCATCTTACCCAGGCTCAGTTGGCTGAGGACGTTGATATCTCAGATACCTACATGGGCGCCATCGAGCGCGGGGAGAGGAGCCTGACCCTGGACACCCTGGTGCGGCTGGTGAGCCGCCTGGGCGTCACGGTAGACTATCTTTTGGCTGATTCCGTTACCGGAGGCGATGAAACCATTCTGGATGAGTTCAAACAGATCGTGGACAACCAGCCGTTGGAGCGCAAGCTCATGGCCCTCCAGGTGCTACGGACGATCTTTGCCTACTTCGAGAAAGAGGGGACATAAGCCCTTATGCCCCCGGCACTTTCCCGTTCCGCAGCCCGCGCACCATCTCCACATCGCTCAGCAGCCGCTCCACAGCCAGCTCCGCCAGTTTTTCTACAGGCAGCGTGTATTCCGCTGCCAGGGTGTGGAGTTTGTCGTAGAGCAGACCGTTGGTCAAGTAGACGGCGTAAGCCTGTCCGTTCGTTTCGTTCTTCAAATAGAATCCTCCCTTTCTTATGCCGCTCCGGTTGGTGCGGCTTTTTTGCTATTCAGACATAGATTTCTTCCATGGTATCCAGGCAGAGACAGCCCAGCCGTCCGCCTGAGTACACACAGCCACAGTCAATGTCGATGAAGCTTTCCGCCCGGTAAATCTTTCCCTGGATGCTTCCGTGGCCCTCAGCGCCATACAGAAGCTGCGTGGGGGTGTGTCCCAGCACTACGCACCGGTCGGGAAAGTAAACGGTGTCCGGTTCCGGGCGGCACCAGACGATTTCATCCCGGCTGTAATTCTCCAGGGGACGGGAAGGGGAGAAGTGCCCCAACCCGCCGTGTACCAGCAGAAAGTCCCGTCCTCCCGCTTTCACCTCCCGGTACAGGGGCAGGGAACCCATGTAAGCCCAGACTTCCTGTCTCTGCCCCTTGTCCAGCCGGAGAAAGTCCCGCAAGGAGGATTCGCCACCGTTGGAGAACCAGAGGGACGCATTTGCCCTGTCGCTCCGGCTCATGGATGCGCGGCTGTTTTCCAAGCTGCCCAATAGGCCGGGCAGGGCGTCCAAGGCCATGGCCTCATGGTTTCCCAGCAGGCCCACCACCTGGGGCCGGGACGCCATGTCCCAGAGAATCCGAAAGCCCTCCGGCCCACGGTCCAGGGCGTCTCCCAGCACATAGAGGGTGTCCTGTTCCTCTAAGTCCAATTTGTCTAGGAGCTGCCGGTACCGGTCATAGCAGCCGTGCAGGTCGGACACAGCGTAGATCATGGCTCATCTTCTCCTTTCCGGCTCTGCGCCAGAACTTCCTCCGCAATGCGGTTGACATCCGGGATCTCTCCGTGGTTCTTCTCTGCCACCTCCTGCATCTCCAAGAGGGTGGAGTGCAGCTCCGCCGTCGCCTGCTTCAAGTGTTCCAGCTCCTGGCGCAGGTTCGCAGCGGCCTCCTGAACGGCAGCGCCGTCAATGTCAGCAGGAATCTGCGCTTCCTCCTGGGAAGCGGTTGACACAGGGTTCCAGGTGGGGTACACTGTATTCATAGCAACGTAGTTGTGCCTCTGGGAGGTAGCGGCGGTCTCAGCCTCGTTTTTCCTGGGCAGTCCTATGGGGTTTTGTGCGTCCTTCCAGGCGGTAAAGAGGTGTTTCCATCTCATCTCACATCGCTCCTTTCTGATGCCGATTATACCGAACTTTTCTTGGCTTTTCGTCTGCCGACAGCAGACTTTTGACATTTTTTCATCAACAACTGTTCCGATGCAGGAAGTGAGGAGGCTGTGATGAACTTTCCATTTCACAACGACATGATTTCTCCAAGCTCTGCCGAAACAAAAGATCGTTTGAAAAACGCCAGCTCTTTTGGAGATTTCCTCAAGCGGAATCTAGAGAACATGCTGGAGCCTGACCTCTCCAAATACCTGATGGAGCTTCTGGCACAAAAGGGCCTGAAACGTGCCCAGGTGGTGGAGAACTCTGGGGTGGACAAGGCCTTTGTGTACCAGATTTTCAACGGCAGCAAGCGCCCCTCCCGTGATAAGCTGATTGCTATCACGTTCGGGATGCACCTCAACGAGGAGGAAACCCAACGGGTGCTGAAGATCGCCGGCCACAGCGAACTGTACCCCAGGGTGCCGCGGGACGCCCTGATTCTGTTCTCCATCCAGAGAGGCGTGGACATCTGGCAAACCGATGACGCCCTGGACAAGAACGGTTTCCCGACGCTGCTTTCGGCAGAGTAAGGACTCCGTTCCCCACCAAGTAAAAAAGCCATCACTCCCTTGGCGGATAGGGAATGACGACTTTCTCCCGATGGTTGATAGCAGGGGCAGCAGCCTCTCTGTAAGTGTATTGCGGTGACTTCCCCATTGCGGCGGGAAGAATCGGTGCGGCAAAATTTGACTACTATTTGACTACTAAAGTTCTCGAAAATGGCTCTGAGACACGAAAGGAACCTCCACAAAATGTACCCAGAATCGCGCAATACTGCCATTTTTCGCACTTGGCCCGGCGCCAATTCACGCCGGTTCTCTCCTTGGTAAGGACGAGGTCACCAGTTCAAATCTGGTTAGCAGCTCCAGAAACCACAGTAAGTGATTTGCTTACTGTGGTTTTTTGTTATGCAGCGACCGAGTCCTTCCAGGGGCTTGGGGGCGGCGTGCAGGCGAAGCGGAACAGAGCCCCCATGTCCTATCTCCCCGGGGTCCCCGAAAATACGGAGTATTTTTGGGGCGAAACGGGTCACCAGTTCAAATCTGGTTAGCAGCTCCAAAACGCTTGCCGCGTTTTTTTTTTATGTCCAGATGTGGACAAGGCGCGGGTAATCTCACTCCTGTGAACACTAACCTGCCGCCTCCCTCCAAACTCCCAGGGAGGCCAAGCGCCCGCCCCGCGATACGCACGCAAGGACAGCCTATAAACTAGAAACGTTATCATGAAATCGTTTGCGCCGCACTGCGCGATATTTTTGCTGAAATTGTGCGAACCATGCAAAAAATGTTCGCTAGAAATTCAAGAAAATGGGCTTGACAACAGCACCTCTCCGTGCTATGCTGGCACAAAGCACAAAACGTTTTGCCATTGCGGCAAAGCGCCGTGCCTCGACTCCTATCTCCTATTTTCTATCTTTACCATTTTATGCAGAAAGAGGTGTTGGCACATGAGCCAGCGGTTTGAAGCAACCTTCGATTCCCTCCGGACGTACCAGTGCCCGGAGTGGTTCCGGGACGTGAAGTTCGGCATCTGGAGCCACTGGGGCCCCCAGAGCGTGCCTATGTTCGGCGATTGGTACGCCCGCAACATGTACATCCAGGGCAGCCCCCAAAACCTGTACCACGTGCGCCACTACGGGCACCCCTCCAAGTTCGGCTACAAGGACATCTGCGCCCTGTGGAAGGCCGAGAACTTCGACCCCGACGAGCTGATGGATTTGTACTACCGGGCCGGCGCCCGCTACTTTGTGGCCCAGGCCATGCATCACGACAACTTCTTCAACTACGATTCCAAAATCCACCCCTTCAACTCCGTGAACATCGGCCCCGGCAAGGATATCTGCGCCCTGTGGAAAGCCGCCGCGGATAAGCACAACATGCCCTTTGGCCTGACAGAGCACCTGGGCGCCTCCTTCAGCTGGTGGACCACCAACAAGGGCAGCGACAGCTACGGCCCCTACAAGGGCGTGCCCTACGACGGCAACGACCCCCAGTACGCCCAGCTGTACCACGCCAACCAGGAGCATGTGGACCCCGCCAAGCACGGCGGCCCTGTCCAGCCCTGGCTCACCTCCAACAAGGAGTTCCAGGCCAAGTGGCTCAGCGTCATGAAGGAGCTGGTGGACAAGTTCCATCCCAACTTGATTTACTCCGACAGCGGCCTGCCCTTCGAGGAGGAGGGCGGCGGCTTCCAGCCCGGCTTGGACGCTGTCTCCTACCTGTATAACGACTCCATCCAGGTCAACGGCTCCAACCAGGCCGTATACACTCAGAAGGACCGCCGGCCTGAAATCTACCAGGTGGGCGTGCTGGACATCGAAAAGAGCCAGCTCCCCGGCGTGCAGGAGCGCCCCTGGCAGACCGACACCTGCATTGGCAACTGGTTCTACGACGCCAAGCAGCCCTACAAGCATCCCGACCAGATTATCGAGATGCTCATCGACATCGTGTCCAAGAACGGCACCATGCTCCTCAACGTCCTCCAGCGGCCCGACGGCACCATCGACGACGAGGCCCGCTACATCCTGGAGGAGCTGGCCACCTGGTTCCCCATCTGCGGCGAGGCCATTTACGGCACCCGCCCCTGGCGCGTCTTTGGCGAGGGCGATACCCGCGTCACCATCGACGGCTTCACCGAGAACAAGACAGAGTGGAACTCCTCGGACTACCGCTTCACCCAGAAGGACGGCGCCCTCTACGCCTTTTTGATGAAGGCCCCCGAAAGCGGCGTGGCGGTGCTCAAGTCCCTGGCCCCCAGCGAGAAGGTGGCCTCTGTGGAGCTGCTGGGCGCCGGCCCTGTGGAGTTCGTCCAGAGCTTCGGCGTGCTCACCGTGCAGCTGCCGGAGCAGCTTCCCACCCAGTACACCAACTGCCTGAAAATCCAGTTCGCGTAATCAGGCGGCCCCAAACAGCAAAAAAGGAAGGAACCCCCGCCGGGAGTCCCTTCCTTTTTCTTTTTGGTTACAGCTCTTGGCGGCCTTCCATAGCCCGCTGGAGCGTCACCTCGTCGGCGTACTCCAAATCGCCCCCCACGGGGATGCCGTAGGCCAGCCGCGTCACCTTGACCCCCAGGGGCTTTAACAGCCGGGAGAGGTACATGGCGGTGGCTTCGCCCTCCACAGTGGGGTTGGTGGCCATGATGACCTCCCCCACAGCGGGGTCCATCCGGGCCAGCAGCTCCTTGATGTGCAGCTGGTCCGGGCCGATGCCCGACAGGGGAGAGATGGCCCCGTGGAGCACGTGGTACAGGCCGTTGTATTCCCCGGCCCGCTCCAGGGCGAACACGTCCTTGGGCTCCTCCACCACGCAGATGGTGGACTTGTCCCGGCTGCCGCTGCGGCAGACAGGGCACAGCTCATCGTCTGTCAAGTTGCAGCAGACCTTGCAGGTGTGGATTTTCTCGTGGGCGTCCAGAATGGCCTGGGCAAAGCTTTGGGCCTCCTCCTGGGTCATGCCCAGCACGTGGTAGGCCAGCCGCTGGGCGGACTTGTGGCCGATGCCGGGCAGGCTTTCGAATTTCTCCACCAGCTCCTCCAGGGGCGGCACGTGATACTGGGCCATCTTAGAACAGCCCCGGGATGTTCATCCCGCCGGAGAGGGCGGACATGCGCTCCTCCTTCTCCTGGGAAGCGGCCCGCAGCGCCTCGTTGACAGCGGCGGTCACCAGGTCGCCCAGCATCTCCGCGTCTTCGGGGTCGATGACCTCGGGCTTGATTTCCACGGACTTGACCTCCATCTTGCCGGTGACCACGGCCTTTACCGCGTCGCCGCCGGCGGTGGCGGTGTATTCCTTTTCCTCCAGCTCAGCGGAGACAGCTTCCATCTGCTCCTGCATCTTCTGGGCCTGGCGGGCCAGCTGCTGCAGGTTGGCAGCGCCGCCTCCACCGTATCCTTGGGGCAGTCTTGCTTTCATAACGTAAAACCTTCCTTTCCGGCAAAGCGCCGTTGTGTTGTTTCATGTATCACTTTACAGGAGATTTCCATCCCCGTCGTAAAAGGCGTCGCAATAGGTGATGCGCCCCGCCGCCTGGGCCTTTGCCTCCTCCTGGAAAAACAGGATTTGCAAGTGCTCGTTGGCGAACGCGTCCTCCGAGACGGTGATGCCGTAGGGGGCGCAGGGCTCAAAGCCAAACCGGGCGTAGTAGCTGCCGCCCAGCACGGCCACCCAGGGGTAGCCCGCCGCCTTGGCCCGGCGCAGGCTTTCCTCCACCAGCAGGGAGCCAGCCCCCTGGCTTTGATAGGCGGGCCGCACGCCCAGGGGGCCCAAGGCAAGGCCCCGGCTTTCCCCGATGGCGGCCTCCGTGAGGATGTTGTACCCCACCAGCCTCCCGTCCTGCCGGGCGGTCAGGCACAGGGAGGGCACGTACCCCGGCGATTGCAGCACCCGCTGGGCAAACTCCCACTCGTTGTAGTTCTCGTCGTACTCCTCCCGGAGGAAGGCCTCCTTTAAGGCGGCCTTGGCTTCCTTCAGCTGGGAGAGGTCAAAGGTTTTTACTTCCATCTGTGCTCCTCCTCAAAAGGGGATTTCCGCGTCTGTCAAAGGCGGCGGGCCGTCGTCCTCCGGGCTGTCCGCCGTGGGGGAGGGCCCCTCCTCTTGCAGGGCGATGCCGTTTTCCCTGGCCCGGCGCTCCAGCTCGGCCAGGGGGTCCAGGGCGGTTTCCGTCTGCTCCTGGGGCAGGCGGTAGGGGCCCAGCTTGTACACCCGGCCCGTCACCTGGCGGATGGCCTCCCGCATGCGGTCCCGCTGCTCGGGACGCTTCAGCAGCTCAAAGGCCAGCTCCGGCGCCTCGATGAGCATGTAGTCCCCGTTGACGTAGGCTGCCGAACCGGCAAAGGCCATGGCCACGCTTTTGGTGTCCCCCCGCACCCGCTGGAGGATTTCCGGCCAGTCCCGGAACCGCTGGGCCCCCGCGGAGAGGGCTTCCACGTCCACAGCGGCCTTTTTCCCCTTGGGGGCTGGGGCGGGCTTGGGCTCTTGGGGCGGCGGGGCAGCCGGCGCCTTTTGAAAGACCTCCGGCTCTGCCACAGCCTGGGGCGGCTCTTGTGATGCCGCTGGCTCCGGGGGAGGGGCAGCCTCCTCCTGGCGGGGAGGCTCCGCCGCTGGGGGCGCGGCCGCCGGGACCGGGGTTGGCGCCGTGGCAGCGGGAGCGGGGGCAGGCGCGGACGGCGGCGCAATCTGCCGGGGCGCGCCGTTCTCCAAAGCCTCCAACCGGCGCAGCAGCGCCTCGGGGGAGGTGTCCAGCTGGGGGGAGCACAGCTTCACAAAAGCCATCTCCAGCTCCGCCCGCTGGTTGGCGTAGCGCATCTTGTGGAGGGTTTCCTCAAAGGTGTCCAGCCCGTGGAGGATGGTGGAAAGGCTCAAGGCCAAAGCCTGGCCTGTCATCACCTCCAGCTCCTGGGGGGAGCACAGCACCAGCCGGGAGGCGTCCTTCATGGTCTTGATGAGCATCAGCCCCCGGAAGTACTCCGCCATCTCCTCGCACAGGCGGCTCATGTCCTTGGATTCCCGGTGCAGGCCGTCAATGGCCTCCAGGGCGTGGGCGGCGTCCTGGTGGACAATGTCCTGGGCCAAAGCCGCCAGGTAATCCCGGGCGGCCACCCCCGCCGTCTGGTTGACAATGTCCAGCGTCACGTGCCTGTCCCGGCCCAAACACTGGTCCAGCAGGGAGAGGGCGTCCCGCAGGGCGCCGTCGGCCACCCGGGCGATGAGCAGCGCCGCGTCGTGGTCCAGCTGGGCGTTTTCCCGCTGGGCCACGTCCTCCAGCCGCCCGGCAATGTCCTCGGGGGCGATGCGCTTAAAGTCGAACCGCTGGCACCGGGACAAAATGGTGGGCAGCAGCTTGTGCACCTCTGTGGTGGCCAAGATGAAAATCACGTGGGGAGGGGGCTCCTCCAAGGTTTTCAGCAGCGCGTTAAAGGCCGCCACCGAGAGCATGTGCACCTCGTCGATGATGTACACCCGGTACTTGGCCGTGGCCGGGGTGAAGTTGGATTCCTCAATGAGGGAGCGGATGGAATCCACGCCGTTGTTGCTGGCGGCGTCGATCTCCACCACGTCTAAAATGGAGCCGTCCTCCAGCCCCCGGCAGATTTCGCACTCCCCGCAGGGGTCCCCGTCCTTGGGGTGCAGGCAGTTCACCGCCCGGGCCAGGATTTTGGCGCAGGTGGTCTTGCCCGTCCCCCGGGAGCCGGTGAACAGGTAGGCGTGGGCAATGCGGCCGCGCATCAACTCGTTTTTCAGCGTGACCGTGACCTGGGGCTGGCCCACCACGTCGGCGAAGTATTGGGGGCGATATTTCCGGTAGAGCACCTTGTACACCCAAAGAGCCTCCCTTCCCAAAAGATTTGCCCAGATAAAACACAGGGCAGAAGCCTGGTAATATATGGGAACGGACAGGCGACCTGCATCGCCCGGGAACTGCCGCTTAATGCTGCTCGGTTCCCCGCCTGACATGGTTCACGGCGTCCCGCCGCGCAGACCTGCCCGCTCCCATATAGCACCATATTCTTCTACCCTGCATGGCCAGGGGCCTGGGGCCCGCTGGAATATTGTAAAGCTATTATAGCCGATTCCCCAGAAAAAAACAAGAGGCAGTCCAAAACCTCCCCTTCCTTCCCGGCGACGCTCTCTATTATACTGGAAGTCTCTTGAAAAAACAAGGGGGAATTGGTATCATAGAAAAAGCTTGTGTGGAAAAGAAAGGAAGTGGCGCAATGAAGCTGCGCAAAGCGACGTTGGCAGACGGCCCCGCCGTAGTGGCCCTGTACAGGGAGGCCCAGGCTTTTTTGGCCGCCCAGGGCATCGACCAGTGGCAGGACGGCTACCCCAATGAGGAGACCTTCCAAGAGGACGTGGCCCGGGGCGAGAGCTGGCTTTTGGAGGACGAGGGCCAGGTGGTGGCCACCGCCTGCCTGGGCCTGGGCCGGGAGCCCACCTACGACACCATCTACCAGGGCGCCTGGGGCACAGAGGCCCCGGAGTACGCCTTCCTCCACCGCATCGCCGTGTCCGGCGCCTGCAAGGGCAAGGGCGCGCCCTCTTGGTTCTTCCAAGAGCTGGAGCGCCAGGCCAGGGAGCGGGGCCTGCCCTGCCTGCGGGGGGACACCCACCGGGAGAACAAAATCATGCAGCGTGTCATGGAGAAAAACGGCCTGTCCTGCCGGGGCGTCATCTACCTGGAGGATGGGGGAGAGCGCCTGGCCTTTGAGAAGCTGCTGTAAACCCTGCCCGGGGACGAAAAAAGGGGCCCGCTGGCCCCTCCTTCTCTCTTGTGTTGGCGGTTATTTCAGCCGCACATACTTCTGCGGCGAGCTGGAATCCTTCTTCATGTCCTTGATTTCGAACATGTCCAGGCTCTCTAAAAAGGGCGTCAGCTTGGAAAAACCAAAGTTGCGCACGTCAAAGTCCGTGTAGCGCTTGTCCAGCAGGTTGCCCACCTGGCTGACCATAATCCAGTTGTCCTCGTCGGAGTTCTCCCGCACAATGGTGCGCAGCGCCCGGCGGATGGTGCGCAGGCTGGTGCGGGGCTCCTCGATGGCCTTCTCCTGCTGCTTTTTGGGCTCGGCGGGCTTTGGCTCCTTCTCGGCCTTGGGTTCCTCTTTGGGCTTTTTGGCGGCGGCCTTCTGGGCGGTTTTCTTGGGCTGGGCGGCGGGCTTTTTCGTAGGCTCTGCCTTGGGGGCGGCTTCCTCAGCCTCGGCCTCGTCGGCGGCGGAGAGGATGTCCAGGTACTTAAACTTGTTGCACGCCGCGATAAAGGAGTTGGGAGTCTTGCTTTCGCCCATGCCAATCACCGTCATGCCGGACTCCCGCAGCCGGGCCGCCAGCCGGGTGAAATCGCTGTCCGAGGACACCAGGCAGAAGCCCTCCACCCGGCCGGAGTAGAGGATGTCCATGGCGTCGATAATCATGGCGGAGTCCGTGGAGTTCTTCCCGGTGGTGTAGCTGTACTGCTGCACGGGGATGATGGAGTTGTCCAGCAAGGTGCTTTTCCAGGAGATGAGGGAAGGGTTGGTCCAGTCCCCGTAGATACGCTTGTAGGTGGCAATGCCATCCTTGGAAATCTCGTCTAAAATAATCTTGATGTACTTGACCGAAACGTTGTCCGCGTCGATGAGCACGGCAAACCGGTTGTCACTTGCCATACATGTGCCTCCCTGTGAGATGGGTTACTTTTCTCTTTTTAGTATACCGCAATCCCGGGGCCAGCGCAAATACTTTTATGAAAGAGGTCCTCTCCATGTCTGTAGAAGCCGTAAAAGAATATCTCAAGCCCTTTGGCCTCTCCGGCCAGGTCCTGGAGCTGGCGGAATCCAGCGCCACGGTGGAGCTGGCTGCCCACGCTTTGGGTACCCAGCCTGCCCGCATCGCCAAAACGCTGTCCTTCTTGGTGGGGGAGGAGGCCATCCTCATAGTGGCCGCCGGCGACGCCAAAATCGACAACGCCAAATACAAGGCCCAGTTCCACCAAAAGGCCAAGATGCTCACCCCCCAGCAGGTGCTGGAGCTGGTGGGCCATCCCGTGGGCGGGGTGTGCCCCTTCGCCATCCGGGAGGGCGTGGCCGTCTACCTGGACGAAAGCCTCAAGCGCTTCGAGACGGTGTTCCCCGCCTGTGGCAGCGGCAACTCCGCCATCCAGCTGACCATCCCCCAGCTGGAGGAGACGTCCCGCGCCGCCGGCTGGGTGGATGTGTGCAAGGGCTACTAAAAAAGGAGAGGGCCAGCCGCCCCCTCCTTTTCCTTTACCCCTCCAATGCATCCTTGGAGGCCGCCCCCACCTGGGTGGCGTACTTCCCGGTAAAGCACCCGGTGCACAGGCCCAGCCTGCTGCCCCGGCAGGCCTCCAGCAGCCCCGCCACGCTGATGTAGCCCAAGGTGTCCGCGCCGGTCTTTTTCTCGATCTCCGGGATGGACAGCTGGTTGGCGATGAGGTTCTCCTCGCTGCCAATGTCCGTGCCAAAGTAGCAGGTGTGCCGGAAGGGCGGGGAGGAGATGCGCAGGTGCACCTCCTTAGCCCCGGCCCGGCGCATGGCCGCCACGATCCTGTCGCAGGTGGTGCCCCGCACAATGGAGTCGTCCACCAGCACCACCCGCTTGCCCTCCACCGCGGCCCGCAGGGGGTTCAGCTTCAAATCCACGGCGTGCTCCCGCTGGGCCTGGGTGGGGAAGATAAAGCTGCGGCCGATGTACCGGTTTTTCACAAAGCCCGTGGCAATGGGGATGCCGCTTTCCAGGGAGTAGCCCATGGCCGCCTCCAGGCCGCTGTCCGGTACGCCGCAGACCAAATCCGCCTCCACGGGGTGCTCCCGGGCCAGCATGCGGCCCATGTTCAGCCGCGCCTCGTAGACGCTGAGCCCGTCCAGCACGGAGTCCGGCCGGGCAAAGTACACGTACTCAAAGACGCACAGGCTGTGGGGCGCCCGCAGGCAGATTTCGCTGTGGACCACTTTGCCGTCTTCGATGAGCACCGCCTCGCCGGGCTGGATGTCCCGCACAAAGCGGAAGCCGCAGCTGTCCAGGGCGCAGCTCTCCGAGGCCACCGCCACGCCGCTGCCGTTCTCCCCCAGGCACAGGGGGCGGTAGCCGTTGGGGTCCCGGATGGCCACCAGCTTCCCGCCCCCGCCCAGCACCACCAGGGAGTAGGCCCCCGCCAGCAGCTTGCAGGCCTCCTTCACGCCGGTGAGCAAATCCCCCAGCCGGATGGTCTTGTAGGCGATGAGGGAGGAGACCACCTCGCTGTCGCTGGTGGCGGAGAAGTCCAGCCCAAAGGGCGTCAGCTTCTCCCGGATTTCCTTGGCGTTCACCACGTTGCCGTTGTGGGCGGTGGCAATGCGCCCGGTGAGGAATTCCGTCACAAAGGGCTGTACGTTCCGCGCCGTGTTGGAGCCCGTGGTGGAGTACCGCGCGTGGCCGATGGCCTGCCGGGCCGGGGGCATCTTCTCCATCACCTGGGGCGGGAAGGCCTCCGTCACCAGGCCCACGTCCTTGTGGCAGACGATGGCGTTGCCCCGGGCTGCGGCAATGCCCGCGCCCTCCTGGCCCCGGTGCTGCATGGCCAGCAGCCCGTTGTAGCAGATGCCCGGCGCCTCCTCCTGGGCGTGTTTCTGTAAGCTGACGCCGAACACGGCGCACTCCTCGTGGAGCTTTTGGACTTCCGTCAAAACCATTCCCCTTCCTTTCCCGCAGCGAGAGGGCTGCCGCAGTGGCAACCCCCTCTTTTTTTATCGTATCATAGCGCTTCAGCCGTATTCCCGCAGGATTTCCTCCGCCACGGCCCGGCGGGTCTTGCGTTCCTCCATGGCCTGGCGCTCCATGTACTTGTGGGCGCTTTCCTCGTCCAGATGGAGGTACTCCACCAATAGGCACTTCGCCCGGGAGACCACCCGCAATTCCTCCAGCTTTTGCCGGAGCTTCTCGTTCTCCGCCCGGTACCGCTCGGCCTTGGCCTGGCTGGCCAGCAGCAGCCCCACCGCCTGGGAGAACATTCCCCGGGAAAAGGGCCGCCCCAGCGTCAACACCCCATAGGGGGATACCCGGGCGTTTACCTCCTCCCACTGGTCGCTTTTCACCGCCAGCAGCACCCCGGGGCCCTCCTCGGCGGCGTCCATGGCCAGCTGGTGGCCGAATTCATCGGGCAGGGGCGCGCTGACCACCACAGCGTCCCACGCCCCAGCGAGCAGCAGCCGCCTGGCCTCGCCGCCGCTGGCCGCGAAAGCCACCTCCCGGAAGCCCTCCTCCCCCAGGAGGCGCTCCCACTGGGCCCGGTTTTTCTCCCCGGGAAGGGCCACCAGCACCCGGCGGTCCGGGGCCGCGCCCTTAGCGCCCGGTGTAAGCACGGAGAACCTCCCTGGGCAGCAGCCCCTGCAGGAAGGCGCTCTCCTTGCACCGGGCCTTGGCCTCCCCCAGGGAGGCTGCCAAAGGCAGGCCGGTTTCCAGCCCGGCGGGGGAGAGGCCCCGCTGCACCCCGTCCACCCCGGCATAAATCAGCAGGGAGAAGGCCAGGTAGGGATTGGCGGCGCCGTCGGCGGCGGAGAGCTCCAGGCGGCCGTCGGCTTTGCGGCGCAGCAAGGCGCCCCGGCCCGTGTCCGCCCAGGAGACCGAGGCCGGCGCCCCAAAGGTGCCCAGCCGCTCGTAGGATTCCTCCCGGGGATTGAAGAACACCTGCATCTCCTGGAAGCGCTCCAGCACCCCAGCCAAAAAGGCGTCGGCGCAGCTTTCGCCCTGTCGGGTGGGCCGCATGGCAATGCGGAAGCCGTTGCCCGCCTGGTCCGGGATGGGCTTGGGGGAGAAGGCGGCCCACAGCCCGTTGCGGACGGCCATCATCTTCACCACCGAGCGGAAGGTGATGACGTTGTCCGCGCACGCCAAGGCCGGGCCGGGGGCAAAGTCAATGCGGTTCTGCCCCGGCCCGCTGATGTGCTGGGAGTACTGGGGCTCAATGCCCATGGCCTCCAAGGTCAGGCAGATGTCCCGGCGCACGTCCTCGCCCCGGTCCTCGGGGGCCTCGTCCAGAAAGCCCGCGCTGTCAAAGGGGATGTCCGTGGGCTCCCCCTCCTCGTCGGTGCGGAACAAGTAGAAATCGTTTTCCGCGCCAAAGTTCACCTTTACGCCCCGCTCCTTGGCGTAGGCCACCGCGTCCCGCAGGATTTTCCGGCCGTCCTGGGCAAACTCCTGGCCCGCCTCGTCCTTGATGTGGCAGTAAAACCGGGCCACCCGCCCGTGGGAGGGCCGCCAGGGCAGCAGGGAGATGGTGTCCGTGTCGGGGAAGAGGAACAGCTCGCTGTCCCCCGGCTTGTAAAAGCCCTCAATGCGGGAGGCGTCCACCGCGATGCCCTGGGCAAAGGCCCGGGGCAGCACCGAGGGCAGCACCGAAATAATCTTCTGGCTGCCGAACACATCGCAAAAGGAGAACTTGATAAACTTCACGTCGTTGTCGTTGATAAACTCTTGTATGTCCGCTTCCGAGTAGCGCACACCACCGCCGCCTTTCCTGTGGGTTTCTTTCTTATATAGTATACACTGGTTTCCCCGGCAATGCAAAGCACGGCTCACTCCCCGGCGTGGCGCACCCCTAAGACGCGCAGCTCCGCCTCAGTCAGGCCCACGCCCCGCAGCATCAGCCGGTTGCCCCGGGCCGCCTCGATGGAGTTGATGCCCATGCCGCCCATCATCTCCTTGATTTCGTGGGTCCAGGCGTTCACCAGGTTCACCAGGCGCTGGGTGCCGGTTTCCGGGTCCAGCCGCTCCACCAAATCGGGCCGCTGGGTGGCGATGCCCCAGTTGCACTTGCCGCTGTGGCAGCTGCGGCACAGATGGCAGCCCAAAGCCAGCAGCGCCGCCGTGCCGATGTACACCGCGTCCGCCCCTAGCAGGATTGCCTTCAGGGCGTCGGCGCTGGAGCGGATGGAGCCGCCCACCACCAAAGACACGTTCTCCCGGATGCCCTCCTCCCGCAGCCGCTGGTCCACCGCGGCCAGGGCCAGCTCAATGGGGATGCCCACGTTGTCCCGGATGCGGGTGGGCGCCGCGCCGGTGCCGCCCCGGAAGCCGTCAATGGCGATGATGTCCGCGCCGCTGCGGGCAATGCCGCTGGCGATGGCCGCCACGTTGTGTACCGCGGCAACCTTTACCAGCACCGGCTTCTCATAGCGGGTGGCCTCTTTCAAGGAGAATACCAGCTGGCGCAAATCCTCAATGGAGTAGATGTCGTGGTGGGGGGCGGGGGAGATGGCATCGGTGCCCTGGGGAATCATCCGGGTGCGGGACACGTCCCCCACGATTTTGGCCCCAGGCAGGTGGCCGCCAATGCCGGGCTTGGCCCCCTGGCCCATCTTGATTTCAATGGCCGCCCCGGCGCTCAAATAGTCCTTGTGCACCCCAAACCGCCCCGAGGCCACCTGCACAATGGTGTGTTCCCCGTATTGGTAGAAGTCCTGGTGCAGGCCGCCCTCGCCGGTGTTGTAGTAGATGCCCAGCTGTTCCGCGGCCCGGGCCAGGCAGGCGTGGGCGTTGTAGCTGATGGAGCCGTAGCTCATGGCGGAAAACAGGATGGGGGTGGAGAGCTCCAGCTGGGGCGGCAGGTCGGGGACGATGTTCCCCGCGCTATCCCGGCGGATGTGGGTGGGCTTGCGGCCCAAAAAGGTCTTGGTCTCCATGGGCTCCCGCAGGGGGTCGATGGAGGGGTTCGTCACCTGGGAGGCGTTTATCAAGAGCTTATCCCAGTAGACGGGGTACGCCTGGGGGTTGCCCATGGAGGAGAGCAGCACGCCGCCGCTTTCCGCCTGGCGGTACACCTCTTGGATGGCCTGGCCAGACCAGTTGCCGTTCTCCCGGAAGGTGTGGTCCGTCTTGACGATTTTCAGCGCCCGGGTGGGGCACAGGGCCACGCACCGGTGGCAGTTGACGCACTGGCTCTCGTCGGCCACCATCTTTTTCAAAGCGGCGTCGTACCGGTGCACCCCGTTGGCGCACTGGCGCTCGCACACCCGGCAGTTGGTGCACCGGTCCAGGTTGCGCACCACCTCATAGGGGGGATAAATCATGTTCAGCGCCATGCCCTCACCTCCTTTCCTCGGGCAGCGCGCCCTGGTTGACACGGTAGACCACCGGCTCCCCGCCCCGGGGGTAGTACAGGGTGTCCAGCTCCGGCTCTATGGCCCGGATGGCGCTCTCCTCGCTGGCGATGTATACGGTGTCGCCCCGCTCGCCCACCACCATGCTGCGCAGCTTCAATCTGTCGTTTAAAGCCAATATGCCCCCGGTAAAGCCCACCAAAATGGAGAAGGGCCCGGTGATAAGCATCCCGCCAAAGGCCGCCCGCAGGTACGTCATGCGGGCCTTTTCCTTTTCCTCCATGCGGCCGATGGTGCTCCAGAAGGGCGCCGCGATGACGCTGGCCGCCTCCTCGTAGGAGAGCCCCCGCCGCCGCACCAGGAAGTCGATGATATAGGTGATGACTTCCGTGTCCGTCAGCAGGTTGCACTGGTAGCCGTACATCTCAATGGCCCGGCGGTTGGCGTCGTAGGAGGAGATTTCCCCGTTGTGCACCACGCTGCGGTCCA
>NHCFR05603__coassemble_814_pt1 | contig 17666 bp, 12 predicted proteins | sample NHCFR05603__metabat2_high_PE_046 | metagenome-assembled genome bin NHCFR05603
ATCACCACCAACTGCGCCGTGCTGGGCGTGACCATGCTGGTGCTGGAAAAGGGCGCGGAGGACCCCACCTTTGGGTACCTTCAGTCTTTGGTGAACGCCTTTGGCTCTGGCGTGGGCTTTTTGGTGGCCATGGTGCTCTTTGCCGGTGTGCGGGAGCGCCTGGAGAACTGCGACATCCCCGAGACGTTTAAAGGCCTGCCCATCACCTTGGTGGCGGCCAGCCTGGTGGCGGTCAGCTTCCTGGGCTTCAACGGCGTTGTGGACAACCTGCTGTAAAGGGAGGGTGCGGATATGGAAATTCTCACTCCCATTTTGATTGTGGGCATCATCGGCCTGCTGGCCGGCGTGATTTTGGCGGTGGCCTCCATCGTCATGGCGGTGCCCAAGGACGAGAAAGCCGAAGCCCTGGAGGAGGTCCTGCCCGGGGCCAACTGCGGCGCCTGCGGGTTTTCCGGCTGCCCGGGCTACGCGGCGGCCATGGCCAAGGGCGAGGCCCAGCCGGGCCTGTGTTCTCCCGGCGGCGCGGAGGTGGCCCAGAAGTGCGCGGAAATCCTGGGCGGCGGCGACGTGCAGATGGAGTACAAAACCGCCTTGGTCCACTGCCTGGGCAGCTACGACAACACCACCGACAAGATGCTGTACGACGGCATCCAAAGCTGCTCGGCGGCAGCCTTCCTCATGGGGGGCGTCACCAGCTGCCGTTTTGGCTGCATGGGCCTGGGGGACTGCCAGCGGGCCTGCCAGTACGGCGCCATCACCGTGTGCAACGGCCTGGCCCGCATTGACCCGGCCAAGTGCAAGGGCTGCTCCCAGTGCGTGGCGGCCTGCCCCAAGGGGATTATCTCTTTGGTGCCCCTGAAAAAGCAGGCGGTGGTGCGGTGCTCCAGCTGCGACAAGGCCAAGGGCACCATGGCCGTGTGCAACATTGGGTGCATCGGCTGCGGCAAGTGCATGCGCACCTGCCCGTCCGGCGCCATCACCATGGAGAACGGCCTGGCCAAGGTGGACCCCCAAAAGTGCACCGCCTGCGGCCAGTGCGTGGAAGCCTGCCCCCGCCATGTGATTGCGATGCTGTAAAAGAAAAAAAGAGCAGAAAGAAAGGGCCGCCCAGCAGGACGGTCCTTCCCTTTTGCCCTTCTTTCTTGAAAGAAAGAAGCAAAGAACTTTTATGTCGCGGAGCGGGGCGCGAGCCGCCCCTTTGCCTTGCGCGGATTTACAGTTTTATGTCCGCGTTTTTTTGCGGTGTCGGAAACGCGAGCTTGGCTTCTCTTTGAAAGAAAGAAGCAAAGACCAGCGTGACGCTGGATCCATGTCGCGGGACGGGGCGCGAGCCGCCCCTTTGCCTTGCGCGGCTTTACGGTTTTGTGTCCGCGTTATTTTGCGGTGACGGAAACGCGAGCTTGGCTTCTCTTTGAAAGAAAGAAGCAAAGACCAGCGTGACGCTGGACCCATGCCGCGGGACGGGGCGCAAGCCGCCCCTTTGCCTTGCGCAGTTTTACGGTTTTGTGTCCGCGTTATTTTGCGGTGTCGGAAACGCGAGCTTGGCTTCTCTTTGAAAGAAACAAAGACCAGCGTGACGCTGGACCCGTGCCGCGGGACGGGGCGCGAGCCGCCCCTTTGCCTTGCGCGGCTTTACGGTTTTGTGTCCGCGTTATTTTGCGGTGACGGAAACGCGAGCTTGGCTTCTCTTTGAAAGAAAGAAGCAAAGACCAGCGTGACGCTGGACCCATGCCGCGGAGCGGGGCGCGGGACGTCTCTTTGTCCGGAGCATAACCCTTGGCGCGGACGTGTTCTCTCCTCTCAAGCAGGCGTGAGCGTAGCTCACCAGTCTCGCCTGCCAGCTCGGTCGGTCCTGGACGGTCCCCACTGGGGACCAGGACCTCCAAGGCGCGAATTGTCCGGGCCGGTCACGGCCCGTTCCCGCAAAATCTTCCCCATAGCCAGGAAGTAGACCACGATGGTCACGGCCGGGCCCAAAATGTCGGACAGGGGCTCGGCGTAGAAGGCGGCCCGGGCTCCAAAGGCCGCGGGCAAAGCGAAGATGGCCACAAAGTACACCAGCTTCCGCCAGAAGGACAGGGGCAGGCTCAGCCGCACCTGGCCAATGCCCGTGAAGCCGTCCACCAGCTCGTACTGCACCCCCAGGGGGATGATGGCCAAGGTGCAGATTTTAATGGCCTCGAAGGCCTCTTGGGCCAGCACGGGGTCCTGGGTGAACAGCCGCACAAACAGCGGCCCCGCCACCCGGGCCAGCACAAAAAGCAGCGTGGTGTAGCCCACGCACAGGCCCACAATGTACTTTTGGGCTTGGCGCACCCGGTCCACCTGGCGGGCGCCGTAGTTGAAGCCCAGAATCCCCTGGGTGCCGCCGCTGATGCCCCCCAGCGGCATGGTGACCACCAGCATAAAGCTCTGCACAATGGTGTTGCAGGTGACCAGCATGTCCCCGTCGGCGCCGCCGGTGCGCTGCAAAATGGCGTTCATGGCGATAATCATCACGTTGTCCACCGCCACAATGAGGAAGGGCGTGAAGCCCATCACCAGCACCCTGCCCATCACCCGCACATCGTAGCCCCCAAAGGTGATGGGCACCTGCACCCGCTTGCCAAAGAGGAAGCGGATGACAAAGGCCGCGCTGGCCGCCTGGGAAATCACCGTGGCGATGGCCGCACCCCGCACGCCCATGTCCAGGGCGAAGATGAACACCGGGTCCAGCACAATGTTCAGCGCCGCGCCCAGCATCACCGAGGCCATGCCGATTTTGGCAAAGCCCTGGCAGATGATAAACTGGTTTAGCCCGCTGGCCGCCAGGGCGAAAAAGGTGCCGCAGAGGTAGGCGGTGAAGTACTCCTCGGCGAAGGGATAGGTGGCGTCGCTGGCGCCAAACAGCCGCAGCATGGGCTCCCGGAAGGGGAGGATCCCCCCGATGAGCAGCACCGAAAAGACGATGAGCATCAAAAAGCAGTTGGCCAGCACCTTTTTGGCGGCGGAGAGGTCCTCCTCGCCCATGCGGATGCTCACCAGGGGCGCGCCGCCCACGCCCACCAGCACCGCCACCGAGCCCACCATGGTCACCACCGGGCCGCACACCCCCACGCCGGCCAGGGCCACGTCCCCAATCTCGGGGATGTTGCCGATGTACATCCTATCCACAATGCTGTACAGCACGCTGACAAACTGCCCCAGCATGCTGGGGATGGCAATGCGCCACACCAGGCGGCTGACTTTGTCCTTGCCCAAATTGTTCTCTGCTGCCATAATCCTACACCCCTTCTTGCATATCCCGCTGCGCGCTGCGCAAACCGCATCTTATCTTACTCTATTTTACCGGGAAAGGGAAGATGTTTTACAAGAATCTTCCCCGGGCAACCACCTGTTTTTCATTTTTTCCGCTAGGATGGGGAAAAAAGGGAAGGAGGGGCTGCCATGCCGTGGAGCGAAATGCTTTTTCCCCTGCTTTTTTTGGCGCTGGGGGCCGCCTGCCTATGGGCGGCCTGGGTGTTCCGCCGTTTTGCCAAAAAGCGGGAGACAACCTACACCGTAAAGGCCTGGGCCCAGGTGGTGCAGGTGCTGGCCTCTGCCGATTCCGACGGGGACCCCCTGTACACCCCGGTCCTCCACCTGCTGGCGGAGGGGGAGGGCTTCACCAAGCGGGGCTCCCCCACCCGGGAGGAAGGCCGGTTCCAAACGGGCGCTTGGGTGGAGGTGCGCTATCCTCCCGGCAGGCCCTCCCGCTTTATGCAGGCGGGAGAGGTGGGGACCTCCGCCGCAAGTGCGGTGCTGTGCCTGGGGGCCTTTCTCTGCTTTGTGGGGGCGCTGGTGCAGCTGGTCCAAAACTGGAATCTCTTTTTTTAGGCCGCGCTCCATAAATTTTATAAAAACTCTGGATTTTTCTTTTTGATTTGGTATAATATCCTTATATACTTTTCCGGGCTTTCCCCGGACACGAGGTGACGTAAGGATGCTGAAAAATTGGGCCCGCCCGGAAAAGCCAGAGGGCGAGGAGTTAAAACAGCGGCTAAAGGCCGCCGAGGAAAAGCTTTCCCAGCAGCAGATGAAGCTGAAAGAAAAGCGCCTGCCGGTACTGGTGCTCATCGAGGGCTGGGGCGCCGCGGGCAAGGGCAGCGCCATCGGCCAGATTATCAAGAACATCGACCCCCGGTTTTTCAAGGTGTTCTCCATGCCCTCCACCCCCACGGAGGAGGAGCGCCGCCGGCCCTTCCTGTACCGGTTCTTCGAGAAGATCCCCGAGGCGGGGAAGTTCACCTTCCTGGATTCCGGCTGGATGGACCAGATTATGAAGGAGCGCCTGGACGGCAAGCTGGATGACAAGGCCTATGCCCAGCGGGTGGACAGCGTCAAGCGCTTTGAGCGGGGGCTGACGGACAACGGCTACCTGGTGCTGAAGTTCTTCTTCCACATCAGCAAAAAGGAGCAGGAAAGCCGCATTGAGGCCTTGCTCTCCGAGAAGGACACCGCCTGGCGTGTCAGCGAGGGCGACCTGTGGCAGAACCGCCACTACGACAAGTGCCTGGAGGCCTTCGACCGCTACCTGGACGACACCAACACCCCCAGCGCCCCCTGGTACATTGTCGATTCCAAGTCCAAGAAGTTCGCGGAGCTGCAGGTGATGGAAACCCTGTGCATGGGCATTGAGACAGCCCTGCACAACGAGAGCCTGGCGGTGCCCCTGCTGCAAAACGCCTTCCCTCTTATCAAGATGCCCAAGCTGCGGGACGTCCCCCTGGAGGGTAAGACCCTGGACGAGGAGAAGTACAAAAAGGCGCTGAAAGAGCTCCAGCAGAAGCTGGGCCAGCTGCACAACCGGCTGTACCGCAAGCGGGTGCCGGTCATCATCGCCTACGAGGGCTGGGACGCTGCCGGCAAGGGGGGCAACATCAAGCGGCTTACAGGCGCCTTGGACCCCCGGGGCTTTGAGGTGCACCCCATCGCCAGCCCAGAGCCCCACGAAAAGGCCCGCCACTACCTGTGGCGCTTTTGGACCCGCCTGCCCAAGGACGGGCACATCGCCATTTTCGATCGCACCTGGTACGGCCGGGTGATGGTGGAGCGCCTGGAGGGCTTCTGCAGCGAAAACGACTGGCAGCGGGCCTACTATGAGATGAACGAGTTCGAGCAGGAGCTGCACAACTGGGGGGCGGTCATCCTCAAGTTCTGGGTGCAGATTGACAAGGACACCCAGCTGGCCCGGTTTACCGAGCGGCAGAACACCCCCTCGAAGCAGTGGAAAATCACCGACGAGGACTGGCGCAACCGGGAGAAGTGGGACTTGTACGAGCAGGCCGTGGACGAGATGCTGCAAAAGACCAGCACCACCTACGCCCCCTGGCACATTTTGGAATCGGTGGATAAGAAATACGCCCGCATCAAGGCGCTGCACATCGTCATAGACGCCTTGGGAAAGGCGCTGTAAAACCAAAAAGGACATCCCGTTTTGTGGGATGTCCTTTTCCATTCTGCAGGTTTATTGGGGGGCTTCCCCCGAGAGCTTCGCTTTTTCCCTGCGGTTCATCTCCCGCCAGATGGTCAGCAGCATGGTGATGTAGCAGGCCCCGCCGCCGATGAAGTTGGAGATGGGCTCGGCCAGGAACACGCCGTTTACCCCCAGGCCGAACAGGTGGGGGAGGAGCAGCGTCAGGGGCGTGACGATAATCACCTTGCGGAACAGGGAGAAGAACACCGCCTGCTTGGAGCGCCCCAGCGCCACCGCGGCGCTTTGGCCGGCCATTTGCAGGCTCATCATGAAGAAGCCGAAGAAGTAGATGTGCATGCTGGGCACGGCGGCCTCCCGCAGGGCCTCCTCCCCGGTGAACAGCCCGATGAAGAACCGGGGGAACAAAAACAGCAGCAGCCACACCGCCGTGGTGTAGACGACGCACACAATGGTGGTGAACACAATCCCCGAGCGCACCCGCCGGTACTCCTGGGCGCCGTAGTTAAAGCCCATCACAGGCTGGGCGGCGCTGGTGACGCCGTTGATGGGGGTGGAGACCACCTCCCGCACGGAGTTGATAATGGTCATCACCCCCACGTACAGGTCGCCCCCAAAGCTCTGCAGGGTGGAATTGCAGGCCACCTGCACAATGGAGTTGGTGATGGCCATGACAAAGCTGGAAAAGCCCAGGGAGACAATCTGCCACACCAGCTTGGGCTGCAGGCGCATGGAGCCCCACTCCAGGCGGATGAGGGCTTTCTTCCCCCGCAGGAAGGACACCGCCCACACCGCCGAGAGGAACTGGGAGAGGATGGTGGCCAAGGCCGCCCCCTGCACGCCCATGCCCAACACGAAGATAAACACCGGGTCCAAGAGGATGTTTGTCACCGCGCCGATGAGCACCGTCAGCATACCCGTGCGGCCAAAGCCCTGGGCGTTGATGAACTGGTTCATGCCCAGGCTTATCATCACGAACACGCTGCCCAGCAGATAGATGGTGAGGTAGCCGTCGGCGTAGGGGTAGGTGGCGTCGCTGGCGCCAAAGGCGTACAGCAGCGGCCGCTTGAGCACCAGCAGTACCACCGTCAGCGCCACCCCGGTGCCCACCAGCAAAGCGAAGGTGTTGCCCAAAATCACCTGGGCCCTGTCCCGGTCGCCCTTGCCCCGCTGGATGGAGAACAGCGGCGAGCCGCCCATGCCGAACAGGTTGGCAAAGGCCGTGACAATGGAGAGGATGGGGAAGGTGAGCCCCAGGCCCGTCAAGGCGTTGCCGGCGGCGTCTGGCAGGCGGCCGATGTACATGCGGTCCACCACGCTGTACAGCACGTTGATAAGCTGGGCCACGGTCATGGGCAGGGCCAGGCGCAGGATGTTCCCCGCCACGCTGCCTTTGGAGAAGTCATTTGTCTGGGTGTTTGCCATGTGGGGTATCCCCTTCCTTTCTGGGGGAGTTTGTTGCTTTATCAACTATTGTACAGGAATTGCCCCCAAGATGCAAGCGGCGGCCCCAAAGTGCCCCGCATCCAAAAAGTGCGGGGGCAGCCAGCTCCCTTTTGTCTACAATCCACCAAGGGAGGGAAGAACGGCAAAAACCCAGGTTTTTAGCCAAATTCGGGCTTTTCAAGCGGGCGGTTTGGTGGTATAATAAATCGGTTCATGGAAAGAATGGAGCGTTTGAAAACAAGAGCCTTTGGCACTGGGCCAAGGGCGGCTTTCTCTAGGAGAAGGCGCTTTTCTGACTTGTGTGTAGAAAGGAATGGCATCTATATGGCAAAGAGAGAAAACCTGCGCAACGTGGCCATCATTGCCCACGTAGACCACGGCAAGACCACCCTGGTGGACCAGCTGCTGCGGCAAAGCGGCGTGTTTCGCGCCAACGAGGCCGTGGCCGAGCGGGTGATGGACTCCGGCGACTTGGAGCGGGAGCGGGGCATCACCATCCTGTCTAAGAACACCGCCGTAAAGTATGGCGATATTAAAATCAACATTGTGGACACCCCCGGCCACGCCGATTTCGGCGGCGAGGTGGAGCGGGTGCTCCAGATGGTGGACGGCGTGCTGCTGCTGGTGGACGCCTTTGAGGGCTGCATGCCCCAGACCCGCTTTGTGCTGAAAAAGGCCCTGGCCCTGGGCAAGAAGCCCCTGGTGGTGCTCAACAAAATCGACCGGCCCGGGGCCCGTCCCGCCGAGGTGGTGGACGAGGTGCTGGATTTGTTCATCGAGCTGGGCGCCAACGACGACCAGCTGGAGTTCCCCGTGTGCTACGCCTCCGCCCGGGACGGCTACGCCACCTTGGACCCCAACGCCCCCGGCACGGACATGACGCCTTTGTTTGAGATGATCGTCAACGAGGTCCCCTGCCCCCAGGGGGACTTGGAGGGCCCCACCCAGGTGCTGTTCTCCAACATCGACTATGACGACTACGTGGGCCGCATCGGCATTGGCCGGGTGGAGCGGGGCTCCATCCAGGTGGGGCAGACCGTCACCATCTGCGGCGGCGCCGAGGACACCCGCCAGAACGCCCGCATCACCAAGCTGTACCAGTTTGAGGGCCTCAAGCGGGTGGAGCACGATTCCGCCCAGCTGGGGGACATCATCGCCGTGTCGGGCATCGCGGAATTGAACATCGGCCAGACCGCCTGCGCCACCGACTGCGTGGAGCCTTTGCCCTTTGTGAAGATCGACGAGCCCACCGTGTCCATGAATTTCATGGTGAACAACTCCCCCTTTGCCGGGCGGGAGGGCAAGTACGTCACCTCCCGGAACCTGCGGGACCGCCTGTTTAAAGAGGTGGAGACCAACGTGGCCATGCGGGTGGAGGAGACGGATTCCTCCGATACCTACAAGGTATCGGGCCGGGGCGAGCTGCACCTTTCTATCCTCATTGAGCAGATGCGCCGCCAGGGGTATGAGTTTCAGGTGAGCCGCCCCACGGTCATCTACAAAAAGGACAAGGACGGCAAGGTGCTGGAGCCCATGGAGCTGCTGATGATCGAGGTGCCCGACAACTACGTGGGCGCCGTCATGGAGAAGATTGGCTCCCGCAAAGCCGAGCTTTTAAACATGGGCTCCCGGGAGAGCGGCACCACCCACATGGAGTTTAAAATCCCCGCCCGGGGCCTGATGGGCTACCGCTCGGAGTTCCTCACGGACACCAACGGCAACGGCATTATGAACCACGTGTTCGACAGCTACGAGCCCTATAAGGGCGACATCCAGCAGCGCACCCAGGGTTCCATCATCGCCCACGAGACAGGGGAGTCCACCGCCTACGGCCTGTTCTACGCCCAGGAGCGGGGACGGCTGTTCATCGGCCCCGGCGTGGAGGTGTATGAGGGCATGATCGTGGGCGCCAACCCCAAAAACGAGGACATCACCGTAAACGTGTGCAAGAAGAAGCACGCCACCAACACCCGCGCCTCCGGCAGCGACGACGCCTTGAAGCTGGTGCCCCACTCCCAGCTGAGCCTGGAGCAGTGCCTGGAGTTCATCGCCGAGGACGAGCTGGTGGAAGTGACGCCCAAGAGCATCCGCATGCGCAAGGGCATCCTCTCCAAGGAGCTGCGCATGAAGCAGGCCAGCAAGAAGAAGTAAGCGGGGGATTGCACCAGGGTCGGCGGGGCCGAGCGAAGCGAGCGTAAAGTTTTTTGGTGAAGCTTTTTTTCAAAAAAGCTTCGACCTTGCCCTTGACCTTAATGGGCGGTAGCCTGAAAAGAAACTAGGGAAACAGGGGCTTTGCCCCGCCTTTCCCGGACGGCGGGGCACCAGGAAGGTGGCCGCACGGAGCCCTCTCCGTCATGCCTTTGGCATGACACCTCCCCCAAAGGGGGAGGCGAGACTTGGCTCCCCCTTTGGGGGAGCTGGCACGGCGGCAGCCGTGACTGAGAGGGCAAGCTGCCAGCGGCTCGCACACAGTTGCCCCAGGGCCGAAGATGGGAAAATGGCACTGTTGGGCTCAAACCCGCATAAAACCTGGGTTTTTGAACAGTGCCACATGGCACTGTTCGTGGAGATCGCTTTACTTTTATACTTTAAATTGTTAAAGCAAACTCCAAGTGAAAACAGGTTTCTCTGGTTTGAACTGTGCCATTTCCCGTTGAACTGTGCCATGTGGCACTGTTCGCAAAGCCGCATAAACACTGGGTTTTTCGCCAACAGTGCCAAGTTTTCATCTCAGGCCGTGGGGCGCCGGGAAGGGCGCTCCCTTCTGGGAGAGATAGATAAGTTCTAAAAAATTAAGAAGCGCCCAGCCACGGGAAGAAAACTTTTCCCTGCCTACGGCGCGCACGCGAGTTAGCCTTTTGATGAGCACGAGCGAAGCGAGCTGTCCAAGGCGCGAATTGCCAGGGGTGCAACCCCCGCGCACGTGCGCTAGTCTCTTGATGAGCACGAGCGAAGCGAGCGTCTCGCCTGCCGGCTCGGTCGGTCCTGAACGGTCCCCACTGGGGACCAGGACCCCTTGGCGCGAATTGCCAGGGGTGCAACCCCCGCGGACGTGCGCTAGTGGTTCGCACAGGCGCGGCGTTTAGCCGCCGCCCATGGGCGCGAAGTAAAGTTCTTTGCCAAGCTTTCTCGAAAGAAAGCGGGGTGGAAAGGAGGCCTCCGGTTGGACATTGTCATTTTAGACCTGGAGTGGAACGGCACCTACAGCCGGCGGCTGAAGGGCTATATCAACGAAATCATCGAGTTTGGCGCCGTGAAGTGCGGCCCGGACCTCTCGGAGAAGAGCACCTTCTCCTGCTTTGTCAAGCCCCAGGTGGCAAAGCATATCAGCTCTACCATCCAAAGCCTGACCAGCATCACCGACGAAAACCTCACCGGCGGCATGCCCTTTATGCAGGCCGTCAGCCGGTTTAAGCGCTGGGCCGGGGACTGCGTCATCATGACCTGGGGCACCTCGGACATATTAACGCTCATTGAGAATTGCCGGTATTTCAGCGGCGACGAGCACGTGCCCTTTCTCGCCCGCTATTGCGATTTGCAGGTGTTCGCCCAAGACCGCATGGGCCTGGGGCGGCGGGAGCAGGTGGGCCTCTCCCGGGCGGCGGAGCTGCTGGGGCTGGACGTCTCCGGCATGGACCACCACCGGGCGCTGGACGACAGCCGCATGACCTTGGCCATTTTGCGCAAGGTGTACGACAGCCGGGCTATCGCCCCCTATATCGACCGCTGCGACGGGGAGTTCTACCGCCGGGTTACCTTTAAGACCACCTATATCTGCGATATTCACAGCCCCTTGGTGGAGAAAAGCCACCTGCGCTTCCCCTGCCCCAAGTGCGGCGAGGAGAGCCGCCGCCTCACCCGCTGGAACTTGAAAAACAAAAGCTTCCGGGCGGACTTCCGCTGCACCCGCTGCGGCCACCTGTTCGGCGGGCGCCTGACTATGAAACAGAAATACGAGGGACTTACCGTGAACAAGAAAACTTTCCCCCTGCCCGATATCCAAGCCCCCCGAAAGGCTACCCCCGGCCCCCTGGGCAACATGGAGCTCACCCTGCCCCAGGGCGTGGGCGTGCTGCGCTTTTCCGCCTGGAAGGGATTGGATGTGGTAAACCACGCCTTCACCACCCGGGTGGGAGGCGTCAGCCAGAACGAGTTCGCCGCCATGAACTTGGGCTTTGCCCGGGGCGACAGCGACGAGAACGTGGCCCAGAACTACCGGCTGTTCTGCGCCGCCGCCGGGTTTGACCCGGAATCCCTGGTGTGCGGGGCCCAGGACCACCACATCAACATCCGCCGGGTGGGCGCCGCCCAGCGGGGCGTGGGCATCTGGAGGGAGAAGGATATGGACTCCATCGACGGCCTGTGCACCGACGACCCCGGCGTCACCTTGGTGATTTACTGCGCCGACTGCGTGCCCCTGTACTTTGTGGACAGAGAGCACCGGGCCATCGGCCTGGCTCACGCGGGCTGGCGCGGCACCGCCGCGGGCATGGCCCAGGCCATGGTGGAGCGCATGGCCCAGGAGTTCGGCAGCCGCCCGGAGGAGCTGCTGGTGGCCATAGGGCCCTCCATCGGCAAGGGCTGCTTTGAGGTGGACGAGCCCGTGGCGGCGGAGTTCCAAAGGCTGCCCCAGTGGGAGCTGTTTGTGGAGGGCCCCCAGCGGGAGAAGTACCACGTGGATTTGTGGGAGTGCAACCGGCAGTTTTTGCTTTCCGCCGGGGTGCGGGCGGAGCACATCACCGTGGGGCAGGTGTGCACCATGTGCGAAAGCGACCTGGTGTTCTCCCACCGCAAGACAAGGGGCCAGCGGGGCAGCAACTGCGCCATGCTGGCGCTGCGGCCGTGATTCCCGCCTGCCGGCTGTGCCCCCGGGACTGCGGCGTCCCACGGGGGGAGAGTGGCAGCGGGGTGTGCCGCCGGGGCAGCGAGATGCGCGTTGCCCGGGCGGCCTTGCACTTTTGGGAGGAGCCGCCCATCAGCGGCAGCCGTGGCAGCGGCACGGTGTTTTTCACCGGGTGCACGCTGGGCTGCGTGTTCTGCCAAAACGGGCAAATCAGCCACGGGCCGGTGGAGGGGCGGAAAGTCACCCCACAGGAGCTGTCGGACCTCTTTTTCGATTTGATAGCCCAGGGAGCCCACAACATCAACCTGGTGACGCCCACCCACTTTGTGCCCCAAATCCGCCAGGCGCTGCTGGTGAAAAAGCTGCCGGTGCCTGTGGTGTACAACACCTCCGGCTACGAGCGGGTGGAGACCCTGCGCAGCCTGGAGGGCCTGGTGGACATCTACCTGCCCGACTACAAATACGACGACCCGGCTTTGGCCAAAGCCCTTTCCCGGGCGGAGGACTACCCCCAGCGGGCCCAGGCGGCCCTGGCCGAGATGGTCCGCCAGGTGGGGGCGCCTGTCTACGACGGGGAGGGCCTGATGACCCGGGGCGTGCTCATCCGCCACCTGATTCTGCCGGGCCACACCAAAAACTCCATCGCCTGCTTGGAGCGCATCCGCCAGCTGTTCCCGGGCATCCCCGTCAGCCTGATGGCCCAGTACACCCCCTGCGGGGAGCTGGATTCCTTCCCGGAGCTGGGGCGGCCCATCACCCGCCGGGAGCAGGAGAAGGTGGAAAACGCCCTGTTCGATTTGGGCCTGGAGGGGTATACCCAGTCCCGCAAAGCCAAAGGCGCCCAGTACGTCCCAGACTGGGACATGGGTTAATGAAGAACCCGAGCAGAGCGAAGCGGCGGAGTGCCTCCGCTGTCAATTCGCGCCACGGGGCGGCGGCTGAACGCCGCGCCTGTGCAAGAGAAAAACGCACGTGCGCGCAGAGGGCCGAGCGAAGCGAGATTAAAAGTTTTCGCGGTACGTCCGCAGGACGTACTCGCCTTCTTTTCAAAAAGGCGCGACCTTGCCCTTACTGGGCGGCAGCCAAAGAGAAGCTAGGGAAACAGCGCAGCGCCTTTCCCGGCCTGTAGCGCACCGAGAAAGTGGTTTCCCGTGCCTGGGCTCTCGGGGTTGCACCCCAGGCAATTCACGGGGGTTGCACCCCGGGCAATTCGCGGCGGAGTGCCTCCGCTGTCAATTCGCGCCCATGGCAGCTCGCTTCGCTCGTGCTCATCGAGCCACCAGCGCACGTCCGCGGCGGAGTGCCTCCGCTGTCAATTCGCGGGGGTTGCACCCCTGGCAATTCGCGCCTGTGGCAGCTCGCTTCGCTCGTGCTCATCGAGCCACCAGCGCACGTGCGCGGCCCAGTGCCTCCGCTGTCAATTCGCGGGGGTTGCACCCCTGGCAATTCGCGCCCATGGCAGCTCGCTATCGCTCGTGCTCATCGAACCGCTAACGCACGTGCGCGGCGGGGGCTGTGTGCTGTACTCTCTCCGCCCCTGGGGCGTGGGCCGAGCGCGGCGCAGAAAAGAAAGCTGGGGAAACAGCGGCCACAGGCCAGGCTTTTCCAGCAGGGAGCCGCATCCCAGGCAGCGGGCCGGGTGCGGCCCTTTTTTCAAAAATCTTGCAAAAAGCCCTTTACTTTTGGCACCCCTGCCCAGTATACTGGGGGATAGAGCAATCTATCGCAAGGAGGTCATCCTGTATGCTTACAGCGAGCCTATATTCCCCTTTGGAAAAATTCCTGTTGGGCCGGCCGGTGGAGGCCCAGCCCTACACAAAAGCCAGCTGCCTGGGGGGCGAGGAGTTCGCCTTTCAAGTGGTGCTCCAGCGGGACGGCTGGGACGTCACCCCGGTGCAGGTGGAGGCGGCCTCCCCCTTGGGCGGGGTGGAGGTGTTCCAGGTGGGCCAGGTGCCCTGCGCCATGCCGGCCTATCCCGCCCGCCACGATGAGGGCTACCTCACCACCCAGCCGGGGCTGTTTCCCGACCCCCTGCTGCCCCTGGAGGGCGCCGCGGTGGAGGTCAGCGCCTTTCTGCCCACGGTGCTGTGGGTAAACGGCAAGGTGCCCCAGGGCTGCCCCGGGGGGGACTACCCCATCACCCTGCGCTTTGCCAGCAAGGCGGGGGAGGCGGAAGCCACGTTCACCCTCCACGTGGTGGGGGTGGATTTGCCGCCCCAAAAGCTGGTGTACACCCAGTGGTTCCACGGGGACTGCCTGGCCGACTACTACCGTGTGCCGGTGTGGTCCGAGGAGCACTGGGCCCTGTGGGAGAAGTTCCTTTCCGCCGCCGGGGAGGAGGGCATGAACATGGTGCTCACGCCCCTTTTCACCCCGCCGCTGGATACGGAAATCGGCACCGAGCGGCCCTGCGTCCAGCTGCTGGGCGTGGAGAAGGAGGGGGAGGCGTACCGCTTTGACTTCTCCCTGGTGGAGCGGTTTATCCGCATGGCCCACCGCTGCGGCATGGAGTACTTTGAAATCTCCCACCTGTTCACCCAGTGGGGGGCCAAGGCGGCCCCGGCCATCTACGTGACGGAAAAGGGCCAGCGCCGCCGGGCCTTTGGCTGGGACACCCCCGCCACCTCCCCGGAATACGCGGGCTTTTTGGGACAGCTGCTGCCGGCCCTGACAAGCTTTTTGCGGGAGCAGGGCCTTTCCGGCAAGGTGGTGTTCCACATCTCCGACGAGCCCACGGTGGAGCACCTGGAATCCTACCGCCAGGCCAAAGAGCTGGTAAAGCCCCTGCTGGGGGATTTCCCCCTGTACGACGCCCTGTCGGACCCGGCCTGCTACGACACCGGCCTGGTGGACCACCCCGTGGCCGCCACGGACCACATTGTGCCCTTCTTAGAGCGGCAGGTGCCGGGCCTGTGGGCCTATTACTGCTGCAGCCAGTGCGTGGACGTGGGCAACCGCTACCTGGCCCAGCCCTCGGCCCGCAACCGCATTGTGGGCTGGCAGCTGTACAAGTTCCAAATCCCCGGGTTTTTGCACTGGGGGTACAACTTCTGGTACAGCCAGAATTCCCGCCACAAGCTGGACCCCTGGCGGGTGACAGACGCCCTGGGGGCTTTCCCCGGCGGCGACCCCTTCTCCGTGTACCCGGGCGAGGACGGCCCGGTGCAGTCCCTGCGGATGAAGGTGTTCCACCAGGGCCTGCAGGATTTGCGGGCCTTGGAGCTGGCCCGGGAGCTCACCGGGGAGGACGCCGGGGCCAAGGTGCTGCCCGGCTTTGGGGAAATGACCTTCTCCAGCTACCCCCAGCAGGCGGAAGCCCTGCTGGCCGCCCGGGAGCGGCTGAACCAGCTGATAGAAGCATCCCTGTAAGAAGAAAACCCAAGGAATGCCGGGGCGGCCCGGCATTCTGCCTGCTGTGTGAAAGGAGGCCCTATGGCCGTTTTCCAGGCGGGGCGCTTTGCGCTGCCCCTGCACCGAACCTATGTGATGGGGATTTTAAACGTCACCCCCGATTCCTTCTCCGACGGGGGCAGGTACCGCGACCCCCAGGCCGCCGTGGCTCACGCCCTGGAGATGGCCCGGGACGGCGCGGACATCATCGACATTGGGGGCCAGTCCACCCGGCCGGGGTACACGGCCATCCCCCCCGAGGAGGAGTGGGCCCGCATTGCCCAGGTGGTGCCCGCGGTGGTGGAGGCCACGGGCCTGCCTGTGTCCGTGGACACCTTCTACCCCTGGGTGGCCCAAAAGGCATTGGAGGCCGGGGCCTCTATCCTCAACGACGTGACGGGCTTTGGGGAGGAGATGCTCCAGGTGGCGGCGTCCTCCCAGTGCGGGTGCGTGGTCATGGACCCAGGCACCACCGGCGGGGACATCTGCGCCCGGGTGCGGGAGTTTTTCCTGGACAGGCTCCAGGTCGCCCGGAAGCTGGGCATCGCCCCAGAGCGGCTGTGCTTTGACCCCGGCGTGGGCTTTGGCCCCGGCGTGGGCTTTGGCAAGACCCTGGAGGAGAACCTGACGCTGCTGGCCCACGTGGAGCGCACCAAGGTGGAGGGCTGCGCCTTTTTGATGGCGGCCTCCCGCAAGCGGGTGACAGGGGCCCCCTGCGGCAACCCGCCCTTCCAGGAGCGCCTGCCCGCCACCCTGGCGGCCCACACGGCGGCCATCTTGGGTGGGGCGGACATGGTGCGCGTCCACGACGTGAAAGAGGCCGTGCAGGCGGCCAAAATGGCAGACGCCCTCAAGGGCGCGTGACACAAATTTGGAGAAGGGGGCAATCCTATGGACACCATTCACATCAAGGGGCTGCGGCTGTTTGCCTATCACGGCGTAAACCCCGAGGAAAAGCGGGACGGCCAGACCTTTGTGCTGGACCTGCGCCTGGGGGCGGACCTCTCCCGGGCGCGGCGCAGCGACCGGCTGGAGGACACCGTCAACTACGCCGCGGTGGTCAAGGCGGTGCGGGCGGCCTTTACCGCCCAGAGCTTCGACCTCATCGAGCGGGCGGCCCAGGCCGTGTGCGACGCCGTGCTGGAGGGCTTCCCCCAGGTGGAGGAGGTCAGCCTGCTGCTGCAAAAGCCAGAGGCGCCCGTCTCCGCGGAATTTGACTATATGGCGGTGGAAATCACCCAGCGCCGGGAGGAGGCAGCGAAATGCAAGTAGTGTTGGGCCTTGGCACCAACCTGGGGGACCGAGAAGCGAACCTGGCCCGGGCCTTGGACGCCCTGGAGCGCCTGGAGGGCACCCAGATTGTGAAGCTATCCAATTTGTACGAGACAGAGCCCTTTGACGTCATCAGCCAGCAGGAGGACTACCTCAACTGCTGCGTGCTGCTGGAGACCAGCCTAAAGCCCCAGCGCCTGCTGGAGCACTGCCTGGAGATTGAGCAAAGCCTGGGCCGGGTGCGGCTGGAGTACCACGGCGCCCGCACCATGGACATCGACATTTTGCTGTGCGAGGGCTTTTCCTCGGACACCCCCCAGCTGACCGTGCCCCATCCCCACATCCGGGAGCGGGCCTTTGTGCTGGTGCCCCTGTCGGACTTGTTCCCCCTGCACAGCGCCTTCGGCTATGCGTTCCACGAGGCCTACGAGGCGGTGGACAAGTCCGGGGTGGCCCTGTATAAATAGGAGGACGGCATGGAGCGGATTCTGGTGATTGGCAGCCCCGGCAGCGGCAAGAGCACCTTCTCCCGGGCCTTGGCCCAGCGGAAGCAGCTGCCCTTGGTCTACCTGGACCGGCTGTTTTGGAATGCCGACAAGACCACCGTGGACCAGGCCCAGTTCGACCAGCGGCTGGGGGAGGCCATGGCCCGCACCCAGGCGTGGATACTGGACGGCAACTATGGCCGCACCTTGGAGATGCGGCTGGAGCGGTGCACCCAGGTGTTCTTTTTGGACTTGCCGGTAGAGGTGTGCCTGGAGAGCGTGCGGGCCCGCCGGGGCACCGTGCGGCCGGACATGCCCTGGGTGGAGACCGAGGAGGACCCGGAGTTTATGGAGTATATCCAGACGTTCCCCCAGCAGCAGCGGCCGAAAATCCTGGAGCTGCGGGAGAAGTATGGGGAGAAGCCCTGGGTGGTGCTCCGCAGCCGGGGGCAGATGGACGCCTACCTGCGGGGCTTGGATGCAGGAATGGCAGAGGCAAAAAGGGAGCAAAGGTAAAGTTTTTGCGGTACGTCCGCGGCCCAGTGCCTGGGCTGTCACTTCGCGGCGGAGTGCCTCCGCTGTCAAGTCGCGCCTTGGGTCGGCGGCTAAACGCCGCGCCTGTGCGAGCCGCTAACGCACGTCCGCGCCCAGTGCCTGGGTTCTCAATTTGCGTCTTGGGCAGCTCGCTTCGCTCGTGCTCATCGAATCGCCAGCGCACGTGCACGGCGGAGTGCCTCCGCTGTCACTTCGCGCCTTGGGCAGCTCGCTTCGCTCGTGC
>NHCFR05603__coassemble_839_pt1 | contig 17116 bp, 16 predicted proteins | sample NHCFR05603__metabat2_high_PE_046 | metagenome-assembled genome bin NHCFR05603
GGAGAAGGCCCTGTACCTGCTGGAGTACCGGAATTACTCCAAGCGGGAGCTGACAGAGAAGATCGCCCGGACCGCGGCCTCTCGGGAGGCGGCCCAGGCGGCCGCCGGCCGCATGGAGGAGCTGGGGCTCATCGACGACCGGCGCTTTGGGGAGGACTACGCCAGAGAGCTGTTCTCCCGGAAGGGGTACGGGGCCCGGCGGGCGGCCCAGGAGCTGCGGCGCAAGGGCCTGGACCAGGAGCTGGTGCAGGAGCTGGTGGAGAAGTACGGCAGCCCGGAGCAGAGCGGGGAGAACATCCGGCGGGTGCTGGAGAAGAAGTACCCCGGCTGGCGGGAGGACGAGAAGGTACGGCGCAGGGCTTTTGCCGCCCTGCAGCGGCTGGGCTACTCCTACCAGGAGGTGCGGGAGGCCATGGGCCAAGGCGAGGACTGGGAGTAGGGCGCCCCGCGGATTTTGCTTGACAAAGGCGGGGGGCGCGGCTATAATCAAGACAAAATATACCGAAACAGTATAGTTTGCGCGGAGTTACGACGGAAAGGGCGGTCACCCTGTTGAACGACACCATTTTACAGCTGGAGGACATCCACAAGAGCTTTGGGGGCACCCAGGTACTAAACGGCATCAGCCTTACGGCCCGGCAGGGGGAGTTCATCACCCTGCTGGGTTCTTCGGGCTGCGGAAAGACCACTACCCTGCGGATCATTGCCGGGCTGGAGTCCCCGGACAGCGGCCGGGTGCTGCTGGAGGGGCGGGACATGACCCGGGCGGAGCCCAACAAGCGGGACGTGAACACGGTGTTCCAGAATTACGCCTTGTTCCCCCACATGAACGTGGAGCAGAACATCGGCTATAGTTTGAAGATCCGCCGGGCGGCCAAGGAGGAGATCCGCCGCCGGGTGGGGGAGATGCTCCAGCTGGTGCAGCTGGAGGGCTATGAAAAGCGCATGCCCGGGGAGCTCTCCGGCGGGCAGAAGCAGCGGGTGGCCATTGCCCGGGCGGTGATCAACCAGCCCAAGCTGCTGCTGCTGGACGAGCCCCTGGGGGCGTTGGACCTGCAGCTGCGCCGGCAGATGCAGCAGGAATTGAAGCGGCTGCAGAAGAAGCTGGGCATCACCTTTATCTACATCACCCACGACCAGGAGGAGGCCCTGAACATGTCCGACCGCATCGCCGTAATGCGGGAGGGCCGCTTTGAGCAGATTGGCACCCCCGCCCAGGTGTACGATTCCCCCAAGACCGCCTACGTGGCCCGGTTTGTGGGGGAGGCCAACATTGTAAAGGGCCAGGCGGGGGCCCTCCGCGGGGAGCAGGTGGAGTTTGCGGCCCCAGGCGGCAGCGCCGGGTTCCTCCGCCGGGGATACAGCTTTGCCCCGGGCCAGGAGGTCACCTTGGCCATCCGGGGGGAGCAGGCCCAGGCTGTCAAGGGGGCAGAGGGCCCCGGCCTTGCCGGCGTGGTGAAGGAGAAGAGCTTCGCCGGGGGCATGCTGCGCATCGCCGTGGAGCTGGCCGGCGGCGGGGAGTTTATCTGCAGCCGCCATGGCATTGACTCCGAGCTGGCCCCCGGGGACGCCGTGCGGGTCCTGTGGGAGCCGGACAAGGCATGTCCCGTGGACGTGCCCGCTGGGAAGGGGGAATAGCCGTGGCCAAGGAAATATCCCAACTGCGGAAAAAGCAGAAGCGCCGGGAGTTCCTCATGGCGGTGCCCCTCATCCTGTTTACGGTGCTGTTCATTGTGGGGCCCATGGTGTACATGGTGGCCCTCAGCTTTATGACGCGGGCGGACACCTGGGGCGTGGTCCCGGAGTTCACCCTGAAAAACTACGGGGACATCGGCCAGCCGGTGTACCTGCGCACCTTTGGGGAGTCCTTAAAGCTGGCGGTCATCAGCACCGTGCTGATTATCGCTTTGGGCTATCCCTTTGGCTACTTCATGGCCAAGCTGGGGCCCAAGTGGAAAAAGCGCACCATGCTGCTGTTGATGATTCCCTTCTGGACCAGCTCCCTGATACGGCTGTACGGGTGGATCATCATCTTCCGGGCCGGGGGCGTGCTGGACTCCGTGCTGATGGCCCTGCACATCACCAGCGAGCCCCTGAAGGTGCTGTACACCTACCCGGCGGTGGTGGTGGGCATGGTGTACGCGCTACTGCCCTTTATGATTTTCGCGGTGTACTCCAGCGCGGAGAAGCTGGACTTCTCCTTGGTGGAGGCCGCCCGGGACCTGGGGGCCTCGCCCATGAAGGCCTTCCTCACCGTGTCCCTCAAGCTGACGCTGCCGGGGCTGCTCTCTGGGGTGGTGCTCACCTTTGTGCCCAGCATGGGGCTGTTCTTCATCGCGGATTTGCTGGGCGGCAACAAGGTGGTGCTGGTGGGCAACCTCATCCAGACCCAGCTGATGAACGCCCACAACTGGCCCTTCGCGGCGGCGCTTTCGGTGGTGCTGCTGGTGCTCACCACGGTGATTATCTGGCTGTACAGAAAGCTCTCCGGCGTGAAGGACTTAGAGGGCATTGTATAGTCCCCCGCAAGGCTGCGTGTCCGCCGCAGGCTTTGCGGTACGCAAAAACCTTGTCCATCGGCTTGTCTCGCGCACGCGAGCTTACGCTCGGATCAACCCGAGCGGCAGCGAGCGGTCCAAGGCGCGAAGGAAGGTTCTTTGCCCAGCTTTCTGCGAAAGAAAGCTGGCCGGGTGTGGGGCTGCGCCCCACGGTCTTAGCGGGGGTGCGAGGCTTAGCCCCGCCGTAACAGGCGTAAGCCTTTTTGGGGGACGTATGTCCCCAAGATTTGCTGACGCTTTTTATGGCGGGCCCTTCGGCCCCGCAAGGGCAAAACCGTGGGGACTCTGCCCCCCTGCCACTTTTGAAAAGGTGGACGAAACTTTTTTGCGCCTGCGGCAGGCGGCTTGCCCCGCTTATTTTGTGATATGGAGGTGCCCATGAAAAACCGCACAAAACTGCCCAATGTCTATCTGGGCTTCCTTTTGGCCCTGATGTATGTGCCCATCCTGCTGGTTATCATCTACTCCTTTAACGAGAGCAAGCTCAGCTCGGTGTGGGGCGGGTTTTCCCTGAAGTGGTATGCGGAGCTGTTCCGGGACAGGGACTTGTTCCAGGCCCTGTGGAACTCCATTGTGCTGGGGGTCATCTCCAGCTGCAGCGCCGCCGTCATAGGCACCTTGGGCGCCTATGGCATGAGCAAGGTGAACTTCCCCTTAAAGGGCGTGGTGGAGTACGTCTCCACCCTGCCCATGATGATACCCGAGATTATTATGGGTATGGTGTCCATGGTGTTCTTCTCCCTCATTGGCATCCCCTTTGGCATGGGGACGTTGGTCATAGCCCACACGGCCTTCTGCATCCCCTATGTGTTCATGCTGGTGAAGGCCCGGCTGGTGGGCATGGACAAGAGCCTGCCGGAGGCCGCCCAGGACTTGGGCGCCTCGCCAGTGCGGGTGTTCTTCGACGTCACCTTGCCCCTGGTGGCGCCGGCCATTGCCTCGGGCATGCTGCTGGCCTTTGCCATGAGCATGGACGACGTGATTATCAGCGTGTTCGTCACCGGCGTGGACACCAACACCTTGCCGGTGAAAATCTACAGCCAACTGAAAACCGGGGTCACCCCGGAGATAAACGCCCTGTGCACCTTGCTTTTCCTGGCCACTTTGCTGCTGTGCGGGCTGGCCGCCCTGGTGGGCAGGACGCCGAAAAAACAAAATTCTGGAAAGGACGTGACCGAGCGATGAAAAAGATTCTATCCATGGCCCTGGCCGCTTTGCTGCTGGTGGGCACCTTGGGAGGGTGCTCCACTTCCGGCGGGGGGAACGGCGAGCTGGTGCTGTACACCTGGGAGAACATGTTCCCCCAGGAGGTGCTGGACGGCTTTACCGAGGAGACAGGCATTTCCGTGACCTACTCCAACTTTGACACCGACGAGACCATGCTGGCCCGGCTGGAGGCAGCCGAGGGCGGCGACTACGACCTGGTCATCGCCGACGACTACATCATCGAGACTGCCATCCAGGAGGGGCTGGTCCAAGAGCTGGACACCTCCAAGCTGGAGAACTACGGCAGCATCAACTCCGTGTACCAGGGGCAGTTCTACGACCCCGAGAACAAGTACACCGTGCCCTATGGCGCCGGCGTGCAGACCATCGTCTACGACCCCAGCGCCGTGGATGTGGAAATCAAAGGCTACGCCGACCTGTGGGACGCCTCCCTGGAGGACAACCTGGGTATCATCGATAACTTCCGGGTGGTCAACGGCATGGCGCTGAAGGTGCTGGGCGAGAGCTACAACACCGAGGACACCGCCGCCATCGAGGCCGCCGGGGACAAGCTGCTGGAGCTGGCCCCCAACATCCGCCTGATCAAGGACCAGAACACCCAGGACGACCTGCTCTCCGGCGAGGTGGGCGCGGCGGTGCTGTACACCTCCCAGGCCACCATGGCCAAGATGGCCAACCCCGACCTGGAGGTGGTCTTCCCCGAGGAGGGCATCGGCTTTGGCATTATGGCCCAGTTCATCCCCGCCAACGCCCCCAACGCGGAGAACGCCTACAAGTTCATCGACTACATCCTCCAGCCGGAGGTGGCCGCCCAGTGCTTTGAGTACATCGGCTACTACTGCACCAACCTGGACGCCGAGGAGTACATCTCCGAGGAATACCGGGACTTCCTCACCTTGCCCGCAGACATCGACGCCAGCTCCATGGAGATGATTGAGAACGTCAGCGCAGAGGCCCTGGAAACCCACAGCCGGGTGTACACCGAGTTCAAAACCGCCTGCGGTGCGTGACCGCACGGGACAAGCCGCCCTCTTGCCTGCGGCAAGGGCGGAAAGGTCAGGGTGAGAGGGCAGAGGACGGGGTGCTGCGGTTGGCTTCCAAAATCTCCCAGCGGGTTTCTTGGGAAACTGCCGCAGCCGTGTGCGGTCTCCTGAGGGGACCGCTGCCGCGCCGGCCGGGAATGGGCGCAGCGCTCACGCCTGTGCAAAAGCGGAACCGCAATTCTCCGCTCGGCCCTACCCATACGCTAAACAAACGCTAAAAAAGGACAGCCAAGCAAATCGCCTGGCTGTCCTTTCGCGTTTTCAGGGCTGGTCAGGCGGCGGGAAGCTGCCAATTTCCGGCAGGCCGTCCTCTCCCACCCATTCCGCCTCCCCTTCCAGGGAGTTCCACAGGGCGTCCGGGTCAAGGGGAAACTTTTGCCGCAGCTTGTAAAAGCCCTCCCCGGTGGTGAGCAAATCCCTGCCGCTGCCCAGGAGCACCACCTCTTGGGAGCCATCCGCCCGGCGGAAGACAAAATAGGTGCCGATGCCCCCGCAAGGCACGTCCTCGTTGACGGCGTCGCGCGCCGCCTCCAGGGAAAACAGCGCCTGGGCCACCCGGCGGATGTCCTCTGTATCCCGGGTGATTTTCCGCTGTGCGGCAGCGGGCACGCCGCCGGTGAACACCTGCAGCTCCACCATCTCCTCCGGGTTCCAGTCCAGGCCGGGGACCCGGGCGGCTTGACAGCCGGACAGGGTCAGGGACAGGATGAAACACAGACAAAGTATTTTTTTCATAGAGCTGCCTCCTTTCTTAAAAGCCGAAAAATTCCGCAGTTCCCTCATCGGGCTGGGTGTGGTTGTGCTCCGGGGGGAACTCCACCGGGACGTCCACCAAGGCCCACAGCTCGTCCTGAGTGGGGGAGGCATCCTTCGGCAGCAGGAACTCTCCTTCCGAGGTGGAGAGGCTGGAGCGGCACCCGTTGTAGCACACCACCTCCTGGGAACCGTCCTCTCGCACAAAGGTAAAGGTGATACTGCCGCTTCCCTCGGAGCAGGGGTCGTCCGGCCGCCATTCCCGGAGTACTGCCACCGAGCGCAGGCCCTCCGCTACGGCCTGGATTTCCTGGGGATCGGTGGTGGTTTTCTCCCCCACCAGGTACATGACCCGTTCCAGGCGCAGCTCCACCATCTCCTCCGCGTCCCAGTCCAGGCCGGGTACCCGGGCGGCTTGACAGCCGGACAGGGTCAGGCACAACGCCAAAAGAACCAAAAACCATTTTTTCATTAAGAAAGGACCTCCTTTCCTTCTCTGTCTAAGAGAGGGAGCGGGAGGCCTGTTTTGTTGGCGCGTTTTCACTTTTTTTGCCGGGGACGCCTCCAGCGCTGCCAGCCGAAATAAACCGCCCCTGCCAAGAGGACGGCTGCCGCTGCCAAAAGCAGCGCCCCGGGCAGCCAGGTTGGAGGGGCTGGCGGGGTGAAGCCGCCGGGGCCGCCCTCGCTGGGGGCCCCCGCGGTGGGGGCTTGGGGCAGCAGCGCTTGCAGTCCCAAAAAGCCCAGCAGCAAAGCCCCCAGCAAGTCCGCCCAGAACAGCCGCAGTCCGTGGATGGCCTTGGCGTACTTCCAGCGGACGGTGGCGGGGTTCTGGTGGAGCAGGGCGGCAATCTCCCGGTGGGTGTAGCCCGCCGCCAGTTTCAAGGTGACGATTTGCCGGGACAGCTCGTCCAGGGGCGCCAGCAGCTCTTGGAAGGACTGCCAGTCCAAGGCTTTTTCCAAGGGGGAGGAAAGCTCCGGCAGGGGAGGGGCCTCCTCCAAGGACAGGGGCCGCTGGCGCTGGAGGTGCTCCAAGGCCTGGCGGCGGGTGACGGTGTACAGCCAGGCGCCGGGGTTCTCCCGGGGGAAGCGCGCGGGGGGCAAAGTCCACAGCCGCAGGAACACCTCCTGGGTGGCGTCGGCGGCGGTGTGGGGCTCCTTCACCACCGACAGGGCAATGCCGTAGACAGTGGGGGAGAACTCCTGGTAAAGCTGGGAGAAGGCGCTGGCATCCCGCTGGGCCGTGCCGGCCAGCAAAGTGGAAAGGCGCTGGTTGTCCATGGGGCACCTCCTGGTATTGGGTGAGAGGGATTTTCAGGCTGGGGAAAAGGCCCCGGCTATCCACGAAACAGCACGGGACGTTACGGCTGTTTGCCGCGGACGACCCGGTCCAGCCCGGCCCAGTCCTGCAGGATTTCCACATCCACCAGGCCACGCTGTTGAAAAAGTTCCGCCACGGCCGGGCCTTGGGTTTCGCCAATCTCCACGGCCACCAGGCCCCCGGGCTTTACCAGGGGCACCCACAGCTGGGCGATGGCCCGGTAGAACACCAGGCCGTCCCCGCCGCCGTCCAAAGCCAGGGCGGGCTCCCGCCGCACCTCCGGCTGAAGGGTGGCCAGCTCCCCGGTTTCGATGTAGGGCGGGTTGGAGGCCACAAAGTCCAGGCTGCCGGGGGCGAACTGTCCTGCCAGCGCCGGGGAGAGGACGTCCCCTTTCCGGGCGGTGACTTGCCCCCTCCCGTGGCGGCGGAGGTTTTCCTCCAGGTAGGGGAAGGCCTTGTCCGAGAGCTCCACACACTGGACAGCGGCCCCCGGCAGGAAGGTGAGCAGCCCCAAGGCCACCGCCCCTGTGCCGGCGCACAAGTCCAGGCCCCGGGGGGCGGGGCGGCCCTGTAAGCCCTGGGCCAAAGATTCCACCAGCACGGCGGTGTCCTCCCGGGGGCAGAGGACGCCCTCCCCCACCGCGAGGGGCAGGCCCAAAAACTCCCACTCCCCTAAAATGTATTGCAGCGGCCGCCGGGCAGCCCGCTCCTCCACCGCCTGGAGGAACGCGGCCGCCTGTTCCGGGGCGGGCTCCTCCTCCCCGTGGAGGGCCAAGCCCGGGCGGTCCAGCCCCAAAAACCGCTGGGAAAGCAAGGCGGCGTCCACCCCGGGGGAGTCGATCCCCGCCTGGGACAGGCGCCGCCGGGCTTCCAGGTACAGCTGCCGGCAGGTCACCGCAGCAGGTCCTCGCCGTTTTCGGGGATGACAGCCTCCATGGCGGTGATGGCGGCCGCAATCATCTTGTCGTCGGGCTCCTTCACGGTCAGGCGCTGCATCCACAGGCCGGGGGCCACCACAGCCCGGGTGAACCAGTTGTCGTGACGGGCGCAGGCCTTTTGCACCTCGTAGCCGATGTTCATAATCACCGGGATGCACAGCAGCTTGGTAAAGGTGCGCAAAAAGGGGTTGGAGAAGGGGATGAAGAACCCCACAATGATGCCGATGACCAGCATCAAAATCATAAAGCTGGTGCCGCACCGGGGGTGGAACCGGCGCTGCTTGCGCACATTCTCCACGGTCAGGGGCAGGTCGGCCTCGTAGCAGAAGATGGTCTTATGTTCGGCGCCGTGGTACTGGAAGGTGCGCTTGATGTCCGGCACCAGGGCGATGAGGGACACATAGCCCACAAATAGCCCGATGCGGAGGACGCCCTCGAAGATGGAGCGCCACCCGGCGATGTCGGCGGGCACGGCGTTCTCCAGCAGGTTGAACAGCACCGTGGGCAGCATGAAGAACAGCACCACCGCCAAGGCGATGCCCAGCACAGAGGCGACGGCCATAATCACCCCGGTGATTTTCTCGCCCAGGTGGTCGTTCAGCCACTTGTCCAGGCCGGTGAGCTCCTCCTCCTCGTCCCCCTCGGTGAGCTTGTCCGCGGAGAGGGACAGCGCCTTGTAGCCCATGCGGAAGGAGTCCGCCAGGGCGAAGATGCCCCGGATAAAGGGCTTGCCCAAAAGGGGGTATTGCTTGGTCAGCCGGGGCACGCTGATTTCCTCGGTGGAGATGTTGCCCTCCTCGTCGCAAAAGGCGGCTACGGTGCGCTTGGGCCCCACCATCATGATGCCCTCCATCAGGGCCTGGCCGCCAATGGTGGTAATTTTCTTGGGATTCTCCATTACAGGTTCCTTTCTTGGATGAATTTTAGCAGCTCGGGTGTTTCGGTCAGCTGGGGGTCGGCCTCCAGGTGGGAGCAGGTGGGCAAAGAGATGGTCACGGTGGTGCCCACGTCTTCCTGACTTTGAATGTCCAGCGCGCCCCCGTGGAGGCGGACGATCTCATCGGCCACCGCCAGCCCAATGCCCGAGCCCCGCACCAGCTGGTTGGCCTTGTAGAATTTCTTTTTCACGTTGGGCAGGTGCTCGGCGGGGATGCCGCAGCCGGTGTCGCTGATGACCACCCGCACCCAGCCGCTGTCCTTCCGGGAGGAGACGGTGATGGTCCCCCCGGGGCTTGTGTATTTCAACGCGTTGTCGATGATGTTGACAAACACCTGCCGCAGCCTGTCCACGTCGCCGTACACAGGGGGCAGGGCGGTGGTTTCCTCGTAATTCAGCTGTTTCTCCTCGGTGCGGGCCCGGTCGGTGAACATATACACCGCCTCGTCCAGCTCGGCCAAAATGTCCAGCCGGGAGACCATCAGCCGCATGCGGTTGTTTTGCAGGCGGGAGAAGTCCAGCAGCTCCTCCACCAGGCCGGAAAGCCGCTCCGATTCCCGGATGATGACGTTCATGCCCTTTTCGGTGGTGTCCGGGTCGGCGCCCTCGTGAAGGGTTTCGGCCCAGCCCTTGATGGCGGTCAGGGGCGTGCGCAGCTCGTGGGAGACAGAGGAGATAAAGTCGTTTTTCATCTGCTCGGCGGCGCCCAGCTCCCCGGCCATGTCGTTGATGGCGTCCACCAGCTGGCCGATTTCGTCATCCTTGGCCTTGTCGATGCGCACGGCGAAGTCGCCTTGGGCAATCTGCCGGGCGCTTTGGCTCAGCTGGCGCACCGGCACCAAGATGGAGCGGATGAAGTAGGCCCCCGAAAGGGTAAGCAGCAGCATGATGAACAGCCCCGCGGCAATCAAGATGAAAATCACCAACGAGATTTGCCGGTCGGCCCGCTCCATAGACACCAGGTACCGCACCGAGCCGATAAGCCCGCCGTTGTCGTCCCGCACCACCCGGGTGATGGCCATGGCCTTCTCCCCGGTGTTCAGGTGGCCCACCCACTTGCCGGAGCCGTACTCGCTGCGCAGGGCCTGCTCGTAGTCGGGCATTTCCTGGTCCTGCTCCGGCTCAAAGCCGGTGGAGGTGATAAATACCTTGCCGCTCTGGTCCAGGGCCATAATTTCCATGTTGTTCTTGTCGGGGAACTTCTCGATATAGTCCCGCACCACGGCGGTAAAGCCAGAGGAGGTGCTGGTCAAGGTGGCGCTGGAGGAGAGCCAGTTGAGCAGCTCGTCCGAGCGGCCGGTCAAGGCCAGCTCGATGCCGTTGTAGGTGGAGCTTTGCACCATCACGGAGATGGTGGTGATGGAGATGACCAAAATCAAAAACACCACGCCGATGGTGTTCACCAGCCATCGCCGGGAAACGCCTTTCGCGAACATCGGGGCTTTCCTCCTTTCTTTTCTTTACTTGCAAGAAAGAACCAAATATGTCGCTGGGGCTGGGGGTTGCGCCCCAGGCAATTCGCGGGGGTTGCACCCCGGGCAATTCGCGCCTGGGGGCGGTGAGCTGCGCTCACGCCTGTACGAACCGCTGGCGCACGTGCGCGGCGGGGGTTATCTCCCAGGCAAACATGCCGCATGGCAGCGCAGGACAATTCGCGCCTTTGGGTCCTGGTCCCCAGTGGGGACCGTCCAGGACCGACCGAGCCGGCAGGCGAGACGCTCGCTTCGCTCGTGCTCATCAATAGGTTAGCGCACGTCCGCGGGGGTTGCACCCCGGGCAATTCGCGCCCATGGCAGCTCGCTGTCGCTCGTGCTCATCAAGAGACTAGCGCACGTCCGCGGGAGTTGAACTCCCGGCAAGCCTCCCTTTAGGGGCGAGCGGCCACAAAGCTCACTCGTCCCACCGGTAGCCCAGGCCCCACACGGTGACGATGTGCCGGGGGTTGGAGGGCTCCTCCTCCACCTTCATGCGCAGGCGGCGGATGTTCACGTCCACGATTTTCTCCTCGCCGGTGTACCCGGCGCCCCAGACGTGCTTTAAAATATCCCCCCGGGCCAGGGCCACCCCGGGGTGGGAGAAGAAGTATTCCATGATCTGAAACTCCACCTGGGTCAGCTCGATGGGCCGTTTGCCCTTTAAGAAGGAGCGGTTGCGCAGGTTCAGGGTGAACTCCCCCGAGGTGAGCTCGTCCCGGGCGCCGCCCTCCCGCCGGCCCGCGGCCAGGGCCACCCGGCGGTAAACGGCGTCCACCCGGGCCACCAGCTCCGAGGGGGAGAAGGGCTTTGTCACATAGTCGTCGGCGCCCATCATCAGGCCGGACACCTTGTCCATCTCCTGGGTGCGGGCGGAGAGGAGGATGATCCCAATGGAGGGGTTGCGGCGGCGCAGCTCCTTGCAGACGGCCAGGCCGTCGTGCTCGCCGGGCATCATGATGTCCAGCACCGCCACGTCAAAGTCGCCGTCCTCCTGGGCGTAAAGGGCCAGGGCCTGGTCGCCGGTTTCGGCCTCGTAGGCCTTGTAGCCGGCCCGCTCCAGGTTGATGACCACAAACTCCCGGATGTTCTGCTCGTCTTCCGCAACAAGGATTTTTCGCATAACTTTCGCTTCCCCTTTCTGGCTAAATGGCCCCTTTGCCGGGCCTTTTATTCCAACGTGACGTGGAACTGGCTGCGTATTTGGGCAATGGCCCGCAGGTGCTCGGCATCCTGGGTGAGGGTTTGGATGCCAAAGACCAAGTCCCCCTGGGCGGCCAGCTGCTCATAGCCGCTGGTCTCCCCCCGGCTGTCCCAGGCGGAGCGGGTGAACACCCGGATGGTGAACAGCGGCGAGCCCAGCAGCTGGGAGCCGTCCTCCCCGGTGACCACCTCGGTGTACGTCACCGAGCGGGCGGCGGTGTTGTTGGAGGCGGAAATCTTCCCCACCAGCGAGGCGGGCAGCCGGAACCAGTAATTCTCCCCCAGGTTCATCAAGGCGGTGAGGGCTGTCTCGTAGTTCCCGGAGGTATCGGCGTTGACCCACTCCACCAAAAAGCCGGTGGAATCCAAGGAGACGTCCTCGGGGATGGCAGGCAGCTGGCTGGCCACGGGGATTTCCAGCAGCCCGTCGCCGTTTACGTCCTGGGAGGTGAACACCGCCGCCGAGGGCCGGGAGAAGGGGTTCTGGTAGCTCTCCGAGTTCACCCCCGCGGGGGAGTTGAGCAGCAGGCCGTCCTCCAGGGTGAACACCTGGGTGGTCATGCTGCCGTCGGCCTTGGCGCCGTCCACCACCACGGCGGAGAGGTCCCGGCCCAGCTTGCCGAAGTGGATGGCCGTGTAGCTGGTGATGGAGTTGTCCGCGCCGGCGGTGTGCAGCTCCTGCAGGGCGCCGTCCTGCCAGGCGTAGATGTGGGCCTGGGCGGGCAGGGCCTCGGCGCCCTCCTCCTCGGCGGCCACGTACTTGTCCACGGTGAACACCTCGCTGACGCCGTCGCCGTCAAAATCCGTGACGGCCATTTCGCCGTAGGTGCCCAGCAGCGTCTCGGTGACGTCCCCGTCCCGGTAGAGGTAGGCGGACACGGCGGCGGTGCGGCCGGTGGTGCCCGCGGCGCTGCCCCAGCCGATGAGCACGTCTTGGGCGCCGTCGCCGTTTACGTCCCCAAAGGTGACCAGGTCCACCTGGGTGGCGGCGTTGACAAAGGAGGCCGCCGTGCGCCAGCGCTCCTGGTATTTTTCCAAAAAGGAGACCCGCACGCCGCCCCCCTCGGTGGAGACAAAGCCCACCGCGTCGGAGACGCCGTCGCCGGTCCAGTCCTTCATGATGATGGCCGAGCGGTTCTCCCCCCGCTTGGGGTAGACGAAGGTCAGCTCTTGGCTGTCCCCCTCCTGGAGGAGCTCGTAAATGCCCTGCTGCTCCAGGTTGGCCCGGGGCGGGGACATAAGGTTCTGGGCGTCCAGCCCGGTAAAGGAGCATCCGGCCTGGCACAGGCACAGCAGCGCCCCCAGGGCCAAAGCGGCCAGGCGCTTTCCGTCAAAGGCTTTCATGGGCTCCTCCTTTCCAGGCGTCGATATACTTGTACCCAGTATAGCACATTCCCAGAAAAAAATCATCATAAAACTGTGAACCCCCTGGGGCGTTGACAAACAGGGGGGCGAGAGGATAGAATCAGGGGAGAAAGGGGGCGCTGCTATGCCCAGATTTTTTGTGGACCAGCCGCTGGAGGGCCAGGTGTTCCTGGGCGGGGAGGACGGCCGGCACCTGGCCAAGTCCCTGCGGGTGCGGCCTGGGGAGGAAGTGACACTGTGCGACGGCCGGGGCGCCGACGCGCTGTGCAAGGTGCTGTCCATCCAGGGGGAGGGGGCGCTGCTGCAGGTGGAAAAAACCAGCCCCAGCCAGGGGGAGCCCCAGACGAAAGTCACCGTGTGCCAGTGTTTGTGCAAGGGGGACAAGCTGGAGACTGTCACCCAAAAGGCCGTGGAGCTGGGCGCCGTGGAGATTTGGCCCCTGGAGAGCGCCCGCTGCGTGGTGAAGGTGGATGGGAAATCCGCCCCGAAAAAGGTGGCCCGGCTGCAAAAAATCGCCCGGGAAGCCGCCATGCAAAGCGGCCGGGGCGTCATCCCCCAGGTGCTGGCGCCCGCCTCCCTCAAGCAGGCACTGGAGGAGGCCGCCCGGCAGGGGGAAATCCTCTTTTTCTACGAGCGGGGGGAGGAGAGCCTGCGCCAGGCCTTGCGGGCCGCCGGGGAGAGGCTCTTTGTGTTTGTGGGGCCGGAGGGCGGCTTCGCCCCCGAGGAGGCGGCGCTGGCCCAGTCTTTGGGGGCCAAGCTGCTGACCTTGGGGCCCCGCATCCTGCGCACGGAGACAGCGCCCCTGGCGGCTTTGTCCGCCATCTTCTATGAAAAGGGCGACATGGAGCGAAAGGGGGATGCCACATGAAAACCGTGCTGGTGACGGGGGCCTCGGGTGGCATAGGCTCCGCCGCGGCCCTGGAGCTGGCCCGCCGCGGCTGGAACGTGGCCCTGCACTACCGCAGCAACCAAGCCGCCGCCCGCCAGGTGGAGCGGGACATCCTGGCCCTGGGGGGCATGGCCAAAACCTACCAGGCGGACCTGACCCAAGAGGCCCAGGTGGAAGCCCTCTTTGCCGCGGCCGAGGGGGACTTCGGCTTTGTAGAGGGCCTGGTCAACAACGCCGGCACAGCCTGGAAGGGGCTGTTCACCGACATGACCTTGGGGGACTGGCGCCAGGTATTGGACGCCGATTTGACCAGCGTGTTCCTCTGCTGCCGCCGGGCGCTGCCCCCCATGATTCGCCGCAAGCGGGGCAGCATTGTCAACGTCAGCTCCATGTGGGGCCAGGTGGGCGCCTCCTGCGAGGCGGCCTATTCCGCGGCCAAGGCGGGGGTCATCGGCCTGACGAAGGCCCTGGCCCAGGAGGAGGGCCCCTCGGGCATCCGGGTGAACTGCCTGGCGCCGGGGGTCATCGACACCCCCATGAACGGCGACCTCTCCCCAGAGGATGTAGCCGCCCTGCGGGAGGAGACGCCCCTGGGCCGCACCGGCACCCCCCGGGAGGCGGGGGAGGCCATCGCCTACCTGCTGGAGGCGGAGTTCCTCACCGGCCAGGTGCTGGGCCTCAACGGGGGCATGGTGGTGTGAGAGGGCGTTTCTGCAGGTTCGTGCAGGGAGACTTGCTTGGCGCCGGATCGCCTTTTCCGGCGGCGGCGCCTGCCCCGTAGGAATATTTGACAAATCAGTCCATTTCTTATAAAATAAAGAGGTTACTTCCCCTGGTGGTAAGGGCCCGGATTTCCTGGGGAAAATCCAGGGGGACCACATGGAAAAACAAGAATTTTGACAGGAGAACAATCATGAGCTTTCAGATTCTGGGCACGGGCAGCTTTGCGCCGGAAAAGATTGTCACCAACGACGACCTTTCCCACATGGTAGAGACCTCGGACGAGTGGATTACGAAGCGGGTGGGCGTAAAACAACGCCATGTATGCACCACGGAAACCGCCACCGACATGGGCGTGGCGGCGGCCCGGCGCGCCCTGGAGAACAGCGGCGTAATGCCCGAGGAGCTGGATATGATCATTGCCGCCACCATCAGCGCGGACACCATCTCCCCCGGCTTGGCGGGCATGGTGCAAAACCGCATTGGGGCCCACTGCCCCTGTTTCGACATCAACGTGGCCTGCCCCGGCTTTCTCTATGCCCTGGATGTGGCCGACGGCTTCTTTGTGCGGGGGCGGGTGAAGAAGGTGCTGGTGGTCAGTGCCGAGCGCATGAGCGGCCTGATCGACTGGACCGACCGGAGCACCTGCGTCATCTTTGGCGACGGCGCCGGGGCTGCCGTGCTGGGCGAGGGGGAAGGGTACCTTTCCTCAGTGCTCACCACAAAGGGCGGCGAGGATGTGATCTCCATCCCCACCAAGTGGGATAACTCCCCCTTCTACGAGCACCAGCTGAAGAAAAACGTGGTGAATATGCAGGGGCAGGAAACCTATAAATTTGCTGTCACCTCTATGGTGCGGGACGTTCGCCAGGTGATGGAGGAGGCCGGCATTACAGGCGACCAGGTGAAGGCGGTCATCCCCCACCAGGCCAACTACCGCATTATCAACGAGGCCCGGCGGCGCCTGCCGGAGATCGCCCCGGAGAAGTTCCTCATCAACATCGACCGCTATGGCAACACCTCTTCCGCCAGTGAGCCCATCCTGCTGGATGAGGCCAACCGCCAGGGCCTGCTGCAGCGGGGCGACTATGTGGTGCTTACCGCCTTTGGCGGCGGCCTTTCCACCGCGGCATGTATCATCCGGTGGTAAGATAAGTACAGGACATCGCCCGCGGCTTTTGGGCTGGCGGGCGGCTGGATATAGAATCTTCACAGGCGGGCCCTGCCCGCCGGGAAAGGATGGAATGTCATGATTAAAACGCCCATCTGCGACCTTTTGGGCATTGAGTACCCCATTTTCCAGGGCGGCATGGCCTGGATTTCCGACGGGAAGCTGGCGGCGGCCGTTTCCAACGGCGGCGGCCTGGGGATTATCTCCGCCATGAACGCCAACGCCGAGTATCTGAAAAAGCAGATCGACCTGGCCCGCAGCCTGACCGACAAGCCCTTTGGCGTAAACATCATGCTGATGTCCCCCTTCGCCGAGGAGGTGGCCCAGCTGGTGGCCCAGGAGAAGGTGGCCGTGGTGACCACCGGCGCCGGGAACCCCTCCCGCTACATGCCCATGTGGCTGGAGGCCGGCATCAAGGTTATCCCCGTGGTGGCCAGTGTGGGCATGGCCAAGCTGGTGACCAAGGCGGGCGCTGCCGCCATCATCGCCGAGGGCGGGGAGTCCGGCGGCCATGTGGGCGACCTGACCACCATGGTGCTGGTGCCCCAGGTGTGCGACGCCACCCCCCTGCCTGTGCTGGCGGCCGGCGGCATTGGCGACGGCCGGGGCGTTGCGGCGGCCTTTATGCTGGGCGCCCAGGGCGTGCAGGTGGGCACCCGGTTCCTGGTGGCCGAGGAGTGCGGCGTCCATCCCAACTACAAGAAGAAGGTCTTAAAGGCCAACGACATCGCCACCATGGTCACCGGCAAGCGGCTGGGCCATCCGGTGCGGCAGATCAAGAACCAGTTCGCCAAGGATTACGCCAAGGCCGAGTACAGCCAGATCTCCGACGAGGAGCTGGAGAAGCTGGGCAGAGGCGCCCTGTACCGGGCCGCCGTGGAGGGCGACGAGAAAACCGGCGACTTCCTGGCCGGGCAGATTTCCGGCATGATCAACAAAGAGCAGCCCGCCGCGGAAATCATCCAAGAGATGTTCCAAGAGGCGGAGGAAGTGCTGAAAGGAGCGGGCAAATGGGTAAGATAGCCTTTGTGTTCGCTGGGCAGGGCGCCCAGTACAGCGGCATGGGCCAGTCCCTCTGTGAGATGAGCCCCGCCGCCCGGGCCGTGTTCGATGTGGCGGACAAGCTCCGCCCCGGCACCAGCCAGCAGTGCTTTACCGCGCCCGTGGAGGAGCTTTCCATCACCGAGAACACCCAGCCCTGCCTCTACTGTGTGGACCTGGCCGCGGCCAAAGCCCTGGAGGAGGCCGGTGTGCGGGCGGACGTGGCGGCGGGCTTCTCCCTGGGGGAGATTGCCGCCCTGAGCTTTGCCGGTGTGTTCACGCCGGAGCAGGGCTTCGACTTTGTGTGCAAGCGGGGCCGGGCCATGCAGGCCGCTGGGGAGGCGAACCCCGGCGCCATGGCCGCGGTGCTCAAGCTCTCCAACGAGCAGGTGGAGGCGCTGTGCGCCGGCTTTGAAAAGGTGTGGCCCGTCAACTACAACTGCCCCGGCCAGCTGGTGTGCGCCGGGGAGAAATCCCAGAT
>NHCFR05603__coassemble_968_pt1 | contig 15231 bp, 12 predicted proteins | sample NHCFR05603__metabat2_high_PE_046 | metagenome-assembled genome bin NHCFR05603
GCACCCAATCCCTGTCCCAGCTGGGCAGCGCTATGACCAGCTTCGCCCTGGCGCTATGGCTCTATGGAGAGACGGGCTCCGCCCTGCAGACGGCGCTGCTTTCCGTCTGCTCCTACGCGCCCTATGTGGTGATGAGCGTTTTCGCCGGGGCCCTCAGCGACCGGTGGGACAAGAAAAAGGTTATGCTTGCCTGCGACAGCCTGGCGGCGCTCTCCACTATAGCGGTGCTGGTTTTGCTGAAAGGGGGCTGGCTTGCCCCCTGGCACATGTACCTGCTAAACGCCCTGAGCGGCCTGATGAACACGGTGCAGCAGCCTGCCAGCGACGTGGCCATGACGCTGATTACCCCGCCCCGGTGGTACCAGAAAACCAGCGGGCTACGCTCTCTGTCCAACTCCCTGGTGACTATCCTCAACCCCATTCTGGCCACGGCGGTGTTTTCCTTCGCCGGGATGGACGGGGTGATTTTCCTGGACCTGCTCACCTTTGGGGTGGCGTTCCTGGCGCTGCTGCTGGGGGTGCGGCTGCCCCAGGGCGGGAAGGACGCCAGGGTGAGCCGGGAGCCCTTTTGGGCCACGGTGCGGTCCGGGCTGGGGTACCTGGGGGATAACAGGATGATTCTCCTGCTGATTCTCTTCCTGGCGGGGGTGAACTTTGTGGCCTCCGCCTTTGACGCGGCCCTGCCCGCGCTGATTCTCCCCAAGGAGAACGGCGGCGAGGCGGTGCTGGGAATGGTGAGCTCCTGCGCGGGGATTGCCACCTTGGTGGGCAGCCTGCTGTGCGTGGTGCTGCCGGCGCCCAAAAACCGCATCCGGGTGATTTCGCTGACCATGCTGTTCTCTTTGGGCACGGAAAACTTTTTGCTGGCCTTTTCCCGCAGCCCCTGGCTGTGGTGCCTGGGGCAGCTGATTGGCTGGCTGCTGGTGCCCCTGATGAACGCCAACCTGGACGTGGTGCTGCGCAAGACCATCCCCGTGGAGATGCAGGGGCGGGTGTACGCCTGCCGGAACTCCCTGCAGTTTTGCACCATCCCCCTGGGGCTGCTGGCCGGCGGCGCCCTCATTGACGGGGTGTGCGAGCCCTGGATGGCCTCCCAGCCCCCGGGGAGCCTGCCTGTCTTGCTGTTTGGCACAGGCAAGGGAGCGGGGGCAGCGCTGCTGCTGTTCCTGCTGGGACTGCTGGGGGTGGCGGTCTGCCTGGTGTTTGGGCGGCTGCTGCGAAAGTACACCTTCCGGGAGGAGCCTTGACAAAAGGCGTTTCAACTGCTTATTTAAACATATCATACAGACAGCGGAAAGGGAGTGACCCCAGCGGCCATTCCCTTTTTTCTCGCTTGCTCTGCCTGTGGGGAAGCTGTTTCCGCGCAGGCTTTTTGAGAAGAAACCATAGTATGCTCTATACAGAAACAAGGAGACACATCATGGCACAAACACGCTATAAACAGCAAATCAACGCCTTCGCCCAATCCCTTCGCCAAGAGGAACGAGCTCAGGACACCATTGAAAACTACCTGCGCCACCTGCGGGCCTTCGCCGCCTGGCTGGGCGGCGGAGAGCTGACGCCTGCCACCGCCCCGGCCTGGAAAGCGGAACTCCTTGCCAAGGGATATGCGCCAGGGACTGTCAACGCCATGCTTGTACCCCTAAACCGTTTCTTGGATTTTCTGGGCTACGGCAACTGTAAAGTAAAGGCCTTGCGCATTCAGCGGAGGCTCTTCCGGGAAAACCGGAAGGAGCTTATCCGGCAGGAGTACGACAGGCTGCTTTCCACCGCCCGGGCCCAGGGCAAGGAGCGCCTGGCCCTGCTGATGGAGGCCATCTGCGCCACGGGGATACGGGTCAGCGAGGTACAGTACCTAACCGTGGAGACCCTGCGGGAAGGCAGGGCGGAGATTTCCCTCAAGGGGAAGATACGCACCATCCTCATCCCTGGCAAGCTGCGGAAAAAGCTGCTGCAATACGCCCCGCTTCCGGCGCGGTGTTTCGCACCAGAAACGGAAAGCCCCTCTCCTGCAAGCAGATTTGGGCAGAGATGAAAGCCCTGTGCAGCCAAGCTGGGGTGGCGGCCTCGAAAGTGTTCCCCCACAACCTGCGCCACCTGTTCGCCCGGGCCTTTTACAACGTTTGCCGGAACGTAGCCAAGCTGGCGGACGTGCTGGGGCACAGCTCTTTGGAAACCACGCGGCTCTACCTCATCTCCACCGGCAAAGAACACGAGCGGCTGCTGGAACGGCTGGGATTTGTGAAATAGGACAATATAAATAAATTGAGTAAAAATCGTGTAGACGAACTCCGTAAGTGTGCCACAAGGCATAAAAAAATCCCAGCAGAGTCCTGCTGGGAAGAAAATAGACGCAAAACGCCCAAACTGGTTGAAAAATAATACAACCGGTTTATTTTTTTATGTTCAAAAATAAGCTGTAACCCTTGTTTTCCTGCCGTAACCGTGCTAGAATAACCATGTAATTCTATGTTTTTTCGCTATGTATCACCTCGAAAATAGACAATTTATTTATTTTGTCTCTTTTCTGAAGGGAGGCGGAGATATGGCACAACAGGAGGACCAGGAACGGACTGCCGGCGCTGCCCTTACGGAAGCCAAGATGGAGGGGTATCTGGAAAAGCTGGCTGAAAAAGGCTGTGCTCCTGGAACGCTTACGCTGTATCGGACGAATATAGAGAAGTTTCTCCAATGGCTAAACGGAACCCCCTTAGATCCGGGCAGTGCCACTCGATGGCGGGACCACTTGCTGGCTCTGGGACGCATGCCCCGGACGGTGAACCTGCAGCTCTCCCCCATCAACGGGCTGCTGGCCCACTTGAAGCTGTGGGACTACCAAGCGCCCACCTTGCTGTGCTTGGAGGAGGACGCCCAGCCGGAACTGCGTCGGGAGGAATACCTGCGGCTGCTGGCAGCGGCCAAGGCCCGGGGAAACCGGCGCGTGTACTTAGCTGTAAAGGTGTTCGCTTGCCTGGGGCTCAATGTCCACGAGCTGCCCTTGCTGACGGTGGAGGCGGCGGCCAGCGGCTCGGTACCTCTGGCGGACGGGCCGCCCAGGTCCCTCCCCCGCTGCCTGCAACGGGAATTGGAAGAGTACATCCAAGACATGGGAATCCCCGCGGGGCCGGTGTTTATCACCCGGTCGGGGAAGCCCATGAGCCGCACCAGCGTCACCACGGCCATTCAGCACCTGGCAAAAAGCGCCGGCGTGGAGCCGGGGAAGTGCAACCCACGCTGCTTGCGGAAGCTGTATCTGGCCACGCTCCAGGGCTTTCAGCGGCAGGTGACGCAGCTGGTGGAGCAGGCTCACAACAGCCTGGTGGAGCAAGAGCAGGCGGTTGTGGGATGGTCCGTGGGGCAGGCCGGCCCCTGGCATGGGAAGGGAAGCTTGTGAATATACTTTCCCAGCGCGGCGGACAAAAGAGAACGCAACAGGCCCCCGGCAAAAGCTGGACGGGCTGCCTTTTCAGGATATACAGCTTGCTGTGGACGGGGTGGTCAGGCCCGGCCGCAGCGGCTCCGTTGGCTAGACCCAAGAGAGGAGGGGAGCGCCCATCATTTTTTAGCTTATAGACCACCCCCGGCCTCCAGCCGGGCAACCACCAAAAAAGGAGGACTTTTTCATGAAACGAAAGTTTTTAGCAGCGCTGCTGGCTTTGGTCATGGTGTTCAGCATGATACCGGTGTCGGCGAGTGCGGCGGAAGATGGAGAATATGATATTGTCCGTCTTATGAATCAAGAAGAATGGCGAAATGCGACTTTCGCTCGAGCTGGAATTGAACGAAACCAATTTCCCGCAATTCAATATATTGATATCTACAATGATAACGATGAACTGCTTAATGTAGGAGTACCTGCTCCTTTTTTAACCCCCGATTGTTTTTATACCGATACATTCGACGTTGCTCCAGATGAAATCAGCCGAATTGTAGTCGGGTTTACACATGGAGCCAATACAGTTGAAGCGGTATTTACACGTGAGGATTTCGAAGTAACTGGTACCGGCGGTGTTGCAGCCACTAAGCACCTTGAATTATCTCTTACAGAACATGGCAAATCCGTCCCCAGCGGTCATGCTGTTCGCTTCTACGCTGAACTGAATGACGAAACAACCTACACGCTGTACGACACCGTTTATGTACAAAACGGCCAGCAAATTGGCAATCAAATGCCTAACGACCCGCCTGTCGGCTCCTATGTATTTTTAGGCTGGCAGACTGAGAAGGATGACGGCACGGCTGTTGGCAGCGAAACCTATGTTTACGGGGATATGGATGTATATGCTGCAAAGGGCACTGCCGGAGAAGGCCATGCGCAGGAATATCACGTTATGAGCGCTACAGAAAAACGTCCAAACGCTTTAGCAATTGAAGTAGCCGACCACTATAACGCTGAGAAACATACCTCTTTTGGCGTGGAAAGTTTCACAATTGATGATATTGCTGTAAATGGCACAAACACTACAACAAATTATCAGTATCACACGGATGAGTGGAAAAACGAAAACGAATACTATTACATCTATAACGTAACCGCCTGGGCGGCGAACGTGACACCCGAATACAAAAATGAAAGAGTACCTGTCAATGATGTAACTGGTATTACGGTTTATGGTAAACTAAACGGTAATAACTATTCCGCTTTTATTCCTCGTTCTGAGCTTGAGCTTGTTGAAACGCAGAACAACGTTGTTGTGGAAATCCGTGTACGTGAAAAGCTGGACGGAATTTCAAAGAAACTGGTAACCACAGAAACCGTTAATGCGCCTACTGTTGCGGGCATTACTATTCCTGCGCCAGGAGAAATTGTTTCTGTTCCTGCAGATGGGACGGTTACCCTTATGTATAAAATCACCGTAACAGGTGACTCTGGTTCCGCCTATAAAATTACTGATGAAGGCGCGGCCGTAGTTGATGGATATTCCCTTACCGGAACTATTGATCACACTGGTACAGCCACCATTTATGTCACAAAAACATTCACATCCAGCGATGTGAAAAACGGCAGTCTAATTAACACTGCCTCTGTTGTACCTGGTGACGACACTACTTTAGGGACTGATGAAAACCAGGGTAGCGCTTCTGATGATGTCGGCGCAGAAGTAGATGATGGGGAAGAAGACCCTGACCAGCCCGGCGGCGGGGATGAGCCTAAAGCGCCTGATCTTTCTGATGTAAAGATTTATGTTGCTTGCACAAACGCCGAACATCTTGCTTCCAACACCTACGACTTGATTAAGGGTTCTTATGAGGTAGCGATGAGTGGAAGCGATGATGTGTACACCTATTCTGTCACAGTATCTGCTGAGAAATATGTCAGTCAGTTCTCCGAAGAAACAGGTAAGGATCATCGAATAGACAAGGACTCCGGAGACACCTTAACAATCGTATATACCTACGATGGTAAAAGCTGGCAGGCTCCTGACAAAACGAATTACACATTCTTCGTCACCTGCGCTGAGGGCGGCGAAGAGCAACCCGAAACGCCTACCATCACCCCAGAAGACGTTATCAATTTGATGGGCGACAATGCGATAAAGGTTGTGTGCACAACGGAAGGTTCTGGGCATGAGGCCAAAACGTATAGCCTAATTTCTGAGTCTTTCGAAATTGGCGACGTCACTCCGGATAAAAATGGCCAGTATTCCTGCAAAATTACCATTGATGAGAATGGTATCCTTCAATACGTAGATGCGTATGATGAAGTGGTTGGCTCTGAGCACACGGCTATTTCCTTTGGTCCCATTACCTTTACAATCACCCATGACGGAACCAAGTGGCTGCAGCCTTCTAAGTTACCGGCAGCAACGATTAAGGTCGTATGCGTGCCTGACCAAGAGGATGAGCTTGATGACGATGACTTGAATGGAATTCTTGGTGGAGCTATCACCGTACAGTGCATTTCAGAGGAACAACATGACTATAAAATTCTGACAGCGGACAAACTGCTGGAAAACGCCTATAGTGCTACTAAAAATGCAGATGGTACTTATACAGTAACTCTTGACGGAGAAAAGTACGCATCCGCATATAGCACGTATATCTCTGGCGAGATTGGCGAAAATATTCCCCATCAATTAGTCCACGCAGAGAACGCCTCCTTTGAAATTACACTTACGCATGACGGGATAAAGTGGACATATTCACCTAGTCCAATCGTTATTGAAGTCACCTGCAAAGACGACAGCGGTGATGAACCTGACGAACCCACGCCCGACCCCGATCCCACGCCCGACCCTGATCCCACTCCCGACCCCACGCCCACGCCTGGCCCGGGCGGCGGCGACAAGCCGCCCTACATCCCCCCTGTGGACCCGGACGACAGCGGTGTGTCTGACCTGCTGAACACCGACGACCACATCCAGTACCTATTCGGCTATCCCGAAGGGACTTTCGGCCCGGAGAACAACATGACCCGCGCCGAGGTGGCCCAGATGTTCTACAACCTGCTGCTGGACCAGGATGTCACCATCACCAAGACCTTTGACGACGTTCCCGCCAACGCCTGGTACGCCAAGGCCGTGAACACTTTGGCCAGCCTGGGCGTTGTGTCCGGCGTGGGCAACGGCGACTTTGAACCCGAGCGCTCCATCACCCGGGCGGAGTTCACCTCCATCGCCATGAAGTTCGCTGAGGGCAAGACCGGCGGCACCAACATTTTCTCCGACGTGAAGTCCACCGACTGGTTCTACCGCGCTGTGGTGAACTCCACCCAGTACGGCTGGATTCACGGCTACGGCGACGGCACCTTCCGTCCCAACAACCCCATCACCCGTGTGGAGGTCACTGCCATTGTGAACAACATGCTGGGCCGTGAGGCGGACGTGGACTTCGTCACCGAGCACTACGACGAGCTGAACCACTTCTCCGACTTGGCGGTCAGCCATTGGGGCTACTACCACATTGTGGAGGCCACCAACGACCACGACTACACCAAGCCCTCCTCCGGTGAGAACTGGACAGAACTCAACTAAAACGTCATACGGGAAAGGCCCTCTTTCGGGGGCCTTTTCTTTTTGCCTTTAACAAAGCGCACTCCGGCCGGAAGGTACCTGCAGACATCCGGCAAGGCTGTGTACGTCGTTTCTATTGCCGCTCTGACACCTTCCCAAACATATTCTGCATGCCCTTCCAGGCAACTGCTTTGGAAGGGCAGTTTTTGCCTGCTATGCCCCTTGTTTCGGATGGGAGCGCTCCTTGGCCGAAGCCGTACAAACTGCAGGGAGTGCTGCCGGATCCCCCAGTAAAAGGCGGGAAAGAAAGAGGGAAAAGGGGCGCACAGGGGGCAAATTCGCGAATCTTTCCTAAATTTATCACATTCTTACGATAGCTTAACACAGACAAGGTAAACGTTTTAACACAATTTGGTTAAAGTGAAAAAGGTTCATGTGAAGACCAAATTTGGATACGAAAGTAGGGAACCTTTTGAACAACGCTATCTCCATGACACAGTTCGCGGCTACCATGGCAGCCAGCATGGGCATCCCCGCCCCGAAAGCCGGGGGGGCTCCCTTTTCCATGCTGGGGGAAACCATGAAGCACCAGGGCCTTTCCACTGCCAAGCGGGTGCTCATCTACAACCCGGACGCAGTGGGCATGTGGCTATTCCAAAAGTACACCACCTGGTTTGCTCCTGTACTTCGGCACACCCAGCTGGGGGTGCCGATCCGCACTGTAATGCCCTCTGTGACCCCGGTGTGCTTTGGAACCATGTACACCGGCGTGGAACCCGCCGTGCACGGCATTCAGAAATATGAAAAACACCTGCTAAAACAGGAATCGCTGTTCGATTGCCTGGCCGCCGCCGGGAAAAAAACCGCCCTGGTGGCTGTAGCCGACTCCAGCATGGCGGTGCTGTTCCAAGAGCGGGAGGGGATTGACTATTACATTCTGCCCTATGATGGCGAAGTAACCGACAAGGCTGTTGCGCTTATCCAAGAGGGCAGCTACGAAGTTGTGGTGGTCTACAATCAGGAGTACGATGATGTGATGCACCGCACTTTCCCCGAATCGGAGGAATCTCTCCAGGCGCTGAAGAACCACATCGCCGCCTTCGACCGGCTGTGCACCGCCGCAGAGGAGAGCTGGGATACAGAGGACTCTCTGGTGGTGTGGGCCACGGACCACGGCATCCACACCAACGAAAACGGCCACGGGGCCCACGGCTCGGATTTAGAGGAAGACCTAAACGTGATGCACTTTTTCGGCGCGTGGAAAGGACTGTAACGTATGAGCAAAATTGAGATTCGGGATTTGACGAAATCCTACGACGGGAAAACCAACATCCTGGAAAAGATTAGCCTGGATGTGGAAGAAGGGGAGTTCTATGTGCTGGTAGGCCCCTCAGGATGCGGCAAGTCTACCCTGCTGCGTATCATCGCGGGGCTGGAAAAGATTACCGACGGCACGCTGAAAATCGATGGCAAGGTTGCCAACAACATGCCCCCAAAAGACAGGAACCTTTCTATGGTGTTCCAGAACTATGCGCTTTACCCCCACATGACGGTGAAAGACAACATCCTTTTTGGGTTGGATGTGAAAAAGGTGCCCAAAAGCGAGCAGAAGCGCCGCCTGGACGAAGCAGCCGAAATGCTGGGCCTCACCCAATACCTGAAGCGCAAGCCCCGGGAGCTCTCCGGCGGCCAGCGGCAGCGGGTGGCTTTGGCCCGCAGCGTATGTAGCCAGTCCCCCATCTGCCTGATGGACGAGCCCCTTTCCAACTTGGACGCCAAACTCCGCGGGCAGATGCGCAACGAAATCCGCCGCCTGCAGAAAAAACTGGGCCTGACCGTTATCTACGTCACCCACGACCAGGTGGAGGCCATGACCATGGGCGACCACATCCTGGTGCTCCATGGGGGAAAAATCCAGCAGATGGGCACCCCCTTGGAGCTGTACAACCAGCCTGCCAACACCTTTGTGGCTGGGTTTATCGGTTCTCCCCAGATGAACCTTGCCAAGGCCCAGCTGACGGAGAAGGGCCTGGTACTGAACAACGACCTGGTGGTGCCCCTGACCCAGGAGGAACGCGCCCACCTTCCCCAGGGCAGCCAGTGGCAGATAGGCGTGCGGGCCGAGCAGATTGAGCCAGCCTCTCCCGGGGAAGAGGGCACCTGCCTGGTCTATACACAGAGCACCGAAATGATGGGCAACGAGACACAGGTGCTCTTCAACGTGGGCGAGACCCTGTTTACCGCCCGCTGGACCGGCCAGTACATCATCGACGCTGGGCAGCACCTGAACGTCACGCTCTCCGCCGACGACTTCCATTTCTTCGATGGGGAGAAGGGCACGCTCATCCGTCCTGCCCTCCACATCAAGGGCTTTACCGCCCAAACTGCATAAGGAGGCAGCACCATGACCTATAGCAAAGCGGCTGCCAGCGTGGCAGTGGAACAGACCGAACTAAAAGCCAAGCGAAAGCTGCCAGTGTGGGTGATTTACCTTCTTCCCTCCCTGCTCATCTTTTTGCTGTTCACGATTTACCCCTTTGTAAAGACCTTTATCACCAGCTTTTTCGCCACCTCCACCACAGGGGCAATGACCAAGTTTGTTGGGGTACAGAACTACATAGACCTGTTTACCAACGCCAATTACCTGCAGTCTCTGGGCACCACCTTTCTCTACACCTTGCTCACGGTGCCCCTGACGGTAATCATCTCCCTGCTGCTGGCTGTGCTCTCCGCCAGCAACCTGCCTGGGATGGGTGTTTTCCGCACCATTTTTTCTTCCACCATGGGTATCTCCGTAGCAGCGGGCTCTGTGTTTTGGAACCTGCTGTTCCACCCCACCGCCGGGCTGCTGAACCAGATTGTTACCGCCTTTGGGGGCAAACCCATTGGCTGGCTGACGGACACCCACTACGCCATCTTCGCCATTTCCGCCGTGTCTATCTGGATGAACATTGGATTTTCCTACCTGGTGCTGATGGGTGGCATTAAGAACATTGATGACTCCCACTACGAAAGCGTGGAAATTGTGGGCGGCGGCTTTTTCTACCGGCTTCGCAAGGTGACCATCCCCCTGGTTTCCCCTTCCCTGTTCTTCGTGTTCACCACCTCGCTGATCAACGCCTTTCAATCCTTCGGCCTCATCGATATGCTCACTTCCGGCGGCCCCAACAACACCACGAACCTGATGGTATATAAGCTGTACCAGGACGCCTTTGTAAACTATCGGTTTGGGTCGGCCTCTGCACAGGGCATTGTGCTGTTTGTGCTCATCCTGCTCATCTCTCAGCTTCAGACGAAACTTACCGAAAGGCTGGTGACCTACCAGTGAAAAAGGTCTCTACCACTGTTACATACGGGGTGCTCATCCTGGCTGCCGCCGTGATGTGTTTTCCCGTGTTATTTTCCCTGGCACTGAGCTTCTCGGATTTAAACGACATTCTGGCCGGGGATTACATCCCCGATTCACTCAACTTCACAAACTACATCAACGCCTTTCAAACCCAGCCCTTGCTCCACTACATGCTCAACTCCGCGATCGTAGGCGTACTCTCCACGGCGCTGGAGATCGTGTTCGCGCTGCTGGCAGCCTATGCCATTGTGTTTATCCCCTTCCGGGCAAAGAAAGTGGTGTTTCTCCTTATGATGGCCACCATGATGATCCCCGGGGAGGTGCTGGTTATCACCAACTTCCAGACCATCCGGTCTTGGGATATGCTGAACACCTATCAGGGCTTGATTCTGCCGGGCCTGGCCTCTACCTTTGGCATCTTCCTGTTCCGGCAGAACATGCTGCAAATCCCTCTGGAGCTGAAAGAGGCCTCTACGGTGGCAGGTGTATCGGAGTTTGGGTTCTTCTGGAAGATCGTTGCCCCCATGGTAGTGAATACCGTGGTGACGTTGGCCATTTACTTCTTCCTGGTTAGCTGGAATTCCTACATGTGGCCCCTTCTGTCTACCACCGAGGACACGGTGCGCACCGTGCAGATTGGCCTACGGCAGCTGAAGAACACCGAGGCAGTAAGCGATTACGGCATGATGGCAGCCGGGGCCATGGTCACCTCTCTGCCCACCCTACTGCTCATCTTCTTCGGGCAGAAGCGGCTGCAGGAGGGCATGACGAAAGGCGCTATAAAATAATAGATGCCTGTTGGCGCCTGCTATTTCCACAAGGTTATGTGCCTTTTTGGCGCGTGGCTATAAAAAAAGAAACTATAGGAGAATGAAGCGTATGAAACACTTTGGAAAACAAATTGCTGCCCTTGCTGTAAGCGCCATGACATTGGTCGCGTCTTTTGCAGGCTGCACTGCCAGCGGCACCACGCAATCTGGGAGTTCCTCTGCCGACAGCGGCAAGGTGCAAATTCAATTCTGGCACTCGATGAGCGGCAACACCCAGGAGGCCTTGGACGCCCTGGTAGCCGGGTTCAACGAGAGCCAGGACCAGTATGAGGTGGTTGCCACCAACCAGGGCTCCTACGATGAATCCACCGGCAAGTTTTTCAACATGGCCAACGGGGACGGCAGCGCCCATATCATCCAGATTGGCGAGCAGAACCTGCAATCCATGATCGACTCCGGCATGATCGCCTCTGTCAGCGACCTTATTGAGAAGCACAGCTTTGACGACAGTGATTTGCTGGAGCAGGAAGTGAACTTCTACACCGTAGACGAGGATATGTGGGCCATGCCCTTTAACTGCTCCACCCCGGTTGTCTATTACAACAAGACCGTGTTCGACGCCGCTGGCGTTACGGAGTTCCCCACCACCTTTGAGGGCATTACCGAAGCGGCGCAGCAGGTGGCCGAGAGCAACTCCAGCATCACCCCTGTGGGCATGTACGCCTACGGCTACGCCCTGGACCAGATGGTCATCAACATGGGCGGGTACGTAATCAACAACGAGAACGGCCGCGCTGACCGGGCCACCGAGGTCGCCTATCAAGACCAGATTATCCAAATATACAACTGGATCAAGGACTTGCAGGACCAGGGCCTGCTTTTAAACTACGGTTCCGATGGCACCAACACCATCAGCGGTTTCACCCAGCAGCAGGTGGGCATGTTCATCGCCAGCTCTGCCAGCTGCCGGAATGTTATCGACAGCGCCACCGACTTTGAGGTAGGCGTGGCCAACCTGCCCGTCCCCGAAGGGACCGAGCCCGAAGGCGTGTATGGCGGCGGCGGCGCCCTGTGCGTGGCCACCGGCCTGAGCGAGGAAGTGGAAGCCGGGGTAATGGAATTCTTCACCTATGCGACCTCTCCCGAAGTGCAGGCCACTTGGGCGGTGAGCACCGGCTACTTCCCCATCTGTAACGGCGCCTATGACACCGACACCTTAAAGACCAGCTACGAGGAAATGCCGCAGCTGCAGGTGGCCGCGGACCAGCTTCTGAACTCCAATGTTAACTCCATCACCGCTGGTCCCCTGCTCTCCCAGCTGCCCCAGCTGCGCACCGATTTGCAGACCGCTTTGGAGGCCGTGTTCAACGGCTCTGATGTGGAAAGCGCCGTGGCCCAGGCCGTGGAGAGTACCAACAGCGCCATCGCCAGCGCCAACCAGGGTGTTGCGGAATAAAATCGCCTAAACCTTGATTCCAATCCTTTTGAGGAGTCCAGTGCCACCCGAAGCACTGGGCTTCTTTTTTTCTCTTGGGGATTGTTCCATAACCGTGCTCCTTTCCGGCAGGAGAAGTTTGCATGGGACAGCGGTCCCATGCCCAAAACCAGGTACCGTGTTGGCGGCACCTGGTTTTTTCCTGGGCGGCATGGGTAAAGCCAGCAGGGTGCGTGCCGTGCCCTGCAAGGCTGGTATGGTAGGCCACCAGGCAACCTGTTGCAACTGTCCCCTGCTGCAGCGGCGAACAAGATACCTGCCACGGACACTAGGGCCACACTTTGCTTCGAGAGACGCAAATCTCTTTTACGAATATGACTTATCCCAAAGCTGTTCGGCACGCTGTGGCCGCCCACCTTGACAAGCGCCGGCGGATGGGATACTCTGGAGGAAGAAACCTGCGAAAGGAGTGCCGCTGTGAAAACCATTGCCATCATTGAGGACGACCAGGCCATTGGGGATTTGCTGGAGGAAGTACTGCAAAAGGAGGGCTACCAGGTGGAGCGGGCCTACTCCGGGACAGAGGCGGTGTACCTGCTGTCTCAGCAGCGGCCCGACTTGGCCTTGCTGGATTTGATGCTGCCCGGCCTCTCCGGGGAGGAGGTGCTGCCCCACCTTGCTGGGGTGCCGGTGATTGTGGTCAGCGCCAAGGTGGGCGTGGACGACAAAGTGCGCCTGCTGCTGGGCGGGGCGGCGGACTACCTCACCAAGCCCTTTGAGCTACCCGAGCTGCTGGCCCGCATCCAGGTGCAGCTGCGGAAGGGGGCGTCCCCCCTCTCCCCTGTGCTGCGGGCCGGGGACGTGGAACTGGACACCGCCAGCCGCCAAGTCACCGTAAGTGGCGCGGCAGTCCACCTGACCAAGACGGAGTACGCCATTTTGAAGCTGCTGCTGCAAAATCCCGGGCAGGCGGTGGCAAAGTCCGTGATTTTGGAGCGCATCAGCCTGGACACGCCGGACTGCACGGAATACTCCCTGAAGCAGCACGTGAGCAACCTGCGGAAAAAGCTGCGGGAGGCCGGGGGCAAGGAGTACATCCAGGCGGTGTGGGGCATTGGGTTCCGGCTGGACGCGGAGGGCGCGGGAAAATCTTGACGGAATCTTTACCCTTTTCTTGACCGCTTTCTTGACATTTCTCCGGTAGGATACTCCCATACCGAAAAGGAGGTATCTGAAAATGGAAACTGTATTGCGAACCCAGGGCCTGTGCAAGCACTACCGGCGCTTTCAGGCCCTGGACGGGCTGGACATGGAGGTGCCCAAGGGCGCTATCTACGGCCTGGTGGGAAAAAACGGCGCGGGGAAAACCACCCTCATCCGGGTGGTGTGCGGCTTACAGGCCCCCACGGCGGGAAGCTACTCCCTGTACGGGGCGACACTGGGCGAGGCCCGGCTGAACCGCGCCCGGCGGCGCATGGGCGCGGTGGTGGAGACGCCCTCCCTGTACCCGGACATGACGGCCCAGCAAAACCTCAAGCTGCAATACCGGGTGCTGGGGCTGCCGGATGACGGGGCCATCCCGGAGCTTTTGGAGCTGGTGGGGCTCTCGAACACAGGCAGGAAAAAGGCCGGGCACTTCTCTTTGGGGATGAAGCAGCGGCTGGGCATTGCCATCGCCCTGTGCGGGGACCCGGACTTTCTTGTGCTGGACGAGCCCATCAACGGCCTGGACCCCCAGGGCATTGTGGAGATGCGGGAGCTGATTTTAAAGCTGAACCGGGAGCGGCAAATCACCGTGCTGATTTCCTCTCACATTCTGGACGAGCTTTCCAAGCTGGCCACCCACTACGGGTTTATCGACGGCGGGCGGATGGTGAAGGAGGTCAGCGCCCAGGAGCTGGAGGCAGCCTGCCGCAAGTGCGCTCGGGTGGAGGTGACCAGCGTCCCCGCCTTGTGCAGGGTGCTGGACAGCTGGCAGCTGGAATACAGCGTGGTGGACGGCGCCGCGGTGGACATCTACGGGGAGCTGAACATCACCGCCCTGGTGGACGCCCTGCGGCAAGAGGGCTGCAGCCTGCTCTCGGTGAAGGAGCGGGACGAGAGCCTGGAGAGCTACTACATCAACCTGGTGGGAGGTGAGCGGCATGAGTAACCTGCTTTCCGCCGGGGTGTACCGGCTGAAATACTCCAAACTGTTTTACATTCTTCTGGGACTTCTTGTAGTGACGCTGACACTGTGCTATATACAGGCTATCCCCCAAACGGTGTCGCTGGACGTCTCGCCCATAGAGGCGGTCACCCAAGAGGAGGGATACGTTACCGTGGAATATGAGGAGCAGGCGCCCTTCTATCCTCTCAACTCCCTGTTTTTTCAATATGTGCTTCTCAATTTAATCTCTTGCGGCGTATTTTGCCCCCTGTTTTTGAGCCACGAGTACAGCGACGGTGTTTTGCGCAACAAGCTGATTGTGGGACGAAACAGAACCCAGATTTATCTGGGAAATTTGACAGTCAACGGGCTGTACGGCGCAACGGCGACGGTGCTGGGAATTTTGACAGGCCTTTGTGTGGGCATGCCGATGCTGAAGGGCTTTGGAGAAACCGAGCCTTCCACTTTGGTCATATACGGGCTGTTCTCCCTGATAACCACCTGGGCCTGCGTCTCCCTGTTCACGATGGCGGCAATGATTGTCGCAAACCGGGCGGTAGCTGTGGCCCTGTGCA
>NHCFR05603__coassemble_1002_pt1 | contig 14819 bp, 9 predicted proteins | sample NHCFR05603__metabat2_high_PE_046 | metagenome-assembled genome bin NHCFR05603
ATCACCGCGGTGAAGCGGCGCTCCTTCTCCACCTGGGGGGAGCGGAGCACCCGCTGGCCCAGGGGGCTTTCCAAAAACCTCCGCACCCGGCGCAGGTCCACCACGGCCCCCTGCTCCGGGGTGAGCAAGGCCTGGGCCACCAGGCGGTCCCGCTCCTTCTCCAGGTCGCGGCGGGCGGCGGCAAAGTCCGCGAACTGCATAAAGGCGTGGAGAGCCGTGCCCCGCTCGGCGGGGGTCATGCCCTGCTCCCCCAGCCAGGCGGGCCGGGAGAGGGTGATGTCCCGGCTGCCGTCCTGCTCCGCCGCCAGCTTGGAGGCCGCCACCTTGGCCGGGATGCCCACCGCCTCCTGGTGGGGGTAGGCAAAGGCAATCTGCCGCCGCAGGCGGCGGTACAGCTGCCAGTCCGGGGGCTGGGGCGCCGGGGCTTCCTGGGAAAGGGCCTCCTCCCCGGGCTGGTACTGGCTGAAATGGATGGCCCAGGGGGTGTAGTCCTGCCAAAAGACGCAGCCCGCCGGGGCCCCGGCAGCCCGGCGCAGGTCCCCGCCGTCGGGGTGGCACAGGGCGCACAGCAGCAGCCACTGGGCGGCGTTCTTGGCCCGGCGCACGGTGTAGGGGGCGGGGCCGGCCTCGGTGAGCTCCAGGGCCAGCTTTTCCGCGGTGCGCTCCGGGTCCTCCCAAGAGCCCACCAGCAGCAGCTTCTCCTTGGCGCGGGTCAGCGCCACGTAGAGGACGCGCAGCTCCTCCGCGGCGGAGGCACGGGCTGTCTCCAGGCCGATGGCCTCCCGGGCGGTGGTGGTAAACCGGGCCGAGCGCGCCGGGTCCCGCAGCTTGACCCCCAGGCCCAGCTCGGGGTGGAGCAGCACCTCGGCCCGCTGGTCCGAGACGAAGTTGCGGCCGCAGCCCGCCACAATGCACACGGGGAACTCCAGCCCCTTGGACTTGTGGATGCTCATCACCGTCACGGCGTCCCTGTCCTGGGGGGAGAGCTCCGCCGCCTGCAAATCCGAGCCGCTGTCCCGCAGCTTGTCCAAAAACCGCACAAACCCCGACACCCCGTGGTAGCCGGAGGACTCGTAGTCCCGGGCATACTTCTCCAGCAGGCGCAGGTTGGCCAGGCGCTGGGGGCCGTCCTCCATGGCCAGGGCCATGTCCGGGTAGCCTGTTTTGGTGTAGAGGTAGTTTAAAAAGCCGTCGGAGGGCATGGTGGCTGCCACGGCCCGGTACTGGCCCAGCTCCTGGACCACCTGGGCGCAGCGGGGCTGGCTCTCCGCCGCCCGCAGCAGGGAGACGTACACGCTGACGTCCCGGCTCTCCAGGCGCAGGCGGGCCACGTCGTCGGCGGTGAAGCCGTACAGGGGGCTCATCAGCACCGCCAGCAGGGGGATGTCCTGGTTGGGGTTGTCGATCACCCGCAGCAAGGAGAGCATGACGCCTATCTCCGCCGCCTGGAAAAAGCCCCCCGCCACGCTGGCCCGGGCAGGCACCCCGCGGGCCTGGAGCTCCTGGGCGTAGGCGTGGGCGTACTGGTTGGCGCTGCGCAGCAGCACGCAGAAGTCCCCGTAGGTGGCGGGCCGCTCCCCGTCCTTGTCCGTGACGGTGAAGCCGCCCTCCACCAGCTGGCGGATACGCCGGGCAATCCAGGCGCCCTCGGCCTCCTCGGGGGAGGCGCCCCCCTGGCGGGCGATGAACTCCAGCTCGGTTTGGCAGCCCTCCTTGGGGGCGTAGTCCGCCCCGCACACCAGGCGCTCCTCCCCGGTGTAGTCCATGTCCCCGGCCGCTTGGGTCATCAGCCGGGAGAAGACGAAGTTCACCGTGTCCGTCACCTCTTTGCGAGAGCGGAAGTTCCTATCCAAAGTGATGGAGGCGGGGTAGCGGTCCTGCTCCCTGCGGTACTTGGGGAAGGCCCGGCGGGCCCGCAGGAAAATCTCCGGCATGGCCCGGCGGAAGCCGTAGATGCTCTGCTTTACGTCCCCCACCATGAACAGGTTCTCCCCGTTTTGGGACACCGCCCGGAACAGGGAGTCCTGCACCTCGTTGATGTCCTGGTACTCGTCTATCATGATTTCGTCAAAGCGGGCGGCCACCTCCCGGGCGGCGGGGGTGGGCTGGCCGTCCTCCCCCAAAAACAGGCGGATGGCCTGGTGCTCCAAATCGCTGTAATCCAGGAAGTTCCCCTCCCGCTTTTTCTGGGTGTACCGCCGGGAAAAGTCCAGGGTGAGCTCCTGCAGGCTTTTCACCAGGGGGGCGGTCTGGGCGATTTCCCGCATGCAGGCGGCCCGGTCCGCCGCCAGGTATTTCAGCAGCTCCCCGGCGGCCCGCTTCACTTCTTTGCGGAAGGACTCCAGCCTGTCCTTGAGGGGGTCGCCGTCGTAGCCCCGCAGCGCCCCCCGCCGGGCCGGGGCGAAGTCCCGCGCCGCCTGGGAAAGGCCGTCCCAGTCCCCGGCCCGGGCCAGCTCCTCCAGGCGGAGGAGGGCCTGGCGGTCCTTCTCCAGGGCGGGGGCGTAGGCCTTCTCCACGGCGGGGTCCTCCCGGCACTCCTCCAAAGCACGGGACAGCAGCCCCAGGCAGTGGGCGGCCGTCTCCCCGGCGTAGTCCAAAATCACCCGCTCCCAGGGGGAGGGCCCCGCCCCAGCGGCCATGCCGGGGAAGTACATCTCCACCTTTTCCTGGAGCCACCGCTCCGGGAAGGGGTGGCTCTGCATAAAGCGGTACAGGGTCAGCACCATCTCCAGCAGGCGGCGGTCGTCCCGCTCCCCGGCGAAGGCGTCCGCCAAGGCGCCCACGGCGCCCTCCTCAAAGGCCTGGGACAAGGCCTCGTTGAGGGCGGCGTCCACCAGGTTTTCCTCCTGCTTGTCCGAGATGATTTTAAAATCCGGCGAAAGGTCCAGCAGGTGGAAGAACTCCCGCACCATCTCGGCGCAGAAGCTGTCCACCGTGCCGATGTGCGCCTGGGCCAGCAGCACGCTCTGCCGCCGCAGGTGGGGGTCGCCGGGGTCCTCCCGGAGCATCTGGTGCAGGCGGGCCTCCAGCCGGGCGCGCATCTCCGCCGCCGCGGCCTTTGTAAAGGTGACGATGAGCATCCTGTCGGCGCTGGTGGGATTCTCCGGGTCGGTCAGCCGCTGGATGGCCCGCTGCACCAGCACCGCCGTTTTGCCCGAGCCGGCCGCAGCCGCCACCAGCACGGTGCCCCTCCTGGCGGAGATGGCGTCCTGCTGGCTGTCTGTCCAACGCATATCAGCCATGGGTGTTCCCTCCTTTCTCCAGCGTTTCCCGCATTTTCTCCAAGGCCTGCTGGGGGGTGGTCTTGTCCAGCTCCACGTCCTTGGCGGTGAACTCCTTGCCGCACACGGGGCTGTAGGGGCAATAGCGGCAGGCGCTGCGGTTTTTCAGGTGGGGGGCGGCCTCCACCCGGCCCTCCAGCAGGGCCTCGCCCATGGTGGCCACCACCCGCTTGACGTAGGCCAGCACCGTTTGCAGCCCCTCCCTGTCCAGGGTGGAGCTGTACCGGCCCAGGCTGCCGTCCTTATTGAGGGAGGCGGGGATGAACTTGCCCCGGGCGCCGGCCTCCATGGCCTGGATAATCTCCTGGTCGCTGAGGATTACACCGCTCATTTTCAACTGCTTGTCCGCCTCCTCCTTGATTTTCTCCTCCCCGGCGCCCCGCTCCACCGAGACGGAGGGCTCCGCCGCGGGCATGTACAAAATCCCCGCCGGGGCCTCGGGGCTGTGCTCCACCAAGGCCGCCAGGTACACCAGCATCTGCATGTTCAGCCCGTAGAGGGCGTCCGCCAGGTGGAAGGCCTTCTTGCCGGTCTTGTAGTCGATGACACGCACGTACCGCTCGCCGCTGGGGCTGGTGTACACATCCACCCGGTCGATGGTGCCCCCCACGGTGACGGTGCCCTTGGCCGTGGGGATGCGCAGCGGCGGGGCGTCCCGGCCGGCGCCCAGGCCCCACTCCAGCTTCTCCGGCACAAAGCGGCTTTGGGCCAGCTCCTCCTCCACGTGGCGGATGAGCTTGCAGGCCGACTGCACCAGCCGGGAGAGCCGGTACTTCTCCCGGCCGGAGAGCAGCTCCAGGCCGCCCAGGTTCTCCCGGGCGTAGCCCTCCACCAGGGCGGCCACCCGCTCCTCCAGCTGCTGGGGCGTCCACTGGGCCCGCTGCTGGGCGGGCTCCCGGAAGATTTTCTCAAAGAGGTAGTGCATCAGCGTGCCGTACTGCAGCACGTCCACCTCGGCGTGGCGGCGCTCCTTGGCGCCCAGGCCATAGCGGCAGAAGTACTGGAAGGGGCACTGGTGGTACACCTCCACCTGGGTGGGCGAGAGGAAAGGCCGCTCCCCAAAAAGGCCCCGGGCCAAGGCGGGGTCCTCCACCCGCTGCTGGCGTTGGCCGGCGGCGCGCTCCAAGGCCTCCACCCGGCCCTGGTAGGCGGGCTCCCCCACAAAGAGCTGGCGCAGCGCGGCGGAGGCGCTGTCCCCGGCGGTAAAGCGGGCCGCCATGCGGGAGAAGGCCGCCTCCTGGGAGTTGGCGAAGTACTCGTCGGGCAGGTCCCGCAGGGGCCGCAGGGTGGGGAAAATCCCCAGCAGGGCGGTGATGAGCTCGCTGGGCTCCTTGTCCTCGCCGTCGGCACAGCGGGGCCAGCTGGCGTACAGCCGCTGGGAGGGGGCGCAGGCCACCGAGTAGGCCAGGTAGCGCTCCTCCATGGTCTTCTGCTCCAGGGGGTCCCCCAGGGGCAGCTGCCGGGCGATGAGCTCCTTGCGCTCGGCGTCGGAGAACACCCCGCTGGAGCGGGGGCTCAGGGGGAACTCCCCCTGGGCGCAGCCCAACAGGAACACCGCCCGGGGCGCGGACTGGCGCACCTGCTCGGCGGTGCCGAACAGCACCTGGTCCACCGTCTGGGGGATTTCCGACACGTCCTCCCCGGCGATGACCTCCTTTAGCAGCTGGGCGTACCGCTCCCGGGAGAGGGGCCTGTCCCCCAGGATGGCCCGCATCTGGTCCAGGGTCTCCATGAGCAAATCCCACACCCGCAGCTGCTTTTGGGCCAGGGCGTCCTCCCCGGAGGACTCCAGAAACAGGCAGTAGGCGGGCAGCGTCTCCTCCAGGTTAAAGGCCAGCAGCAGCAGGTACACCGCCTGGGAGATCTCCCCGCCGGTGGCCTCCCGGGTGCGGGCGACGAAGCGCTCTAAGGGGCCCATGAGCCGCTGGCGCAGGCCGTTGAGGCGGGCAAGCTCCCCCTGGTCCTCCGGGGTGAGCTCCTGGCCAAAGCCCCGGGGGTGGCGGGTGAATTCCTGGCGCCATCCCGGGCCGGAGAGCTTCCACAAATAGGCGTAGTTCTCCAGGCTGGCAATCTCCTCGGCGGTAAAGCCGGAGACGCCGGTTTTCAGCAGCTCCAGCAAATCCTCGGTCTGATAGCCCCCCTGCACCGCCTGGAAGGCCCCCAGCACAAACCGGGTGACGGGCTCGCCGTCCACCTTGGCGGGCTGGGACACAAAGCAGGGGATGTCCCGCTTTTTCAGGGCGGCGTCCAGGCAGCCGTAGTACCGGGCGGGGTCCCGGCAGATGATGGAGATTTCCCGGTAGCGGTAGCCCTCCTCCGCCACCAGGCGGCGGATGGTGGCCGCGGCGAACTCCGCCTCCTCGTAGGGGTCCTTGGCCTCCAGCACGGTGATGCCCTGGCAGTCGGGGCTGGTGAGCGTCTCCTGGGCGCAGAAAAGCTGGGCCTCCACCAGCTTGAGGTTCTCGTTTTGGAACCGGGGCGCCCCGGTGAGCACCACCGGCGGCTGGATGGCCACACCGTTTTCCCGGGCGGCGGCGGAGAGCCGGTGGAGGGTGCGGTCCACCAAGGCGAACAGGCCGGTGCCGGTGGTGTCCAGGCCGTCGGTGCACAGGGCCACCACCACCTGGTCCGCCTGGCGGAGGATCTGCACCAGCACTTTCAGCTCCTGGGCGGTGAAGCCCTCGAAGGAGTCCACGGCCACGGTGCACCTCTGGAAAAAGGCGCTGCCCTCCAAGGCCTGGGCCAGGCGGGTCAGGTCGTCCCGGGAGTCCAGGTAAGAGGCCTCCACCAGGCCGTTGTATGTATCGTACAGCAGGGCCAGCTCACTGAGCTTCTTGCCCAAGCCCCGGCCCCCCAGGCCCCGGGCGGCCTCCCGCAAATCCCCGGGGGCGATGCCGCACATCTTCATCTCGTTGACGGCGGTGAGCATCACGTCGTTGACGCGGCCGCTTTGGGCCGCGGCGGCGTAGACCTCCAGCCTGTCCTGGCAGGCCTCGATGGCGGAGGCCATCAAAATGCGCCGGCCCCCGTCGGAGAGCCTGCGGCCCACGGCGCCGCCCTCCCGGCGGAACACCGCCTCCGCCAGCCGGGTGAAGCTGTACACCGGGATGGCGTTGCCCCGCACCGGCCCCGCCAAGCGCAGCATGGCCTTCTCCGTTTCAAAGGTGTACTGCTCCGGCACCAGCATCACCGTGCCGCCCTGGCCCGCCAAGGCCCTGTCCGCCAGCAGGCGGCGCATGTATTCCGTTTTGCCGCTTCCCGCGCGGCCTAGGACAAACTGCAGCATGTGCCCACTCCTTTCCTGTGGTACCTAGTATACCACATCCCGGTGGGCTGGAAAAGCACCATCAGCCGCGCAGCCACTCCCGCAGGGATTCCCACAGCTCCACGGCCTTGAGCTTCACCTGGACGTCCTGGCCGCCCTCCACCACCTGGCGCTCCCCCTCCGGCAAAGTGAGCAGGGCCTCCTCCTGGGTGGCGGCGGGCAGGCACAGGCTGGGGAACACCACGCACCACCAGTTTTTCCCGGCGCCCTCCCCCAAGGTGACCCGCAGCGTGCGGTACCGCCCGGCGGGCAGGCGGAAGTCCCCGTAGTCCCGGGTGGGGAAGTACATCTCGGTCATCTGGGCGGTGGCGGAGTAGCCCACCCCCTGCTCCCCCAGCACCTGCCGGGCGGCCCCGGCAATGGACTGGAGATGGGTGCACAGCTGGGAGCTGGCCTCCTCCATAGAGCCCGCCCCCTGGTACCAGCGGGCCGCCTCCTCCAGCACGGCGTCCCGCACCAGGAGCTTCACCGCCTGGTCCTCCGCCCCGTTGGAGTTGGCCACCACGTGGAGCCGCACCACGTCCCGGGGCAGCTGCCCGCAGGCCGCCGCAAAGGGGAAAAAGCTGCAAAGGGCCGCCAGCACAAACCCGCAAACCAAAGCCTTGCCCAGCAGGCGGCGTTTTCTCGTATGTTCCTTGGCGTTCATAGTCCAGCACTTCCTTTCCAGATTCTGGAGGGAGTATGGCCCCTTTTCCCCGGGGCTATGCGAAGGATTTGACAAGGATGGTATAATCTAAGGGACACACAAGCCGGAAAACCCTCTATCACCCTGAAAAAAGGAAAGGTGTTGCTATGCTGGAACTTCTCTTAGACGCCGTCATCGACACGGCAAAAACGCTGCCCTTCCTCTTTGGCGCGTACCTGCTCATTGAGTTTTTAGAGCACCGCGCCAGCGAGAAGCTCACCGGCGCCCTCCAAAGGCTGGGGCCCTTTGGCCCGGTGGGGGGCGCTGTGCTGGGGCTGGTGCCCCAGTGCGGCTTCTCTGTGGCGGCGGCCAACTTCTACGCCGGGCGGCTTATCACCCCGGGCACCTTGGTGGCGGTGTTTTTGGCCACCAGCGACGAGGCCCTGCCCATCCTCGTCTCCCAGCCGGGGGCGCTGCCGGACTTGCTGCTCCTGCTGGGGGTGAAGCTGGTGGCCGGGGCGGTGTTCGGCATCCTTACCGACCTGCTGTGGAAGCGCCTGCCCCACCGGGCGCCGGAGCGTCCCTTTGAGGAGCTGTGCAAGGACTGCGACTGCGAGCACCACGGCATCTTCCGCTCCGCCTTGACCCACACCGTGCGCATCGCCCTGTTTTTGCTGCTCATCAACCTGGTGCTGGGCGGCGCCATCCACGTGGTGGGGGAGGAGCGCATCTCCCAGGTGCTGCTCTCCGGCAGCGTGCTCCAGCCCTTTGTGGCGGCGCTGCTTGGGTTTATCCCCAACTGCGCCTCCTCGGTGATCCTCACCGAGCTGTATTTGGCGGGCTCCCTGTCCTTTGGGGCGGCGGTGGCCGGGCTGTGCACCGGCGCCGGGGTGGGCCTGGCGGTGCTGTTCAAGTACAACCGCCACTGGAAGGAGAACCTGCTGCTGGCGGCCATTTTGTACGTGTCCGCCGTGGCCACCGGCCTGGTGTGCGGCGCGGTGTTTTAAGAGTGAAATACTGGGCAAGCATACCGGTGGGCAACGCTCTGCCGCCCCCGCAAATTTTTGAAAAAACTTGACAAAAAACCTTCACCCGCCTCCGGCGCGCACGCGAGCTAATTATTCGCACAGGCGTGAGCGTAGCTCACCAGTCTCGCCTGCCGGCTCGGTCGGTCCTGGACGGTCCCCACTGGGGACCAGGACCCCCAAGGCGCGAATTGAGAGCCCAGGCACTGGGCCGCGGACGTGCGCTAGTCTCTTGATGAGCACGAGCGAAGCGAGCTGCCATGGGCGCGAATTGAGAGCCCAGGCACTGGGTGAGAAAAAGTTGAAATTCTTCCCCTATCCTATGGCCTATGAGAAAGGAGTGAAGCCCGATGGCATACCGCATCTTGGTGGCGGACGACGAGGCCGATATCGTCCGCCTGCTGCAAGACCTGTTCACCCGCCAGGGCTACCAGGCGCTGGCTGCCTGCGGCGGCAAGGAGGCCCTGGAGCTCTGCTCCCAAAAGCCCGACCTCATCCTCTTGGACGTGAACATGCCCGATATGGACGGCTTTACCCTGTGCCGGCAGATTCGGGATTTCGTCAGCTGCCCCATCCTCTTCCTCACCGCCCGCATTGAGGACGCCGACAAGGTGATGGGCTTCGCCGCTGGGGGCGACGACTACATCTTAAAGCCCTTCTCCAACCAGGAGCTGCTGGCCCGCGTGGCCGCCCACCTGCGCCGGGAGGAGCGCCGCCAGGGCCAGGCCCAGGTGAAGTTCGACCAGGGGCTTGTCATCGACTACGGCACCCGGTGCCTGTACCAGGACGGCCAGCCGGTGCACCTGGCCAAAAAGGAGTTCGACATTGTGGAGCTGCTCTCCATGCACCCCTCCCAGGTCTTTGGGCGGGAGCGCATCTACGAGTCCGTGTGGGGCTGGGACAGCGAGGGGGATAGCTCGGTGGTGGCCGAGCACATCCGGCGCATCCGCGCCAAGCTCACCGCGGCAGGCTGCGGCGATAGGATCGCCACCATCTGGGGCGTGGGGTACAAATGGCAGTGAAGATAACAGTCCAAAAAAACGGACAGAAAAAGACACCCTGGCGCCAGCGCGTATCCCTGCGGTGGGCGCTGGTGCTCACCACGGTGCTGTGCGCTTTGGGCGCTTTTCTCCTCATCGCGTTGGAGAGCTGGGGGCTGGAATGGGCCAGGGACACCCTGTACCTCAAGTACATCACCCCCTACTACGCCGACGAAAGCGAAACGGGAGAATACTACTCCGTTTCCCCAGACGGCACCGTCCTCTACGTGGAGGCCACCATGCCCTACGCCTATGTGGACCCGGACACCGGGGAGATTTACCCCATCGAAACCACCTCCCCCACTTTGTTTATCCCGGCGGGGCCCCTGCGGTTTTTCTACAAAAACGTGGGGCAAATCGCCCTGTGCGCCTTTGTCATCACGGCCGCCTTGGCGTTCTTGGCGGACGCCTGGTGGTTTTACCACTGGAAAATCAAAAAGCCCCTGGCCATCCTCAACCAAGCTGCCCAGAAAATCGGACAGAGCGATTTGGACTTCCACGTGGAGTCCCCCAGTGCCGACGAGCTGGGCAAGCTGTGCCAGTCCTTTGAGACCATGCGGGCCTCCCTGGAGGAGAACAACCGGGCCCTGTGGGACGCCGTGGAGGAGCGCAAGCGGTTAAACGCCGCCTTTTCCCACGATTTGCGCACGCCGCTGACGGTGCTGCAAGGCTACAGCGACCTGCTGCTGGACGCGCTGCCATCCGGGGACCTGTCCCCGGAGAAGACGGTGGACACCGTCTTGACCATGAAGCGCAGCCTGACCCGCCTGCAGCGCTATGTGGAGAGCATGAACTCTTTGCAGCGCCTGGAGGACGTGAGGCCCCAGAAAAGCACTGTCCTCTTTTCCTCCCTGTGCGCCCACCTGCGGGAGACCGGGGAAATCCTGGGAAAAGGTGATTTCTCCTTTTCCAGCCAGGGGGATGGGTCCGCTTTTCTGGACACAGAATTGCTGTTCCAGGTGTACGAAAATCTTCTCTCCAACGCCGGGCGCTACGCCCAAAAGCAGGTGTGGGCCCGAGCCGCGCTGGAAGGGGACTGGCTCTCCCTCACCGTGGGGGACGACGGGCCAGGCTTCCCGCCCGCCGCGCTGAAACGGGCCGCCGAGCCCTATTACCGGGCGGACAAGTCCCTCTCCCCCCAAGGGGAGCTGCACTTTGGCCTGGGGCTGTACATCTGCCGCTCCCTCTGCGAAAAGCACGGCGGCTCGCTGCAAATCGAAAACAGCCCCGCCGGCGGCGCGAAAGTCACTGCACGATTTTTGGTACAGCCCGACGAAGAAACATAAATGCTTCTTCCATTTCTCTTAGAAAAAACGGCGGCTGATTTCTCATAGCCACCGTATACACAGTAAAAGAGGACTGCCATACAGCAGTCCTCTTTTTTTGCGTTGTACACGAAAACACCCTTATCGGTAAATACAGGCCTCGATATTGGGAAGGAGGCGATAGAGGGAGCACCCGGCCATCTGCTCAAAATACGCTTTGTAGGCATAGGTCTGCTCCCAGCGCTTTACCGTAAAAGGATGGACACCATAGCGCCGTGTGGTATCGATGAAGCGCTTTTCCAGGATGCAAAAGCCGCCGGGGTCAGCCAGGGAATCACACAGGATAATCAGCTTGTCGTAAGCGTCGTACTCTACCTGTTCCAGAAATTTCTTCATAAACAGGAGCTGGTCTTCCCTAACATCCCTTTTGGCTATATCGGCGTCTATATCCTTGACAGGAAAGGAGTGGGTCAGGCATATCCGCGCCACCTCTTCCCAGCCCTGGGACATAGCGTAATCATAACCATCGATTGTGTGTTTTAGGGCAGACACGCCGTTGCGCCGCCCAATGTCATGGAGCAGCCCGCAAATATAAGCCTTTTCGCTGTCAAGGTTTTTGCAGGCTTGGGCGATATACTTCGCCGCCAGCCCCACGTGCCGGGAGTGGTCAATCCACGGCCCGGGATTTTTGCCCTTGGCAATTTCCAGCTCGCGTTCTGCCCTAGCCGCATCGATATTTTTCATTCCGTGTCACCTGCCATTCTGCGCAATCAATATCTGTCCGTTTTTCCGTTCACTTCTCCGGGGCGTAATCCCAGCTGCGGGACAGGGGGCGGGCCAGGTACAGGCGGCCCTTGCCCTCCAGCTGCTGCATGCAGGCCCGGGCGGCGGCCTCGCTGTCGAAGATGCCGAACACCGCCGAGCCGCTGCCGGTCATGCTGGCGCCCAAGGCGCCGGAGTTGCCCATCACCCGCTTGATTTCCCGCACCTGCTGGAGCTTCATCGTCTCGTCAAAGCGGTTGGAAAGCCCGCCGGCCACCCGGCGCAAATCCCCGGCGGAAAGCAGGCCCACCATCTTCTCCGTGGCCTGGGCCCGGGAGAGGGGGAACTGGTCTATCAAGGCGTAGGCCCGGGGGGTGCTCATCCCCGCGGGGGGCTTGCACAGCACCAGCCAGCAGTCCGGTAAAGGGGACACTGGCTCCACCTGCTCCCCAATGCCCCGGCAGCGGCAGGTGCCGCCCACCACGCAGAAGGGCACGTCCGCCCCCACCCGGGCGCCCAGCTCCACCAGCTCCTGTTGGGGCAGGCCCGCGTGGAACATCTGGTTCAGGCCGTGGAGCACCGCGGCCGCGTCGGCGCTGCCGCCGCCCATGCCGGCGCGGCTGGGGATGTACTTGCGGATGTGGATGGAAAGCCCCTGCCCGGTGATGCCGCAGCGCTCGAAGAAGTACTGCGCCGCCCGGAAGGCGGTGTTTTTGGTGTCCACGGGCAGGTACTCCCGATTGCAAAACAGCCGGATGCCCGGCTTGTTGATTTTTTTGATCTCCACCTCGTCCCATACGGAAACGGTCTGCATCACCGTGTCCAAGGTGTGGTAGCCGTCCTCCCTGCGCCCGGTGACGTCCAGGGTGAGGTTGATTTTGGCGTATGCTCTCAGTTTCATCGGTCGCTCCGTTCCTTCACGCGCCGCTGTCCGAAAAAGCGTGCACTAAAAGTGGAGCACGCTCCAGCGCCGGATGTCGATGACGTGCTTGGGGCACATCTCGTGGCAGCAGAAACAGCGGATGCAGTTTTTATAGTCGATAACAGCCTTCCCCTCCCGGATTTGGATGGTGTGCTGGGGGCAGCTTTCGGCGCACCTGCCGCAGCCCACGCACTCCTTTTTGCGGATTTTCGGGGTGGGGGTGGCTATCTTTTTGGCCGCCGGCCGCAAAAAGCTGGGCAGCCGGTCGATAAAGTCCGTGCTGGAGGCCTTCGCCTTGACAAAGTCCGGCTGGGCCAGGGGGGCCACCGGCTCCTTTACCAGCTGGCACTCCTCCGGGGAGAGGGGCCCCAGGCCCCGGCGGTTGGCCTCCTTCAGCATGAGGACGCTCTCCGGCTTCATCCCAATGAGGGAAGCCCCGCACACGTCCAGGGCGTAGGGGCTTTTGCTGGCCCCCAGCACCCCCATCTTCCGGGGCTGGCCGCCGGTGGGGCCGTTGCCCTCCATGGCCAGGATGCCGTCCATGATGCACAAATCCGGCTGGAGGAAATCGCACAAATCCACCAGCATCTCCGAGAAGGGCTGCTTCTCCGGAAAGCGGCAGTGGAGCTCCGGCTTTTGCAGGCCGGGCACCGCGCCGAACAGGTTCTTCACCGCCCCGGAAAAGCCCACCATGCCGTGGGTTTTCAGCTTGCACAGGTCGATGAGGTAGTCCCGGGTGAGGAACGGCTCCGCCACCGAGAGCTGGCGGCACCGCTGGGCCCGGGGCAGTGTGACCTCCCGGCTTTTGCATGCGGTGTACAGGGCAAAGCCGCAGTCCTTGGCCATGTCCGTGTAGCCGCAGCCCCGGAAGATGGCCTTCATGGCGGCGGAGGTATAGGGGCCGCCGGGGCTCTCGGCGATGAGCACCTCTCCCCCGGCCTTTTGCACGCACTTGCCCACAGCGGCCACCAAGGCCGGGTGGGTGGCGATGGCCGCCTCCGGCTTGGAGCTCATCACCAGGTTGGGCTTGAGCACCACCTTCATGCCGGGGCGAATCTCCTCCCACACGCCCAGGGCGGTGAAGGCCTCCTCCATCTGGCGCAGCAGCTCCTCCGGGGCGTAGCCGCCGCACCGGGAGAGCCACACCTTTTCCCCGCCCATTTACAGCTCCTTGAGGAACGCTTCCATGCGCTCCAAGGCCTCGATGATGTGCTTGGTGGAGTAGCAGTAGGAGATGCGCACAAAGCCCTCGCCGCAGGCGCCGAAGGCGTCGCCGGGCACCACCGCCACCCGGTGGGAGCGGATGAGCCGCTCGCAGAACTCCATGGAGGTAAGGCCCGTGCTCTTCACCGAGGGGAACACGTAGAAGGCGCCCTCGGGCTCAAAGCATTTCAGGCCCATATTGTTCAGGCCGTCCACAATCAAACGGCGGCGCATATCGTACTGGCCCCGCATGTATTCGATGTCGTCGTCGCCGTTTTTCATGGCCTCAATGGCGGCGTACTGGCTCATGGTGGGGGCGCTCATAATGGCGAACTGGTGCAGCTTCGTCATCAGGGAGATAATCTCTTTGGGGCCCGCGGCGTAGCCCATGCGCCAGCCCGTCATGGAGTGGGACTTGGAAAAGCCGTTGACCAAGATGGTCCGCTCCTGCATGCCGGGGATGGCGGAGAAGGCGGTGTGGGGCTCGCTGCCATAGGTGAGGGCGGCGTAAATCTCATCGGAGAGCACCAGCAGGTTGTGGCGCTCCACCACCCGGGCCACCGCCTCTAAGTCTGCCCGGCGCATGACAGCCCCTGTGGGGTTGTTGGGATAGGGCAGAATCAGCAGCTTTGTCTTGTCGGTGATTTTCTCCTCCAGCTCCTGGGCGGTGAGGCGGAAGCCGTTTTCCGGCTTTGTCTCGATGATGACCGGCACGCCGCCTGCCATCTCGGTAATGGGCACATAGCACACAAAGCTGGGCTCTGGGATGAGGACCTCGTCCCCGGGCTCCACCAAGGTGCGCACGCACAGGTCGATGGCCTCGCTGCCGCCCACAGTGACCAGCACCTCGTCCTGGGGGTCGTACTTCACGTGGTAGTGGCGCTCGATAAAGTTGGAAATCTCCGCCCGCAGCTTGAGGAAGCCCCGGTTGGGGGTGTAGCTGGTGCGGCCCTTCTCCAGGCTCTCGATGCCCGCCTCCCGGATGTGCCAGGGGGTGTGGAAATCGGGCTCGCCCACAGAGAGGGAAATCACGTCGTCCATCTCGTTGGCGATGTCGAAGAACTTCCGAATGCCCGAGGGCTTGATCCGGCGCACCGTGCGGTTTACCAAAGAATCATATTCAATCACAAAGGTTGCTCCCTCTCTCGTCAATTTCTTCATAGTCATCGGCAAACACCACGCCGCCGTCCTTGTACTTGGTCAGCACAAAGTGGGTGGCGGTGGAAAGCACCCCGCCGATGGGGGCCAGGCGCTTGGCCACAAACATGGCGATGTCGGACATGGTCTTGCCCGTGACAGTGACGGCCAAATCGTAGCCGCCGGACATGAGGTAGACGCTCTCCACCTCGGGGAAGTTCATCACCCGGCCGG
>NHCFR05603__coassemble_1015_pt1 | contig 14625 bp, 12 predicted proteins | sample NHCFR05603__metabat2_high_PE_046 | metagenome-assembled genome bin NHCFR05603
CTGCAACCTGCACTGCACCGGCTGCTGGGCCGCGGAATACGGCAACAAGCTGAACATGAGCTTTGAGACCATGGACAACATCATCCGCCAGGGCAAGGAGCTGGGCACCTATATGTACATCTTCTCCGGCGGCGAGCCCATGGTGCGCAAGGACGACATCATCCGCCTGTGCGAGACCCACCCGGACTGCATGTTCCTGGCCTTTACCAACGGCACCCTCATCGATGGCAAATTTGCCGAGGAGATGCTGCGGGTGAAGAACTTTGTCCCCGCCATCAGCGTGGAGGGCTTTGAGGAGGCCACCGACAGCCGCCGGGGCACCGGCACCTACCAGGCCGTCATGAAAGCCATGCAGGTACTGAAAGAGCACAAGCTGCCCTTTGGCATCTCCTGCTGCTACACCAGCCAAAACCTGGATTCCATCAGCTCTGAGGCGTTCATCGACGACATGGTGGCCCGGGGCGCCAAGTTCGCCTGGTACTTCCACTACATGCCCGTGGGCAACGACGCCGTGCCCGAGCTGCTGCCCACCCCCCAGCAGCGGGAGAAGATGGTGGAGCGCATCCGCGGCTTCCGGGAGACCAAGCCCATCTTCGCCCTGGACTTCCAGAACGACGGCGAGTTCGTCAAGGGATGTATCGCCGGCGGCCGGCGCTACCTGCACATCAACGCCAACGGCGACATGGAGCCCTGCGCGTTCATCCACTACTCCGATTCCAGCGTGTACGACAAGACCTTGCTGGAGGCCCTGAAGTCCCCCCTGTTCATGGCCTATCACGACGGCCAGCCCTTCAACGACAACATGCTGCGGCCCTGCCCCATGCTGGAAAACCCGGAAAAGCTCCGGGCCATGGTGAAGAAGTCCGGCGCCAAGTCCACCGATATGCAGTCCCCCGAGGACGTGGACAACTTGTACGGCAAGTGCAAGCCCTACGCCGACAAGTGGACCTCCACCGCCGACCGCCTGTGGAGCTGCTCCCACAGCTGCGCCAGCTGCCAGAGCTGCCCCAGCGCCGGGCAGAAATAAACCCCCTCAATTTACATATACGTTTCCGTCCATAGGACCAAGGCCGTTGCGGGATGGCAGCGGCCTTGGTTTTTTGTGGGGGAACACAGCCCCCTCTCCCAAAGGCATACCGCAAAACACAGCGCGGTGTGCCTTTTTTCTTGCCTAAAAGCCGCTCTTGCCGGAAAAATGAAATGCCAATTTTTTGCGCAAAAGCAAATAATTTGAAGAAAAGCAAAAAAGCAAAACTTCAAAATTGCCTAAATGCTCATTATTTGCAAAATTATCAGAAATTTTTTGTTTCTTTTTCCAAAACCGCCGAATATAATGAAGGCGTCCAAAAGAAACTGGGCAGATTGCTTAAAAACTTTTGTTATGGGAGGGTAACCATTATGGAAAAACATCGTGTCAGGAAAAAGCGGTCCTTCCTGCAGGCCCTGCGGGAGGACGGGGTCCTATACGCCTTTACTATCCCCGGCGTCATCTTCTTGCTGCTGTTCTGCTACTTCCCCATGGCCGGGTTGGTTCTGGTCTTTAAGGACTACAACTTTAAAGGCGGTATTTTCGGCAGCCCTTGGGCCGACCCTATCTACAAGAACTTCACCTTTTTCTTCAACAGCCTGGACAAGGCGCTGCGGGCCACCTGGAACACGGTGATGCTCAACACCCTGTACTTCATCTTCGGCACACTGGTGGCCGTGGCCATTGCCATCATGCTGACAGAGATAAAAAGCAAGGTGTTTATCAAGGCCTCTCAGAGCATTATGTTCTTTCCCTACTTTATCTCTTGGATTGTCTTTGGCTCTATCCTTTCCGCCATACTGGACTACGACAGGGGCACCATCAACGGCATTTTAAACAGCATGGGATTTGCCTCGGTAGATTTTTACTCCGAGCCGGTGTACTGGATTTTCATTTTGGTGATATGCAACGTGTGGAATTCGGCGGGGTATTCCTCCATCATCTACTACGCCACTTTAAACGGCATAGACCCCGGGTATTACGAGGCAGCCAAGGTGGACGGCGCCAGCAAATGGCAGCAAATCACCCGCATCACCCTGCCGCTGCTGCGCCCCACCATCATCATGATGTTCCTGCTGGCTGTGGGCAACATGCTGCGGGGCAACCTGACCATGATTATGGGCTTGACCAACCTAAATCCCATCCTGCTGCCGGTGACGGACATCATCGACGTGTTCGTGTACCGCTCCAGCATCCAATCGGGCGAGATGGCCTTTTCCTCAGCGATTTCCCTGTACCAGTCAGTGGTGGGCTTTGTGCTGGTGCTGGTCAGCAACGCTCTGGTGCGCAAGGTTGACCGGGACAGCGCCCTGTTTTAACGGAAAGGAGAAGTACAATGCGCAAACACGGTATTTCCGAGACAAAGGGCGACCGGGCCCTCACTGCCCTGTTCTACGTCCTTTTAACTTTGTTCAGCCTGCTGTGCCTCTATCCCCTGGCGCTGGCGTTCTCCGTGGCCTTTTCCTCAGAGCAGGCTGTCTCTGCCAACGGCTTTTCCATCATTCCCCAGCAGCCCACGTTGGACACCTTCCGCTACCTGCTCTCGCAGAAGATGAACATTTTAATCCAGGGCTATGGCATGACCATCTTCATCACCCTGGTGGGCACGGCCTGCTCTTTGGCCATCACCTTGATGTACGCTTTCGCCATCAGCATGCCCGGCTTCCGCCACGCCAACAAGTTTTCCTTTTTCGCCTATTTCACCATGCTGTTTAACGGCGGCATGCTGCCCTGGTACATCCTGTGCACCCAGTATTACCACTTGGCCAACACGGTGTGGGGGCTGTTTCTTCCCTATGGGATGAACGTGTTCAACATGTTCCTCATGCGCAATTACTTAAAGACTATCCCCGCCAGCATCTACGAGGCCGCCCGCATCGACGGCGCAGGGTACGGCACCATCTTTTTCCGGGTGACGATGCCCCTCTCCCAAGTGGGCATGATTACAGTGGGTCTGTTCTACGGGCTTTCCTACTGGAACGACTTCTACCTGCCCTTGATGCTGATTACCGACGACAGCCTGACCACCATGCAATACCTGCTCTACCGGATGATGGGCAACCTCCAGTTCCTGGTGAGCAACTCCAATTCGTCCATGGTTTCCAACATCACGCCGCCTATGCAGACGGCAAAGATGGCCATGAGCGTGCTGGCGATTGGCCCCATCATTTTGGTCTATCCTTTCATCCAGAAATACTTTGTCAAGGGGGTGATTGTCGGCGCAATTAAGGGGTAAACAGAAGGCACGAAACCATCTGAAAAACTTTTTGGGAGGTATATCTCATGTCTAAGAACGCGAAAAGAGTTTTTTCCACGTTGCTGGCCAGCTTGCTGCTCTGCTCCGCCTTTGCGGGATGCAGTGGCGGCGGGAGCTCCAGCGGCAGCACCGCCTCAGAATCTGGCACCAGCAGCGCCGCCACCGGCAGCGAAAGCCAAGCTGAATCGGCCGATACCGGCACCCCCGGCGAAGTGAACTGGGTTATTTACGGCGATAAAAACGACCGTATGTCAAGCTTCCAGGAAGAAATTCAGCAGTATGTCCAGGACCAGGGGCTCAATGTGGAGCTCAGCCTGCAGGTCCTGCCCTGGTCAGAATACGCCGGCGGCCAGACCACTTTGAAGCTGGCCTCTGGGGAAGAGTTCGCCTGCTACACAGACACCCCCTATCTGGGTACCTGCATCTCCAACGGCTACATTCAAGATGTGACAGATGTGGTGGAGGAATACGGCCAAACCTTGAAAGAGAACCTGGACGAGATCTCCTTCACAGCCTTCTCCAAGGATGACCGCCTGTACGCAGTGCCTGTGGGTGAGAAGAACAACGCCTCGGAATGGTACGGTGGTTTTGAAGTCCGCCAGGATTTGCTGGAAGAAGTGGGCATGAGCGAAATCACCAGCCTGGAAGACCTGGAAGCTTTCTATGACGCCTGCATCCAACTGCATCCTGATTATACCGGCTTCTGCGAAAGCGGGAACGTCGCAAAGCTTTTCTCCCGCAGTGTATCGGATAAAACCATTCTCTTTGTGGACAACAACTGCTTCTTATTCGTCGATAACTCCGCCGATGATGACACAATCTACAGCTACTATGAATCCGAAGAATTTCAAAAGACCTGCGAAATCGCCCAGCGCTGGAGAGAGAAAGGCATGATTAGCAACCAGGCTCTCTCTGACCCCTCCTCCTTGGGGAACAACTTCCTGGCAGGCCAGGGGATGTTCCGGGGCGGCAATGGTGGCCGTATTTGGGAAGACACGGAGGTCCTGTCTCAGAATGCCCCCGAAGCAGAAATCAAGGTCTATATGACCGGCAACGGCCAGCCCAAAGTGACCCGCGGCAATTACTCCACCGCTTTCCAAATCTCTGCCAACGTAACCAACCCGGAGGATTATGTGCAGTTCCTGGATTTAATTTACCAGGACCAGGAGAGCTATGACTTCTTCACCTACGGTGATGAGGGCACTGACTACACCCTGGACGAGGAAGGCCGCATCTCTGACCAAACCGTAACCGGCGTGTTCTTTGAGGGTTGGGTTACCACCCATGTGGACTTCATGCGCTTCAGCCCCCTGATTCCCGATGAGCAGATTGAGGAATACCGCCAGTGGAACGACGGCGCCGAGCCTCAGAAAGACCTGGGCTTCGTGTTCAATACCGAGCCCGTAGAGGACGTGGTCGCCCAGCTGAGCAGCGTATACACAGAGTATTGTGAGCCCATGCTCCTTGGCTTCACCAGCTATGAGGATGGTTACGACGAGCTGCTCTCCCGGCTGAAGGCCGCTGGCATCGACGAGTATCTGGCCGAATACCAGGCGCAGTTCAGCGAATTTTACAACAACCAGTAATTTGGGGTATAATAGAATCGAACCAAAGACGGCCGGCCTGTTTTAAGCCGGCCGTTGGGTTCTATCTGCGCAACACATAGGAGGGTGTGGTGGAATGAGACGTCAGGGGTTCTTCTTCCAAAGGCGGTGGTTTGCCGCAGTGTACATTACGGTTGCCATTTTCATCCTGCTGTTAATCTCCTTTGTCTTCTACTGGTTCCACGCCAGGACCATGGAGGACTTAAAGGCCTCGCAAACGGAGGTGCTCAACAACACCAGCACCGTGTTCCAATCCCAGCTGGACAGCTTCTCCCTGGCGGCCTATCAGCTCTATGCCATGCCCGCCTCCACGGTGCTGCAGGCCAACCCAGAGGACCCTGTCTCGTTTATCATCGATTTTTCCAAACAGGGGCAGTCCATCATGGCCAGCAACGACTTGATTGACATTGTGGCCCTATTCGATGAGGAGGAAATGGTTCTCACCCGGCAAAAGCGGGTAATTTCCCAAGACTCCATGAACGCGCTCCATGAAAAGGCGGTATCTGTCGCCCAGACGCTCTTTTACCTGGAGGCGGACCGCATGGCATATGGCACCCCGGTGCGCATGCTCTGCACGGTGGTAGGGGACCGCTCCGGCAGCAGCTGGGAGCAGGGCGTACTGCTGTGTGTCAACGCCGACGAACTGGCGGACCGCCTGCTCTCCCAGCTGGACTACACCTACATCTTGGACCAGGATGGGAACGTGCTGCTCTCCAGCCAGCCGGAGCTTTTCGGCCAACAGCTGCCCGGGTATCAGCAGCTATTGGCGGATTTTGAGAAAAAAGGCAACCCCTCTGCCATTCTCACCCAGCTGGATGGGCAAGAGTCCCTGGTGTGCGTGGCCTCCTGTCCCGAAAGCAGCTTCCAGGTGGTCTCCATCCAGCCGGTCAGCCAACTGCAAGAGAACCTGAACCGGGGCCTGTGGCAGCTGTTTGCCGCTACCGCCTTCATTCTCTCCGTCGCAGGAGTTATCACCTTGTTGCTCTCCAAATTCCTATCCCGGCCGGCAGATGACTTGCTCAAAGAGATTGCAAACCTTCCCCCTGCCCCGGGCACAAAAGCCCAGGCGCCCATGGACCCCCAGTTGGCCCACACCATGCTCTTGCGCACCGCCCACACCATCGACCAGCTCCAAGTAGTCCACCGGAAAGACCAGCAAATTCAATACTTGCTGGGCCTCACCCAGGACCTGAGCCCCCAGGCGCTGTTCCCCACAGACAGCGGCTGGTTCCTGGCAGTGCTGCAAAGCGACCAGCCCCCCGGCACAGGCGAGAGCGCCTCTTTCCCCCTGGTTATCGAAACCATCGGGGAGATTTTGGAAAACAGCCCCCAGTGGCAGCGCAATGTCATCCTGCCCGTGCAGGACGGCACGGCCGCCTTGGTCTGTCCCGGAGAGGGCGGCGGCACCGAGCAGCTGATTCCCTATCTGCGCCGGGAGCTGGCCCAAGCCTCCCCCTGCTCCATCAGCCTGTCCCTCAGCGACCGGGAAGAGCCTGGCTCCCTTCTCACCCGCTACCAGAACACCTTGGGCCGGATGCGCGCCAAATCCCTGCGAGGGGACGGGGCCCTCATCACTCGTCTTGGAGAACAGGAGGCTCCCCAGGAAAAGCTTCCAAGCCAATGCGTGGATGACATCCTAAACGCGGTGCGCGCCGGGGAAGAGGAGCGCTTCCTCCCCCTGGCCCAGGAGCTTTTGAACCAGGCCAGCGGCTTCCATTTTGAGCATACCCTCCACCAGCTGGTGGACCTGTGTGTTTCCCTGTTTCAAACAGGCCGGGGACGCATCCCCAAAAACACCCTGCTGTGGGGCGAAGCCTATCAAAAGCTTTGGGAATGCTTCAACCGGCAGCAGCTGGAAGCCCAGCTGGCCGCTTTCTGGGCCCAGGCCGCCTGCCATCCCACCGGAAGCCACAAGGAGGAGCAGATTCAAGCGGCGCTGGACTACATCAACCAGCACTACGCCGATGAAAGCCTTTCCATGGGCGCGGTAGCCGAGCACCTGCGCATGAGCCCCTCCCACTTCAGCCGGCTGTTTAAGGAGATTATGGAGGAATCTTTTCCGAGTTATGTAAATAGATTGCGGCTTAGCTCCGCCTACCAGCGGCTGCTGGACGAGCGCGACAGCACCATTGAGAAGATAGCCCAGGAATCCGGGTTCTACTCCAGCTCCTACTTCACCACTTTGTTCCGCAAACAATACGGCCTTTCCCCCAGCCAGGCGCGGCGGCGTCCTCCGGAAAAGGGGGAGTGACCCACCTCGACAACCCCCGCGCCCTATGGTATACTAGACAAAAGCCCGGGGCGGGTTCTCCCGCCTGTTGGCCTTTCTTCCATATTTTACTGTTTTTAGAGAGGAGTGTACCCTTATGGTCTCATTTGAAAACCCCATCCTCCCCGGTTTTTACCCCGACCCCAGCATCTGCCGGGTGGGCGAGGACTACTACCTGGTGAACAGCTCCTTTGAGTTCTTCCCCGGGGTGCCCCTGTGGCACAGCCGTGATTTGCTCCACTGGGAGCAGCTGGGCCACGTGCTCACCCGCCCCAGCCAGGACCCCCTGGAGGGCTGCCGGGCCTCCGGCGGCATTTTCGCCCCCACCATCCGCCACCACAACGGGCGGTTTTACATGGTCACCACCAACGTCAGCGCCGGCGGCAACTTCTTTGTGTGGGCCGACGACATCCGCGGCCCCTGGTCCGAGCCCATCACCATCAAGCAGGGCGGCATTGACCCCTCTTTCTTCTGGGATGACGACGGCACCGTCTACTTCCAAAGCACCTTTGGGGACATCAACGGCCAGTGCATCGGCCAGTGCGTGGTGGACCTGGAAACCGGCGAGATGCGCACCGAGACCCGGCCCATCTGGCACGGCACCGGCGGCAAGTGCCCCGAGGGCCCCCACATGTACAAAATCAACGGCAAGTACTACCTGATGATTGCCGAGGGCGGCACGGAGTACGGCCACATGGAGACCATCGCCCGCAGCGACTCCCCCTGGGGCCCCTTTGAGAGCTGCCCCCGCAACCCCATCCTCTCCCACCGGGATATCAACCCCCGCACGGGCATTCCCCAGGGCCTGGGCCACGCCGACTTGGTGGAGGACCAGAACGGCCAGTGGTGGATTGTGTTCCACGGCATTCGGCCCTCCCAGTTCATGCTGCACCACATGGGCCGTGAGACCATGATTGCCCCCGTGGACTGGGACGAGAACGGCTGGCCGGTGGTCAACGGCGGCAAGCCTATTGAGAACCCCATGACGGTCCCCACCCCGCCCAACTACCAGGAGAAGCCGGTAGACAACAAGGCCTGGAAGGACTGCTTCCAGGGGCCGGAACTGGATTGCCGCTGGGCCTACCTGCGCAACCCCGTTCTGGAGAACTACTCCCTGGGCAACGGCCTGACCCTGCGGGGCGCCGCAGCCACCTTGGACGACTGCGCCTCCCCCACCTTTGTGGGCGTGCGCCAAGGGGAGTTCTGCTCCCAGGTGGAGGTCACCTTGACCCTGGACCAACTGGCAGAGGGCGCCCGCCTGGGCCTCTCCGTGTTCCACGTGCCCCAGCACCACTATGATTTGTTCGTCACCCGCCGGGAGGGCCAGCTCTGCGCCGTGCTCCGCCGCCGCGTGGTGGACATGGTGGTGGAGTCCGCCCCTGTGGCCCTGCCCGAAGGCCAGCCCATCCAGCTGCGCATCGACTCCGCCCGGCTGGGCTACACCTTCTACGCCGGGGCGGCGGGCCAGCCTCTCGCCCAGGTGGGCACCGGCTGCACCCAGCTGCTCTCCACCGAGGTGACTATCTGCACCTTCACCGGCTGCTTCTACGGCATGTTCGCCGAGGGCGCCTCCCAGGGCACCTTCCAGGAGTTCACCTTCACCCCCCTGCCAGAGGAAGCGTAACACAACAAAAGAGCCCGGCCTCCCCAGGGAAGCCGGGCCTTTTTCTGCGCTTTTTTCAAAACAGCAAGCTGACGCCGAACCCCGCCAGCACCACGGCGGCAGCCACGAAGACGGCCAGCAGCTTTACCAGGAAGCCATCCAAGGGCTGGGCGGGCATCTTGGCGGTTTTCGCCTCGTCATAGGACACCTGCGCCTGGAAGGCCGTGGAAGCCGTGGGGCTGAACAGGTTCACCGTGCCCATGCCAGCCTGCACCCTATGGCGCCCTCCCAGCAGGAGCAGCAACCCAAAAAGCAGCGTGGCAACCCCAAGGCCGAAAGCCACATCCGTAAAGGAAGCCAGCCTGCCCACACCGGCCAGCAGCCCTGCGGCGCCCAATTCCAGGGCACCCAGCAGCAGGCCTATGCACAGGGGCTTTCGAAACCGTTTCACACCATCACCCCGCATTCCAGGGCAGCACTGTTAAAACAGCAAACTGACGCCAAAGCCTGCCAGCACCACGGCGGCGGCCACGAAGACGGCGACGCTCCGCACGGCGTTGCCGCTGAGAGGCGGCAGCTTCTCCATGGTCTTGGCCTCGTCGTAGGCGACCTGGGCTTGGAAAGCCGTTTGGGCTGCCGCGTTGTTGGGGGAGATGTTCATGCCGGCCTGCACCCGGCGGCCGCTGAAGAGGACCAGCAGCGCCAGCAGCAGGGTGGCAATGCCAAAGCCAAAGGCCAAATCCTCAAAAGCGGCCCACTTGCCCACGCCTGCCATCAGGCCCACAGCGCCCAGCTCCACGGCGCCGATGAGAAGCCCAATCCAAAGGGGTTTTAGAAATCGTTTCATGCTCTGCTCCTCCTTTTTCTCCTGAAAAATTTGTGGATTTTCCCACTTTATAGCTTTATTATACCACAGTGCCAAGACGGCGTCAAAGGGCGTTTTCCGTCTTTCAAAACGGAATTTTTCCGGTTTTTAGCGAAATATTAGGAGGAAATTCTAAAAAACTGCATGGAAACTCTTGTAATTTACACCCACGGTTGTTATAATGAATAAAAAGCACCCCTTCTCCCTGGGCTAGGGACAAGGGGCAGGGAGGTTAGAATGTAATGGAAACCCGCATTATGAAAGTCCTGTCCAAAAACGGCAGCGTGCCGCTAAAGCTTATCTACGGCCATTTTGCCACCAACCACTCCCACATCAACTGCTATCTGGACATGACCACCCTGAAGACCCGCCAAAGCGAGGCCCAGCTGGCCGCCCAAGCCCTGGTACAGCACTATGTGGCCACCACCATTGTAGACACCATCCTCTGCCTGGACGGCACCCAGATTATCGGCGCCTACCTGGCCCAGGAGCTGAGCCGGGCCGGGTTTGTCTCCATCAACGCCCACCAGACCATCTACGTGGTCACCCCGGAGTACGATGCCACCAGCCAGCTGCTGTTCCGGGATAATCTGCAGCCCATGATCCGCGACAAGCACGTGCTTATCCTCACCGCCTCGGTGACCACGGGCATCAGCGCCCGCAAGGCCATGGAGTGCGTGCAGTACTACGGCGGCACCACCGCCGGGGTCTGCGCCATTTTCAGCGCCCAGCAGGAGGTGGACGGCACCCCGGTGCAGGCTGTATTTGGCCCCGAGGACGTCACCGGCTACGAGACGTACCCCAGCCACGACTGCCCCCTGTGCCGCAGCAAGAACCGCCTGGACGCTTTGGTCAACGGCTACGGCTACTCCAAGCTGTAAACACCATCCCACAACAAAAAGGGACGCGGGGAATTCCCTCGCGTCCTTCTTTTTTAGTCCATCACCCAGTAGAGCTTCTCCGGGCACAAAGTCCAGCCCAGCCGCCGGTGCAGCTCCAAGGAGGCGGTGTTCCCGTCGAAAATCTGGGAGAAGGGCACCCAGCCCCGCTCCAGGCAGTGGTTGGCCATGGCGGCCATCAAGGCCAGGGCCACGCCCCGGCGGCGGTAGGGCGGCAGCACCTCCAGCATGCCCACGCTGCCCTCGGAGTGCATGCCGATGAAGCCCAGCAGCTGCCCCTGGGCAAAGGCGCCTCGCATCACCCCGGCGTCCAGCCGCTCCCGGATGTACTTGGGGTCGGAGAAGGAGTGGTAATTCGCAAAGACCACGGAGAAGGCCTCCTGGCCCAAGGGGCGTATCTCCACATCCTGGGCCGCCGGGAAGGGCTCCTTCCCCAGGTAGGCCGCCTGGGTGCAGCCCTGGCACCGGGCGATGCCATACCGCTTTTGCAGATACTCCCCGGTCTCCCGGCTGTGGGCCACGGCCAGCTCCATCTTCTCCACCCCGGCGCAGAGGGCCTGGGCGGATTCCACGCTGTCCGCCGCCAGCATGTACAGCTCCCCGGGGAGGTTGTACAGCAGCACACCGTCCTCCCGCAGGGCCGTCACCTCCACCATCCCCCGCCGGATGGGCTCCAGCATATCCATATAGCGCAGGGGGTCCCGCTCCAGGTAGCTTTGGGCCTGGCGCAGAGAATCCATACAAACACCTCCCAACAAACAGGGAAGCAGGGCCCGCCCCGCTTCCCTAAATTTTACACCTCGGTAAATTCCATCAGCAGCCCGTGGGGCAGCACCTTGGAAAGCACGTGGTAAAACTTGTACACCGCGCTTTTGGCGTACACCATCTTGCCCCGCTTGGCCGCCCGCAGGGACTTTTCCGCCACCTCCCGGGGGTCCTCCCGGGGCAGCTTGTCTATCAGCCGGGACTTGCCCTCCGGCACGCCGGCCACGTTCCAGAAATCCGTGTCCATGGGGCCGGGGCACACCGCCAGCACCTTGATGCCCCGGGGCCGCAGCTCGTCGTGAAGGGCCTTGGAAAGGGCCAGCACATAGGCCTTGGTGGCGGAGTACACCGACATCCGGGGGGTAGGGGCAAAGGCGGCAATGCTGGCCACGTTGATGACCAGGCTGTCGTCCAGCATATAGGGCAGGCACAGCCGGGTGATGGCCGTCAGGGCCCGGCAGTTTACATCCACCATGCCCATTTGGGAGGCCCGGTTGGAGGTGAAGAAATCCCCGCACTTGCCAAAGCCCGCGTTGTTCACCAGCACCTTGATTTCCGGCTCGTTCTCTTTCAGCAGCTTCTCAAAAATCTCCAGGCTCTCCTGCTGGGAGAGGTCCAGGGAGATGGCGGCAATGGTCTTGTCGGGATGCTCGTCGGCAATCTCTTTCAACAGCTCTTTGCGGCGGGCCACCAGCCAAAAGACATCCACGGTGGGATACTCTGCGATGATGGCGTTGATATATTCCTTCCCGAGCCCGCTGGAGGCCCCGGTGATCACGGCGGTTACCAAAAAAACGTCCCCTTTCCTGCTGGATTTGCTCTTGCCTTTTATTGTACGCTTTTCCGGGCGGGCCGTCAATGCGGGATTTTGGGAGAAGGTTTACAATTTTTTTAGATTTTCGGCTGTTGTCCCCGGCACAATTATGGTATAATAGGCGGGAAAGCCTGCTCCCCCGGGGGCAGGCACATTGGCCCGCCGGCGCCAGGGGAGGCCTCTCCCCCCAGCGCCGGAGGGGCTTCCCCTGCCCTGGCGGGCGGGAGGTCATGCAAAGGACGGATGTATTGTGAAACACAGATGGACGGCCGCGCTGCTGGCGCTGGCCCTTGTGCTGGCCCTGCCCTTCTCCGCGGCGGCCGAGACCTTTTCCACCGAGGACTTTACCATGGAAATCCCCGAGGGGACCTATGTCTTCACTCCCACCACCTCTACCGAGGACCCCAACTGGGCCATGGCCGGGGTGGCCAACCCCGAAAGCGAGCTGAGCACCCTGGCTGAGATGAACGGCGTGGCCGAGCTGGTCACCGAGGACGGCGAAACCACCATTTTGGTGCAACAGCAGGAAAGCGACCAGACCCAGGCCTACTTCAACCTGCGCTACCTCACCGAGGAGCAGCAAGCGGATTTCCTAGACGCCATCATGCAGTCCCAAACCGATGAAATCACCGTGGATAAGTACTACCTGGATGTGGACGGCCAGCCCTTCTACCGCATCCGCATTGACGGGACCTACCAGGAGACAGGGTATCACGAGCTGATTTACGGCACCATCGTCAACGGCTTTACCTTGGCCTTTAACATCTACGGCGGGGAGGAGAGCGTCACCCAGGAGCAGGAGGACCTGCTGCTGGGCATTGTGGAGAGCGTGCAGTTCTCCGAAATCCTCCCCAAGCCCGAGACCACCGTGGACACCTCGGACATTGTCACCACCATCTCCCTGCTGGTGCTGCTGGTGCTGGTCATCTTGATCCCCGCGGTGTACTTCCCCATCAAGAGCAAGCGGGACAAGAAGCTGAAGGCCCGCCTGGCCGACCAGCTGACCGCCTACCACAAGGAGCACGGCGACAACGAGACCATCTTGGGCGACATGCTCTTTGCCAACTCCACCGACTGCACCAAAGAGGCTATCCACACCTTTGCCCTGTACCAGTCTTATGTGAAAAACGTGGGCTCCCTGGTCATCGGCGCCTTTTTGTGCCTGGCCACCTTGATTTGCTCCTTTGCCCTGGACGCCGACTGGTGGATCAAGCTGCTGGCCGTGGGCATTGTGGTGTACTATGGCTACAAGATTTTCAACATGCCCCACACCCTGGAAAAGGTCCAGCGCAAGGTCTTCGACAGGGGCGTCTCCTCCACGGCCCACTACGCCTTCTACGACGAGGCCTTCCGTGTCTCCGGCGTGCAGTCGGCCAGTATGTTCCCCTATTTCCAGATAACCGACGTCCGCCGCCACAGCCACTACCTCTACCTGTACTACGGCCCGGAAAACGCCTACCTGGTGGACCAGTTCGGCTTCTCTGTGGGAGAGTGGGAGGACTTTGTGAAGTTCATCTCCCAAAAGACCGGGAAAAAGCTGTAAGGAGGGAAACTCATGGAACAGAAGCCCATCGGCTTGATTGGAGCCATGAAAATAGAGGTGGACGCCATTTTGGCGGCCCTGGAAAACACCCGCCAGGAAACCCACGGCGGCATGGCCTTTACCCAGGGCGTCCTCTCCGGGGTGGAGGTGGTGGTGGCCCAGTGCTCCCCGGGCAAGGTGAACGCCGCCCTGTGCGCCCAGGCCATGATAGACCACTACAGCCCCCGGCTGGTGCTGAACCTGGGGGTGGCCGGCGGCATTGGGGAAAACGTCCACATTGGGGACGTGGTCATCGCCACCGCCTGCGTGGAGTACGACTTTGACACCTCCGCCCTGGACCAGTGGCCCGCCGGCCAGCTGACCTTGCCCGGCTATGAGGAGCCCATGCGGTTTTTGCCCTGCGGCCAGACCTTGGCCCACATCCTCTCCCGGGCGGCGGAGGGCTTGTACGGCCGGGCCCACTTGGGCATTGTGGCCACCGGCGACAAGTTTGTGGCCGACCCCCGCTTTGGGGAATACCTGCAAAAGGAGTTCGGCGCCCTGGCCTGCGAGATGGAGGGCGGCGCCATTGCCCACGCCTGCCTGGTGAACAAAATCCCCTGCGCGGTGCTGCGCACCATCTCCGACAACGCCCACGACAGCGAAACCGTGGACTTTGTCACCTTCGCCAAGAGCTCGGCGGAAAAGGCCCAGCAGCTGCTGCGGGCTGTGCTGCCCCAGCTGTGAGGTGCCCCCATGAAGCTGTATGACATCTCCAAGGAAATCTTCTCCGCCGCGGTGTTCCCCGGGGACCCGGCGCCCGCCTTCCAGCCCGCCCAGCGCCTGGCGGAAGGGGACCACTGCAACCTGACCCAAGTCACCCTGGGCACCCACAGCGCCACCCACATGGACGCCCCCTGGCATTTCGTGCCCGGCGGCAAGACCATCGACCAGGTGGAGCTCTCCCGGTGCGTGGGGCCCTGCCAGGTGGTGGAGGCCC
>NHCFR05603__coassemble_1041_pt1 | contig 14282 bp, 9 predicted proteins | sample NHCFR05603__metabat2_high_PE_046 | metagenome-assembled genome bin NHCFR05603
CTGGTTGCCTACATGGCCGGTTGGATGCTTTTAGAGGAGCGGGACGAGGGCTTTTTGCTCTATCCCGCTGTTGGAAAATGGATAGGACACTATCCCGCCGGCTATCAGGGCGGGCCCGGAGAGGAGAAGTGGGATGAACCGCTGGAAGATGCATAGGCTGGGTTTTCTCAATTTTTGGCTGTATGATTGCGAGGAGTTCTGGATTCGGGATGGGCACTTTTTGCTGCGGGGCAACAACGCCTCGGGCAAATCCATCACCACCCAGAGCTTTATCCCCTTCCTGCTGGATGGAAATAAAAGCCCGGAGCGCTTAGACCCCTTTGGCTCCCGGGACCGAAAAATGGAGTACTACCTCCTGGGGGATGGGGAACGGGAAGAATCCACCGGGTACCTCTATTTAGAGCTGAAAAAAGACGGCGTGGAAGAGTACCTCACCATAGGAGTTGGAATGCGCGCCCAAAGGGGGAAAGGCATTGATTTCTGGGGGTTTTGCCTGTGCGATGGGCGCCGTATCGGGAAGGGCGGTGTCTCCCTTTACGAAACGGTGGGAGGGCAGATGCTCCCCTTGAGCAAGCAGAAGCTCCGCAACCTGATAGGAGATGAAAGCAACTGGGCAGAAACCCCCGGCACGTACAAACAGCTGGTCAACGACAGGGTGTTCCAGTTCCGTGATATCCGCCAATATGAACAGCTCATCCAGCTGCTCATCAAGGTGCGCACCCCCAAGCTTTCCAAGGAGTCCTTCCGCCCCTCTGAAGTGAAAAAGATATTGAACGAATCCTTGCAAGTGCTGACAGATGAGGACCTTTCCGCCATGGTCAGTACGATGGAGAGAATGGACGCCCTGGAAGACACGTTGCGTGATTTTCAGACCGCCCTGCGGGATGCGGCTATAATCCGCAACGAGTACAGCCGCTATAACCAATATATCCTGGGCAGAAAGGGCCAGGCATATCTGCAAGCCCACAACAATGCCCTGCGGCTTCGCAACCAGCTGCAAGACGCCAAAGAGGCCCTGGAACAACTGGAGCAGGAGTTTCGGGACCAGGCCCAAAAGCAAAAGGATGCGGAATCCCTTTTTCAGCAGGCAAAAGCCCAATATGCAGCCTTGGGAGAAGACGGCCTGGAATCCCAGCGGAAGCGGATGGAAGAGGAGGAGGCCGCATGCAGCCAGTTTGCGGAGCAGCTGGCAGAGGAGAGACGCCAGCTGGAGAACCTCCACAGCATCATCGACCGCTGCGAGGTGGATTTGCGCCAAAAGGAGCGCCAGCTTTCCGAAGCGCAGGACCAGCTGGAGTGCGGTATACGTGAGCTCAATGGGCAAAACGAGCTGCTGGCCCTGGGGGAGGAGCACCAACAGTATGCCAGGGCGCTGCGCCAAAGGTCCCCCAGGGCGGAAAGCCACAGCCTTTCCGCTGCCCTTCAGCAGAGGAAAAAACACATTGGCCAGGTGCTGGCGTGTTTCCGGGAGCTGTCCCAAGCCAAAGAAACCTATGACGCGGCCTGCCAGGCGCTGGATGAGGCGGATGCCGCGGAAATCCAGGCAAAAGGCGCTTTGCGCGATGGGCAGCTGCTGGAGCAGCAGGAGCGTGACAACCTCTTGGAAGCCGTTGCCCGTTGGCAGGACAGCAGCCAGGAGCTCCGCCTTTCCACGGAAGAGTTGCCCAGCCTAAAGCGGATGGTCGTCCAATACCGCTCCCCGGCGGACTGGGCAGAGGTCAGCCGCTTCGTCGGTTCCCGCTACCTGGAGCGTCTCGGCGGGCTGCAGGGCAAGAAAAACAAAGAGGAGCTCCAGCTGAAAGAGTTAAGGCGGGCACGGGAAGAGATACGAAAAACCTTGACGCTGCTCCGGGGGCAGCCAGAACCGATTCCACCCCGGAGGGAACAGATTCAGGCCACCCGCGTGCAGCTGATGATGCGGGGCATTCCTCACGCTGCCTTTTACGAGGTCGTAGATTTTGCCCCGGAGCTGGGACAGTCTCAGCGTGATTTATTGGAAGCTCAGCTTGCCGACGCCGGGATTTTGGATGCGCTGGTGGTCCCCCGGGAAAACCTGGAGGAAATCCGGGAGCTGCTCCAGGAATACCCGGACCGGTTCCTGTCCCCAGACCCACCTGTTCGGGACCCTATTGCCAGTCTGCTTCCCGATGGGGAACCGCGCTTCCGGGAAACGGTTCTTTCCTGCCTGCGGGGCATTTCCCAGTCCGACTTGCAGGCGGGCACCGCCCTGCTGCCCGATGGGAGATACCGCTGCGGCACAATCCAAGGGCAAAGCCGTCCGGAAGGCCCTGCCGGCTTTGTGGGCGCCGCCGCGCGCCGCGCCAACCGGGAGCGGCAGCTGCGAGAGTGTGAGGAGCGGCTGGACCGTGCCGAAGCGTTGGTTCGGGAAAAGCAGTCCGTCTTGGATGGATTGGAGCGCCGCCTGGCAAAGCTGCAAGAAGAAAGGGAACAGCTGCCGCCGGCAACCGAGCTGGACCAGGCCTTGGAGATACTTGCCCAGGCGCAAGAAAGCTTCTCTGCAGCACAGGCCAGGAAAGAGCGGTGCCTGGACCAGGAGCGGGCTGCCAAACAGGCTGTTGCCCGTGTGGAGCAGCAGATCCGGGAAGGGAGCCGTGGGCTTCCCTATCTGCGGGCCGAGGAAGCCTATGAGGAGGCGCTGGATGCCGCGGAATCCTACCAGGCGCTGCTGGGTGCGCTGGGGGTCAGCTACAGCGATTGGATCCATACAGCCGACGCGGTCGAAGCGGCCGGGGACCGCATCGCCGAACTCCGGGACCAGGCAGATGTGCAAAACAGAAGCGCTGCGCAAACCCAAAAACAGCTGGAGCTGTCCCGGGCGCGGGTGCAGGCCATCCAGGAATTCCTGGACCGCCCGGAGAACAGGGCCAGGGCCCAGCGGCGCGCTGCGCTGAACCAGGAGATGGAGGCCCAGCGGCTGCGGATGAACGAGGCGGAAAAGCGCTGTGCCGCCCTGGAGGTAGAACGGCGCGCCAAAGGGGAGCAGCTCCGGCAGCGCAATGAACTGCTTTGCAGCGCGGTGCTAGAGGAGGATGAGCTGAAGCGGTATTTCCAAGAGGATTTGGGCCTGAACCTGTGCCCCCTGTCCCAAGGCACCCTGGAGCAGTGCGCCGGGGAAGCCTGGGAAAAAGTCCGCCCGGAAGACCGGGAACGTACCCCCGAGCGCATGGGGGACGCCCTTCGGAACAATTACCTGCAGCACAATAATTCGCTTTTGAAATACCAGCCCAAAATCCAGCTGGTGTTTGAGGATGCCGCCAAGCCTGGGTGGCTCCGCCAGCGGCTATGCATCAGCCTTCAGTGGGAGGGGAAGGACCTCTCCCTTTATGGATTTCTCCAGGAGCTGCAAAAAAAGATAGATATGACAGCTGCCCTGCTGGAGGAAAAAGACCGTGACCTGTTTGAAAATATCCTGGCGGAGACGCTCAGCCATAAACTGCGGGCACGCATTGAGGAGAGCCAGCAGTGGGCCCGGAACATGACCAGCCTGATGGGAACCCTGAAAACCTCCATGGGGCTGACTTTCCGCCTGGAGTGGAAGGCCAAAAAGGCGGAAGGGGAATCCCAGCTGGATACGGAACAGCTGGTCCGGCTGCTGAACAAAGACCGCGCCCTTCTAACCCGAGAGGACAGCCAGCGGGTGTCCCTGCATTTCCGCGCCAAGGTGAAACAAGCCCGGCAAGAGGCGGTTTTGCAGGAGCAAATGACCAGCTACGCAGATTTGATACGGGATGTGCTGGACTACCGGGATTGGTACGAGTTCCATCTGCTGTACCAGCGGGACGGCGACCCGAGAAAAGAACTGACGGACCGCGCCTTTAACAAATTCAGCGGCGGGGAAAAAGCCATGGCCATGTATGTCCCCCTGTTTGCGGCGGTTTCCGCCCAGTATCAAAAGGGCGGCCCCCAGTGCCCCTTGCTTTTGGCGTTGGATGAGGCCTTTGCCGGGGTGGATGAGCGGAACATCAGCGCCATGTTTGAGCTGGTGGGTGTGCTGGACTTTGACTATATCATGAATTCCCAGGCGCTTTGGGGCTGCTATGCCAACGTGAAAAGCCTAGACATTGCCGAGCTGCACCGTCCTGCCAATGCCTCGGTGGTCGTTATACTGCACTATCACTGGGATGGCGCCCAGCGGGCCTTGGAGGAGGATAGCCCATGAAGGAGATTGCAGCAGCCTGTGCGGCCTATTTCCAAGAGCACCCTGCATACCATCGGATTTTAGTGCTCCTTTTCCAGAAGGTGAAAAGCTTTGGGGGCCCGGCGGGAACAGTCCGCCTGGATGACGCCACGCCCGAGGAATGCGATGCCGCCCGCGCTCTGTTTGGCCGCTCTTTCTCCGCGCCCCTCCGCATTAAAACAGCGGACTTTGAGGCTGCGCTTCAAAATACGCCTTATCGTGGCGTGACGTTAAAAGAGGTGCTAGAGTGCTACTTTCATACTTCCATTCAAACAAAGCGGGAAATCCGCAGCCAGGAAGACGCCCGCATCCTGAGGATAACCAAGGGGGCGGCCGCCTCTGTGGAGAGCCCGCTGTGCCTTCGGTGGCTGGAGGAGCTTTCCACCCACCGGGGGGAGGGCTGGCAGCTCATCCAAAAGTCGTTGGCCAAAGGGGAAGAAGCGGTGGGGCAGGCCCTTTTGCAGGCGTGCAAAAGCATGGCTTGGCTGGAAGGCCATCCCGGCCGGAGGATTCGCTTGGCCGTCCTCAGCGCCTATGCCACATCGGATCCCCATGCCCTAGACGTCAATACGCTGGGTGGTAAGCTGTTTTTGCACCTCCTTTCCATGGGTGCAGGCGTCCGGCTGCCAACCGAGGCCGAGGCGCGGGCTGCCCTCTACTACAACTGGGGAATTCTGTGCGACAGCATATCCAGCCTTGTCACGCAGGTGGGACTCCGCTTGTATGTGGGAAAAGAGGAGCATCCGGCTTTCCACGCTTTCCGCCTGCGCAACGAGGCCTGCACCCTCACGCTGACCAACCTGGCTGGTTTAACAGGGGCGGACAGTCCTTCCGGAAGGGCCTATCTGGTGGAAAACCAAATGGTGTTTTCCCAGCTGTGCGATGCTGCTGCGGGATTTCATTCACCATTGCTCTGTACCTCTGGCCAGCCTGCGATTGCTGTAATCCGCCTGCTGGATTTGCTGGTTTCCGCGGGCACAGACCTGTTCTATGCGGGGGACTTTGACGGGAAGGGGCTGTCCATCGCTTTGCAGCTTCTGGAGCGCTACCCAGACCACCTGCGCCTGTGGCGAATGACAGGGGAGGATTACGCGCAGTGCCGCTCGGAGGTGCGGGCAAGCGACAAAAGCCGTGCCCTTCTCCGAAGCTGTGAAAACACAGTCCTGGCTCCCGTGGCCCAGGCCATCGAGCGCAGCGGCTTTGTTGGGTATCAAGAGCTGCTGCTGCCACAGCTGCAAAGGGACTTGCTGCAAAAGGGATCAGGCCCAAGGCGCGTGGAAACAGGCCCCAAGACCTGCTGCTGACAAAACCAGGAGGAGCGCGGCGATTCCACCGCGCTCCTTCACTATTCTGAAAGCTCAGGTTCTTCCAGTTCCCGCCTGCTTCAAATCTTCAAAATCCCCCAAATGCCGCAGGTCCACGTGGGAGGCGTCCACGCCCTCCCCGGGGCGCTGGGTTTGCTGGGCCAAGGTGGCGGGATAGCGGCCCTCCAGCTGGCCCCGGGCGCTTTGGGCCCGGAGCAGGCACACCTGCTCCAGCGTCTCCACCGCCAGGCGGTGGTCCTCGTAGGAGCAGAAGGCCGTGGGGTCGGCTTCTACATAGGGGGCAATCAGCTCCGCGGCCTGCCACAGGGCGGCGGACAGCTCCCCGCTCTCCACATACTCCGCGAGGAACCAGCGAAAATACGCCTGGTACTGCTGGAAGTATTCCTCCACCTGCATCAGCTGGTGGTAGAGAGGGCGTTTTGTCATGTGCTCCCCGGGGGCGGGGGTGAGGATGGGATAGTTTAGTAAAATATTAGGGTCCGTGATGGGGTCGGTCATGCCCAAGGCATAGGTGCCAAAGGCCAGGTTGTAGTCCCAGGGCAGCATGGAGAGCTTGCCCTCCTCCTCGTAGAGCAGGTAGTTGTGGCCGGTGTGGCCCAGGTAGCTGTCCCAGTTCATGACGAACACCTGGCCCACAAAGTACCGCAGCACTTGCTCCACGTCCACTGCCGTTTCCAAATTCTCTCCGCTGTTTAGGATTTTCAGGGAGTCCACCAGCCGCTGCCGGTCTGCGGCGGAGGACTCCAGCTTGGCGTTTTCAAAGATGCCTGGGTAGTCCTCTGGCTCGTCGGTGGTGTAGCGCAGGTGGACGTCGGCGTTCTCCTCTGCCAGGGAGCGGTAGTCCGGTTTGTAGAGCTGGCCGTGGTTTGCCCCAAAATTCCGCCGGGCAAAGGCTTCCTCCGGCTCCTCCACCGCCAAAAACAGACCCCAGGGCTGGCTGTTCACCGTCACCCACACAAAGCTCCGCAAGGGTGTGGGCACGCCGAGAAACTCCATGATGTCAAAGGCCAGCCAGGTTTTCAAGTAGCTGTTGTCCTGGAAGGAGGCGTCCAGGGACAGCTTATCCAGGCCGTGATAGCTGCCGTCTGTGTAGTGGTCAAACTCCAATTTTAAGCTGTAGCGGGAGAGGCCGTACTCCGCCGTCAGCCGCAGGGAGTTGTTCCCCTTGGCCCGCAGGCCCACCTGGCGGAAAGCTTCCCCGTCAATCTCCACCGTGGCGGGGATGTACTCCTCCTCCGGGGCGGACGCCAGAAAGGCCTCCCAGTCCTCCACTTGGATGTCCACCCGGTGGACGCGGCTTCCGTCAAACAACCTGGAGACGTAGCCTGGGTTCTCCCCCGCGGGGAGGATGGCCCCGGCTTTGCCAGCCAGCCCCAGCAACAGCACCAAGGCCGCCGCCAGCACAGCCGCCCCCAGGGCGATTTTTCCCATGTGCCTGCTGCAAACCATAGCTCACCCCATGTAGTCGCCGTTGTAGGAGACAAGCGTCACCCGGCTGACGCCCTCCATGCGCTCCAGCTCGTTGACAAAGGAGGCGTCTCCTTCCTTCAGGCGCACCTCATAGTTCAGCTCCACCAGGCCGCTTTCCACTGCCTTGCTTTTCAGGCTCAGCCGCTTCACCTGGGAGGCCACAAAGGCCCGGGCCAGCTGCTCCGCCTGCTCCCCCTGGCAGTGGAGAAGGAGGATGTAGGGCGTTTCCGGCCCCTTGCGCTTGGAGAAAGCCAGCAGCACCACCCCAATGAACAGGCTGCCGCCCACCGCCAGCACCAGCAGCCCCGCCGCCAGTACAATGCCCACGGCGATGGCCCAGAACAGAAAGGCGATGTCCATGGGCTCCTTCACGGCGGTGCGGAACCGCACAATGCTTAGGGCGCCCACCATGCCCAGGGAGAGCACAATGTTGCTGACCACCGTCAAAATCAGCAACGTGGTGATGAGGGACAGGGCCACCAGCGTCACCCCAAAGCTGGGGGAGTACATCACCCCGGCGTAGCACTGCTTGTAAATGGCGAAGATAAACAGTCCCAGCAAAAAGGAGAGGACCAGGGCGATGGCCATGTCCAGCAGGGGCACGCTGTCCATGTTCTCCAAAAAGCTGGATTTGAAAATGTCCCGAAACGTCATGGGGCAACCTCCTCAATCATAGCGGCGGCACAGGGCGTACTTGGAGCAGGCCGTCCCCTGCCGGTTGGGGACCTGCACCGCCAGCTTGACAATCTCCGGCAAAAAGGCGTCGTATTTCACTTCCACCACGGCCAAGCCTCCCAGGGCAGGCAGCAGCTTTTGGGGGATGAGGAACCGCTCCGGCGCGCCTGCCCGGATGTCCCCGTCCAAGGTGACCCGCACATTCCCCGGGGCGTAGAGAAAGGCCTCCCGGGTATAGCGCACCACCGTTTTGGGGGCCAGCCCCCGGCGCAGCTTGGCGTAAAACTCCCGGGCCAGGGGCTCCTCTTTTTCCAGCAGGAAGGCGAAATCCCCCCGCAGCAGCCGCTCCCCCTCCTCTCGGGAGATCCTGCACGCCCCCTTGCCGCACAAGCCCTTCACCTTGTATTTCTTTTCCAGCTTGAAAAAGGCTGGCTCCTCCCCGTAGTACCGCAGGCGGAACTTCTCCCGGCGGTCCACCCCGTCCAGCTTTTGCCGCAGGGCGGTGTCGTAGGGGTCGTCGTAGTAGAGGCTCACCACCTGGTAGCTGCCCTCCGGCCAGGCGTGGGGGTCACGGGGAAAAAGCTTTTCCAGCCGCCGGGAAAGCACCAGGGCCTCCCGCAGGTTCACCTGGTGCTTTTCCTCGTGGCGCAGCCGTGGCTCAGTCGTCGTAGCCGGAATCGCCATAGCCGCTGTCCCCTCCATAGTTGGAGTTCCCGCCGTAGTTGGAGCCGCCGTCATAGCCGGAGTCCCCGGCAGGGGCCTGGGGCTGGGTGGGAGGCGTGTAGTCCGTCACACCATCGCTGCCGTAGCCGTAGTCTGTGTCCACCACCGGCGGGAGTGTGGGCTGGACGGGCGCCGGGGTGGGTGTGGCCGGGGCAGGGGTGGGCGCGTAGTCGGTAACGCCGTCGTTGTTGGGGCCGTAGTCCGTGTCGTCGTAGTCGGTGACGCCGTCGTTGTTGGGGCTGTAATCTGTGTCGTTGTAGTCAGTGACGCCGTCGTTGTTGGGGCCGTAGTCCGTGTCGTTGTAGTCGGTAACGCCGTCGTTGTTAGGGCCGTAGTCCGTGTCGTTGTAGTCGGTGACGCCGTCGTTGTTGGGGCCATAGTCTGTGTCGTTGTAGTCGCTGGCTCCCACAGGCGCTTCTGACGCTTTGGGCGAGGGGGCCACAGCAGCGCCGTCATCCTCCACCACCACGGTGGAGCCCAAGGACAGCCCCTCCAGGGCATCCTGCGCGCTGCGGCTCATGTCCTCCAAAAAGTCCTCCCGGGGCTCCTGGGAGTCATCGTCCAGCTCCAGCACCACCCGGCGGGGCTGGCCCTCCACTTCCTCTACAAAGTAGCCGGCCGCGTGGATTTCCTCCACCAGCTCCTGGACCACCACCTCGCACTCCTTGCCGATGTAGTCGGGGTAGGCTTCCACAATCTCCCGGCCGTCCTGGTTATCCCCTTCCAGGGCCACCACCTTGCCGGACTGGTTGTAGTGGATTGCGATTTCCGGGTTCACCCGCAGGGTGAGCACACCGGCCGTGACGCTGCTCTCTTGGGGCTGGGCGCCGCAGCCGGTGAGAAGGGCCGCCAAAACAGCCAGGGAAGACGCCGCCGCTAAAATCTTTCTTCTTTTCATGGTTGATTCTCCTCTCATTTTTGTGGCTTTGTTTTGCCTTACATCCGTAGAATACGGGGGCGGAGAGGGAAAAACGGGGTGGCGGAACAAAAAATGGAAAAAAGTTCCAGGCGTGGAAAAGGCCCCCGCGGGGCGGGAGCCTTGATTTAGTCATCGTAGCCGGAATCTCCCCCATAGTTGGAGTTCCCGCCGTAGTTGGAGCCGCCGTCATAGCCGGAGTCCCCGCTGGGGGCTTGGGGTTGTGTCTGGGCAGGCGGGGCGTAGTCGGTGACGCCGTCGCTGCCGGGGCCGTAATCCGTGTCCTGGTAAGTGGCCTGGGGCGCCGGTGTGGCGGTAGGCGCCGGGGTGGGCGTTGGGGAAGCCGTGGGGGCCGGCGTCGCGGTAGGCGCGGGAGTGGGCGCTGGCGTGGGGGTGGGCGTGGCCGCTGGCGTGGCCTGGGCCATGGTCTCCACCTCCTCCTGGGAGTAGTGCACCACCTGCACTTCCACGGCCACCCGGCCCTCCAGGTGGTGGGTCACCTCGTCCCGCAGCTCCATGCCATACTCTTGGAAAAGGCTTTCCTCCGGTGTGTCGATGGAGAAGTTCACCGTGCCGCCGTCCTCCAAAAAGCCCATGTCAATGGCGCGGTCCACCACTTCGTCCGCCACGGTCAGGCGGTCCTTGCCGGTGTAGTCATACCCTTCCAGCAGCAGGACGCCGTCCCCGTTGGTGCCGGTGAGCTCCACCACGTCCCCGGCGTGGTTCAAATCCATCTGCACCTGGGGGTTGATGGTCAGGTAGATGGAGGAGTACACATCCACCGCCTGGTGGTACAGGGGCAAAATGACGGCAAACACCAGAGCTGCGGCCAGCGCGGCCAGCCCCGCCGCCCCGCCGCCAATCCAGGGCAGCAGCTTCAGCTTGGGGGCGGGCTCCTCCAGCAGTACCGGGTCGAAGACGGTTTGGCCCACCTCATAGCGGAGGTTGGCCGCTTTCACAAACCGCCCCTCTTGGTCCAGCAGGACCGCGTAACTTCTGCGGCATTCCATCACCAGATAGCTCACTGGGCTTCGCCTCCTTCCATCACCTGGGCCAAATGCCCCCGGATGATTTCATACCCGTTGGTGTAAATCAGCAGCAGGGCCACCAGGTATTTCCGGTGGCGCTCCAAGGTTTTCCGCTCCACGCCGCTGCCGTCGGAGAGCTTTGCCAGGGGCAGCTTCTTCCCCTGCACCAGCTCCTCCAGCAGCCAGCTGTTCTCCCGGGCGTAGGCCAAAGCCTTCCGGCAGGCCAGCAGCGTGCGCTGCTGCTTGGGGCAGTTGTCCGCCACGTCGGACAGGCTGACGCCAAAGCTTTCCATCTGCCGGGAGAGCTCCTCAATCTCCTGGCGGGTGGCCTGCCTGTGGGCGGACTCCGCGGGGTGGTCCCGCTCCTCGGGCAGCGTCTCCCCCAAAGAGACGCTTTCCTCCCCGGCGGCGGGCGCGTCTAAGGACACTGTCTGCCGGTGGCGCCGCTCCTTGCGGGCGTAGTCAATCAGGCGGCTGCGGATGAGCATGGAGGCATACTTTAAAAAAGAGCCCCTGTGCTTGGCGTAGCCGCCAATGGCCTCGTGAAAGGCAATCATGGCGATGCTCAGCTCATCGTCCCGGCCCTCCTCGGGAGGGCGCTTTAAAAATTTCGCCGTCTCCGCCCGGATGAAGGGGAGGTAGTCGCCAATGAGCTGGTCTGCCGCCTGCACGCTTTCCTTGGCCGCGTACACTTGTTCTAAAATCCCATGTTCCTCATTCATAATACCAGACCTTCCTACTGGTAGAATACGGGGCAGGTGTAAAAAAAGCGGGGTCGAAACCAACTTTTTTTACAGAAACCCGCATTTCCAATCGTCACCAGTGTACCGGATTTTCCCCAAAAGGGAAACAAGGCCTTTGTTAGAATCAGGTTAGGATTGTGTAAAATATGCGCGTACCCTGGGAAGGGGGTGGGAAAGCCGTTCTTCCCCGGGAAAAGTCTTTTGCCTGGGGCAATGCCTTTTCCATTCCAGACGGGAGCAGGCGGAGAAAAAACGGCGGGTCTTTACATATGTTTTTCTTCCATTTCACCTGGCCCCCCCTGAACCCGGGGGAACTTTCCTGTATACTGTAGATTAACAGTTCAGCTGTGCGGGGACAGCCTCCCAGCCAGCAAACGTGAAACAGGAGGAATTTACCATGAAGCACAAAGCAAAACGCGCCGCTTCCCTGGCCCTGGGCCTTGGCCTTGCCTTGCAGCTGGGGACCGCGGCTTCCGCCCAGGGGGTTCCCACCGGCGGCTATGAAAACGGCACGGCAGCGCTGAACCTGACCCAAATCGCCCGGTACAGCGCAGGCCAGTACAACGTGGACGGCGGCGTGATGGAAATCGTGGCCTACAACCAGGCCACAGAGTGGGCCTACGCCATCAACGGTCAAAGCGGCAAGCTGGCGGCTATCCCTCTGGCGGGCCTCACCGCGGGCGCCCATGTGGAGGCGCTCACCGGGACGGAAATCGATGTGAAAGCTCTGGTAGAGGCGGAGGACAGCACCTTCCAGTACGGCGACATGACCTCCGTGGCCATTTCCCCGGACAGCACCACCTTGGCCGCCGCCCTCCAGGCCCAGGGCTCCAACGACGCCGGCCGGGTGGCTCTGTTCACCTGTGAGGAGGACGGCAGCCTCACCTTGGAGGCTTTGGTGGAGACCGGCGCCCAGCCCGACATGGTCACCTTCGCCGGGGACAGCGTGGTGCTGACCGCGGACGAGGGCGAGCCCCGGGAGGGTTACGGGGAGAACATCGCCGACCCCAAGGGCTCCGTCACTGTGGTGGACGTGGAAGCCCAGGAGAGCACCGTGGTGGACTTCTCCGCCTTCGACAGCCAGCGGGACCAGCTGGCCGAGGATGGCATCGTCCTGAAGAAGGGCAGCGCCCCCTCTGTGGACCTGGAGCCGGAGTACATCGCCGTCTCCGGCGGCAAGGCCTATGTGACCCTCCAGGAGAACAACGCCATCGCCGTGCTGGACATCGAGTCCCAGGCCTTTGAGGGCGTGTACTCCGCCGGCTTTGAGGACCACAGCACCACCGCCATCGACCTGGACAAGAAGGACGACGCCTACGACCCCCAGACCTATGAGAGCCTGCTGGGCATCCGCATGCCTGATGGCATTGCCGCCTTCACCGTGGAGGGCACCACCTACCTGGTTACCGCCAACGAGGGCGACGCCCGGGAGTGGGGCGACGAGGACCAGGGCACCTTCTACCTCAGCGAGGACGAGCGCGACTTCGGCGAGGAGGGCGTGACCTCTCCCACCGGCGCCATCACCGCGGAGAACTCCGGCCTGGAGGGCAAGGTGGTCTTTTTCAAGACCGAGGATTTCGACGGCCTGGACCCTGAGAAGGATTACGTGTTCGGCGGCCGCAGCTTCACCGTGTTCCAGGTCACCGAGAACGGCCTGGAGGAAGTGTTCACCAGCGGCGACGATTTCGAAGCCCTCACCGCCCAGTACGTGCCTGAGTACTTCAACGCCTCCAATGACAACGCCGTGCTGGACGACCGCTCCGGCAAAAAGGGCCCTGAGGCGGAAAGCGTCACCGTGGGCACAGTGGACGGCAAGACCTACGCCTTTGTGGCCCTGGAGCGCACCGGCGGCGTGATGGCCTACGACGTCACCGACCCGGCTGCCATCACCTTTGTCAACTACGTGAACACCCGTGACTTCGGTACCACCGTGGAGGGCTCTGAGGAGTACGAGGACGGCGAGCTGGACAAGTGGGTCACCGGCGGCGACGTGGCTCCCGAGGGCCTGCTCTTCCTGGACGCCGCCTCCAGCCCCAACGGGGAGCCCCTGCTGCTGGCCGCCTGTGAGGTCTCCGGCACCGTGGCGGTGTACCAGCTGGGCAGCGAGGACTTGACCGTCCTGCCCTTTACCGATGTGGACGGCGATGACTGGTTCCTGGCGGCGGTGCAGTATGTCTACGAAAACGACAGGATGGCCGGCACCAGCTCCACCACCTTCCAGCCGGAGGTGCATCTGACCCGCGCCATGGCGGCCCAGGTGCTCTACAACCTGGAGGGCCAGCCCGCAGTCACCGGCGACACCACCTTCACCGACGCGGCTGCCGCGGGGGATTGGGCTGTGAAGGCCATCACCTGGGCCGAGCAGACCGGCGTGGTTGCCGGTATTGGCGACGGGCTGTTTGACCCCACCGCCAACGTGACCCGGGAGGAGTTCGCCCAGATGATGTACAACTACGCCAGCTACAAGGAGTACGACCTGACCCTGGAAGGGGACCTCAGCCAGTTTGAGGACGCCTCCGCCATCAGCGGCTGGGCCGAAACCGCCATGAGCTGGGCCAACGGCAGCGGCCTCATCAACGGCCACGATGACGGCACCATCGACCCCCAGGGCACCACCACCCGTGCCCAGGCTGCCAGCATCCTCATGAACTTCGACCAGAACGTCGCGGAAAACTAAAGCAGAACCCAGGGGGCCGGGAGCGATCCCGGCCCCTTTTGCGCGCCCTGGAAAAAGCACTCGCTGCCATTCCCCGGGAAATCCCCAAGCAATGGGAAGACCCACCCACAGGCGGCGTGGGGCAAAATCCGCCCTGCAAAACCATTCCCCCAAGGGAAAACCCCCGGCTACTGTGAACCGCCCCAGATTGTGCGGACAGTAAAAAAAGCCCCTGATGTAGGATAATAGACTACATCAGGGGGGTCACTGTCCGTTTTACCGGGTTTGGTTCACTGCCAGGGGTTTCTCTGCTTTATTGGGGCTTCTCCGCCTCTTGCGCTTCCTGCGGCGAGGGGGCCGGTTCTTCCGCCGGGACCACAACGGCCACCGGGGCAGGGGGCTCCTGGCTCTCCGCGGCCACTTTCCCGCCAAGCATGCCGGAGAGCAGCGCCTTGATGTCGATGCCCATGCCCTGGGCAATGCCCTCGGAAACCTGGGTGGTGCCGTTGATGATGTCCTCCAGCAGCTTGGCGCTGTTGCCCTCGCCG
>NHCFR05603__coassemble_1045_pt1 | contig 14200 bp, 12 predicted proteins | sample NHCFR05603__metabat2_high_PE_046 | metagenome-assembled genome bin NHCFR05603
CCTCCACCATGTTGTGGACGAAGTGCTCGTAGCTGGTGCCCTCCGCGCGGGTGAGGAGCAGCTTCACCGGCTCCCGGTGCTGGCAGATGTAGTCAACCATCCAGTCCAGATAGGTCCCGGATTCCACACCCATGTGGGATGGCTGTTCATCCTCAGGCAGCTCGGAAAAGGTGATCTGGGCCTCCATGAACTTGCCCATGAGGGCGGCAGCATGGGGCTCCACCAGGGCGTTGAACAGGGCTTCCTTGCTGGAGAAATAGCCGTAGAAGGCCCCGGTAGTCACCCCGGCGTTCTTCACAATCTGCCGCAAGGAGGCGCCTTGAAACCCCTTGTCAAGAAATTCCTGCATGGCAGCCCGCTGGATGCTCTCCAAAGTGGCGCTCATCTTTTCTTCCATACCGCCCTCCACATAACGCTGTAATATAACACTGTTATAATACATCCCTTTTCCCAGGCTGTCAAGATGGCTGACAAAAAATCTTTTGCAAAATGCACTTTCGATAACTCAACCGGAAACGCTCACCTTTTACAGGGTGAGCATTTTCTTTTGCCTGAAAATCGAAAGGAGTGTTCTAGGTGAGACATTAAATGTTGCAGCACAGCACCTAGGGATTTCTTTCTGGAAATCCTACGCCAGCATAGTGATGGGACGGGGACCTGGGGTCGGCCCTGAGCGGCTCTACAGCATTGCCCCCAAGGTTGTTGTTTCGCCGTTTGCCCTTCTCGAAATATGCCGTGATGGTTCGGGCTTTTTCCGTATTGACAACAAGATTTCTCCATGGTACCATTGCGAAACAAGGAGGAATTGTGTTATGAAACTGAGCTACAACAACTACACCGCACGGTTCTGTGACGGGGGCGTAGAGGTTTTCAAGGGGGATACCCTGCTGTATTATAATAAGCGCCCCATGTACGCCTTTATCAAAACAGCGCTTGCTGTCACGGAATTTTACGATGCTCCCTACGAAACCATCACCGAAAAGGATGGCTCCATTCTTGCGGAAGGTATCCTAAGAAGCCCTACAGGCTCGCAGCTGCACTTTTCCGATTCCTATGGGATTTCCGATGGCGCTATGAAGGTGGACCGCACCGTGACAGTGTTGGAAACGGCGGATGACTTTGGTTTTGCAACGAAAGTATCCTTTGTTTTGGCAGCCTCGGACAAGATCCGCGACTACAACTGTTTTGCACCGGCCAACTGGTACCGCCAGAATGAATTTGCCAATCCCAATGTACTGGGGTATGACCTTGACTGTGAATATTTCTGGCGCAGGGAGGTGTGCTATACCCTCCCGCTTTTTGCTGCGCAGAACAAAGCCACCGGTGAGACCATTTCATTATCCCGTTGGGCAGCTGATGTTGGTATGCGCAGCCAGGATTTTACTGAATCCGAAAACATTGTAGACCGCAAGTACACCATCGGCTCTATCGGCATCAGCAAGCCAAAAAACAGGACGCTTGACTACCTCTATTATGGCTACCCCGTCCGCAAGCCGGTTGCTACCCCGTGCGACGGACTTTCTATCGATTACGTCTATCCGGGAGCGGACGGCCAGCTCCCCAGGACGGGACGCGGTTATAATATTGACTACATGATGCAGACGAAAACCATGACCAGGGTATTCCACCCCATGGAAAAGGGCTTTACAGACCATTTTTCTGTCGCAGTCCATTTCGGGCAGTATGACGGTTTCTATCCCATGATGCGAAGCACATGGCGTGCGGCCTGCAGCCGTTTGAAAGAGCCGGTCTACCAGGTGGACCAGGAACTGCACTATAAGAATTGCATGAAGTCTCTCACCAAACTCACCCGCCAGTATGGCGACGCTTGGGGATTGCCGTTCTCCTGCCGGCTTCCGCAGCTCGACGTTTCCAGCGTTTCTTTCCAGTTTGGCTTTGTGGGCCAACAGCCAGGCATTGGGTACCAGCTCATCCGGTACGGCGATATGGAAAAGGACCAGGAAGCCTACGAGAAGGGCAACCACATCATCGACTTCTGGGTCAATACTGCCATGACAGAGATCGGCGCGCCAAACGTGTGCTATAATCCCGCCCTGCAAGGCTTTGAGCCCATGCCGTTCTGGACCAGGATGATTTCGGACGGTTTGGAGAATATTTTGGACGCGTACGTATATATGCGAAAAAAGGGCGAGGAGCGCCCCGCATGGTTGGCATTCTGCCGCAAGGCTGCTGATTGGTTTGTGCGCATCCAGAACGAAGACGGAAGCTGGTACCGGGCCTACAACACAGAGGACGGTTCTATGCGTATGGAGTCCAAGGCTAACACAATCAGCGCAGTCCGTTTTCTGATACAGTTGTATTTGGTAACAGGGGAAGACAGCTACCGGGAGACGGCGCTCAGGGCCGGCGAATGGTCGTACCAGAACATTTACCGCAATATGGAGTACCGTGGTTCCACCTGCGACAATACGGACATCACCGATAATGAATCCGGCATTTACGCCATGTTCGGTTTTCTTTCCCTCTACGATTTAACAGGCCAACAGAAATGGCTGGATGCATTGATTGGGGCGGCGGATTATACGGAGACATGGACCTATATGTGGTCGTACCCAATGAAAGTACTATGGCCGAACCATCCTTTCTCGAAAAACTCATTTAGCGGCCAAAGCCCTGTCACCATCGGAGGTGGAGGCGGAGATATGTACATGGCTGCCTGCGCATATGTGTATTATAGACTATACATCATCACGGGCGATGAACACTACCACGATTTTGCTGAATTTATTCACAATAATACGCGCCAGGCAAATGATGTGGACGGCAGCTTTGGCTATGCCCTTCCAGGCCTTTCGCACGAAGGGGGCCATTTTGCAACCCAAACATTCACCAGCCACTATCATTGGCTGCCCTGGGTGACGTATGTGGAGATCGACCCCACCTCCCGGCTCTACGATACTTTTGGAGCCTACGACATTGCCGGTGCAGACAAGCTGAGTATGGAGGAACGCATCCGCAGAAACCACATCTATGACACATATGGGAAATTTTAAGATGGTTTGTTGTTTCTGAAAATAGCACCTGTTAGGGCACTCTCGAAAAGCGCATAAAGACAGCCAGCCTCATGGGAAAAACTCTGTGGGGCTGGCTGTCTTTACGAGAGTTTTTGTAGAAGTTCCGAAGGAGTGAGAAGTGGCATATCAAACTCTTCCCAATCCTTTATGGTTAGTACAACGATACAACCGCAACGGATGGATGTATCATCGCAAATGTAAATCTTCCTGCGCCGCTTGCAACCAGCGCGGTGTCACTGGGACAACAGCTCCGATTCCAGATCCTGCAGCATCACGTCCAAAGCGGTGATGCCCCCTTCGGCGGTGTACCACACGGCAGGGCTAGAAAGGTACACAATGTGGCCGTCCGTATAAGCCCGGGTGCCTTTGACCAGCTCATTCTCCACAATCTCCTGGGCCAGCTGGGCGCCTTCGGTCTGGATGGCGGCATCCCGGTCCAGCACAAAGATGTAGTCCGGGTCCTTCTCCACCACAAACTCAAAGGAGGCCTCGTTGCCGTGGGTGGCGGTGTCGATCTCCGCATCCACGCCGATGTTCTCAAAGCCCACCTCCCGGCAGATCATGGAGCAGCGCCCATCGTTGCCCAGCACGTTAAACCCGCCGCTGGTCACCAGGCCCACAATGGCGGTCTTCCCTTCCGCGAACTCCGCCAGGGCGGCGATGCGGCTGTCAAAGTCCGCCATCAGGCTGTCCACTTCCTCCTCCAGTCCAAAGAGAGAGGCGATGGTGTTGGCGTTCTTCCTCACGGATTCCACCACGCCCTGTTCCGTATCGGTGGAAAGGTACACCACGGGAGCGATTTCGCTGAGGGCATCATAGGAGCCTGCCAGCCGCCCGCCGATGAAGATGACGTCAGGCTCGCAGGACATGACTGCTTCCAGGTCCGCCTCTTTGATGGTGCCCAGGTTGGCAATGTCCTCGTTGATGTAGCCCTGGAGGTAGTCCAGGCTGGTGCTGGCGGTGCCCACCACACGGTCGCCCACGCCAAGGGCGTCTAAAATGTCCAGGCTGGCCATATCCAAAATGGCAATGCGCTGGGGGTCATAGGGGACTTCCAGCTGGGTTTCGGCTCCCTCGGCATTCAAGCTGGTGATGGTGACTGTTTCCGGGGTTTCCGCCGGGGTTTCGCTGGCCTCCGCCGCAGAGGATTCCTCCCCTGCGATAGAGCTCTCCTCCACAGCGGAAGAGCTGCTCTCCTCTGCTGTCTGAGAGGAGCTTCCGCTCCCGCTTTGGGAGCAGGCTGCCAGGGACGCGGCCATGGCCAAAGCCAAACAAAAAGAAATCAGTTTTTTCATGTCTCTCCTTCTGCCGGGGACGCCGGCGTGTTTTAATAGTATATAGACAAAGGTTTCCCTTCAATCTCCAAAATCTCGAAATCCACCTGGTAGATGGCGGACAGGTTCTCCTTGGTCATCACTTCCTCCACGGTGCCGAACTTGGCCACTTTCCCATCCACAAAGGCGCAGATGTAATCGGAGTAAAAGGCGGCGTAGTTGATTTCGTGGAGCACCAGGATGACGGTTTTGCCCAGCTCGTCGCAGAGCTTGCGCACGGTGCGCATCATGTTGGTGGCGTGGTAGATGTCCAGGTTGTTGGTGGGCTCGTCCAAGAGGACATACTCCGTATCCTGGGCGATGACCATAGCGATGAGGGCCCGCTGGCGCTGGCCGCCGGAGAGCTCGTCGATGAAGCGGTCTTGAAATTCCTCCAGCTCCATGTAGGCGATGGCCTGGTCGATGATGCGCTGGTCCTCGGGGGTGGTGCGTCCCCCGGAATAGGGGAAGCGCCCAAAGGTGACCAGCTCCCGGACGGTGAGCTTCATTTGGATGCTGTTGGACTGGGTGAGGATGGCCAGGCGCTTGGAGAGCTCTTTGCTCTTCCACTTGGCGATGTCTCGGCCCTCAAAATCCACCAGGCCGGCGTCCCGGGCAATAAGCCGGGAGATGATGCCCATGACAGTGGACTTCCCCGCCCCGTTGGGGCCGATGAGGGACAGCACCTTGCCTTTGGGTATTGCAAAGGTGACGGAATCCACCACAGTTTTGCCGTCGTATTGTTTTGCCAGTTCTTTTACCTGCAACCGTTAGACCCTCCTTCTTGTGAGCAGCAGATAGAGGAAATACACCCCGCCGCCCACGGTGATGAACACGCTGATGGGGATGGAATAGGTGTACACATGCTCCACAATCAGCTGGCCCGCCACCAGAATCACCATCCCAAAGAGGACAGAGCCCGCGATGAGCTGGGTGTGGCGGTACGTTTTTAAAAGCTGCCGGGACAGGTTGGCGATGATGAGCCCCATAAAGGAGATGGGCCCCACCACCGCGGTGGCCACGGCGATGGCCAAGGTCACCCCCAGCAGCAGGCGGCGGACGCTTCTGTCGTAGTCCACGCCCAGGTTGATGGCCTGCTCCTTGCCCAAAGTGAGCACGTCCAGCAGCGCCAAATCCCTGCGGAGAAAAAACACCAGCAGGGCCAGCACCACCAGGGAAAAGAGGATAATCTCGGCGTTGACGTTGGAAAAGCTGGCAACCAAGGTAGACAGCAGGCTGCCGTACTCGTTGGGGTCCATCACCCGGGTGAGGGTGGACTGGATGCTGCCGAAAAAGGAGGTGAGCACCGTGCCGATGAGCAGCACATACAGCACGTTGTAGTTGGTCTTTTTAAAGAGGTAGCCGTAGATGACCGTGGCAGAAAGGCCCATAATTATCAGGTCCACGGCAAAGGCGGCGTTGGCGTTGACCGCCAGGATGCTCCCCGAGCCCGCCACGAACACCACCGCTGTATGGATGAGGGTGTACAGGGAGTTCATCCCCAGCAGGCAGGGGGTGACAATGGTGTTGTTAATCACCGACTGGAACACCAACGACGCCCCGCCAATGGCAAAAGCCGCAATGAGCATAACGATGAGCTTGGGGATACGGAGGCTCATGGCGTAGTCGAAGTACTTGGGGTTGATGTCCACCAACAGGTAGGCGGCGCAGGCGGCAAGGGCCAGGAGAGCCATCACCCCCAGCTTCAGCAGGTTGGCGCGGTAGGCGGCGCTTCTCATCGGCCTCTCCCCCCTTCCTCTTGGGAGACGGCGGAGGCGCAGGCGCCGCTGTGGGCTGCCCCCAGGCGGATGGCCTTCCTGCCGTGCTTTAAACGGTAGAGCAGCAGGCCGATGAACAAAACGCTGCCGATGATGCCCACAATCAGCTCGATGGGCAGCTCGTAGGGGGCGATGACCACCCGGGCAATCATGTCGCACACCAGCACGAAGATGGCGCCGAACAAGGCGGTGTCCACCAAGGTCCCCCGGATTTTATCCCCCTTGAACATGGCCACAATGTTGGGCACTATGAGCCCGATGTAGGAGATGCTCCCCACCACGACCACCACCGAGGCGGTAATCATGGCGGCGATGGACAGCCCCAGAAACAGCACCAGGTTGTAAGGCACCCCCAGGTTTTTGGAGAAGTCCTTGCCCATGCCCACAATGTTGAAGTGGTTGGCGAACACAAAGGCCAGCACCACCAGGGGCACCGAAAGCCACACCAGCTCGTAATTGCCGGAGAGGACGATGGAGAAGTGCCCCACCAGCCAGGAGGACATCGCCTGGGTCATCTCGTACTTGTAGGAGAGGTAGTTGGTGATGCCGCCAATGACGTTGCCGAACATGATGCCCACCAGGGGTACCATGACAACATCTTTAAACTGGATGCGCTGGATGAACCAGACGAAAACCCAGGTGCCCAGAATGGCGCAGGCAAAGGCGAACAGCGCCCGGCTCCACAGGGTGGAGGATGGCATAAACAGCAGGGCCAGCAAAATGCCAAACTGGGCCGAGGAGATGGTGGCCCCGGTGGTGGGGGAGACAAACTTGTTGCTGCACAGCTGCTGCATGATAAGGCCCGCCACGCTCATACCCACGCCGGTGCACAGGATGGCCAAAAGCCGGGGCAGCCTGGAGATGAAAAACACCTCCCACTGCTCCCTGTCCCCGGCGAGCAGGCTTTGCGGGTTGATGTCCAGCACCCCCACAAACAGGGAGACGCCTGAAAGAATCGCCAGGATCCCCCCTAGAACAAAGGTGGTTTTATGTGTTGCGATACCCGTTCCCTCCTCATCGGTAATTAGTTATGACTAACTAGCTGGCAAAAAGGAAAACGCCCGGTGTGAGCGCTCTCTCTGCCGCCCAGGGACTTGGAGTGGGCTCCTTCCCTGTTGGCGTACCTGATTATACTTGATCCGCCGGCGTGTTTCCGCTCCAATCTGCGGAATCTTCACTCCAAAGTGATGGGGAATTTTTCTGGCGGTACTCCCCAGGGGAGGCACCCAGCACCTCCCGGAAGGCGGCGGCAAATTTGCTGCTGTTCCCGTAGCCGAACTCCCCGGCGATATCCAGCACGGTGCGGTCTGTCTCCCGCAGGAGCCTGGCGGCCACCCGCATCTTATAGGCACGGATACACTGGTACAGGGGCTTGCCGTACACCTGCTGCACACTGGCCCGCAGCTGTTCCGTGGAGACGCCCAGCTCCCGTCCCAGCTGGGCAGCGGTGACACGCCGGTCCCGATGGGCGTCCACATAGGCAATGACGTCCCGGGCCAGCCGGACTTGAAAGGGCGTGCAGGCCCGCTGTTCCCCCTGGGACATGGTGGGCTCTAAACAGGAGAGAAACAGCAGCAGTTCCAGCACCTTTACCTTGAAGTATCCGCGCTGAATGGACTGCGGCACCTGGTACAGCTGGGCGAAAATGTGCTCCAGCTGCGGCGTGGCGCGCATGATAAAGGGCCGGCCCTCTCCGCAGAACTTTTCATACAGCTCCGCAAGGCTCACATTCACGTCCCTTAGAAAGCAGGAGGTGCAGGGAGGCGCCTGCTCCGGGTGAATCAGGACGGAAAGCCCCCGGTACCGCTTGACGGGACAGAGAAGGGCCGCTTCCCCTTTTCGGGTTTGGCGGATGGATAAGTCCCCCTCCCCTAGGACAAAGGCCCGGTGGCTGTCCTGGTATTCCAGCCGGCCTTCCCGGCAGTGGGTGATCTCCAGCAGGCCGGAGGGAACCTTCCCCCAGGGGGAAAAGGAATAGGCCTCCACTTCCTGAAATGCCAGCCAGATCCCCGGGAATACCGGATAGAGCTTATCCCTTTCGCCGGTGGCAGCCTTTGCCCTGTAGTTTTTCTTCTCAGTCATAGCATCCCTTCCGTTTCCCGGCGGGAAAGTCCCCCTTCCTCCCGCAGCTTTCCATAGGCCAAAAGGGGCATCCCCTGGCTCACACCCAGGATATGGGTTTGGTACAGCACCACGCCGTCAAAGGGGGCGGTGATGGCCTGCAGGGTCCTTTCCACACGGCCCAGAAGTTCTCCCTGGGAGAACCTGTCTCCCGGCTGCTTCTCGGGATACCAATAGCCGCTGGCCTGTACGGTTTCATAGTGGGCGTCCTCCACCTCCCGGGGCGTTCCATCCTGCAAAGAAAAGCCCGCGCCCTATTTGTTGGATTGCCAGGGTTTCCACCGCCACAGGGCCTTTGCCTTGCGGAGGACCGCTTTGTTTCACGGCGGCATACTACCCCTTCTCCCCTTGGCGCCGCGTTCCCCCAGGGGATGGCCCAGAGGGAGAAACTCTCGGAAAGGCGATACTCCTATTATAGTTAGTTAAAGCTAACCTTCCAAGGGCCCTGTCTGCCCCTTCACTTCCTGGTTTGAAGCGCGGGAAACCAGCAGCGCCCTGGGCGACACTCGCCAGCGGATGCTTCGTTACCGTGAGAGCAGCACGCTCTTTGGGCAAGCAAAAGGCCGGGAGCGCTCCCGGCCGTTGCATGAATATTCAGTTTTCCGCCAGGCTCTGGTCAAACTTCATTAGGATACTGGCCGCCTGGGCTCTGGTGCCAATGCCTGCCGCGTCGATGGTGCCGTCATCATGGCCGTTGATGAGCTGGTTGCCGTTGGCCCAGCGCATGGCGGCTTCCGCCCAATCGGCTATGGAATTAGCGTCAGGGAATGTGGAGAGGTCGCCCTCAGCACTTAAATCATAGCCCTTATACTTGGCGTAGTTGTACAGCATCTGGGCGAACTCCTGCCGGGTGATGCTGTCGCCGGGCTGGAAGGTGCCGTCCCCGTAGCCATTGGCCACGCCAGTGATTCTGGCCCAGTACACCGCGTTGCCGTGCCAGGCTTGGGCATCCACGTCCTCGTAAGGGTAGCCCAAATTCTCGCTGGAGAGGTCCGGCTGGCCCTCCAGGTTGTAGAGAATCTGCACCGCCATGGCCCGGGTCAGGGCGGTGGCGGGGGCAAACTCCGTCTCGCGCATGCCCTCCATGATGTTGTGGAAATAGGCGTACCGCACCGCTTCTTCATACCAAGCGTCGGGGGCCACGTCCTCAAAGGGCAGGGGCGCGGGGGTAAAGCTGGCCTCCACCGTCACACGGCTGGCGGGCATGGTAAAGGTGTACTTGCCGCCGCCCTTGTCCGTGAGGGCGATCTCCTCGCCCCGGCTGTCAAGAACGGTCAAGCTCTCCAGCGCAAAGCCCGTGTCGGGCGCGGCGGTGATGGTCACCCTGCGGCCGCTGCTGGCCCGGCTGGGGCTCACCGTCACCGTGCCGCCGGTGGTTTCCGGGGTTGTTACGGCGTAGGTGGGCGGGATGTAGGGCGGCGGGGTGGGTTCTGGCTCGGGTTCGGGTTCTGGGGGCGCCTGTCACGGTCAGGGTGGCCGCTTGGCTGGGAACGCTGTTGTTCCCGTCTGTCACCACACAGCGGTATTGATAGCCGCTCATGTCCATTGTGGTTTTCCCTGTGGTATATTCGGCTGCGTTTGCGCTGGCAATATTTGTCCAATTCTTTCCGTTATCGGTGCTTTGCTGCCACTGATAGGACAATGGCTCGCTGCCGGTGGCTTCCACGGTAAAGGTGGCAGTTTCATTTTCTTTTACTTCCACATCTTGTGGTTGGGTGGTAATAGTGGGGGCGATTTTGAGCGTGCCTTGGCCGGTCGTTGTGCCTTCCAGCTTGCCACCGCTCTCTACATTGATGGTACCATTATTGGTCAAAGTCGTTCCATCCGGGACGGTCAGGCTGGCGTCCTTTCCGATGGTCAGGGTTTCGTCATTACCGATCTCCAAGTCCTCCTGCAAGGTCACATTGCCGTAGACGGTGCCGCTATTTCCGTCAAAGACGATACCGCCGTTGCCATCACTACCTGCACTAACCTGAACTTCACTTGCTTGTGAAGCAATCAATATTTTACTGTCTCTGGTATCCACCACTGCGTTGCCGCTGACGGTCAGGCTGGAAGTACCGCTGTCACTGGGGTTAGTCCATCGATAGTAAATTCCTATACCGCCACTGCCGCCGGCGGTCAGTTTTCCATTATTCACCACAGCAGCAGCTTTGAACCCATCACCAGCGTGTAAATCAACTCCGTAATAATACGCAGCTAAAGTCTTAACATCCGCACCGTCTATGTTAAGGTTCACATTCTTTGAACCAATAAGCGAAATTCCTGAATCGTTCTTATCCACATTGACTTCTAAGCTGTCAGGACCTGAGATAGACAAGGAGGCATCGCCAGCCTTGGACACCACACGAATTCCGCCGGTTCCCGTTATGGTACTCGTTCCTTGGGATACTACTATTGTGAGAGAAACATCAGCAGACTGACTAAAAGCGATCACACTACCAGGATACGTGAAACCTCCTCCAACAGTCACATATTGATCGTTAACAATCTTCGCCTGATTCAGCGTAAGGGTGACGCTGTCGGCGTCATAGGAAAACTGACCATTGGCAGGTTCCGTACCGTCAACTTTTATCCAAGTTCCATTTTGGTTTTCATAGCAGCCGCTATCTATGATTTTCTGACCGCCTACATACAGCTCAATTTCTCCCGCCGCCAGCGCCGTGACGGGCAGCAGGCTCAGGCACAGGGCCAGGGCCATGCACAGACTGAAAACTTTCTTCCCCATTTCAATCGACCTCCTTCCCATGGTGAGCCATCGAACCCAAAACAATTCCGGCGGCCAGGGCGGCCAGGACCCCGGCCATGCGCCGCTGCTTCCTCAGCTGTACCCTGGCCCACACCCGCTCCATCACCGCTGCAACGCGGGCCTCATTCGTCATCATAGGCGTTGCCTCCTATCTCGAAATTCCAGACGCTTCCCGCGCCATGCTGTTGGGGGCTGGCCCCTTCCGGCGCGGCACAAAGCAATGCTTGTCGTATGGGTTTCCATACGACAAAAGGCCATGGCCTTTTGGTTCCGTTTTAGTATACCGGGAAACGGGCCAGCTTGCAAGGGGTTTTGGGGGTATTTGCCCAAAAAGTTGGGGTGCGGCTGCTTGCCGGGTACAATACGAACTGGAAAGGGCGCTGGCCGTGTCCATTTTGACATAGTACAACTCGGTCATCTGCGAGGTTGCATGGTTCGAAAGCTAGGGTGCACAGGTGGTCTTCCTATCCCTTTTTGGCTTCTACCGTATCATCTAAGCGGCCTGTTCTCCTGCGAAACGTCTCTCGATTTCTTTCGTGCGGGGGATTTGGTATCAAAGCGAGTGACGACCATATGGACGATATACGGAATGAGTATGACCGGAATGGCCAGATAGGCGATGCCGCTGTAAGCCTTCTGGATCAAGTTCAGCAAGCCAAACTGGGCGATGCCGAAATCCACCACACAGCAAATCAGGGCGGCCAAGATCTCCTTTTTCGTGACACGCAGGCGGGCCCCTTCCCCTCTCTGCGCCAGGTCCGGACTCTCTCCGCAAACACGCTTCACCATGGCGGCCACCATGTTCACGGCCGTGGACACCGCTCCCAAAATAATCAGCAGGGAGATAAGCGGCGTCATAAAGGAGGCGCCCACGCCGTTTTCCACCATAAACAAAGTGGGCACGCTTTGAGAGGCGGTCTCCGGGTTGGTGTAGATGGTCATCAGGCCCAGCACCACCATGACCATCATCAGGGCGTTGACAATCGCCCCTACTCCCATGCTTTTCACCGCATCCCCCGGCTTCTCAAAGGACTTGGCATGCTGGACAAACACGGCAATGTTGGAAAGCTGGAAGGTGCCGTACAAAAAGGCGGAATACAACGCCGGACCGACGCCCAGCTGTTCTTCTCCCATCTGCTGGACAGCGGCGCCAATTTGGGAGAAATTCACGGCAATGTTGGGAAGGTAGACGACCAGCAGCCCAGCGATGATGCAAATGGACAGCACGGAAGCCACCCTGCGCACCAAATCCGTTCCGAAAATGGCCACCACAAAGATAAATATCCCAATGAGAAAAGTGCACAGTAAGTAAGGCAGGCCCGTCAGCTGGCTGAGAGTGGCGCCCCCTGTGGCAAAGGCTACCGCCGGCGCCACACACATCACGCACAAGTACAGCAGCTCAAAGAGGTTGGAGAAAATGGGGGCGTATTTGCCGTAAAAGGCGTTGTTGTAGGAGCGGTAGTCATAGGTTTGGTGCTTTCTGGCAAACCGCAGGCTGTAAGCGAAAAACACGCCGTTATAGGCCATGGCCAGCACAGGCATGAGAATGCACCAGGCGCCATACCGGACAAAATAGCTGTAAATCTGGGCGCCGGAAGCAAAGCCCCCGCCAAAGTGCGTGGTAAACCATACAAAGGCCACGCCCAGGGCGATGGCTCCCGTTTTCGACTTTTTCATCGGTGGCTCACCGCCCTTTCCTCCAGAGTCTTCATGGCATCCTCCAGCATGGGCCGGGTGACCTTGTAGGGATAGTGGGCCACATCGGACATGGTGGGAATCCGGTCCAAACATTCCTCCCACTGGGCGGGGGTGATCTCGATGTCCGAAAGCCGGGTAGGCAGGCCGATGGACTTGTTCAGTTCATAGATTTTCTCAAACTCCTCCTTTTGCCCGTCCACCAGCAGAGCAATCAGGATGCCAAAGGCCACCACCTCTCCGTGCAGGTGGCGCTCCTCAATGACGGGGTAGGCTGTGAGGGCGTAGAAGATGGCGTGGGCCAAGCCGCTGTTATAATCGGGCGTGTAGTCCTTGGTGAGAAAGATGGAGGCAATCCCCGTGGTGACCACAATGGCCAGCACTACCTGCTCTACCGCATAGGTACACAAGCCTTGCTTGTGATCCTCTAAAGCCTGGGCGCTGTACAGCAGCAAAGGGTCCCGGCACATCTGACTGACCGCCACCCCCACGGCGGTGAAATGCTCCAGCCGCTCGTCCCGGGAGGAAATCAGGGCCTCGTAGTATTTGGCGTAGGTATCGCCAATGCCAGCCCACATGTACTGGCTGGGCGCCTGGGCGATGATTTGGGTGTCGATAAAGGCGTGCATCACCGGGCGGATAAAGAAATGGGGCTTCAGAAAGGTTCCGTCCTCGTTGTACAGAATGGACACAGACGTGGTGGCCGCGCAGTTGGAGGCAATGGTGGGAAAGCTGAACACCGGTTTGTCATCGGGGATGCACAGGCATTTCACCGTATCCAAGGCCTTGCCGCCTCCCACGCCAAAGACCATGTCCGCCTCTTGGTACAGGGGCAAAGCCCGCAGGCGCTCCACGGTGGCATAGGTGCAGTTTTCCCCGTAGATTTCTGTGCCGATAATTTCCAAATTCGTTTGAGCCACGTAGGCGGCGATTTTGTCATAGGCGGCAGCCAAGGCTTTGCGCCCCCCGATAACCAACACTTTTTTGCCATAGGACTCGCACACCGGGCCGATTTTCTCGTAGATCTTGTCGCCGATGGAGTAGCTGGGCAGATGGACCTCGTAATTTTCCAGTTTCATTTTGATACCTCTTTCCGGGACAAGGCAACAAAAAAACGCCCTTGTCCCTACAAAATTGATGCAGGGACAAGAGCGCAACACTCCTGCGGTGCCACCCGGCTTGACGCGGTTTCCGCGTCCACTCACGCATACAAACGGTCTATATGCTCTCTTTGATAACGGAGTTCGTTCTCCGGCTTGCTTACTGGAGGAAACCTACCCTCTTTCAGCGCGCCCTCGAAAGCCCATTCATCCCAGCTTCTGCTGCCGCACTCTCACCCACGGCGGCTCTCTGAAAGCAGCTGCACTGAAACTACTTGCTCTTTCTCAACGGTTTGCATTACTTTACCACAAAAAAGAGATAAAGTCAATAGAAATTCTTCCTGTTTAATCGAAGTTTCTCAGTTAAAATTTCTATACCCCTTGAAAACACTGGTGTTTCCAGCGTTTT
>NHCFR05603__coassemble_1080_pt1 | contig 13717 bp, 14 predicted proteins | sample NHCFR05603__metabat2_high_PE_046 | metagenome-assembled genome bin NHCFR05603
CCGAGGCTTTTTTACGAGGTGTGGCTCAGTTTGGTAGAGCGCTACGTTCGGGACGTAGAAGTCGCAGGTTCAAATCCTGTCACCTCGACCACCCACTAACCCCTGGAAAATGGCGGTCTAGAGCCATTCTTCGGGGGTCTTTCTTTTTCGCTTTTGCGGTTTGGTCTTTATTTGGTCTTTATAGGGGTAAAAATGGGGGCTTTCCAGTGGTTGGAGAGCCCCTTTTTTTATGCTTTCTTGAGGAGTATGTCGTCCAGCACCTGGGCAGCTGCCGCTTCCGCGTTCTTGATGGTTTCGGCGTAAATGTTCAACGTGGTGCTTGTCTGGCTGTGGCCCAGCCGGGCCGCTACGGTTCGCACGTCCACGCCGCCGGTGATCAGCAGGCTAGCGTTTGTGTGGCGCAAGGAATGGAGCGTTACCTGGGGCAGCCCTGCCCGCTCCAGGATTTTGTGAAGCCGTTTTCCTGGAAGGTTGGGCTGCATGGGTGTGCCGTTCAAGGCGGTAAACAGCCGGGGGTGGTCTGTCCACTCGCTGGCCCACAAGTCCCCGCGTTCCAGCCGTGCCGTGGCCTGGGCCACCTTGTAGGAGCGCAGCAGCTCCACCAGGGCGGGGGAAATCTTTGTGGAACGGGCAGAGCTGGCAGTCTTTGGCGTGTCGGTGTAAATGCCGCGGTCGTTGGTGTATTGAGAGGTGCGCCGGACAGTGATAACCCCCGCTTCAAAATCCACGTCCGGCCATTCCAGGCCCAGCAGCTCGCCCCGCCGGTAGCCTGTAAGCAGCGCCAGGGTGAAGAATACCCGATCTTCCAGCGGTTCTTTCTCCAAGGCTTCCAAGAATTGCCGGGCCTGTTCATCGTCCAGGCACACAATGTGGGAGGCTGGCTTTTTCGGTGCCGCAGCCGTGCAGGGGTTGCGGTCGATCAGTTCGGACTTTACCGCCCAGCTCAGCACCGAGGAACAGAAAGAGTAATAATTCCAAACAGTCTTGGGGGCCAGGGCCTTGCCGTTGAGCTGGTTCATGCCCGGCTCGGCAAGCTGGGCGAAAAACTCACGGAAGTGCCGGGGGCGCAGCTTGTCCACCTTGATGTGCCCCAAAGCGGCATAGGTGCGGGCCGTCATGCCTCGGTATTCGTGATAGGTCTTGGCCTTTAAATGGCTTTTAGCGTACTCCGAGAACCACTTTTCCGCCAGCTTTTCAAAGGTGATATGGGGGTCACCGCCGCCGCTTTTGCACTTCTCCTCAAAGAGCACGGCAAAGCGGTTCAGCTCCTTCTCCGCCTGCTTGGCCGTCATGCCAGGGGCGGGCTTCCAGGTGGTGGAGCGGATCACCTGCTTCCCCTGGCTGTCATAGCCCAAAGAACAGCGGATGCGGTAGGTGTCCCCCCGTTTGGTAATGGTTGCCATGTGCAAAGCCTCCTTTCTCTGTGGTGGGCGAAAGCAGCTTTACGCCACGCTGTCCTGATAGTTGACGATGGCCACCTCGGAAACCGCTTTCCGCACCGCTTTCACAATGCGCTCCAGCTTGGCGGCTACTTCATCCGAGTAGGACACTTCTCCGCACTGGCTGCACACCCGGGAGGGGACATTCTTCACGATGATAAAGCAGTTATCCACGTCAATCATGAAATTGGTGGTCTGTTCCTGCAAATCTCCCTTGCACAAAAAGCACTTCATGCCTGGTTCTCCTTTCTGGTTGCGAAATCTTCTTCCCATTGGCCGGGATCGGGCCGGTATACGGTGATGATCCACAATTCCCCATCCCCGGCGCCGCACACCACATGGAGAGGCTTCCCCTGGATGTGGAGAATTAAACAGCTTGGGTACGGGTAATCTTGGGGGTAATTCTCAATGACTTTCCCGTGTAGGATGGCCGCTTTCACTTCCTCCCTGGAAATGTCCCGCTGCAACATCCGGGTCAGGGCGTGGCGCGTCCAAGTGATTTTCCCCGCCTCACACAGGGAGCGGAGTTCCTGCAATATCTCTTCCAAGGCTTTGGCCTCCTTTTTTCGCCGAAAGCGGTTTATTGTTCCTCGGGCTCTTGTTTTGGCCCGTCTTTTAGTCCCTGCGGCTCGTTTTGGGGTCTTTCCGCCTTGCCGGGGGTTCTTCTCTTGTAGGGGTGCTTTCGGGCGTTTTGGGGGCTTCTGGTGGTAGGGATGGGGATTTGTCGCTGTCAGGGTTGACAAACGGTGCAACCTTCCAAGGTTTTGGCCTGGGCATCGGTTCCTTGTGGTATTCCACTATTTTCGCTGTATCCTCCAGATAAGCCTGGACCTTTTTCTGTCCCTGGTCGTTGAGCTGGGGGAAACAGCGGCAAAATACTTTCGCAAACTCTATCCCACTTATGGGTGCAAGGTTGTAGTACACGGAGTCAATCCGATTCCAGTAAAGCTTCCGGCTGTGTTCTTCTTCCGCTTCCTGGTCCTCCTGGAGAATCTCTTCCCAGAAATTTTCTCTCAGTACCAGATCCAGAAAGTTCACCCCCAACGCTTCTGCAATTCTATCCAGTGTTTCAAGTTTGGGTTTGCGAACACCCCTTTCGTACTGGCTGATACCCTGATACGGAATCCCCAGTTTATCGGCAAGGGCTTTTTGCGTGAGTCCCGCTTTTTTGCGGGCCATTTTTATGCTTTCCCCAATGGTCACAAATTTCACCCCCCTTTGTATGTATCATAACACAGCCACAAGCAAAATAAAAGCAAAAGTTTGTAATTTGCTATTTACAAAAGCTTTTGAGTGTGGTAATCTGAGGATAGAAAGCATTTGAGTGTGAAAGGAGAAGTGAACAACTTGCGGATTGACAGAGTAAAGATCATTGCGGAAATGGCCCGGCAAAACCTGAGCGTGCTTTCCCTGGCTTCTCAGTGCGATTTATCCCGGGCCACGGTTACCGGTGTGAGAAGCGGCAAGTCTTGTAACAAAGAAACCGCTGCCAAACTGGCCCGGGGGCTAGGAGTGCCCCTGGAGAGCATACTGGAAAAGGAGAACTAAGCATGGAAAACTTTACCCTAGTGGCCACCATTCCCCGCACCGCTGCCCGGTGTAAAGCGGAGGGTATTGGCCTTTCTGCCAATCAGCTGCGGGTGCTGTGCAAGCGGGGCCTGCTGAAACACACCCAGATGGGCAGCAAGTCTTTGATTTACTGGCCCAACCTGCTGGAATTTCTGGAAAGCGGCACCCCGAAAGAAAGGCCCCCGGAGGCGGGGACCATTCGACGAATTGAGGAATAATTATGTCTGACGTGCTGGAAAATGGCTTTGTCAAAATTAGCCGGAGTTTTTTAACGTGGGAGTGGTACACCGATTCCACAACCAAAGTTTTGTTTCTCCATTGCATTTTGAAAGCCAACTGGAAAGCCCGAAACTGGCGGGGGATTGTGATTGAGAGAGGGCAGTTTATCACCTCTCTGGAGCAGCTTTCGCAAGAAACCAGGCTTTCAATTAAGCAAGTGCGAACTGCCCTAAAACATTTGACCGAGACAGGCGAACTGGCAAACCTATCAACTCCGCAATACCGCATTATTACTGTGGTTCACTATGATAGATACCAAGAACCGGCAAACCAACCGGCAAACCAGGGGCAGACGATCGGCAAACAAGGGGCAAACAAGGGGCAACAACTGAAGAAAGGGGAAGAAATTCAAGAAAGCAAGAAAGAAAGAAAAAAGACAATTTGCACTGAGCCGCAAGGCGACTCTGTGCCGCCGGTGTTGACGCTGCCCTTAAACGGCGGTTCTGAATACGCGATCAGCCAGGCCCAGGTGGACCAGTGGCAGGCTTTATACCCGGCGGTAGACGTATTGCAGCAGCTGCGGAACATGAAGGGCTGGCTGCTCTCCAACCCACAGCGGCGCAAAACAAAGGGAGGCGTTTCCCGGTTCATTACTGGGTGGCTTTCCCGCGAACAAGACCGCGGTGGACGCGGAGAAGGAGGATTTTTGAATGGACAGCAAAAACGGAATGAACCGCTTTCAGGTGCCGGAGACCATCCGGACCAGGCAGGAGAGTGGGACTGGCTCCCCTTTACCCAGCTGTGACCCGGCGGCGCACCTGAAACGACAGGTGGAGTTACTCAATTCCCTGACCGGGAACCGGACGGGCTATGACTGCCCCCGCTGCCGGAATAGGGGGTACACGTTCCGGCTGGACGGAAACGAGATTGTGCGCGTTGACTGTGCTTGCATGGCCATCCGGAAGGGCCTCCAGCTGGAACGGAACTCGGGACTTTCCGACCTGATCAAAACCAAGAACTTTGCAAACTTCCACACGCCCAAACCCTGGCAGAGACAGGCAAAGGACACGGTGCAGGCCTGGGCGGAAAGCCCCCAGGGTTGGCTTGTGTGCGCCGGAGAGCCGGGAAGCGGCAAAACACACCTTTCCGTTGCGGCCTGCGCCCTGCTGCTGAAACAGGGGCGGCAGGTGCTGTACCGCCGCTGGCGGGACGTGGCCCAGGCGCTGAAAGCGGCGTCAATGGACAGCAGCCGACAAGAGCTGCTTTCCACCCTGCGGGAGGCGGAGGTGCTGTATCTGGACGATTTTCTCAAGACGGCAGCAGGCCGGGCGCCCTACCCGGCAGACCTAGAAACGGCCCTTGACATTCTGAATCCCCGGTATGACCGGCAGGCAATCACCATTCTGTCCACCGAATTTTCCCCCACGGCGCTGGTCAAGCTGGATGAATCCCTGGGCAGCCGCATTTTGGAAAGGACCGGTAAAAACGGCGCGCGGTTTTTGTATTTCAGCCCGGCAACGGGGGAGGTCACCCGGAACTGGCGGCTTACATCCCACACAGACGAAAGGAGCAAAGAAGAATGACAGACACAAAAAAAGCGCCCCGGAAAGCGGCAACTTTCCAGGGCACACAGGACGATCTCTACATACAGGACAAGTTTATCACGGATTCCCCAGAAATGCAAGAAAAATCCTTCGGAGAAAAGCTGATTCCCGCCAGGCCGGGAGAGGTCTTTTCCCTGGGCGGGAAATCCTATCCCGTAACGGGCTATTTGTCCGTGGATGGAATGCCCACAGTTCCCCTGGTTGACATTCCCATGATGACCGACTACCAATGGCAGCTTTTCGCCCTGGAAAGCCGGTTACAGCACCCGGAGAACTACGCCCCCTTTGAGGACGTGGCGGAAACCGTGGCAAACCTCCGCCAGTGGCTGAAAGAGAACGCCCCGGAGGGAAAGGGGGCGGCGGTATGAAGCACTTCATGAGCGTGGAGGACCTGCCCGCCGGGGGCCTGGTCCGGGTATCCGTCTCCGGAAACTGCCTGGAAGGGGCGGGCATCCTGGAAGGGGACGCGGTGGGCGTGGCCCTGGACCGCTTTCCCAAGCCGCCGAAATTCGGCCCCCAGGGGGTGGAGCGGGAGGACTTTTGTCTGTGCCGGAGGCTGGACCAGCCCGGCCCCCTGCTGGTAAAGCGGTATGACGGGCGGGCGTTCGGGCAGCCCTGCGCCGGGACCCGGTACAAAAGCAGCGGGGACAGGCGGCGCGTTGACGTGTCTTTCCCGGTGGAGGTCCTGGGGGTGGTGTTCGCCCTGTGGGACGAACGGGGCGCCCTGAAATGGCAGCAGCCGCCGGACACCTTCCCGGACCGGCTGGACCCCGGCGGGGAGATTCCCTTTTGGAATGTCAGTCCAGTAAAAGAGCCGCGCCTGCTGGAACAGGTCACGGCCTGAGACGGTCCATCACGAAACCCGGGAAAGCGGTTTCTGGTTTTTTTATTTTACCAGGAATCGGGGGGACCGTCAATGACACTCGAACAGCTTGCGACCCGCGCCCAAAGCGGGGACCTGGAAGCCCTCTATCAGCTGTGGGAAACTTTTCACCGCCTGCTGTTTTCCCTGGCCTGGAAGTTTTACCAGGCCCACGGAAAAGAGGGTTGTTCCCGGCGTGGGGTGGTGTGGGAGGACCTGAAACAGGAGGCTTTCCTGGCACTCTCGGACGCGGTGCGCTGCTATGACCCGGAGAAGTCCTTTGTGTTCTCCACGTATCTGACCCATACGGCGGAGAACCGCTTTCGGTCCTGTATGGGCATCCGGCAAAACCGCCCGGAGAATCCCCTGAATGACAGCATCCGCCTGGACACACCCACCAAGGGGGAGGAGGGGGAGGCCGGGGACCCGCTGGGAGACTTTCTGCCGGACCCGAAAGCGGAAGCGGCCCTGGCACAGGTGGACACCCTCCAGGCCAAGGCCTGGGTCCATCAACTGCTGGAGAACTGCCTGGGGAACCTGACGCCTGTGCAGGAGGCGGTGGTGCGGCGGCGGTTCTATCTCCGGCAGACCCGCCTCCAGACCGCCCAGGCGCTGCACATCACCCCGGAACAAGTGCGGAAAGAGGAGGAAAAGGCCCTGCGGGCGCTGCGGGGCGCGCCCAGCCTGCGGCAGCGCAAGGAGGAAGCGCTGGAAGCGGCAGCATACCAGGGAACGGGGTGGTTTTCCTGGTACTATGACGGCGGCAGCGTGGAGGAACGGCTGGCGGAAAGCCGGTTGTTTGAGACGTGAAAGCACCCCCTAGGAACTGGACCAGCTGCAAGCCGATAAAACAAAACCCGAAAGCGGAGCCCCTCCACACTCACAGGAGGAGCTCCGCTCCTTTCTTGTTTTATTAAACGAACATTAGTTCTGTTTGTGAAACAAACAGGGGCGGTCTCATTTTCGTGGGTCCTTTCGGGCAGCTTGGCCCGAGTGGTTACTGCGACCCGCAAAAAAACGGGGATTTTGAGATAAAAATTAGGCCGGTTCGGTTTCGCTGGGGAAGCACTTCGGACGGAGACGGTCCCAGCGGTCCAGCAGCCGCCCCGGTCAGGGGTTCAGGTGGGAACAGGCAGCGCCCCAGACGGGCTGCCAGGGGCTTTCCTGCTACGATCCGGGACCGCTTTCCTGATTCTGTCCGGAACCGGACAGCCACAGCAGCGCCAGGGGTGCCACTTCCGCTTTTCTTTGTGGAGATCCGCCCAGGCCGCCAGCAGCCCAGCAACCCAACCCAGAGGGCGGGAAACCGCTTTCCCGGTATTTTCTGACGGAAAATAGGGGCGGTTCGGCTTCTCCGGGGAGAATGGCGGGCGGAGACGGTGCCAGAGGGAAGTGAAGGGAGCGGAGAATGGTCTTTATTTGGTCTTTATTTGGTCTTTATTTTGGCGTGTGGTCATTGTATAATGAAAAAAAGCAAAAAAATATAAACGTGAGAAACCTGCATAAAACCTGAGAATTTTAGATGTGGGAACACAATAGAAAATGATTGAAGGCTGTTTCAAATCCTGTCACCTCGACCAGCGGCGAGCCGCCGCTCCCAAGTCGCGAACTTCATTTTGGTGAGGTTCGCGATTTTTGTTGCCCGCGTTTTTTACGAGCTTTCGCTCTGTTTAGCTTAGCGAAGCCTGAGCGCAATTCACATCCTAAGTTTGGTAGCCATTGCCTCCCCCAAGCCACGAGTCTCCCTATGCGGGGCGTTTTCTCTTGTGCAGGTTTTTGCTGGGGCAGATACCGGTTGACAGTCACCTCTTCTCGTGCTACAATCCCGGTAAAACCACAGCCGGGAAACGCCCGGCGGCATGAAAGCGGGGAGCAGTTATGTATCAGCACCATTTGGATTCCATTGAAAAAATGAAGGAGTATTTCCGCCCCACAGAGGGCATCATCGCCTTGGTACTGGGCGGCTCGGTGGCCAAGGGCAACGAGCGGCCTGACTCCGACTTGGACGCCTTGGTCATCCTCACCCCAGAGGCCTACGCCAAAAAGCTGGCAGAGGGCCGCACGGCAGAGTGCGTGTTTGGCCACTGCACCTATGAGGGCGGCTACTTCGACGTGAAGTACATGACAAAGGACTACATCCAAGCCGCGGCCCAGCACGGCAGCGAGCCCACACGGAACTCCTTTGTGGGGGCCCGGGTGCTCTTCTCCAGCGACCCGGAGGTGGCGGAGATTCTCCCCAAAATCGGCGTGTTCCCCCTGTGGGAGCGGGAGGACAAGATGCTCTCCTTTTACGGCAACTACCGCTTGAACTGCGGCTATTTCCTCAAGGGCTGCAAGGCGGAGGGATATCTGCGGCTGCTCTCTGTGGGCCAGGTGGTGTACAGCGTGTACCGGATGATTCTCCAGGAGAACGAGATGCTCTTCCCCTGCAACCGCCGCTTAGAGGAGACCGTGGAGGCCGCCCCTCGCAAGCCAGAGGGCATTGTGGAGCTGGGCCGGCGGGCCGTGGCCACCCAGCGGGACGAGGACGTGGACGCCTTCTCCCAGGCCTATTTCCAGTGGACCACCTGGCACTTTCCAGAGGACCCCAGCCTGCCCCAGGCCCGCTACACCCAGGACTTTGAGCAGTGGTGGTACCGGCCCCGGCCGCTGGTCAACGAGTGGTAAGCCAGCCCCAAACATCTATGGATAAACTCCAAAGGCGCCTCCCAGCGGCGGGGGGCGCTTTTCTTTTCGGGCCGCGGCCAGTTGACAAGAAAATCACAGGATGCTACAATTTTATAGTATGGTCCGCCCAAAAGGGTGGGCCCGGAAAAATTGAGACTGTTCCAAAGGAGGAATTGCATTGCAGATTTATGTTTCCGCCAGCGTAAAGCGCAGCGGCGATGGCTCCCAGGCGGCGCCTTTCCAGACTATAAACGAGGCGGCCCAGGTGGCCGTTGCCGGCGATGAAGTCATCGTCCTGCCCGGCTATTACCGGGAGTGGGTCGACCCCAAAAACGGCGGCACGGCCGACGACTGCCGCATCACCTACCGTTCCCAGGTGCCCGGCGGCGCCGTCATCACCGGCTCGGAGGTTGTGAAGACTTGGGAGCCCTACCAGGGCGACGTGTGGGTGGCCCGCATCCCCAACGGCCTGTTTGGCAACTACAACCCCTACACCACGCTGATTGAGGGCGACTGGTACATCCCCTCCAAGCCCTTCCACACCGGCGAGGTCTACCTCAACGGCAAGTCCATGTACGAGGCCGAGGACCTGGAAGGCGTGCTCCAGCCCCAGGAGTACAAGTCCTCTTGGGATAGGGCTTTCACCATCTACCGCTGGTACACCTGCCAGGAGGATGGCAACACCGTGCTGTACGCCAACTTCCACGGCGCCAACCCTAACGAGGAAAACGTGGAAATCAACGTGCGCCGCAACTGCTTCTACCCCAGCAAGACCGGCGTGAACTACATCACCCTCTCCGGCTTTGTGGTGCGCCAGGCCGCCACCCAGTGGGCCCCTCCCACCGCCTACCAGGAAGGCATGATTGGCCCCCACTGGTCCAAGGGCTGGATTATTGAGGACTGCGAAGTCTCCGACTCCAAGTGCTCCGGCATCTCCCTGGGCAAGTTCCTTCAGCCGGAAAACGACAACAAGTGGCTGAAGACCAAGTACAAGGACGGCACCCAGACCGAGCGCGAGTGCATCTGCCTGGCCCAGATTCAGGGCTGGACCAAGGAGAACATCGGCCACCACATCATCCGCCGCTGCAACATCCACGACTGCGGCCAGACCGGCATTGTGGGCCACTTGGGCGGGGTGTTCTCCATCATCGAGGACAACCACATCCACCACATCAACAACAAGCAGAACCTCTCCGGCGCGGAGATTGGCGGCATTAAGATGCACGCCGCCATCGACGTGATTTTCCGCCGCAACCACATCCACCACTGCACCCGCGGCATCTGGCTGGATTGGCAGGCCCAGGGCACCCGCGTCACCCAGAACCTGTTCCACCACAACACCCTGCCCACCCTCAGCGAGAACCCCGACAAGGAGGAGTTCCTGGGCATTGGCGACGACATCTTTGTGGAGGTCTCCCACGGCCCCACGCTGATTGACAACAACATCCTGCTGTCCACCCGCTCTTTGAAGCTGGCTGCCCAGGGCATTGCCGTGGTGCACAACCTCATCGGCGGCGCCCTCACCTGCGTGGGCCGCGGCACGGACAACGGCGCCAAGACCCTGTCCTCCTCCCGCTACACCCCCTACCATGTGGCACACCGCACCGAGGTGATGGGCTTTATGACCTTCCTCCACGGCGACATGCGCTTCTACAACAACATCTTCGTCCAGCAGGACGTGCACCCCGCTTTGGTGAAGATGTGCGAGTTTGCCAAGGAGCACTACAACGAGTGGGACGACAACAACGTGGAAGTGGGCACCTTTAAGTACAACGGCTACCCAACCTTCGAGGAGTGGGACAAGCAGTTTGAGGGCTACTGCGGCATGGGTTCCGAGCCCAGCGACCGCTACTACAGCCACCTGCCCGTGTGGAGCGAGGGCAACGTCTACTTTGGCGGCGCCCAGCCCTGGGACAAGGAAAAGGACGCCAAGGTGGTGCCTGAGAAGGTCACCCTGAACCTGCGCGAAGAGGATGGCAAGTACACCTTGGAGACCAACCTCTACGAGCTGCTGCCCGAAGTGAAGGCCCCCGCTGTTTCCACCGAGCTGCTGGGCGCCGCCTTTGAGCCCGAAGAGAAGTTTGAGAACCCCGACGGCACCCCCATTGTGTTCAACCAGGACTACTTTGGCCGCCACCGGGCCATCAACCCCATGCCCGGGCCCTTTGAGTCCGCGGAAGAGCTCCAGGAAACCCTGTTTTGAGCGAAAACCTGACCCTGCGCCCCATTGGCCGCATCCGCACGGAGTTCCCGGAGAAATTCGGCATACCCCGGCAAAGCGGCCTGGTGGAGGAGCTGCGGGCCGTGGTGGAGTTTGAGCGGGAGTTCCGCGCCCCCGAGGCCTTCCGGGGCCTGGAGGGGTTCTCCCACCTGTGGCTGCTGTGGCACTTTACCCAGAGCCAGGGGTGGTCCCCCACGGTGCGGCCGCCCCGGCTGGGGGGCAACCAGCGGGTGGGGGTGTTCGCCACCCGGTCGCCCTTCCGGCCCAACCCCATCGGCCTTTCCTGCGTAAAGCTGGAGAAGGTGGACTACACCGCGCCGGGCGGCCCTGTGCTGCTGGTGCGGGGCGCCGACCTGCTGGACGGCACGCCCATCTTCGACGTGAAGCCCTACGTCCCCCTGGCGGACTGCCGTCCCCAGGCGGTGGGGGGCTTTTCGGACCAGCACCGGGAGGACGGCCTTTCTGTGGACTTCCCGCCGGCGCTGCTGGAGCAGGTGCCGGAGGAAAAGCGTGGGGCCCTGTTGGGCGTGCTTGCCCAGGACCCCAGGCCCTCTTACCAGCACGACCCCCAGCGGGTGTACGGCATGGCCTTTGCCGGGCTGGAGGTGCGCTTCACCGTGGAGGGCAATATCCTAACGGTACGGGGGATACAGGCAAAAGAATAAACCCTTTGGCGGGACGTCCCCAGTGGGCGCCCCGCTTTTTTGCGCCCGTTTCCGACGGCCTTCGCGGGGCGAATATGGTACCCTAATAGGCACGTCAAGTGGTCTTATACAGAAAACGCAGGTCTAATTTGTTCAGGAATTACAAAGTTTGCAAAGTATTTACCCAGGATTTAAAAGGAATCACTAAAAAGTACTTGAAATTTTTTTAGTTTATGTTATTATAACAGTAAAGAACCTGTGAAACCGGTGACAAAGGAGCGTTCAAACTATGGAACGTGAGAAGAATCTACTCAAAACCGGGCCCGGCAAGCAGCCGGATAACCCGCCGCTTTACCTGTTCCGCAGCGGCAAAAACCGCCGTTCTTACGAATATCTGGGCCTGCACAAGGCCACCCGCCAGGGCAAAGCGTGCATGGTGGCCCGGGTGTGGGCGCCCCACGCCAGAGAGGTCTCCCTGGTGGGGAATTTCTGCAACTGGGATAAAGCCAAGTATCCCCTGCAAAAAATTGACGACGCGGTGTGGGAGGGCTACACGGACTTTGTCTTTGAGCCCTACGAGCTGTATAAGTTCTACATCAAAACCGCCCAGGGCAAGGACACCTACAAGGCAGACCCCTTTGCCCGCCACACAGAGACGCGGCCCGGCACGGCCTCCCGCTGGGTGGAGCTGGAGGGCTACCAGTGGCACGATGGGGACTGGCTGCGCTATAAGGAGGAGAACCCCCACTACGAGCGGCCGGTGAACATCTACGAGGTCCACGCGGGCTCTTGGCGGAAATACGCCGACGGCAGCGTGTTCTCCTACGACAAGCTGGGGGATGAGCTCATCCCCTACGTGAAAGACATGGGCTTTACCCACATTGAGTTTATGCCCCTGACCGAGTACCCCTACGACGGCTCTTGGGGCTACCAGGTGATGGGCTATTTCGCCCCCACCTCCCGCTATGGGGAGCCCCAGGACTTTATGCGCTTTGTGGACAGGTGCCACCAGGCCGGCATCGGCGTCATCATGGACTGGGTGCCCGCCCACTTCCCCCGGGACGCCGCGGGCCTGGCCTCCTTTGACGGCACCCCCTGCTACGAGTACGAGGACCCCCGCAAGGGTGAGCACAAGGAGTGGGGCACCCTGGTCTTTGACTACGGCAAGCCCGAGGTGCAAAGCTTCCTCATGTCCAGCGCGGTGTACTGGCTGAAGGAGTACCACATCGACGGCCTGCGGGTGGACGCCGTGGCCTCCATGCTCTACCTGGACTACAACCGCCGGGACGGGGAGTGGATTCCCAACAAGGACGGCGGCAAGGAAAACCTGGAAGCCGTGGCCTTCCTCCAGGCGCTCAACGAGGCGGCCTTTGCCGAGGCGCCCCACTGCATGATGATTGCGGAGGAGTCCACCTCTTGGCCTCTGGTGAGCCGGCCCACCTACATGGGCGGCCTGGGCTTTAACTACAAGTGGAATATGGGCTGGATGAACGACATGCTCCGCTACATGTCCATGGACCCGCTGTTCCGCAGCGGCAACCACGACGCCCTGACCTTCTCCTTCTTCTACGCTTTCTCCGAGAACTTCATCCTGCCCATCTCCCACGACGAGGTGGTCTACGGGAAGGGGTCCCTCATCAATAAGATGCCCGGCGACGACAAGATGAAGGCCGACCAGATGCGGGCTTTCGTCAGCTATATGATGGCCCACCCGGGCAAGAAGCTCCAATTTATGGGCACGGAATTTGCCCAGAAGAACGAGTGGAACTTTGAAAAGGAGCTGGAGTGGGGCCTGCTCCAGTACCCCGAGCACCAGCAGGCCCAGGCCTTCTTCAAGGCGGTGAACCACTTCTACCTCTCCCGCCCCGAGCTGTGGGAGATTGACTTCTCCTGGGAGGGCTTTGAGTGGATTTCCAACGACGACTACCAGCAAAGCGTCATCGCCTTCCGCCGCAAGGCCAAGGACGGCCGGGAGCTGGTGGCGGTGTGCAACTTTGTGCCCGTCCAGCGGGAGAACTACTGCATCGGCGTGCCCATCCGGGGCACCTGGGCTGAGGTGTTCACCTCGGACGCCACGGCGTTCGGCGGCGGCGGCGTGACCAACGGCAGCGCCATTAAGACCCAGGACGTGCCCATGCACGGCTGCGAGCAAAGCGTCTCGCTGACCTTGCCGGGCTGCTCGGTGTTCTTCCTGGAGTGCGTGAAAAAGACCCCCAAGCGGGTCCGGCGCGCGCCCGCCAAAAAGACGGCATCCAAAACCGCGGCCAAGGCGAAACCCGCCGCGGAAGCCAAGCCCAAGGCAGAGAAAAAGCCTGCCCGGGGCGGCAAGAAAAAAACCGGGGCGAAAGCCCCCTGACACTGGGGTAAAGAAGCGGCCCGCCTTCCCGGCGGGGCATCCCCAGGGATGGGCCGCTTTTTCACACATAAACATAGAAAGATTAGGAGGACGCTAAAATGTTACCCAAACAAGAGGTTGTGGCCATGCTGCTTGC
>NHCFR05603__coassemble_1153_pt1 | contig 12765 bp, 10 predicted proteins | sample NHCFR05603__metabat2_high_PE_046 | metagenome-assembled genome bin NHCFR05603
GCGAAGGTGGACTCGCCGATGAACAGGCCCACGAAGGGCATGAGGATGTCGTTGACCAGGGAGTCCACGATGGACACCATATCGCTCTTTGCCAGCAGCACATGGGTGGACACCCGTGCGCCCGGCGCCTCCGGGGTGTCGGTGATGGCCACCACCGTGGCCCCGGCCTATGGCGAGGAGGGCTTCGACGGCAGCGACTACACCGGCCGCAGCTACTTTGTCCAGCTGATGAACCAAAAGGCCCAGGAGCTGGGCTGCACCAACACTCACTTCACCAACCCCCACGGCCTGCACAACGAGAACCACTACTCCTCTGCCCGGGACATGATTACCATCACCGAGTACGCCATGAGCCTGCCCCACTTTACGGAAATCACCTCCACCACGGCCTACAACTACCATCCCGTGGGGGATGAGGAGAACGTCCGCACGGCCAACACCACCAACCGCATGCTGACCAACATGGTCTACTCCGATGGCATGTCCTACTACTACGCCTACGCCACCGGCATCAAGACCGGCTCCCACGACCAGGCGGGCTACTGCATTGTGGCCTCCGCCACCTATGGGGGCTACACCTACATTGTGGCCTGCTTGGGCAGCCCCTCGGTGGACAGCAACGTCCACGGGGAGATGCTGGACGCGGCGTCTTTGTTCCGCTGGGTCTTTTTGAACTTGAGCAGCAAGACCATCACCTCCCAAGGGGACATCTTGGCGGACGTACCCCTGGACTACGCCTGGCAGAAGGACACCCTCCAGCTTGCGGCGGGGGAGAACGTGTCCGTGATGCTGCCCAACAGCGTGGACACCAGCAGCATCATTGTGGAGACGGACTTGCCCGAGAGCGTCCAGGCCCCCATTGAGAAGGGGGAGCAGGTGGGCACCGCCACCATGAACTACGCCGGGGAAGTCATCGCCACGGTGCCGCTGGTGGCGGCGGAGAGCGTGTCCCGCAGCGAGATGCTGTCCTTTATCAGCCAAAGCGGCTCGGTGCTCACCAGCCCTTGGTTCCTCATCATCATGGGGGTTATTCTGCTGCTGATAATTGTGTATATCATTTTGATTCTGCTGTATCGGAGGAAGCAGAAGCAGCTGCGCAAGGTGCGGAAGTACCGTGATTTATAAGGGGTGACGCCCAGCGCCCTTCTGCAAGGGAGGCTAAAGCGTGCTTTCCCCCATAGGAAAACAAAGAAAGGAGCCGGCAAGGCTCCTTTTTTGCTCCCCAAAAAGAACCCCAGGAGCGCAAGGCCCCTGGGTGCGCTGTTTTAAAAGAAGAAATGGCCAATGAACATGCCGCCCACTGTGACTGCCCCGAGAATCAACAAAAGGGGCAGCCAAATCTTGCGGGCGCGCTTGCTTTCAAAGATGGGGTTTTCCACTTTGAAAAACGGGCCGTTTGTCGGCGGGATATACACAATAGGCATAAGAAATACCTCGCTTTCTCTTGTGAGGCGGCAGTGGGGAAAAGACGGCTCTTACCGCCTATCCACCAAGAAGCGGCCCCAATCCAGCACGGTGATAAGCCCGTTGCCGGTGTCGGCCAAGATCCATTGCACGTCGTCGTAGGTGGTGGCGGGGCTCATCCCCTCTGGCGGGGAGAGGCGCCCCGTGACGACCGTGCTTGTCACCACAAACAATCCCTTTGTCTCTTCGGTGCCGTAACGCTCCTGCAGCTCTTCCTGGAGCCCACCGGAGTAGACCGCGTCAAAGTGAAGCTCCAGCAGCTGGCAGTTGTGGAAGTTGGCCTGGAAGGTATCTTTAATCTGCTCCATACCGGCTTGCACCTGATGCTCTTGCGGGAAGCCGCCTCCCAGGGAAACGCTCACTTGCGCTTGGGAGACATCCCCTTGCTGGATGCTGAGAAGATAGGGGACCCCTATCGTGAGGAACGCCATGACAAGCAGCATGGCCAGCAAAACCAAGGGCACTGTGTATTTCTTGCGGGTGTGGAACCAGTCCTTTGTGTTCATCCAACGGGTTTGGGAAGGCAGGTTTACAGGTGGGGGCCATACGCTTGGCATACAATCATCTCACTTTCAGGGTTGTTCCACGGACAGCACTGGACGGCTCATGCCCGCTGGGAGGGCAGGGCGCCTGCGCGCCGGGATGTGTGTGGGATTTCCTAGGCGGGCCGGACATAAAGGTCCCTCCTTTCCCATGGGGGGAGCCGGGTTAGCTTCCCAAAAGGAACCCCGGCACCAAAATGGCCAGCAAAATAACGGCCAGAATGATGACGAAACTCAACATGGTCTTCCAGGGCTTTTTCTTTTCGCCCAGGCTGTTGCTCCATTCCATGTCCAGTTGATTGTGTACCGTGTCGTTTATCCTAGGCGGGCCGGACATAAGATTACCTCCTCTTTCAAAAACGCAATGCCGGTGGCTAACAAGTGGAAGAAAAACCTACTTTCTGCATGGCAAACACTCCCCCATTTTTAGTACAATTATAGTATAGCGGATTGTCCAGAATTTGTCAATTCCTTGGAAAAATTTTAGGGCGCGGCGCCATAGCGGCCCCATCGCCCTAAAAAACGGTATGCGCTTTTTATAAAACCACTTCCTCGCCGCCCGCTTTCTCAAACAGCCGGCGGATTTCCCCCCGCAGGCCCCGGTAGGCGGGCTCCTCCAGGGCGTTTTGCTGCAGCAGCTCCCTGGCGCAGCCTTGGGCCTGGCGCAGCACCTCCATGTCCGTGGTCATGTCCGCGATTTTCAGCTGGGGCAGGCCGTGCTGCCGCTGGCCGAAGAAGTCCCCGGGGCCCCGCAGCTTCAAGTCCGCCTCGGCGATTTGGAAGCCGTCGCTGGTGTCCCGGAACAGCTTCAGCCGCTTGAGGGTGTCCGGGTTCTGCGCCCCGGTGATGAGGATGCAGGTGGATTTGTACTGCCCACGGCCGATGCGCCCCCGCAGCTGGTGCAGCTGGGAGAGGCCGTACCTGTCCGCGTCCTCTATCACCATAATCACGGCGTTGGGCACGTCCACGCCCACCTCCACCACCGTGGTGGAGACCAGCAGCTGCACCTCCCCCCGGGAGAAGGCTTCCATCACCTGCTCCTTTTCGGCGGGCTTCATCTTGCCGTGGAGCACCCCCACGGTGGCGGTGGGGAAGGCCTCCTTCACCAGCTCCCCATACTGGGTGACGCTTTGCAGGCCGCTGTCGTCCTCCTCGATCAGCGGGCATATCAGGTACCCCTGGCGGCCCTGATCCAGGTGCTTCTGCACGTAGCCAAAGGCCCGCTGCCGCTTGTCCGGGCTGATGAGGAAGGTCTCAATCTTCTGCCGCCCCGGGGGCAGCTCATCCAAAACGGAGATGTCCAAATCCCCGTAGACCATCAGGGCCAGCGTGCGGGGGATGGGGGTGGCGCTCATCACCAGCAGGTGGGGGGACGCCCCTTTCTGGGCCAAAGCGGAGCGCTGCCCCACCCCAAAGCGGTGCTGCTCGTCGGTGATGACCAGCCCCAAATTCCGGAAGGCCACCTTCTCGCTGAGCAGGGCGTGGGTGCCAATCACCAGCTGGATGCGGCCGTCCTCCAGGGCGCTGTAGAGCTTCTTTTTCTCCCTGGGCTTCACCGAGCCCGTCAGCAGCGCCACGGCGATGTGGGCAGGCTCCAGCAGCTCTTTCAGGGAGTGATAGTGCTGGGTGGCCAAAATTTCCGTGGGGGCCATAAGGGCCGCTTGCATCCCCTGCTGGATGACGGACCAGCACAAGGCGGCGGCCACGGCGGTTTTGCCGCTGCCCACGTCCCCCTGGATGAGCCGGTTCATGGGGGCGGGGCTCGCCATGTCCGCCACGGCTTCCCCAATGGCCCGGCGCTGGGCCCCCGTCAGCTGGAAGGGCAGCAGGCCGCAGAAGCCCTCGGGGAACTCCTGGGGGATGGGGTGGAAGTTGTGGGTTTTCCGCCCGCTTTTTATGCGCAGCAGCCCCAGCTGCAGCACCAGGAATTCCTCAAAGGTCAGCCGGAACCGGGCGGTGGCAATCTCCTCCTGCGTCTTGGGGAAGTGGATGGTCTCCAAGGCGTAGCGCAGGGTGCACAGGTGGTACTTCTCCCGCAGCGGGTCGGGCAGGGGGTCGTGGAGCTGCTCGGGGAGCATGGCCAGGGCGTTTTTCACCGCCGCCCCAATCTGCCGGGAGGAGAGCCCCGCCGTGGCCGGGTACACCGGCTGGATGGAGAGTCCCTTGGCCTGGGGCAGGAACTCCGGGGCCAGCATCTCCCGCCGCAGGAAGGTGCCGGTGACCTTCCCCCGGAAGAGGTAGGTTTCCCCCTCCCGCAGCAGGGTGGGTATGTACTTGTTGTTGAAAAAGGTCAGGGCCATGTCGCTGTCGCCGTCGGTGACGGTGGTCTTGTACAGCAGCTTGCCGCCCTTCACCCGGTGCTCCGTGGGCCGCCGCAGGACTGTGGCCTTCACCACCGCCACCTCGTTGAGGGTGGTGTCCCGGATGAGGCAGTGCTGGCTCCAGTCCTCGTAGGCGCGGGGGTAAAGCCGGAGCAAATCCCCCACCGTGGGGACGCCCAGCTTGCGGAAGAGCTTGGCCCGCTGGGGCCCCACGCCCTTGCAGTTTTGAATATCCAGTTCAAACAGGGAGGACATGGCCATCTCTCCTTTCTCGGAAATACTCCCACTGACAAAAAGAAACCTTTCCGCAAAGAAAGGTTTCTTGTGCTTTGTGCTTGGGTTGTCCATGGGTGCCGCAGGCGGGGTGTCACTCTACGCTGACGATAAAGTAATACACAGGCTGGCCGCCGGCCACCAAGGTGATTTCCACGTCAGAGTGAAGTTTATCCTCCAGGCGGCGCTTGGCCTCCTCGGCCTGCTCCTGGGTGATGCCCTCGCCGTAAATCAGCGTGATGAAGGACGTCCGCTTGCTGGAAAGGGAGCGGGTCACCTTGACGCAGGCGGCCACAGGGTCTTTCTCGATATACTCCAGCTTGCCGTTCTTCAAGCCCAGAATGTCCCCGTGGCGGATGGTGTGCCCGCCAAACTCCGAATCCCGGGCGGCAAAGGTCACAAGGCCCGTATCCACGTTGCCCGCGGCCTCCAGCATGGCCTCTTGGTTTTCCTCGGCGTCCAGGTCGGGGTCAAAGGCCAGCATGGCGGAAAGCCCCTGGGGGATGGTCCGGGTGGGGATGACCACCACTTCCCGGTCGGTGACCAGCGGCACGGTCTGCTCCGCCGCCATGAGGATGTTCTTGTTGTTGGGCAGGATGAACACCTTCTTGGCGGGGGTGGCCAGCACGGCCTCCAGCAAATCCTCGGTGGAGGGGTTCATGGTCTGGCCGCCGCTTACCACGTTGGCGCAGCCCAAATCCAGGAACAGCTCCTTGAGCCCGTCGCCTGCCGCCACGGAGATGAAGCCCATCTCCTCGGTGGGCTCCTGGGGCTCCAGGCGCTCCTTCTCCGGCTGCGGCTCCGCCGCGGCCTTTTGGGCCTGGTTCTCCTCGGCAGCCTTGCGGTGCTGCTCCTTCATGTTCTCAATTTTCACCGTCAGCAGCTGGCCGTACTCCAGGCCCGCCTGGAGGGCGTCGCCGGGGTTCTCGGTGTGGACGTGGACCTTGATGATTTCCTCGTCGTCCACCACCACCACGCAGTCGCCGATGGTCTCCAAAAACAGCCGCAGCTCCAGGGGGTCCTTCTGGACCTCCGGGTCACGGCCCACCACAAACTCGGTGCAGTAGGTGAAGTTGATTTCGCTGTCGAATTCCGCGGCCACGTTGCGGAAGAACTGGGCCGTCTCCTCGGCCTTTTCCTCGGGGGAAAGGCCGCCGTCCAGCACAATGCCGCTGCGGAACACGCTGAGCATGCCCTCAAAAATCAGGCACAGGCCCTGGCCGCCGGCGTCCACCACCCCGGCCTTTTTCAGCACGGGCAGCAGCTCGGGGGTTTCCTCCAGAGCGTCGGCGGCGCCCATGCAGGCGGCGTCCCACACCTGGATGGGGTCGCTGCCCAGCTCCAGGGCCTCCCGGGCGCGCTCGCTGGCCACCCGGGCCACGGTGAGGATGGTGCCCTCGGTGGGCTTCATCACAGCCTTGTAGGCCTCGTCCACGCCCCGCTCCAAAGCGGCCACCAAATCCGGGGCGTCGATTTCCTCCTTGCCCTCCAGGCCCTTGGAGATGCCCCGGAACAGCAGGGACAAAATGACGCCGGAGTTGCCCCGGGCGCCCCGCAGCATGGCGGAAGCGGCCCGCTTGGCCACCTCCCCGGCGGGGGCGGCGTCCTCCAGGGCTTCCATGGCCTCGGCGGCGGCGGTGATGGTCATGGACATATTGGTGCCGGTGTCGCCGTCGGGCACGGGGAAGATGTTCAGCTCGTTAATCTGCTTTTTATACTTGGAAATGTTGTTGGAGCCAGATAGAATGGCGTTTTTCAACTGGGAACCTAAAATCATGGGGAACACATCCTTCACCAGGTAGCTGGATTGTCTTTTACCTAGTTTACCACAAAACTTTTGAAAATACAATCGTTTTGGTGGGGTATTTCTACACAAGACAAGTGGAAACCCGGGGAGCGGGTGTCCTTATTTCCAAGGGCAGGGCTGGCCGGCCGGAGCCGCGGGGCAAAAAAAGACCCCGCCGCGGGCGGGGTGGGTAAATCTTATAGGGGGTCGCTGGCGCTTTCGGCCAGGTCTACCAGTTTTCGGAAGTAACCTGGGGGGCCGCTGTAAATCGTAGAGCTGCCGTCCCCGTTGCCTTGGCGGATGGTGCTGATGCCAAACTCGACGGATGCCACCGGTCCAGAAGGGCCCTCCACATCCAAAATGTAGCTCCAGCCGCCTGCCGGGGGAACGTACCGGGTGTTTTGGTAGGTAAAGCCGTTGAGGAGCTCCACAATGTCCCGGATTTCCTCGGGGTCCGTAATGTCCATGCGGGTGACCTTGTTGCCATTCCGTATGCTGACCAGGGTGACTTGGGCCGGGTCGATGGGAGACAGGAGCTTTTTGGCGGGCTTCCAAGGCTGGGTGGACGCCAGAACCAGCACCCCTACAAACAGCAGCACAGCTCCAGCCGCCACAACCAGTGTCCGCGCGGGTGTTCTCATCTTTTCCATAAAACAGCGCTCCTTTCCATAAACAAAAACAAGAAAGAAGGGTTCCTCTGATTCTATGATATAGTTCCCGGCGGCTGCTGTCAAGAAATGTGGAGAAACTGTAACCTGTGTAACAGAAGGGTGACAACCTGGTTGCTTTAGGTGATGGAAAACCGCTCCACCCCGGTGCACAGGCCGGTGCGCTCCTCGGCGGTGAACAGCACGCAATCCATCTTGCAGGGGCCCTTGGCCCAGTCGAACCGGGCGGGCATTTTCGTTTTCAGCTTGCCGATGATAATCTCCGGCTTGACCCCCAGCACCGAGTCGATGGGACCGGTCATTCCCGCGTCGGTGAGGTAGCCCGTGTGGTGGGGCAGCAGGCACTCATCGGCGGTGGGCACGTGGGTGTGGGTGCCGAACAGGGCCGTCACCCGGCCGTCGGCGTAAAAGCCCAGCGCCCGCTTTTCCCCGGTGGCCTCGGCGTGGAAGTCCACCACCACCACCTTGGGCAGGCCCGGGGTTTTCAACAGGCTGTCCAGCGTCTCAAAGGGGCAGCGCAGGCTCTCCATAAAGGCCGTGCCCATCAGGTTGATGACCCCCACCTGCACCCGGCCCATATCCACCACGCACAGGCCCCGGCCCGGGGCGGCTGCCGGATAGTTGGCCGGGCGCAGCAGCACCTCGCAGCTGTCGTACAGGTCGTAGCTCTCCCGGCGGCGGAAGCTGTGGTTGCCGGTGGTGATGACGTCCACGCCGCTGTCCAGCAGGTAGCGGGCCGAATCCGGGGTGATGCCGTTGCCGTCGGCGGAGTTCTCCCCGTTGGCAATCACCAGGTCGATGGCCTTTGTCTTTTTCAAGGCGGGCAGGTGGGCCCGCAGGAACTGGCAGCCCTGGCTGCCCACCACGTCCCCAATGCACAGAATGTTCACGGCGTTTGCTCCTTTCCTTTGTGGGCTTCTATCTGCCGCAAAAGCTCCCCGTCCCAGCTTTCCGCCGGGGCCAGGGCGGCGATGTCCTCTTGTGTCTTCTCCATAAACAGGGGCACGGACTCGTCCCAGCTGTCCTGCCAGGAGTACCCCAGGGCCTTGGCGGTGTGGCGGCTGGCCTGGGTGAACAGCACACAGGCTTCCCGCAGGGCGTCCCACAGGGGCATGCGGCTGCAGGGGGCGTAGGTGGCCAGGTACCGCTGCCACACGCCCTGGGGTAGCAGGTTCTCCAGGTTCCACCCCGCCTTCCCGGGAAAGACGGGGAAGCCCTTCTGGCTGCCCGCCAGCCAGCTGAGCATCAGCCGCAGCATGGGCCGGGTGCACTCCTCCAAGATGTGCTGGGCATAGGGCAGCTGGCCCCGCCACAGCCCCTTGGACATATAGGGCGCCGTCCACCAGAACTCGTTGCGGCACTCCTGGAACACCTGGGCGCTGGGGCGCTCCACGGCGTGGGTGCTCTCGTCCGGGGGCGGCAGGTGGGGGAGGAAGCCGTCCTTGTCCAGCAGCACCACGCTGAGCTTGTCGTCAAAGCAGTAGGGGCGGTAGTCCTCCACCGGGGCGATGGTCAAGTCGATGCGGTTGCCGTCGGCAAACTGCATCAGGTAGATGGCCAAGCGGGGGAAGTGCTCATGGAAAAGCTGGTTCTCGTCGGTGCGCTGCATCACCAGTACCTCCCCAAAGGCGGGGGAGATGTCCCCTTCCTTAAAGGGCGCCACGTCGGTGACAAGGTACACGATGTCATAGTCCCGGAACTGGTCCAGCTTGGCCGTGGGGTTGGCCCGGGAGCCGTTTAGGATGACGCCCCGCACCCGGGGGTCCTGCTGGGCATAGCCCAGGATGAGCTGGTACATCTCACGCTCGCTGCGCATAGGAATCTCCTCCCCCTACCAAAAGAGGGACGCACAACAGTACGTCCCTTTCCCGGTAGTCTTTCCAAATGTTCAAACTTTTTTCCCGCCCCAGGGCTTCCCCGGGGGGATTTTCTTTTTAGCGGAGAATCCCGGTACTTTTCCAAGGGAAAAGGCGGCTGTTTCACAGCCGAGGGATTCTGGTTAAATCCATCCGCAGAGAACAGCGGTACTTTCCGCCAGGAAAGGCAGGCGCTTCGCGCCTGAGCTGTTCTCTTGGTAGACTGCGTCAAATTTATTTGGCGTAGTCTACTGTTCTACTTTCCCGAATCATATTCACCTTGATGGTGCCGGGGTAATCCAAGTCGGCTTCAATCTTCTTGCAAATATCCCGGGCCAGCAAGGTCATCTGCTCGTCGCTGACCTTCTCCGGCTTTACCATCACCCGGATTTCACGGCCGGCCTGGATGGCGTAGCAGCTCTCCACCCCGTCGAAGGAGGAGGCCACCTCTTCCAGCTTTTCCAGGCGCTTGATGTAGTTCTCCAGGTTCTCCCGGCGGGCGCCAGGACGGGCGGCGGAGATGGCGTCGGCCGCCTGCACAATGCAGGCGATGACGGTTTTAGCCTCCACGTCCCCGTGGTGGGCGGCGATGGCGTGGATAACCGCCTCGCTCTCCCGGTACTTTCGGGCTACCTCCACGCCAATCTGCACGTGGGAGCCCTCCATCTCGTGGTCCAAAGCCTTGCCGATGTCATGGAGCAAGCCGGCCCGCTTGGCCACGGTGGGGTCCAGCCCCAGCTCGCTGGCCATCATGCCAGAGAGGAAGGCCACCTCGATAGAGTGGTTCAAGACGTTCTGCCCATAGCTGGTGCGGTAGCGCAGCCGGCCCAAGAGCTTGACCAGCTCGTGGTGGATGCCATTGACGCCCACCTCCAGCACGGCGCGCTCGCCCTCCTGCTTGATGGTGGATTCCACCTCCCGGCGGGCCTTTTCCACGGTCTCCTCAATGCGGGTGGGGTGGATGCGCCCGTCGGCGATGAGCTTCTCCAGGGCGATGCGGGCCACTTCCCGGCGCACCGGCTCAAAGCTGGAGAGGGTGATGGCCTCGGGCGTGTCGTCGATAATCAAGTCCACGCCGGTGAGGGTTTCAATGGCCCGGATGTTCCGGCCCTCCCGGCCAATGATGCGGCCCTTCATCTCGTCGTTGGGCAGGGGCACCACGCTGATGGCGGCTTCGCTGACGTGGTCGGCCGCGCAGCGCTGGATGGCCAGGGCGATGATCTCCCGGGCGGATTTGTCCGCGTCCTCTTTGGTCTGCTGCTCAAACTCCCGGATTTTCACGGCCTTCTCGTGGGTGAGCTCGCTCTCCAGGTTGTTCAGCAGGTACTCCTTGGCCTGGTCCACCGTGAAGTTGGAGATTTTCTCCAGCATGTCAAACTGGCTCTTCTTCACGGCCTCGGCCTCTTTCAGGCGCTCCTCTGCCTTCTTGTTCTTCTGGTCGATTTGGTTTTCCTTGCGCTCCATGGATTCCAGCTTTTTCTCCAGGCTCTCCTCCTTTTGGAGGACGCGCCGCTCTTGATGCTGGATTTCCTTGCGCCGGTTGTTCAGTTCCTTTTCCGATTCGTCCCTTAGGCGGTGCAGTTCATCCTTGCCTTCCAGCACGATTTCTTTCTTCCTGGCCTCGGCGGACTTGATGGCGTCGCTCACAATCCGCTTGGCCTCCTGCTCGGCAGAGCCGATTTCGGCCTCCGCCTTGTTCTTGCGGTAGGTAAAGCCCAGGAAGAAAGCCAAGCCGCCCGCGATTGCCGCGGCCAGCACGGCGATGACAATGCACAGCCACACTGCGATTTGGCCCAATCAGGCACCTCCTTTTCTCCATCTCATTCTATTTTTGATTTTTAAAAAAGGTTGCGCTGGGAGATAGGCGCGGGGCGCCCTTCCCCCACAAAGTGCTGTGGGCCTTCGCTATATTTTTTCAATGTTTCATTTTCTGGTTCTGTTTTATTGCGAAACTCTGCTGGTCCGCCTGGGGGCGGCGCTGACAAACTGCCTCCCCCAAAGCAGGGGAGAAAACCGGCCATTTCCGGCGGATTTTATAGAAAATACCTCAATAAAGTAGAAGGAAAAATGAAAAACAGGGAAATCTATCTAGGAAAGCGCCAGATGCACTCTGCTTTTATTCTAGTCCACCCCATGGGTGCTTGTCAAGAAATTTGTAACATTTTATTCACAAGCGCCTTGACAAAGCTTTGCCCCCCGCCCTTGACAAAGAAAGCTTTGGGTGCTATGATGAAAAGCAAATCAAAATGCGGTGAGAAGGAAGCCATATCCCGGGGCGCCCGGGCCAGAGAGCGGCTGCCGTGGGCTGAAAGCGGCCGCCGGGGCGGGGGATGTGGACACCACCTTTGAGCACCGTCCCGAACGCGTTTTGCCCAAGGGACGGCGGCCGGCCCCGTTACAGGCCCAAACGAGGAAGCGGAACAGGCGCCGCCTGCTCCCTTTGAATCCGGGTGGAACCGCGGGTTTTGGCAAATTATTTTGAGCCGGATACCTGCCCCAGAGCTTTGCTGGGGCAGGTTTTTTTATTTGCCCCGGCGGAAAGGAGTACCCTATGGTAAAGATTGATTTGAAAGGCCAGGTCAAGGAGTTCGACCAGGGCGTCACCGCCGCGGAAGTGGCCAAGTCCATCGGCATGGGCCTGTACAAGTCCGCCTGCGCCGCCAAGATTGACGGGGAGGTCTGCGATTTGCGCACCCCCATCGAGAAGGACTGCTCCCTGGAGATCCTCACCTTCGACACGGCCGAGGGCAAGCACGCCTATTGGCACACCACCTCCCACATCATGGCCCAGGCCGTGATGCGCCTGTACCCCGGCACCAAGTTCTCCATTGGCCCCGCCATTGAGAACGGCTTCTATTACGACTTTGACATGGAGCAGCCCCTCTCCACCGAGGACCTGCCCAAAATCGAGGCCGAGATGAAGAAAATCATCAAGGAGGACCTGCCCCTGGAGCGCTTTGCCCTGCCCGCCGGCAAGGCCAAGGAGCTGATGGCCGGCCAGCCCTATAAGGAGGAGCTCATCGAGGAGCACGCCGGCAAGGGCGAGGACATCAGCTTTTACAAGCAGGGGGACTTCACCGACCTGTGCGCCGGCCCCCATCTGGTGAGCACCGGCATGGTGAAGGCCGTAAAGCTGACGGCCATCACCGGCGCCTACTGGCGGGGCGACGCCAAGAACAAGATGCTCACCCGTGTGTACGGCATCTCCTTCCCCAAGCAGTCTATGCTGGAGGAGCACCTGCAAATGCTGGAGGAGGCCAAAAAGCGGGACCACCGCAAGCTGGGCAAGGAGCTGGGCCTGTTCATGCTGCGGGACGAGGGCCCCGGCTTCCCGTTCTTCCTGCCCAAGGGCATGATGCTGAAAAACCTGCTCATCGACTACTGGCGCGAGGTCCACAAGAAGTACGGCTATGTGGAGGTCTCCACCCCGGTCATCCTCAGCCGCAAGCTGTGGGAGCGCTCCGGCCACTGGGACCACTACAAGGACAACATGTACACCACCGTCATCGATGACGAGGACTTCGCCATCAAGCCCATGAACTGCCCCGGCGGCATGATGGTCTACCAGAGCCAGCCCCACTCCTACCGGGATTTGCCCCTGCGTGTGGGCGAGCTGGGCCTGGTCCACCGCCACGAGCTCTCCGGCGCCCTCCACGGGCTGTTCCGGGTGCGGTGCTTCACCCAGGACGACGCCCACCTGTTCATGACCCCCGCGCAGCTGAAGGACGAGCTGAAGAACGTGGTGCGCCTGTTTGACGAGGTGTACTCCGTGTTTGGCCTGTCCTATAAGATTGAGCTCTCCACCATGCCCGAGGACCACATCGGCACCGTGGAGCAGTGGGAGCACAACCAGGA
>NHCFR05603__coassemble_1301_pt1 | contig 11379 bp, 8 predicted proteins | sample NHCFR05603__metabat2_high_PE_046 | metagenome-assembled genome bin NHCFR05603
TGCCCACCGGCGTGGTGGCCGACCTGTACAGCCGCCGGCGCTCGGTGCTCATCGGTATCTTCCTCTATGGGGCCGGTTTTCTCATGGAGGGTTCCCTGCCCTGGTTTGGGACAGTGCTGCTGGCCCAGGTGGTCTGGGGCTGCGGGGACACTTTCCTCACCGGGGCGCTGGAGGCCTGGATCGCCTCGGAAGAGGGGGGCCGTCCCATGGACAAGGTGTTCCTGCGGGGTGGGCAGCTTGCCCAGACCGGGGGCATCCTCGGTGTGATAATCGGCACCCTGCTGGGGAACCTGAACCTGCAGCTTCCTATCATCTTGGCCGGAGCTCTGTGCCTTGTGTTGGGGATTGTCCTCCTGCGCGTCATGCCGGAGGAGCATTTTTCCCCCGCCCTGGAGGACCGCCAGGGGCTGCTAAATGATTTTATCAACCTCTTTCGGCTGAACCTGCGCTTTGTGAAGGGGGCGCCGGTGCTGCTGGCGCTGTTGCTCATCACTTTCTGCGGCGGACTTGCCAGCGAGGGCTTTGACCGACTTTCCACTGCCCACTTCTTAAACGACACAGCGATGCCTACTTTCGGGCCGCTGAACAGCGTCACCTGGTTCGGCTTTATGAGCCTCTTGGGAAGTGGGCTGGGCATTTTCGCTTCGGGAGTGCTCATTGCCCGAATGGAAAAGCGGAGCAGCGTCAGCCGCACGGGAGTCGTGCTGTTCACCAGCGCCGGGTATATCGTGTGCCTGCTACTGTTCGCCTTTGGAGGGAATTTCTGGTTCCTGCTCCTGATATTCCTGCTGGCTGGGCTGATGCGTACCCTCAAAGAGCCGGTGCTCGCCGCCTGGATGAACGATCACGTGGAGGAGCGGATGCGCGCCACTATGTTCTCCGCCAGCGGCCAGCTGGACTCTTTCGGGCAGATCATCGGCGGGCCTATCGTGGGCCTAGTGGCCCAGCAGGTCTCCGTTCCCTGTGGGCTGGCCTGCACAGCCCTCCTGCTACTACCCGCCCTGTTTCTGGTGCCGGTAGCGGCAAAGGCCAGCAAAACAAAAGCAAAATAAATCGGATATTTGAAAAGAGCTGGTGCGCATTGGAAGCGTACCGGCTTTCTTTTCTCCCATCTTCTTAAATCGGGCATTAATTGAAATGTGCTTTTATGATTCTTACCCCGTCTTTTGGGAGCACTCTGACCTTGAAAATCCCTTGCAGCACCAAACCAGCACCACTCTTTTGTGGCTTCTTCGTGAGAACCCGTCAACACTGCCTCTTTCCTGTTCTCGCTGTTGTGTTTCCACATCCACTCCAAAACCGCGTGCCGAGGGTTCAAGTCCTTCTGCCCCTGCCAAAAAAGTCAGGTATCGCTTCTGCGGTACCTGACTTTTTCGTTAGTGTGCGGTAGGATTTGGCAACGAGGTGCGCCCGCAGGCCCGCCTGCGGTGCGTGTCGTGGGGGCCTGCAGCCCGGTGGGCTGCGTCCAGGCCCGACCGAGGCGGCAGCCGAGACAAGTCCCTCTGCCCCTGCCAAAAAGCCGGCGAAAACACTGGGTTTTCGCCGGTTTTCTTTTTGCATGTGTTGCAAGGTTATGTGGTTCACTTTGGTTCGGATTTCTGGTTCACCTACCCGTCCACACCTGCCGCACCCCTCTCCAGCACCCAAAACGCACCCGGTTTCGTCCTTTTTGGCCCAAACCGGGTGCATTTTTGTGTTTTCCGCCCTTTTGGACGTGCAAAATTTTGGGGCCCGTTTTTGTGCATCCTGTCGCATAGCGTTTACAGATTGAAGTCGTTGGTGATCCCAGTTAGACGAGAGGTGCCCTTTTTGACGTAGTACAGCTCGGTGATCTGCGAGGTGGAGTGGCCCAGCAAGTCGGCTACCTGCCTTGGCGTTAGAGATTTGATGGTACCATCCGCTTGCTTAATCCCGTTCACCAAGCTGGATGCGAACGTGTGACGCAAACTGTGCAGCCCCTTCTTTTCAATTCCCGCCGCTGCAAGAATTCTATAATAGCGCTTTCTGAAATTCACAGGCCTGGTGTAGTCCCCATGCTCATCCGGCACCAAGGGCGTGTTCTCTCCGAAGTAGGCTTCCTTTCGCAAGTCCCGGATCATGGCAATAGCGGTGTCATTCAGCGGCACCGTTCGCTTGCTGGTTGCCGATTTCAGCTTGCCTACCTTCACATCCCGGCCTGGCTCAGCTTGCAGGCCATCCCGCCGCCACACCTCTTTCACACCACGCTCCAAATGCAAAACCCGGTGCTCTAGGTCAATGTCACTGTTAAGAAGCCCTAGCAGTTCTCCCGTCCGCAAGCCGGTGTTCAGCATGAGGATGTAGGCCGCTGCCTGCTGGTATTTTCGCTTGCCGTTGGCAAAGGTGGAGAACGCCTCCCGCTTGAACTTGGCAATCTCAGTGGGCGTGAACACCGTCACCTGCTCCTGTTCAGGCACATACTCTTTGTCTTGGGCGGCGAGGAAGTTGGCACGCTTCATCATGGGAACGCTCTGCATGGGGTTCTTTTGGAGAAAGCCTTCTTCCGTAAGGTAACGAAAATACTCATTCAACAGGATATGCACTTTCTTCACGGTGGTGTAGGCGTAGCCCTGTTCCATCCAGTAATTGAGGACGGATTTTAGGTCGGCGGCGGTGATGTCTCCCACCATCTTGTCCCCAATCAGCGGGTACACCTGGTGCTGTGCTGTACATTCAAGCCGGTCGTATGTTGTCCGCTCCACCGAGGGATATTTGAAAACTTGCAACCAGCGGGTCAGGCTGTCTTTTATGGTTTTCTGCAACTCGTCTGAGTTACGCACCTCTGCGTTGAATTGAGCGATGTAGGCAGTGATCTTCCGCTGGGCCTCTGCTTTTGTCTTGCTGGAGAACACTTTGCGTCTCTTGATGCCTTGCTCGTCAAAGTACCGGATGACGCTTTGCCAACGGCCATCGGTGCGGCGAAAGACGTTGCCGTTGGTGGTGAGTCGTTTTTGTGGCATCTTGCTGCCCCCTTTCTTAACCACCAACACTACCGTACAGTGTTTGCCTATGTCCACCCCCATGTTGCGAACTGGGCGGAGAAAAATCTCCCCGCCTTTTGGTGGATTTACACCTGCCTGGGGCGGGGGATTTCTCTTGGGCCTATCCTTTTGTTTATGCGGCGCAGTTTTTGAGGTGTGGTACCCTCCTTAATGCAGAGGAAAAGAAGGGGATTTCAAAAAGGGGGTTCGGGGGCGAAGGTCCCCAGTGGGGACCGTTCTGAGCCGACCGAGCCGGCAGGCGAGACAGCCCCGCCAATTGTTCTCGGCGGACAGCCGAGCGCTCTGCTTGCCCTGCTCACAGCAGGAAATCGCTGCAACCCCTATCTTGACACCGTAGGGAATGGCTCTGCGCTGGGAAAACCCGGCATCTACGACCCACAGCTTGACCCCAAGCCCCTCAAACCGACCCCTAATTTTTTGGATTTTGACCCCTCGCAAAAAGCCCGAAGCGACCGGCTCTGCCGGGCGCTGTGAGCCGGGTGTGGGGCGGTTCACCGACCCACACCCTTTAACCTGCTCTAATATCATACTCTACTTTTGCTGGTTAATGTTCGGGTTATGTGCGCTGCCCTCAACCCTCTCCAAACCTGTCCTCTCAGCGGAGGAAGATTCTCTTTTCCACCGAAGCCAATCTCGTGCTTCAATGCGCTGCCTTTGCAGGCCCGCCTGGGCCTGCTTTTTCCTTTTTCTGCCTGACCTTTGCCCGTCTGTTTTATCTCTCCTGCCGATAGGCAGGCGGCGGGATTTTCTCTCGTCCGGGTTTTCCATCGCCCCTGGGCTCATCCACAACCGGTTCGCACGGCTCCAACGGGGCGGGGAACCGGCTTTCATGGTGTTATTTCCCCACCCTGCCCGTAAAACCGCACACAGGCCTGCACATGGGCCTTTCTTTTTTTGACCCATTCGCCCCCAGCCTTTCCCCGTAGGGGAAAGGCTGGCCTATTTCCGAATCTGGGTTGTATCGGTTTGCTGAAATCGCCCACAACTGGCTCACGCTGGCCCAACGGGGCCGGTAACCCGTTTCGCTGGTGTCGTTCCCCTACTCGGCTCCCAAATCCGCACACAGGGACACACAGGACCGAGTTCGTTCTCAGCGTCTTTTCTTGAGACGCCTTGGAGATGGCAGCACTACCAAGTCCCACTTCAGGTGGTAATTCACAGCCTCTTGGATGGGGCGAATTGTGAAAAGCAGGGTACCATTTCGCACCTCGCCGGTTTTAGTACGCACCTTGGTTGGTTCTACATTGATAAGTCGCTTGTCCTCCAGCTGCCTTATGTTTTTCACAACCGTGTTAGCGCTCATCCCGGTATACTGGCTAATGCGCCCTATGCTGGGCCAGCACTGGTGCGTTTTCCTGTCCTCGCAGAAAATCAGGTAGGCATAGACAGATAGCTCACCAGGGCTTAATCCCAGGGTGAAAATCTCATTTGGCAGAAAAGAATAATGGCCCAATGGGCTTCGGTTGGTGTAAGTGTTTTTGATTTCCGTGGCGTTACCTCCCAAGTGTTTTTCAAAAAATCTACCCCTAAGTTCGAGGCTACGTCCATAGAGAAATCGGATTTTACAGCTTGTTCACAGTATGTTCTTGCAAGGGCTTTTCAATCACCTTTTTGTGAAGGCCTTTTCTTTGTTTACTGCTCCGCAAATTTTGAGGTGCTCAAGTCCTTCACAGCAGTTCCCAAACATTTCAAACTTACACCGGGCGCACCGTACCCGTTAACAGCCATCGCAAAGAAAGGGAGCAGTCATCAGCGCTGTGGGAAACCGGTGATGGGAATTGTCACCTTTTTTCTGCCACGGCTCTCTAATGGGCAGAAACTCACAAGGAGGGTTTGCCGTGAAAAACAGAAATATTGGAATTCTCGCGCTGGTGATCGTCCTGCTGGCCGCCGTCACCATCTTTTTTATCGTCACTACAAACCATCAGCCCGACCAAGAAACGGATTCAGTGCCAGAAGCACCCAGCCAGCTGGTTGCGAGCGCTTCCGCTCCCCTGGAACAGGCAGATTCTTCTGTGCCAGTCTCCAGCCAGAGCCCCACCCCGGAAGTCCTCTCGGATCCAGACGCCGACGCCACTCTCGCCGCTTTGGGCACGATAGGGGAAGCATACACCCTGCACGCCCGGCAGTATCAACAGGGGGAAGCGCGGGAGGAAGAGACTGCTTCCCTGGGATGGGATGGCGACATGACCCTTGTGGTACAATCCGCCACCCTGCTTCCCTACGAAGAGGATGCTAACGGCAAGGACGCCGCCCATTCTGTGTGGGGGATGTACGCGGACGGCTTTTCAGATCCTTGTGTTTTACATTTGGAGCTCCACCTGGAAAATGTGGACGCCCACAACCGAACCGGGGTACAGTATCAGTTTAACGCCTCGATGTTCTATCTGTCCGCCTATGAGGATCTGATCCCCCAAAACCGGCAAGACCCAACCTACACCACCGTCACCCAGCGCTTCACGGCCATGGAGTCGTACTTTGACAAAAATACCGGCACCAAGGACTACTGGAGTTTCCAGCTCCGGCCTGGGGAAACCATGGATTTTGTTTTGGAATTTCTTATTGACCGCGCCTATCTGGAGCAGCAGTCACCCTTCCTGGCGGTGTCTCAAAATTGGGACATCAAAGCCGGCGTGCTGCTGGATTCCATTGGAGAGGAGGCAATGTCATGAGGTTTTGCCGCTGCCTCCGGGGAGAACTTTACCGGGTCTTCCATACCCCCACGTTCTTGCTGGTACTCTTGCTCCTATCCGCCCTGGCGCTGGTGGATGGGATTCTCGCCTACAGGGAATACCGGCAAAACCTGGAAAACGCCCTGACAACCATTCCCATGGGGGAAAACGGCGCCTTTCAGGAGCTGCCCTTCCTCCAAACGACCACCCTGTACAACTCCTGGATCGGCGGGCATCCCAACAGCGTGGCGGGCTTGATCTTCATTTACGCCTGTCCGGTGTACGTTTCTCTTGCTTACAGCTGGACGTATCTGTCTGAGGAGCAAAACGGCTACGCCAGAATCCTGGTGGCCAAAGTCGGGAAACGCCCCTATTATTTTTGCAAGCATTTTGCGGTGTTTTTTGCCGGGGCTCTCTCCGCACTGCTTCCCATGCTGGTCAGCCTGCTGCTGGTTGCCTGCCTTATTCCCGCGTACCGGCCAAGTGTGGAAATGGCGCTCTATTACCAGGTGGGCTCCGCAAGCTTGCTGCGCGACCTGTATTTTTCCCATCCCCTGGCCGCCACCTTGTGCAATGTGGGGGAGATCACTCTTTTTGCGGGGCTGTGGGCCACCGTGCCTTTGGCAGTCTCCTACTTCGTGAAAAACCGCTTTATCGCCCTGTTCGCCCCTTACCTGGTCCTTCTGTTCTTGGTGGCCTCCGCCGGGCGGGCACTGGTGTACCGGTCTTTCCTGGAAACCTCGATTTTCAATTATTTGCAGCTTACGGGCACATCCCTGACCCAATCGCCCTGGATGCTCCTGGGGCAAATGGGGGCCCTGCTGATCCTGCCACTTGCCGCCACCTGGGGAAAGGGGAGTTTTGCCGATGTTTTGTAAATTCTTCGCCCACGACCTGCGCCACGGCCTTGGGGACCATCCGTGCCGCCTGGGGGTGGGGTTTCTCCTGTTCTTTTGCCTATCCTCCTACCACTTTCTCACCCTGCGCATCTATGAGCTGACCAACCCGGAATTTTTTGAAACGCCCGTCACCACCGGGGACTACTTTCTGGCCCTCACCGGAGGCTGCGGAAAAGTGGAGTCCGTCCCCGGCGGCGGGACCACCTTCACCATGCCGGTTCTGTGGATCACATTCGTTTTGTGGATCCTGTTCGCCTCTCTGTACTATCCTTTCCTGGATTTGCAGGGCATGGGAAAACAGCTTTTGTGCCTCTCTGGGACACGGGGCGTTTGGTGGGCCTCCAAATGCCTGTGGACAGTTTGCAACACAGTGGCAAATTATCTTTTGGCCTTTGCTGCCAGCGTCCTGGCTGGGATCTGCTTTGGCGCCGTGCCCAGTATGACAGCCCATGTGTACCTGTACCAGGAGCTGGAAATGAACGCTGGAACCCTTACCTCCCCATCCACCTGGGACATCTGGCCGCTGTTTTTTCTCACTGCCTTGGCGCTGGTGGCCCTTAGCCTTTTACAGCTGGCCTTGTCCGTAGCGGTAAAGCCCCTTTTCAGCTACCTGCTTTTGACAGCCTATCTGCTGGCGGGCACCTACCTGCAAAGCCCCGCCCTTCTGGGGAATTTTGCCATGCCTGCCCGGAGCAGCCTGCTGGCAACTACCGGCCTGGACCCCCTCTTGGGCGGACTGCTTTGTCTGTGGGTCATTGTGGGAAGCGTGCTGTTAGGCTGGGCACTGTTTGAGAAAAAAGACATTTTAGGAGGGGATGGGGCATGACCATCGAAGTAAAAAGCGTGACGAAGGTACTCCGGAAAATTACCGTTTTGGAAGATGTGAATCTCATCCTGGAAAGCGGTACTATCTACGGGTTACGGGGTGTCAATGGTTCCGGAAAGACCATGCTGATGCGCCTGATCGCCGGGCTGATCCGTCCCACTAGGGGAGAAGTGTTTCTGGATGGAAAACAGCTGGGGAAGGATCTATCCTTTCCTCCAGACATGGGGATGCTCATTGAAAACCCCGCGTTTTTAGACAGCTATACAGCCGCCCAGAACCTGCGGCTGCTGGCCGGCATCCGAAAGAAAGTGGGAGAAGAGCGCATCCGGGAGATATTAGAGCAAGTGGGATTGGGCTGGGAGGACAAGCGGAAATACCGGCAATTCTCTTTGGGCATGAAACAGCGGCTGGGGATTGCCGGGGCCGTTCTGGAACACCCTCAGCTGCTTCTGATCGATGAGCCTACAAACGCCCTGGACACGGACGGTGTGGAAATGGTGCAGGAGTTGCTTTTGGAGGAGAAAAAACGGGGCGCGCTGATCGTGTTGGCCTGCCACGATTTTTCCATTCTGCAAAGCCTCTCGGATGTGCTATACTCTGTGAAGGAAGGGCGGGTGACACCCCTATGAAGCGACACAGGAAATGGGTGATTCCAGCGGCTGTTTTGTTGGTCCTCTGCCTGGTGGTCGGGCGGGTAGTTGCGGTGAACGCTACAGCCACACGTTTTCAAGAGATGTCGTATCCGCAAGGGGAATGGGTTCCTTTGGAGGGGGATTTTTTCTACACCAGCCTGGAAAATACAGATGGATATTTTGTCCGCGTCTCCTCAGCTGAAGCCATGACCTACGAGGAATTCCTGGAGCGCTTTGAAAAGCCGCTGGACTACCTGGGAGAAGAAAGCCGCCATGATGTGATCGTCCTAAAGGTGGATTTTAAAAACCAAGACAACACCCAGGGCGGGGTGCTGATTCGGGATTTGAATCTTGTAAACAGCGCCCGGTCCCAGTCTTTCAACCCCAGCGTCAACTACATGGCCATTGCCAATCCGGACTTCGATCCCTATACGGAGGGGATCAAGATCCAGCCGGGCACGGAGGCCTCCCTTTTCTTTGTGTACGACACGGTGTCCCGGGCGGACAAAGTCACCTATCTGGAGCAGCAAGCAGGGAAAGAGTCCCTGACCATGTTCCTCAACGTAAGCCTTTATCCCGTACACAAAATGGTCGAGATGGAGGTTCCCTTAACGGTGCTACACGCGAAAAAAAGCTAGACACCCCTGTTACCTTTTGACGGGGAGAGGCCACCAATAAGGTGGAAAGCACAGAAAGGAGGGGAGTGCGGCATGGAACAAAGAGCGGAACGGCTAGTTCGGCGCGCACGAAACGGGGACACGGAGGCATTTACCCAGCTCATCCTGAGGAACGAAGAAATGCTCTCCCGAGTGGCCCTGTCCCTGCTCCACAACATGGAGGACGCCGCCGATGCCGTGCAAGATGCGGTCTTGGCAGCATGGCAGGCCCTTCCCTCCCTACGGGAGCCAAGATATTTCCGCACCTGGTTGGTGCGCATTCTCATTCGGTGCTGCTCTCAGGTGGGTGCTTCCCAAGGCAGGCATGTTCACTTCCAGCTGGAGGAAACTCTGACAGCGGCTGTGGAAACACCAGATTGGGACGAAGCTTTGGACGTACAGGCAGCGTTGGACACCATGAAGCCGGAGGACAAAATGCTATTGGGCCTGTTTTACCGGGACAGGCTTTCCGTTCGGGAGATTGCGAAAGCCTTGGATGTCAGCGAAAGCTGCGTCAAACAAAGGCTCAGCCGCAGCCGGAAACGGTTTCGCGTCATATTCTCTGAAAAGGAGGGGCTCATTCATGGCAAATAACCGGAATTGGAAAAAAGGTCTCCGCACTTACTTTTCCCAGGATGTCGTGCCCCCGGAAATCCACAGCAGGATCGTACAGACTTGCCGCCAGTTACCATCCCATCCCCGTCCACCGGTCAAGGCGGTATGGCGGCGGGTAACTGCCGCCGTTGGGGCTGTGTTGACAGTCTTCGGACTTCTGTGCGGGTTAAATGCTGTCAATCCCGCCTTCGCAGAGAGTATCCCACTGATTGGACGGGCGTTTCGCCTGTACAACACGGGAAAAACATCCCTGGGCAGTTACATGGGGACGTATGACGGTGTGGAGAAACTCCACTATACAGCCCAGGCTTTCAACACAAATCTGTCCCTCACGGTGGAGGAGGGCTTTTGCGATGGAGAATACGTTCATCTGACCTTTGCCATTACAGAAACCAATGAGACTTTGCTGGACGGGCTCACTTCTCTAGACGCTTGCGTGACGGCTGCCGCAAACGGGGTCCCCTTGGAAGAAGCGGGTGTCTCTCTGTACCCCGAGCAGGAGAATCTTATAGGAGTGCTCTCCCTCCCCCTCCCCTCTGCCGTTGGCAATGGGGATACAGTGGAGGTGACCTATCAACTCACCGATCTCACCCGTGTCTATGATGGTGGGAGCGCATGGGAAGCCGTCCCTGGCTCTTTCACGGGTAGTATTTCCCTCACCGCAGTTACCGAATACAACCAGCAAGTGGCGATTACCGGGGATAGTGCCGGGGTGGAGGTTCACACTGTAGAGGCGACGCCTTCCTACACCAAGATTGAATACACCATTCCCTTTTGGGGCTTCCGCTCGTACACTGTGGATTTTCCGCGGCTCTTCTTGCCGGACGGGACGCCGGTTCCCTACAATCTCAGCCAAAGTCAGGTGCCCAGCCCCGATGATATTCCCCGTGACGCCACAGAGATTTCTGGTTCCGCCTGCTTCGATGGGCTTCCCAGCGGCACCCAACAGGTGATTCTTCGGTTTTTGGAAGAGAATCTTGACCCCTACACGGCAGAAGATATGCTCGCTCACGGCATGGAGGTGCGGGTGCTGGCGGAGATCACCATTGACCTGCGCACGGGAAAATCTACTCCCAGCACTACCTACCAGGGCGCCGGAATGACCTTTGCAGGGAACTACCTGGAAACCTATCCCTCTTTGAGCTGGATGATGCCCTTTGACGATCCGGATATGATCGCCCTGGGGCAGGCAGATTGGGACAGCGTTACCTCCATTCCCGGCTTGTTTGAACAAGGTAACAGCCTTTGGGCCCTGCGGTATCAAGACGCGTTCACGGTGGAGTTTGTCACAGACGGCCCCGCCCCTGCCAAAGATCTCACGGTAACGATTTCGACAGAAGATGGGCAGACCGCCGCCCAAGGCACGCTCCGCCATAACTTTGCTCGAGAAACCCACAGCGGCGGGGATCTCTATTACTCCTGGAAAGCCAATCTCCAACCCCAAAGCGGATACGCCCCCAGCCTGCTGGACACCCTTACCGTTTCCTTGACAGACCCGACTACAGGAAATACACTCTACCAGCGCTCTGTCCGCCTCGTTTGGGCTCGCTGAGTTTTGGAGCATTCCTTCGCAGCACCAAACCAGCACCGCTCTTCTGGGACTTATCTGGGAGAACCGGGCGAAACCGCCCCCTCCCTCGTTCCCTGCTGCACTCCCTCACATCCACTCCAAAACCGCGTGCCGAGGGTTCAAGTCCTTCTGCCCCTGCCAAAAAACCGGCGAAAACACTGGGTTTTCGCCGGTTTCCTTTTTTCATGTGTTGCATTGCTATCTGGTGCATTTTGGTTCGGATTTCTGGTTTCCCCACCCGTCCGTACCGGCTGCACCCCTCCCCAGCACCCGAAACGCAACCGGTTTCGCCTTTTTCGGACGATTTCGGGTGCGTTTCGCTGTTTTTGCCCTCTTTTGACCTGCAAAATTTTCGGCTCTGTTTTTGTGCATCCTGCCGCATAGCGTTCACAGATTGAATCCATCCGTGATACCATGTAGACGAGAGGTGTCCTTTTTGACGTAGTACAACTCAGTAATTTGTGAAGTGCTGTGGCCTAGCAAGTCCGC
>NHCFR05603__coassemble_1428_pt1 | contig 10423 bp, 8 predicted proteins | sample NHCFR05603__metabat2_high_PE_046 | metagenome-assembled genome bin NHCFR05603
GTCGAAGCCCAGGAAGGTCTCGAAGGGGATGGTGTGGCCGTCCCGGTCCATGGGGGCGCCGCAGACGGGGCAGTCCTTGGGGGGCAGGTCAAAGCCGGAATCCACGCTGCCGTCGGTGAAGAACTCGCTGTGCTGGCAGTGGGGGCAGACGTAGTGGGGCTCCAAGGGGTTCACCTCGGAGATGCCGGACATGCTGGCCACCAGGGAGGAGCCCACGGAACCGCGGGAGCCCACCAAATAGCCGTGGGCCTCGCTGTCGGCCACCAGCTTCTGGGCGGTCATGTACAGCACGGAGAAGCCGTGCTTGACGATGGAGTTCAGCTCCTTGTCCAAACGGGCCTTGACGATTTCGGGCAGGGGGTCGCCGTACTTCTTCTTGGCGCGCTCCCAGGTGATGGACACCAGCTGCTCCTCGGCGCCCTCGATGAAGGGCGGGAAGTTGCCCATGGGCACCGGGCGGATGTAGTCGATTTGGTCGGCGATTTTACCGGGGTTTTTCACCACCACCTCAAAGGCCTTCTCCTCCCCCAGGTAGCTGAATTCCTTCAGCATCTCCGGGGTGGTGCGCATATACAGGGGCGCCTGCTGGTCTGCGTCGTCAAAGCCGCGGCCGCCCATGATGACCCGGCGGAAGTCCGCGTCCTTGGGGTCTTTGAAATGGACGTCGCAGGTGGCCACCACAGGCTTGTTCAGCTTCTCGCCAATGCGCACAATGGTGCGGTTGTACTCCCGCAGGCCCTCCACGTCGGTGTCGCCGTTGCGCACCATGAACATGTTGTTGCCCAGGGGCTGGATTTCCAGGTAGTCGTAGTAGGAGGCGATTTTGCACAGGTTGTCGAAGGACTCCCCCTTCACCACGGCCCGGAACAGCTCGCCGGCCTCGCAGGCGCTGCCCACCAGCAGGCCCTCCCGGTACTTGTTCAGCAGGCTCTTGGGGGTGCGGGGATTGCGGTAGAAGTAGTTGAGATGCCCCTCGGAGATGAGGCGGTACAGGTTTTTCAGGCCCGTGTGGTTCTTCACCAGCAGAATCATGTGGTAGGGCCGCAGCTTCTTGGGGTCGCCGCCGGCCAGGGCGCCGTTTATCTCATCCACCCGGTGGATGTTGTGGTCATGCTTGAGGCGCTCTAAGAAGTTGAGGAAGATGTCCCCCAGCACGGCGGCGTCGTCCTCGGCCCGGTGGTGATGGAAGGGCTTGAGCTTTAAGTAGTTTGCCACGGAATCCAAGGTGGCCTTTTTCAAATCAGGCAGCAGAGAGCGGGCCATGGTCACCGTGTCAATATAGGTGTTCTCAAAGGGCTTGCCCTGGCGCTGCAAGGCCGCCCGCACAAAGCTGGCGTCAAAGGAGGCGTTGTGGGCCACCAGCACGGCGTCCTCCCCGCAGAACTGGAAGAACTGCTCTAAAGCCTCCGCCTCCTTGGGGGCGCCGGCCACCATCTCGTTGGTGATGGAGGTCAGCTGGGTGATTTTCTCCGGGATGGGCCGCTCCGGGTCCACGAAGATGTCGAAGCGGTCGGTGATTTCCCCATTGTGCAGGCGCACCGCGCCAATCTCGGTGATGCGGTCGTTCTGGGCGGAAAGGCCGGTGGTCTCCAAGTCGAAGCAGATGAAATCCCCGGACAGGGGCTGCTGGCTGCCGCCGGACACGGCGGGCACCAGGTCATTGACAAAGTAGGCCTCAGTGCCGTAGAGCACCTTGAACTCCGGGTCCTCCTTGCGGATGGCCTCCACGGTGTTCATAGCCTCTGGGAAGGCCTGGGCCACGCCGTGGTCGGTGATGGCCACGGCCTTCTGGCCCCACTGATGGGCCTGCTTGATAAGGGCGGCGGCAGGGGTCATGCCGTCCATGTCGGACATGCTGGTGTGCAGGTGCAGCTCCACCCGCTTTTCCAGGGCGTCATCCACCACCTTTACCAGCTCCACCGTGGCGATGGCCCGGGGGCGCATGACGTTTTCCCGGTCGTACTTGTCGTACTCCATCTCCCCGCGGACCAGCAAAGCCGTGCCCGCCTTGAGCTTATCCAAAGCCTGGCACTCCCGGGCGTCCTGGATGATCTTCAAGGTGGTGGAGCCGGTGTAGTCGGTGATGTCGATGGAGTAGATTTTCCGGGCTTTGTCCCGGGTCTCCTTGCTCTCCACGGAGAAAATCTCCCCCCAGACCACCAGGCTGCCCATATCCAAGGCGGCCTCCCGCAAGGGGGTGATTTTGCCCCGGGGCACCTGGCCCAGCACGGCCTTGGCCGTCTCCGGGATGATGGTGGGCAGCAGGTGCTCCTCGTCCCGCACGCTGACCTGCCGGCGGCTGGCCCGCTCCTGCAAAGCCTCCTCGTACTCCTCCATCTCCCGGACCTCGGCCTCCCGCTGGCGGCGGACCTGCTCGTTGCGGGCCTTCTCCACCAAGGTGCCCTCTCCGGCGTCCACCGAGAGCCTGCCCGCGAACTCCACCGCGCAGGAGACCTGGAACCACTCCTGGATAAGGCTTTCCAGCTTGGCGCCGGTGTTCCGGGCGGCCAAAAGCTCATAGCCGCCGTGGGCCAGGTGGATGGTGAGCTTGCCGCTTTGGTAGACGGCCTTCGCCTGGTTGAAGGTGCCGTTTAAGGTGGCGTCCCGCTCCTTGAGGGCCGCCACCAGCAGGGGCACACAGTCCCCGGAGAACAGCTCCGGCGGGAAGTGGGGCAGCAGCTTTACCCCGCCCAGGCCAAAGGCGGGACCTTCCAGCACCCGCTCCAGCTTGCGCAGCTCGCTGTACTCCACCAGCTGGGGGAAGCGCACCCCCAGCCGTGCGGAGCGCTCGGCGCGGTTGACGGTGATTTGCACCAGCTCCCCGGCACGCAGCGCGTCGGAAAAGCTCTCCCCGTTGAGTTCCTTTTGAAAAAATAGTCCCAGTGTGTTCAAGGCGTCTACCCTATCCTTCCCAGATTATAGCTTTTCCACTTCTTCCAGCAGGGCCGGGAGAAGCTGGTCCTCGGGGACCTTGCGCAGGATTTTCCCCTTTTTAAAGAGCAGCCCCTCGCCCTCGCCGCCGGCCACGCCCAAATCGGCCTCCCGGGCCTCGCCGGGGCCGTTGACCGCGCAGCCCATCACCGCCACGGTGATGTCCTTTTGGCAGCCTCGCAGGGCATCCTCCACCTGGTGGGCCAGGCCGATTAAGTCGATGCGGGTGCGGCCGCAGGTGGGGCAGGAGACAAACTTCACGCCGCCCTTCAGCTCCAGGGCCCGCAGGATGTCCTCCCCGGCGGCCACCTCCTCCACGGGGTCGGCGGTGAGGGACACCCGGATGGTATCCCCAATGCCCCGCTGGAGCAGGCTGCCGATGCCGATGGCGGATTTCACCAGCCCCATGCGGGCGGTGCCGGCCTCTGTCACCCCCAGGTGCAGGGGGTACGGGCACTGCTGGGCCATGAGCTCGTAGGCCCGCACTGTCAAGTCCACCGAGGAGGCCTTTAGGGAGATGACAATGTCCGTAAAGTCGAACTTCTCCAGCAGCGAGACGTGGTACAGGGCGCTCTCCACCAGGGCCTCCGGGGTGGGGGAGCCGTACTTTGCCAGGATGTGCTTTTCCAAGGAGCCGGAATTGACCCCGATGCGGATGGGGATGTTCTTCCGACGGCAGGCGTCGGCCACGGCCTTCACCCGGCTGTCGTCCCCGATGTTGCCGGGGTTGATGCGGATTTTATCGATGCCCGCGGCCACAGCCTCCAGGGCCAGCTTGTAGTCAAAGTGGATGTCCGCCACCAGGGGGATGGACACCCTCTCCTTGATGGCGGGGATGAGGGCCACGGCCTCTTTGTTGGGGATGGCCGCCCGCAGGATTTGGCACCCTGCCCGCTCCAGGCGCAGGGCCTGCTCCACGCTGCCCTGGATGTCTGTGGAGGGCACGTTGAGCATGGACTGCACGGTGATGGGCGCGCCGCCTCCAATGGCCACGCCCCCGGCCATCACTTGTTTTGAACTTCTCCGTTGCATACAGTTCCCCTTTCCCTATCTTTCAAAAAGGGAGGCCCGGCTGCCGGGCCCCCTGGTTTGTTCGCTATCCTTGGACAATGCGGAAAATATCGTGAAAGGCGATGACCACTGTCAGCCCGATAAACAGAACGAAACCCACCGCGTGGACATATCCCTCGTATTTGGCGGGGACGGGGTGGCGGGTGACGCCCTCCCAGAGGAGGAACAGCAGCCTTCCTCCGTCTAGGGCGGGCAGGGGCAGCAGATTGATAACCCCCAGGTTGACGGTGATCATCACAATCATCAGCAGGATGTTGAGCACCGCCTGGCCAAAGCCCTCCGCCAAACCGGCGCTGGCCGCCTGGCCAATGGCTTGGGCCGTGCCGATAGGCCCTGCCACGTCGTTGAGGCCAAAGCGGCCGGTGAACAGGCCCTTTAAAGTCTCCACCACCATGCGGGCCATGGAGAAGGTGTCCGCCGCGGAACGGCGCACCAGGCTTAGGAAGGTGACCGCCTCCGGCTCCACGTAGAAGTCCAGGGACACCATGGAGGAGCCGTCCTCCAGCGTCTGGGAGTGTAAGGCGAAGGTGCCCAAGTCCACCCGCTGGCCGTCCCGCTCCATCACCATGGAGACCCCGTCCGGGTCCGCCAGGGCCAGGGCAAAGGACAAATCCCGGTCGGTGTAGATAGCGTAGCCGTCCACCTCCACGATGGTATCCCCCACCTGGGCGCCGGCAGCCTGGAGGGCCGAGCCCTCGGTGAAGCTGGCGATTTGCGTAGTGGCAAACACGTCCTGCTGGCCCAGGACAATCATCATCAGGAAAAAGCCCAGGACGATGTTGAAGATGCCGCCGGCGGCCACCACCAAAAAGCGTTTCCACACCGGCTTGCCGCCAAAGGCCCGGGGGTCGGCGCTGTCCTCGTCCTCGCCCTCCATGGCGCAGTAGCCGCCAATGGGCAGCAGGCGCAGGCTGTACTGGGTCTCCCCTTTTCGAAAGCCAAAGAGCTTAGGCCCCATGCCCAGGGCAAACTCGTTGACACGGATGCCCGAAGCCTTTGCCAGCAGGAAATGTCCCAGCTCGTGAAAGAAAATGATAAAGCCAAAAAGCAGAACGCCTATAAGGATGAGTAAAGCCGCCGTCAGAATCTGCAAAGAACCATCTCCTTTAAATCAGTGTGCCGCGCCTGCCACAAAAGCCCGCGCCTCTTTATCCGCTTCCAGAACAGCCTCCAAAGTGACTATCCCGGGGGCCTGGCGGGCCATGGCGGCCTCCACCAGCCGGGGAATATCCAAAAAGCCGATCTTCCCCTCCAGGAACAGGGCCACGGCCTGCTCGTTGGCGCCGTTGGCGGCGGCAGGCACCAGCCCGCCCCGGCGCAATGCCTCCCGGCACAAGGCCAGGCAGGGGAAGGCCTCCTCGTCCGGCGGGCAGAAGGTGAGCGCCCCCAGGGCGCACAAGTCCAGCTCCCCCGCGGGGGAGGGCAGCCGCCTGGGGTAGGTGAGGGCGTACTGGATGGGCACCGCCATATCCGGCAGGCCCAGCTGGGCAATCACCCCATGGTCTTTATATTGAATCATGGAGTGGATGATGCTCTCCCGGTGGACCACCACCTGGATCTTCTCCTCCGGCATATCAAAGAGCCAAGAGGCTTCGATGACCTCCAGGCCCTTGTTCATCAGTGTGGCGGAATCGATGGTGATTTTCGCGCCCATGTCCCAGTTGGGGTGACGCAGGGCCTGCTCCCGGGTGACGGCGGCCAGCTCCTGCCGCTTTCTGCCGAAGAACGGCCCGCCGGAGGCGGTGAGAATCAGCTTCTCCAAGGCGCCCTTTTCCGGGCAGCCCTGCAAACACTGGAAAATGGCAGAGTGCTCGCTGTCCACCGGCAACATGGCAACGCCGCGGCTGCGGGCCTCCTCCATGACCATGGCGCCGCCGGCCACCAAGGTCTCCTTGTTGGCCAGGGCCACCGTCTTGCCCGCCCGGATGGCCGCCAGGGTGGGCTGCAATCCCACCATGCCCACCACCGCGTTGAGGGTGGTGGTGGCGGTTTCCCAGGCGGCGGCTTGGCACAGGCCTTCCATGCCGGCCAGGACGGGGATGCCCGTATCCGCCAAGCTCTCCCGCAGCGAGCGGGCGGCGGCCTCCTCAAAGACAGCCACCACAGCCGGGCGGAACTCCCGGGCCTGGGCCTCCAGCACCTGTACGCTGGAGCGGGCCGCCAGGGCCACCACCTGGACCTCCTCCCCCTGGGCGCGGAGGTTGCGCACCACCTCCAGGGCCTGGGTGCCAATGGAGCCGGTAGAACCCAGCAACGATAGTCGCATCATAGCACACCTCCCAAATATTATGCGCCCGCCAAGGGGAGATAACTCACCAGCAGGTACACAAAGGGCGCGGTGAAAATCACGCTGTCGAAACGGTCCAGAATGCCGCCGTGTCCGGGGATGACCTGGCCAAAGTCCTTGATGTGGCAGCTGCGCTTAATCAGGGAGAAGCTCAAGTCCCCCAAGATGGACAGAATGGCCCCGAAGAAGCCGATTATCCCCAGCACCAGGTAGCTGGCCCGGGCGGCGCCCTGGTAGTAGAACTCGGTGAAAAGCACGCCGCACAGCAGCATGACAATCACGTTGACCACCACGCCGCCCATGGCGCCCTCCACCGTCTTTTTGGGGCTGATGGTGGGGCACAGCTTGTGCTTGCCGAAGAAGGTGCCCGCAAAATAGGCCCCGGCGTCCGCCACCCAGGCGGAGAGCACGGCGATGAGCACGTAGAACATGCCGTGGTTCTCGCTGAGGTCCCGCAGGGAGACCAAAGTCTGCAAGGCACTGGGGATGAGCACCACCATGCTGTAGAGCATGCCCACCTCTTTAAAGGTGGTCTCCTGGTGGTAGACGATCATGGCGGAAAAAATCCACAGGGTGAACAGGCAGTAGACTGGGAACTCCCAGTCGTTCTGGCAAAAGGGCACCACGGCGGCGGTGAGCAGAGCCGGGGCGCACAGGAACCACTTGCGCAGCAGCCCCAGGGCCCGGATGAGCTCCAGCACCGCCGTAGCAGAAATAAGCGCCACCACAATGTTCAGTGCCAGCGGGAACGAGCGGTTGAACACAATGACAGCTGCGAAAAAGACAACTAAAATAGCGCCGGATAGAACGCGCTGTTTCATAACAACATCCCTTTTCAGGTTTTTCTTCTCTAAAAAAACGATTTCTCCCAAAAATTGCCGGCAGCAGAGAAAAGGTTGAAAAATCACTGCTACCATACACTGGGGGATTATACCCCCCCAAAGCGCCGTTGGCGCGAGGCGTAAATAGCCAAAGCCTCGTCCAAGTCGCTGGTTTTAAAGTCGGGCCAAAGAATGTCAAAGTAGACCAGCTCGGCATAGGCGCTCTGCCACAGCAGGAAATTGGAGAGGCGCTCCTCCCCGCTGGGCCGGATAATCAAATCCGGGTCCGGCTGGCCGCCGGTGTAGAGGTACTGGGAGAAGAGCTCCTCGGTGAGCTCCTCGGGGCTTCTGCGGCCCTGCTGCACCTCTTGGGCAAAGCGCTGGGCCGCCCGGGTGATTTCCGCCCGGCCGCCGTAGTTCATGGCCAGGTTCAGCACCATGCCCGTCTTGGGGGCCGAGGCCTCCTCTACCTCCTCAATGAGCTGGCGCAACTCCGCCGGGAAGGCGGACACATCCCCGATGAAGCGCACCCGGATGTTCTCGTCCATAAAGTCCCGCAGGGCTTCCTCCAGGTACTCCTTAAACAGGCGCATCAGGCCGCCCACCTCCTCGGCGGGGCGGTTCCAGTTCTCTGTGGAAAAGGCGTAGATGGTCAAGTATTGGATGCCAATGCGCGAGCAATAGCGGGTGATGGTGCGAAAATTGGACGCACCCGCCCGATGGCCGGCGGAACGGGGCAGAAAGCGCTTCTTGGCCCACCTGCCGTTGCCGTCCATGATGATGCCGATGTGGACAGGCAGCTTGTTTTCCACATCCTGTGTTTTGGTTAAGGCCAAGGCCGCGTCCCCCTTTCCGGCTTAGATAGCCATAATCTCCTTCTCTTTCTTCTGGGCGCAGTCCTCGGCGTTTTTCACGTACTTGTCGGTGAGGTCCTGAATCTTCTTTTCGGCCTGCTTCAAATCGTCCTCGGTGATGTCGCCGGCCTTTTTCATCTCCTTCAGCTTCTCAATGGCGTCCCGGCGGATGGCGCGGATGGCCACCTTGGCCTCCTCGCCCAGCTTGGAGACGTCCTTGGTCAGCTCCTTGCGGCGCTCCTCGTTGAGGGGCGGGAACACCAGCCGGATGACCTTGCCGTCGTTCTGGGGGTTCACGCCCAGGTCGGAGGTCTGGATGGCCTTCTCAATGCCCCGCAGCACGCTCATGTCCCAGGGCTGGATGGTGAGCACCCGGGCCTCGGTGACGGAAACAGCCGCCAGCTGGTTGATGGGGGTGGGGGTGTCGTAGTAATTGACCATGATGTGATCCAGCACGGCGGGGTTGGCCCGGCCCGCGCGGATGGCGGCGTACTCCTCCATCAGGTGGTCGATGCTCTTGTTCATTTTGCTTTCGGCCTTTGCGAATACGTCTTTCATCTCTGCCATGATTGATTCCAGCCTTTCAATAAAATAGAAAATAGAAATAATGGTAGTGCCATGGGTTTTTGTGTTTTTCCAAAGCTTACTGGACCAAGGTGCCCACTTTCTCGCCGGAAACGGCGCGGACAATGTTCTCCGGGTCCTCGATGCTGAACACCAGGAAGGGGATGTTCCTATCCTTGCAGAAGGAGGCGGCGGTCATGTCCATCACGCCCAGGTTCTGGTTGAGCACATCCATGTAGCTTAAGGTGTCGTACTTTTTGGCGTTGGGGTTTTTCTTGGGGTCGCTGTCGTAGACGCCGTCCACCATGGTGGCCTTGAGGATGACGTCCGCCTCGATCTCCGCCGCGCGCAGGGCAGCGCCGGTATCCGTGGAGAAGAAGGGGTTGCCCGTGCCGCAGCCGAACACAACCACACGGCCCTTTTCCAGGTGGCGCACCGCCCGGTTGCGGATGTAGGGCTCAGCCACCTCCTGCATGGCGATGGCGGTCTGCACCCGCACATCCAGGCCCAGCTGCTCCAGGCCGTCGGCCACGCCCAGGGCGTTGATGACCGTGGCCAGCATGCCCATGTGGTCGGCGCGGGTGCGGTCCATGCTGCCGCTGGAGCGGCCGCGCCAGAAGTTGCCGCCACCTACCACAATGGCCACTTCCACCCCCATGTCCACAAGTTCCTTGACCGGCTTGCAGATGGCCAGGACTGTGTCAAAATCAATGCCGTGCCCGGCCTTTCCCGCCAGGGACTCGCCGCTGAGCTTGAGCAAAACGCGCTTATATTTCGGTGCCATGGTATCTCTCCCGTTCTACAGATTATATTCGAACTTATTGTACATGAAAACCCCTCGGTTGTAAAGCGTAAAGAGCTTCTTTTCCCCGGGGGAAAACCTTTGCGTCCCCTGGGAAAGCCGAAAAACCGGCGGGGCGTTACAAAAAATTTACATCTTGCCCTGGGGCAGACGGGCCGCTCTCTGGAGAAGAATGAAAAGTCACGTCCTATTTTTCCGCCGGGCGGGTGTGCTATACTACAGGAAAAGGAGGGAGGACCATGAAAAAGGCAGTTCCATGGCTGCTGCGCCCGGCGCCTATGGGGGTGCTGGGCCTCATCACAGGCTTTCTGGTGAAGATGCTGGACATCCACTGCTACGCCCAGCACTTTGGGGTATCCCTCAGCGACATCTTCTCCCAGGCGGGGGTGTGGGTGGTGATTGGCGTGGCCATCAGCCTGTACAGCCGGGACAACCGCACCGCCATGGCCAATATATTCCTGTTCTGCGCCGGGATGCTGCTGACCTACTACATCACCGCCGAGGTGACAAACTCCATCTACGGCTGGAGCTTTATCAAGGCCTGGGCGGCGTTTGCGTGCCTCTCCCCTCTCATGGCTTTCCTGGTGCGGCTGACCCTACGCCCCGGCGCCCTGGCGCTGGTCCTCAAGCTGGGGGTGTTCGCCGGGTATGTGGGGCTGAACCTGCTGCTGGGCAGTTTTCTCCACACCTACGACATCCCCTTCCTGGCGGTGCTGGTGTATTGGCTGTTTGGGAAGAGGTGGGGAAAGGCACGAGAAGAATAAAAAAGAGCGGGCTCCATTTCTGGAACTCGCTCTTTTGTTGTGCTTTTGGAAAGCTTACTTCACCATGCCGGCCACTTCGGCAGCGAAGTCGTCCTGGCGCTTCTCCAGGCCCTCGCCCTTCTCGAAGCGGGTGTAAGCGGCAATCTTGATGTCGCCGCCCAGCTCCTTGGCCACAGACTCGGTGTACTGCTTCACGGTCATGGAGCTATCCTGCACGTAGACCTGGTCCACCAGGCAGATTTCCTTGAAGAACTTGTTCAGACGGCCAGCCACAATCTTCTCGGCGATGTTCTGGGGCTTGCCCTCGTCCACGATCTGCTGGGTGAGGA
>NHCFR05603__coassemble_1583_pt1 | contig 9497 bp, 8 predicted proteins | sample NHCFR05603__metabat2_high_PE_046 | metagenome-assembled genome bin NHCFR05603
AACTTGGTGCGCTCCGCCATGGCGCCGGAGACGATGGTGGCCGAGGTGGCGCAGAACACCGTCTGGAAAATGGCATAGGCCCACAGGGGCACCCCCGCCGGGAGAATGTGGCTGTAATCGCCCATAATCAACGGGTCAATGGTGCCAAACAAGGCGGTGCCGCTGCCGAACATAAAGCCAAAGCCCACCAGCCAGAAGCAGGGCGTGCCAATGCAGAAGTCCATCAGGTTCTTCATCAGGATGTTGCCTGTGTTTTTCGCACGGGTAAAGCCCGCCTCACACAGGGAGAAACCCGCCTGCATGAAGAACACCAGGGCAGCGCCCACCAGCACCCAAATTGTGTTGACCGCACTGAATGTCATACTTATCAACTCTTTCCGTAAAATTTGTGTATGCAAAACGGCTGAGCCGCCGGTTGCCCAGGTGGAACAAAAAAGGCGCCTTGGGAAAACCCCAGGCGCCTTTGCCCTGCTGTATGAAACACAAAAAGCGCTTCGCAAGCCGTGCCTGCGAAGCGCCATTGCTTAATCGATCTGCCGATGGTGTTATTATATGCCTATGGACAGCGGCTGTCAAGCTGTTTTGCATGAATTCACGGATTTTGTTGCACAATGCCTTTGGAACGTCATGAGATATCAGGCAAAATTATGGATATAGCAACAAGGGAGCCGGTTCCATGAATTTTTGATAACCAAATCTTGCAAAGACGAAAAAACCTAGGAGAATAGCGGCTTTTTGCAACCGCGCAAATACTTACTTGCACAGTTGCAAATACACCAATTATTATAAACAAATTGATTTTTTATTGTCGCTATTTTCGTTGACAAACATCGTCAGGTGGTATATAATGCAAACCATAGAAAGCAAAAATGAAACAACGGTATTTATGCTTAGGGCAAACCTGCCTGGGAAGCTCCGGCAGGAGGAAGCTCTGTAAGCATCGCCTGTAGGAAAGGGGGGAAGGAGGAGTTCCATTCCCGGCAAGGGGAATGGGAAAAGCAAACGAGGAGAGCGTATTGAAAGAATGACCAATTTTAGAGGAAATGAGGCGAATTTTGTGAAAAAGAAGGTTCGAAGAACAAGCAAGAAATTCCTATCTATCCTTTTGACCCTGCTGTTGACCGTTGCCTTACTCCCGGCGGTTGTGGCCCACGGCGAGACAACGGTCTCCTTTGATGTGCTTCGCACAGCCATTAATCCTGGCTATTACTTCTCCGGCATACTTATTGACATGGGCATCCCCCTGAAAGCCGGGGATGTGGATAAAGACACCTTTGCCGCTGCCGCCAAGGTGACAGAGGCCAACGGGGATGTCCAGGGCTCCTTCGGAAACTTCGCGTGGGACCCTGAAAAAGAGGACTATGCCCTGGAAGATAACTGGGCCAAGTGGAATATCCTGGACGCCTATGTGGCCGATGCCCAGGGCAATAAGGCCGAAGAGGGCAACTACGTCAAGTTGGACATTGAATGGGGTACCCGCACCGAGCAGAACGGCGAGAGCGATGCCAGCCGGTACGACGTCCCCGCAACACGGGCCTCTTGGTACACCTTGAACGGGTTCCACGCCTTTGCCACTGTAGAGGTGAAGCTCACCCAGAATAAGGGTATCCCCGGCATTGCGGACGCGGTCTATGTGCAGGATGAAACCCGTCACGACCCGCTGTTCTCCGCCTTTGACCTCTCCCTGGAGGTCCCCGGTGGCGGTAAGGCCCCCCTGTATACCCCCGCTAACGCCAGCGAAGACGACCTGCGGCCTTTGCTGGTGTGGTTCCACGGCACAGGCGAGCGCTATGCCGAAAGCGAAATCGACGGCAAGGTTGTGAACAACGCCGGCGCCAACCTGGTGGGTAACCGGGCCCTGGCCTTTGCCGATGAGGAATTCCAAGAGCAGCTGGGCGGCGCCTATGTGCTGGCGCCTCAGTCTACGACAGAGGGCTGGAGCTCCAAACGGCTGGATGATATGGAGGCCCTTATCCACCAGGTGATTGAAGACAATTATATCGACCCGGAGCGGGTCTATGTAGGCGGTCTTTCTATGGGCACCGGCATGACCACCCCGTTGATCACCTCCACCACTGACAACCGCATTCAGTTCGCCGCCGCCATGCTGGTTTCCGGCGGGAACCTGAACGAGGCACAGGCCAAGGTTATCGCGGACAAGGGCTTCCCTGTCTACTTGGTGGGCAGCGCTTCCGACGGCGCCGCCCGCGGTCTGCCTGGCACCTATGAGCGCTTGATCGCTGCTGGTGTGGACGCCAAGCTGGAGCTCTATCCCGAAGGGCCCGTGTTTGACGGCACCGACTATTTCGGCGCCCACGACGCTTGGAATTACGTCTACAACAACCTGGTGGAGGATGACCAGGGCCAGACCATTTTCCAGTGGCTGTCCCAGCAGACTTCCGAGCCCGCGCCTCCTTTCAACGACGTTGCGGCCGGGGCATGGTACTATGGCGCCGTGAAGTATGTCTACGACCATGAGATTATGGCAGGCACCGGCGACACCACCTTTGGCCCTGAGGAGAACCTGGACCGCGCCCAGGTGGTGCAAATCCTTTACAACCTGGAGGGCACCCCGGATATCAGCGAAGAGGACTTGGGCTATCCCTATGAGGATGTGGATGCCGATATTTGGTACACCAACGCCGTGTACTGGGCCCGCTTGACCGGTGTGGCCGAGGGTGATGGGGACGGAACCTTCCGCCCCGAGGATGACGTTACCCGCCAGGAGCTGGCCCAGATGCTCTACAACTATGCGGAGTATAAGGAGTATGACCTGACCGCCGAGGGCGATTTGAGCCAGTACCCCGACAGCGAAAAGATAGCCGGCTGGGCGGAGAAGGCCATGAGCTGGGCCAACGGCAACAAGCTGATCAACGGCCACGACGATGGCACCATCGACCCCGAAGGGACAGCTGTTCGCGCCCAGGCCGCCAGCATCCTGACGAACTTCCATCAGACCTTTGTCGCTGCATAACAACTGCGAGAGAACCTTCGTCGGGTTTTCTCATCCAACAAAAGGACATGGCACGCTCACTGCGGGCCATGTCCTTTTTCTCTTTCACATCCCTCGGAGGGGAACGCCTGGCACAAACCTGGGGACGGCAGGCACTCCATCCCGGGCTGGTTCCGTGGCCAGGATGGTTACCCCTTCCTGCGGTAGAGCCCCGCCACCGCCAGCCCTATTCCCAGCGCCAGAAAGGAACCCCCCAGCAGCACCCACTGTTCCGTGGTGGAGGAAGCCTGGCTTTGCCCCTGGCCCAGCGCCCCGGGCTGGGCCTCTATCCCAGCGTCAGCTGCCCCTTCTGCCGGCTGGGTGGGAGGCTCTTGTCTCGTGGCTCCGCTTGCTTCCTCTGGGGCGGAAGGGCTTTCCTCCCCACTGGAGGTGTCCCCCTCCCCGGAGGAGCTTTCCGCCTCACTGGCCGGGTTTTCCTCTGTGGCGGAGGAGGCGCTGTCCGGGGCTGCTTGGCCGGGGGCCTCCTGGGGCCCTTCCCCGCTGGGAAGTTCCGGCGGGCTGCCCATGCCCTCCAAGCCGTCTGGTGCGGCGGGGAGGGTATCCTGGCTGCCCGCGGCGGTGCCGCTGGTTTCCCCAGCCGCTTCCTGCTGCCAATCCCCCAAGGAGAACGCCCCGCCGTTGCCCCGGCCGCCGCCCATGCTTTGGCTGTCGGGCTTGTACAGCTCCCCATAGCCGCTGCCGTAGTTGCGCTGGAGGAAGGACTCCTCCACGCCCTCCACCGCCAGGTACAGGCCCCAGTCCTCGCCGTTTACGGTGATGTACACAAAGCTGCACAGGGGGGCGTCCACCCCAAAGGAGCCCATCAGCTGGTAGCACAGGTAGTCTTTCAGCATGGTGTTGTCCTGAATCAGGTTGTTCAGGCTCAGCTTGTCCAGGCCGTAGTAGTTCAGGGCGTTGTCGTAGTGGTCGAACTCTACCTTAAAGCTGTAGCGGCTGTTGCCGTACTGCTCTACCTGGGTCAGGGAGGTGTTTCCCTTCCCCCGGATGGCCACGTTTTCATAAACAAGGCCTCCATCGCGGTTTGCTCGATTGTACCGTGAAGGGGCCGTCTTGGCTGCGGAAAAATAGATTGACACTTTGTAGTTCTTCTGTTATACTGCTCTTATAAACTACAAACTATCAACGAAAGGAGCCGCCTATGATTTCTATTTCCGAATCCGAGTGGCAGGTGATGCAGGCTGTGTGGTCCGGCCCGCCCAAGACTTTGCCGGAAATCCTCTCCAGCCTGCAGGCCACCGGCTGGAGCAAAACCACCATCCAAACCTACCTGGCCCGCCTGGTGAAGAAGGGCGCCCTCACCACCCAGCGCCAGGGCAAGGGCTACCTCTACTATCCTGCCCTGTCCCAGAGCCAGTGCCAGCTGGAGGAGAGCAAGAGCTTCCTCCACCGGGTCTACGGCGGCTCCCTGTCCAAGATGGTGCTGGGCTTTGTGGAGAGCGGCACGCTCTCCCCCCAAGAGCTGGAGGAGCTGAAAGCCTTGGTCAACCAGCAGGAGCAGCGCCATGATCCTCACTGAGCTGTTCTTCCTGGTGGTGTACCTGTCCCTGGTGGGCGGGCTGTTCGGCGTGGTGAGCCTGCTTCTCAGCCGGGTGCTGAAACGGGCCCTGCCCCTGTGGTTCTCCCTCTGCGGCCTGGCCCTCTATGGGATTCCGGTGCTGTCCCCCCAGGTGCGGCTGTTTTCCCCCGAGCCGGAGCAGCGCCTGCCAGCCTTTCACATGGCTGCGCTGGTGTGGGCGATGGGGTGCGTCCTGTTCCTGGCCTATCGGGTGACGCGGCTGCTGCTGGCGGGAAAATCCCTTCGCCGCCGCCCGCCCTGCCAGAACCAGCGGCTTTTGGACCTCACCGCCCAGTGCGCCCAATCCCTGGGAAGGAAGCGCACCCCACCTCTGTTGGAAACGCCCCTGGACGCGCCCATCACCGTGGCGGGAGCGCTGCGCCCGGTGCTGCTGGTGGATACCGCCACCCTCTCCCAGCTGACAGACGCCCAGCTCCAAGCCGTCCTCACCCACGAGCTCACCCACATCCGGCGCCATCACCTGCTGTTCCAGCGGGTGTACGATGTGGCCTGCGCTGTCCACTGGTTCAACCCCCTGGCCTGGCTGTGCCGGGAGGACTTCGCCCTCCACTGCGAGACCGACTGCGACACCCACGCCCTTCGCTCCTTGACCGGCAGCGTCACCAGCGGGGAGTACGCCCAGGCCATCCTCCGCCTGCTGGAGCTGTCCGCCTGTAGAGAGGCCAAAGCCGCCCAGGGGCTGGGGGCCTTGACCTTCCTCCACACCAAGCGAAGGCTGGGCCGCATTCTGGCAAAGCCTGCCCCCTGGAAGAAGCGCCTGCTGGCGGCGGGGTTGGCGGGTTTGTTGGTGTTGGCCTTGGTCTTTTCCGCGGAGTTCAGCCGCCAGCACTTCTATCCCTACCCCGCCTATTCCGTGGGCACAGAGTCCGGGGCCTAGCCGCCCCGCTCTCTTTTACCTAATAGATCTACAAATGTAGTTATAAGGAGGCTGTTATGGAACCGAACATTGTCTTTTCCCACGTCACCAAAACCTACAAAGGGGGCGTCACCGCCTTGGAGGACGTGTCCTTTTCCGTGGGCAGCGGCGTCTTTGGGCTGTTGGGCCACAACGGGGCGGGCAAGTCCACCTTGATGAAAGCCCTCGTCACCGTGGAGCCGCCCACCTCCGGCGCCATCCAAGTCTGCGGCTTCGACACTGCCCGCCAGGGGAGGGAGGTCCGCCAGCGCCTGGGCTACCTGCCCCAGGAGCTGCCCATGTACCCCAGCCTTTCCGTGAGGGATTTCCTCGGCTATATGGGGGAGCTGAAGGGCGTTCGGGACAAAACCCAGGTGGAGCAAGTCCTTCTCCAGGTGGAGATGCAGGACTTTGCCCGGCGGAAAATCGGCCAGCTCTCCGGGGGCATGCGGCGCCGAGTGGGTATCGCCCAGGCCCTGCTGGGGGAGCCGCCCATCCTGGTAGTGGATGAGCCCACCGCCGGCCTGGACCCGGAGGAGCGGGTGCGGTTCCGCGGAGTGCTGTCCCGCTACGCCCGCCAGGGGAGGACCGTGCTGCTTTCCACTCACATTGTGGAGGACGTGCACCAGCTGTGCCAGCACCTGGCCGTGCTGCGGAAGGGCCGCCTTTTCTACGCCGGGCCCTCCCAGGAGCTGCTCCACCAGGTGGAGGGCCGGGTGAAAGTCCTGCCCCTGGGGGACGACAGAGAGCTGGCTGCCTTGCAGCGTCAGGCGGTGGTGCTCTCCACCACCTACGAGCAAAACGCCATCCTGGCCCGGGTGGTGGACGAGAGCGGCCGCTTCCTCCAGCCGCCTGTCCCCGCCACCTTGGAGGACGCCTACGTCTACTGTATGGGAGGGAAAAGCCATGTGTAAAACAGTGACCATCCTCCGCTATGAGCTGCACATGCAGGCAAAGCGCCCGGCGGTGTGGGGCGTGTTCCTGGCCGCCACCGCCATGGCCCAGCTGGACTGCTTCCCCTCCGCCCAAAACCTGGCCCGGCTGGAGTTTCTCAACCAGCCCGCCTACTTTGTCCACCGCGTCATGACATTGGACGCCCTGTTGCTGCTGTTCGGCCTGGCTGTCCTCCTGGCCAACCGCTTCCCCGCCGATAGGAAAAACGCCATGGGCCACCTGTTCCTCTCCTACCCCTTGGAGATGCGCCAGTACATCCTGGGCAAGCTGCTGGGCGGCTTCTGCCTGGCCTACCTGTTGACGGCCCTGTTCCTCCTGTGCAACACCGCCGTCTATGTGCTGGCCGCGCCCTTTGCCATTGCCCCGTGGGAGTGGCTGCTCCCCTTGGGCAAGGCCCTGGCGCTGTGCGCTTTTCCCGCCAGTTGGTTCACCGGCTTGGCGGCGGTGGCACTGCCCGGCCTGGTGGACATCCGCCTGTTTTACGCGGCGGCGGCCCTGTTCTTTGGGTGGAACGCCGCCACGGTGGGCTCGGCGGAGAGCATGCCCTTCTGCCTGCTCACCGCTGGGGATTTGTCCCGCCTGCTGTGGGCGCACCCTAAGTGGCCTGGGCTGGCGTGGGGAAGTGTGCTGGCAAACGCCGCGTTCCTCCTGGGCGGGGGCGTGCTGTGCGCCTGCCTGCCCTTCTGGAAGCTCTCCTTCTGGAGGCGCCGCCTATGAGACGCCTCCTGCTGGAACTGAAAATCGCCGGGATAAACTTTCCGTTGGTGACAGCCGCCCTCTCTTTGGCCCTGGTGCTCTTTGCCGCCCTGGCCGGAGAGCTGCTGGACTTCGCCCCCATCGCTTTCGAGGTGGTGTTCCCCCTGTACGCCGCCATCGCCGTGGGGGAGTGGTCCCGCTTCCGCAGCGATGCCGCCTTTGAGGCCATCGCCGCCCAAAGCCCCGCCCGGTTCCCCTGGATGCTTTGGCGCTTCTTTGCCGTCTTCGCCGCGGTGAGCCTTTTCGCCCTGGCCACCATGCTGGCCGCCGCCTGCATCCGTCCGGGGCTGGCCTGGGAGGAGATGCTCCTGCTCTACCTTCCCACGGCGTTTTTCTTCGCGTCGGTGGCGGCGCTGGTGGGCGGCCTATCCCCCCAAGAGCACCTGCCCACCCCGGTGTGCGGCCTGCTGTGGCTGGTGGCGCTGCTCACCCGCAGCCTGCTGCGCCTGCCCGGGGTGGAGTATGTCTACCCCTTCCTGCGCTTTGCCGGGGACCAGCACGGCGTCTGGCTGTGGAGCAAGGTGGCGCTGGCGGGGATAGGACTGCTGCTGTGGGCGGCCCTTGGGCTGCTCGCGGAAAAACCGCCCAAAGCGGGCCCAGCCTTCACAACCCCCTTACACAAACCGGGGAAAGTGTAGTATACTACTTTTATCAACAGGCGGCCGGGTGGTACCAGCTGAACAGCTGGCAGCTCCGCACAGCCAGGGATTGCAACCGGGTGTTTTTCCGCTTTTTGCAGGAGGAGCAGCGGCGCTCCTCCCCGCAAACCGACCAGGAGCACAACCTGGCGTTCCACAAAGCTTTAGCCCTTGCCCAGGCCGCTTGCCAACAGCGGAAGCCCGCCGGGGATTTGCCGCGAAACACATAACCCAGCAGCGCGAACAGAAAACGCCCCCGCCAGCCAATAGGGCCAACGGTGGCGTTTTTCATTTTCTATCCAGTTTCTTGCCGCGGGAACTCCACCCACACGGTCAGCGTGCCGCCGTGAAGCGCCGCGCCGATAGAGCCGTCCATGCGCTGGGTCAGCTCCTTGGCGATGGAAAGCCCCAGCCCCGTGGAGTTTCGGGCCGCCTCCACGGTGTAGAACCGGTCGAACAGCCGTCCCGCTGTCACCGGGTCCAGCCCCGGCGCGGCGTTGGAAAAGGTCAGCCGCCCTCTTTCCTCCAAAGTGACCTCCAAATCCCCGGCGCTGTACTTCAGGGCGTTGGTGAGGATGTTCCCCAGCACCCGGGAGAGGGCCGCCGGGTCCAGCAGGCGCTCTACCTTTTCCTCCGGCAGGCGCACCTGGGGCTCTATGCCCCGGCCCTCCAGCGCCCCGTAGAAGGAGAGCAGCGCCTCCTCCACCGCCCGGCGCAGGTCCACCGGCTCCCGGGCCAGTTTCTCCTCGGAAACCACCACCGAGTACCGGAACAGCTCCTCGGTCAGCCGCTTCATGGCCTGGGCCCTGCCGCCAATCTGCTCCAGATACCGCCGGGTGTCCGGGGGCAGGTCCTGGCCTTGCAGCAGTTGCAAGTACCCGGAGATGGCTGTCAGCGGCGTGCGCAGGTCGTGGGAGATGTTCACCACCGCCTCTTTCAGCTCCTTGTCCCCCTGCTGGTACCGCAGCCGCTCTTGCCGCAAGGCCCGCAGCTCCTGGTTTAAAGCGCTGGCCAGCCGCCGCAGCTCCCTGTCCCGGCAGGGCAGGGAAAGCAGCGTGTTGGTGTCCTGCCCCCGGCGCTCCACCAGGTCCCGACGCAGCCCTTTTATCCCGTGGCGCAGCAGGGCAACCTTTAAGCCCAGCCCCAGCGCCAACAGGGCCAAACCAGCCGCCAACACCCAAATCATAGCCATCCTCCTATCTGCGCCGGCGCCCCAGCAGCCGGACTCCCACAGCCAGCGCCAGCAGCAGCCCCATCACCGCCCCGCCGCAAAGCCATTCCATGGCCCTATTTTACATCCTTCCGCTGGAAGATGGCAAGGCCTATGGCAGTGGTCAGGGCGGTGAACAGGCCAGCGTACACCGGCAGATGCCAGGGCGTCTCCGCACCCATCTCGGCGATTTGGAAGCACTGCCCACCGGGAGTCAGCTCGTACAGGAATTGATACACCTGCCGCTTGAACCCAGAGATATAGCTGGGGTTGGGAGCGGGGTCGGCCATTTGAAAGGTTCCATCCGGCCCCCAAACCAGGCCACCCTGGAGCAATTCCGGCTGGGAAAGTCCGATGGTCAAAAACTGGCCCAAAAAGTAAAGACCAAAGGCAAGCACAATGCACAGGGCCACAGCTACCGCCCGGTTTGCGACAATCATTGCCGCCATCGTGAA
>NHCFR05603__coassemble_1623_pt1 | contig 9322 bp, 10 predicted proteins | sample NHCFR05603__metabat2_high_PE_046 | metagenome-assembled genome bin NHCFR05603
GGCTCCTCCTGCGATTGGGATAGGCTGCGCTTCACCATGGACGAGGGCTGCTCCAAGGCCGTGCGCCACGTGTTCGTCAAGCTCTATGAGGAGGGCCTCATCTACCGGGGCGAGCGCATCATCAACTGGTGCCCCAACTGCAAGACCGCCATCTCCGACGCGGAGGTCATCTTCGAGGAGCAGCAGGGCTCCTTCTGGCACCTGCGCTACCCCCTGGCCGACGGCAGCGGCTACATCCAGCTGGCCACCACCCGCCCGGAGACCATGCTGGGCGATACCGCCGTGGCGGTCCACCCCGAGGACGAGCGCTACAAGCACCTGGTGGGCAAGAACGTCATCCTGCCCCTGGTGAACAAGGAAATCCCCATTGTGGCCGACGAGTACGTGGAGATGGACTTCGGCACCGGCGTGGTGAAAATCACTCCCGCCCACGACCCCAACGACTTCGAGGTGGGCCAGCGCCACAACCTGCCCGTCATCAACGTGATGAACGAGGACGGCTCCATCAACGAGAACGGCGGCAAGTACGCCGGCCTCTCCGGTATGGAAGCCCGCAAGCAGATTGTGAAGGATTTGGAGGAGGGCGGCTACCTCATCAAGGTGGAGCCCCTCAAGCACAACGTGGGCACCTGCCAGCGCTGCCACACCGTGGTGGAGCCCCGTGTGTCCACCCAGTGGTTTGTGAAGATGGAGCCCCTGGCGGGGCCTGCCATCGACGTGGTGAAGGACGGCGCCATCCGCCTGATTCCCGATAGGATGGAAAAGACCTATTACAACTGGATGGAGAACATCAAGGACTGGTGCATCTCCCGGCAGCTGTGGTGGGGCCACCGCATCCCCGCCTGGTACTGCGAGGACTGCGGCGAGACCATCGTCTCCGAAACCAACGTGGACACCTGCCCCAAGTGCGGCGGGAAGCACCTCCACCAGGACAGCGACACCCTGGACACCTGGTTCTCCTCGGCCCTGTGGCCCTTCTCCACCTTGGGCTGGCCCGACAACACCCCCGAGCTGGAGTACTTCTATCCCACCAACACCTTGGTCACCGGCTATGACATCATCTTCTTCTGGGTGGCCCGCATGATTTTCTCCGGCCTAAAGCACACCGGCAAGGCGCCCTTTGACACCGTGCTGTTCCATGGCCTGCTGCGGGATTCCCAGGGCCGGAAGATGAGCAAGTCCCTGGGCAACGGCATCGACCCCGTGGACGTCATCAACCAGTACGGCGCCGACGCTTTGCGCTTTACCTTGGTCACCGGCAACTCCCCCGGCAACGACGCCCGCTACTCCGACGAGAAGGTGGCCGCCAGCCGGAACTTCGCCAACAAGATTTGGAACGCCGCCCGGTTTATCCACATGAACATCGACGGCCACGACGTGCCCTGCGCCCTGCCCGAGTCCCTCTCTCTGGAGGACCAGTGGATTGTCAGCCGCTTTAACACCGTGGCCAAAGAGGTCACCGAGAACCTGGACAAGTTCGAGCTGGGCATGGCTGTGTCCAAGCTGTACGACTTCATCTGGGACGACTTCTGCGACTGGTACATCGAGCTGGCCAAGCGGCCCCTGTCCGGGGAGGACCAGGCCGTGGCCCAGAACACCCGCCAGGTGCTGGTGTGGGTGCTCACCCATACGCTGGCCCTGCTGCACCCCTTCATGCCCTTCGTCACCGAGGAGATTTGGCAGAGCCTGCCCCACGATGGGGAGGCCCTTATCGTGGCGCCCTGGCCCCAGTATGAGGAAGGCCGCGCCTTCCCCCAGGCCGAGGCGGAGATGAAGAAGGTCATGGAGCTCATTACCGCTGTGCGCACCCGCCGCAGCGAGATGAACGTGCCCCCCTCCAAGAAGGCCCACCTGTATATCGAGACCGGCGATACCGCCGCCTTTGAGGCCGAGCGGGAGGCCATTGCCAAGCTGGCCTACTGCTCCGCGGTGGAGATTGGGGAGAGCTTCCCCCAGGCCGAGGGCAGCGTGACGGTGGTCACCGCCGCCTGCCGCGGCTACTTGCCCATGGACGACCTGGTGGACAAGAAGGCCGAAACCGCCCGCCTGACCAAGGAGCTGGAAGGCGCCAAAAAGCAGCTTGCCACCGCCGAGGCCAAGCTGCAAAACGAGAAATTCATCAGCAAGGCGCCCCAGAACGTCATCGACGGGGTGAAGGACAACGCCGCCAAGCTGCGGGAGAAAGTCCGCATGATTGAGGAATCCCTGGCAGCCCTGGGCTGAGAGAGGGGAGGCCCGCCTTGTTTTTCCCAGGGGGATGCGCAATCCCCCACAGCAAGGCCCCCCGCGGCTGACGGGCAGGTGGGCAACCACCGGGGAGCGGGGAAGCGCCTAACATGCCGTCCGTCTGGGCAGTGCCTGCAAGTGGCACTGCCCTTTTTTATTGAGAAACAGGAGGAAATCAAAATGACCTATGAAGAGGCGTTAGACAATGTATACGGCCGGCTGGTGTTCGGCATCAAGCCGGGGCTGGAACGCATCACCGCTTTGATGGAGCGGCTGGGCAATCCCCAGAAAAAGCTGAAGTTCGTCCACGTGGCGGGCACCAACGGCAAGGGCACCTGCGCCACTTTGGTGGCCTCTGCCCTGGGGGCCTGCGGCCTGCGGGTGGGGCTGTACACCTCCCCCTATGTGCTGGAGTTCCGGGAGCGGTTCCAAATCGACGGGGAGATGATTCCCAAGGAGGAGCTGGTGGAGGAGGTGGAAACCTTGGCCCCCATCGCAGACCAGTTCGAGGAAAGCGGCGACCAGGTGACAGAGTTTGAGTACATCACCGCCTTGGCCCTTCACTGGTTTGCCCGGCGGCAGTGCGACATCGTGGTGCTGGAGGTGGGCATGGGCGGCCGGTTCGACGCCACCAACGTCATCGACGTGCCAGAGGTGGCGGCCATCATGTCCATCTCTTTGGACCACACCGCCATTTTGGGCAGCACCTTGGAGAAGATTGCCTTTGAGAAGGCCGGCATCGTCAAGGCGGGGGGCAGGCTGGTGCTCTACCCCGACCAGGCCCCAGAGGTGACGCAGGAGCTGGAGCAAATCTGCCAGGAGCGCCAGGTGGAGCTGTTCCGCCCCGACCTGTCCCAGGTGGAAGAGGGGGAGCGCTCCATCGGCGGCACGGCCTTTACCGTGGCGGGCACCCGCTGGGGGGACGTGGCGCTGCGCACGCCCTTTTTGGGGGAGCACCAGGTGAAAAACGCCGTCACTGCCCTGAAGGTGCTGGAGGTGCTGGCGGACCGCGGCTGGCCCGTCACCCCCCAGGCCGTGGCGGCAGGCTTTGAAAAGGCCTTCATCCCCGCCCGGATGGAGGTCATCTCCCAACAGCCCCTGGTGCTGCTGGACGGCGGCCACAACCCCGGCTGCTCCCAGGCGCTGCGCCAGGCCTTGGAGGAGTTCGTCCCCCAGCGGAAAGTGGCCATCATGGGCGTGATGGCCGATAAGGACAGCCGCGGGGAGCTCCAGGTGCTGGGGCCGCTGTTCTCCCAAATCGTCACCGTGGCGCCGGAGGGCCACCGGGCCATGCCCGCCCAGCAGCTGGCCCAGATTGCCCAGGAGTTCTGCCCCAAGGTGGTCCCCGCGGGCTCCTGCCGGGAGGCCCTGGCCGTGGCAGCCCGCGCCATGAAGCAGGACGCCGCCCTCATCGTCTGCGGCTCCTTCTACCTGGCCGGGGAAATCCGGGAGATGCTGAAAGGCAAGTTTGGAAACTGAATGTGCCGTGAAAGGCTAGGAGCAGATTTGTCATGAGTTTGGAAAGACAAGCCGCATTGATACTTATCTGTTGGGTTTTGGCGTTTTGGGGCATTCGGAGTGAGCTTTCCTGTATTTCGAGCTATCAGCTCAATAAGAACGCCTATAAAAAGCGGAAAAAGGGCATGACGTTTCAAGAGTGGTTCCTCTATACCCGGTACCGGAAAGAGCTTCCCAAAATTCTGGTGCGCCTGTATTTTGTAATTACCGTTGGACATCCCTTGGTTCTAGCCGTCTGTTTCCTTCTTTACCTTGTAGGGCCATACCCTGAAATTGGCGGCAACATTGCAAAAGGCGCCATGTGGTTTGATATTGGGTGGGTGCTGATATTGGAAATAGCATTTTGGAACTGGCCCGAGCGAACCCCAAACTACTCCCGCTGGATAAAAAGACGCGGCATGCAGCCGAAGAAGAAAAAATAAGCTGTAACAGGATGTAAGGGAAATGAGATTGTATTATGACCAACTTATTGGTATATTGCTGTGTGGGCTTTTATCCTTTTGGATAATTCGCTGGTACCTGTGGGGAATTAAGATTTACCCATTGAATCCCAGTGCCAGAAAGAAAAGGAAAAAAGGCGAAACTATCCGGGAGTGGTTTTTCTATACCAGATACCGGCAAGAGATTCCCAAATTCTTTCTTGGGTTATACTTTGTGGTTTTAATAGTGAATGTGGCGGCGATTCTTGTCTGGATTGTCCAGCATTTTATGGGGCCGTACCCTGATGTAGGCTATCTTATTTTCTTGTGTTTGGCTGCGTTTGATGGGGCTTGGATGCTCCTGTTAAGGCTGATGTTTTGGAGCCGTGACGGGAGTATGCCCTATGAACGCTGGGTGCCCAAGAAACGCGGCATGCGGCCGAAACGGAAAAAGTAAGCGTAGTAGGGTGTATGAAAGATGAATGACGGCTTTATTTACGGCGACCAGATATTTGTTATTATCGGCCTTTTCTTGTTATCCTTCTGGATGATTCGGTGGTATTTGTGGGGCATTAAAACCTATCCGCTGAATAACAGTGCGCAGAAGAAAAGAAAAAAGGGCGAAACCATTCGGGAGTGGTTCCTGTATACAAGGTACCGGGAGGAAATTCCTAAATTTTTCCTGGGCCTGTATTTTGTGATAGTGTTTCTCCATGCGGCCGTGCTAATTGTGTGGGTGGTACAACACTTTGTGGGGCCTTATCCATTCTTCGGGCATTGCATGACAGTTACTCTTATAGTGTTTGATGCTGTCTGGATGCTTCTTTTGAGGCTGATGTTTTGGAGCCGCGACGGGGACATGCCCTATGAACGCTGGGTGCCCAAGAAACGCGGTATGCCGCCCAAGCGGCGGAAGTGAACCGCCCTGCCGGAAAAAAGAACTTTCCGCTGTGACACCCTTTGGCAAAATACGCACCCATCCCTTTGTAGAATAGATGCAAAGGGAAGAAACAGGCTTTTGGAAGAAGGCTGGCCCTTCTTCCAGGGCCTTTTTTGTTGCCCCAGAAAAGAGAAAGGAAGAGAATCATGAGTGTACAGCTCAGCTATAAAGAGGGGGTGCTCACCGCCCGGCTCTCCGGGGAGATTGACCACCACAGCGCCCGGGAGATGCGGGAGGCCATTGACGACACCGCCCAAAAGGTAAAGCCCGCCTGCCTGCGCCTGGACTTTTCCCAGGTGCCCTTTATGGACAGCTCCGGCATTGGGCTGGTGCTGGGGCGGGTGCGGCTGCTGCAATTCTGGAAGGGCCGGGTGGTGCTGTGCGGGCTTTCCCCCAGCCTGGGGCGGATGGTGGAGCTCTCCGGCATTGGCACCTTGGCCTCCATTGAAAGGAGGGCTGGATGATGAAGCCCATCAACCAAGCGCAAATCAGTTTCGACTCCCGCTCCGTCAACGAGAGCTTTGGCCGGGCGGCGGTGGCGGCGTTCCTCACCCAGCTGGACCCCACCGTGGCGGACCTCACCGACATGAAGACAGCCGTTTCCGAGGCGGTGACCAACGCCATTGTCCACGGATACAAGGATAGGCGGGGCACTGTCTACATAACCGCCAAGCTGTTTGAAAACGGCAAAGCGGTAGTGCGGGTGCGGGATAAGGGCTGCGGCATCCCGGATATCAAAAAGGCCATGGAGCCCCTTTACACCACAGGCGGCGAGGAGCGGGCGGGCCTGGGCTTCGCGGTGATGCAGAGCTTCTGCGACAGCGTGCGGGTGACCTCCACCCCCGGCCGGGGCACCAGCGTGACCTTGACCAAATACTTTGACACAAAGCAGTGAGCCCACCCTCCAGGCCATGGTGGAGGAGAACATCGGCCTGGCCCACCTGTGCGCCCGGCGCTTCCTGGGCCGGGGGATGGAGTACGACGACCTGTTCCAGGCGGGGTGTGTGGGGCTGCTCAAGGCCGTGGAGAACTTCGACACCAGCCGGGGCGTGAAGTTTTCCACCTATGCCGTGCCGGTGATTCTGGGGGAAATCCGTCGGCTGTTCCGGGATGGCGGCGCCTTGCGCGTCTCCCGGGGCCTGCGGGACTTGAGCCGCAAGGCCTTGGAGGAGGCGGACAAGCTCCGCCAGGAGACAGGGGAGAGCCCCGGCGTGGCCCAAATCGCCCAGCGGCTGGGTGTGCCCGTGGAGAAGGCCGCCCTGGCGCTGGGGGTGGGCCAGGCGCCCATGTCCCTCACCGATGGGGAGGAGGGCGGCGATTTGGACATCCCCGTGGAGGCCCCCGAGGAGAGGATGACCGAGCGCATGACGCTGTACCAAATCCTCCACACCTTGGAGGAGCGGGACCAAAAGCTCATCCGCTGCCGGTACTTCCAGGGCAAGACCCAGTCCCAAACCGCCTCCGAGCTGGGCATGACCCAGGTGCAGGTCAGCCGCCGGGAGAAAAAGCTGCTGGCCTACATGCGCGCCGCCTTTGACCAATAGAAAATCCGCCCTGCCTCCCACAGTTGGGAAGCGGGGCGGATGTGTTTTTTACAGATAGTAGGCGGGGCCGGTGGACTTTGGCTTCTTGTCGGTGGGCAGCAGGGAGTAGACGGTCAAATCCACAATGCCCTTGTCGGGCCAGTAGAAGCCCTCCCGGATGGTGCCCTCCTTTACAAAGCCGCAGCTCTCCAGCACCAGCACCGCCCGGTAGTTGATGGGCAGCACAAAACACTGGATGCGCCGCACCCCCACCGTGCGGAAAAGGTACTCCGTGGTGGCCCGCACCGCCGCCGAGGCGTAGCCCTGGCCGGTGTACTCCTGGCCCAGGATAAAGCTGAGGGTGACGCTTTCCACCTGGGGATTGATTTGGGAAATCTCCAGCAGGCCCACCAGCCGGTTCAAGGTGGAGTAGATGCCCAGCACCACGCCGCGCCGCTCCTGGAACATGGTGTCGAACTGGCGCAGCTTGGCGGCGCACTCCCGGTGGGAGCGCAACGCGGCCTCTGGGGTAAAGCGGTGGCTGTCCTCGTCGCTGAGGATTTGCCACAGCGCCTCCAGGTCCATGTCCGTCACCCGGGTCAAGGTGGCCTTTTCACTGGTGATAAAGGGATAGCTGGAAAAAAGCAAAGAGCCTTTCACGGCGCCGCCTCCTTTCCTGTGTGGCAATGGCGCAGGCGCTCAGTCCTGCAAAAGCTCCAGCAGCTGGGGGAACTGGGTGATCTCCGGCGCCCCGGTGACATCCCCAAAGCCATAGGCCGCGTGGAGGAAGGGCACCCCGGCTTTCTGGGCAGCCTCCTGGTCCATGGCGGTGTCCCCCACGTACACAGGGCGCTGCAAGTGGTTGCGCTCCACCACCAGGCGGATGTTTTCCCACTTCTGCTTGCCCGTGCGGCCGATGCACTCCCAATCCTGAAAGTACCGGTGGAGCTGGTGGGCGTCTAAAAAGCAGGGGATGTACTCGGCGTTGCAGTTGCTGACAATAAACAGGGGCAGCTTTTGGGAGAGGGCTTCCAGCGTCTCCTCCAGCTGGGGGTAGAGCTCGCCCCCGTGCTCCCGCAGGTAGGTGTTCTCCACCTGGCAGCAGCGGTCGAACAGCTCCATGTGCCGCTCCTTGGAGAGGTGGGGGTAGAGTTTGGCCATCAAATCCTCCGCCGTCATGCCCATGACGCCTTCCAGCTGGGCCCGGGTGGGGGGACCCTCAATATCCGGGACGCCGGCCAGGGCCTCTTCCCAAGAGGCGGCCACCGCGTCGGTGGAATCCCACAGGGTGCCGTCCAGGTCGAACAGGATGCTGTCGTATCTCATGGAGTTCTCCTTTCTCGCGCTTTCTGCTCTCTATTATAGCGGAACCCGCCGCTGTTTTCAAGGAAAGCGCGGAAAAACAGGCCGGGTGTGTCAGGTGAGGAAGTCGTAGGGTGTCTGCTGGTAGACGTAGTAGTTCAGCCAGTTGGACACCAGCAGATGGGCGTTGGAGCGCCAGGTGAAGGGCGGGGTCTTGGTGTCGTCGTCATCGGGGAAGTAGTGGTAGGGCACCTTGGGGTTTAAGCCCTTGTTGATGTCCCGGAAGTACTCCTTGGCCAAGGTGTCCCGGTCGTACTCCGCGTGGCCGGTGACGAAAATCTGCCGGCCGCTCTGGTTGGCGACGATGTGCAGCCCCGCCAAGTCCGACACCGCCAGGGGAATCAAATCCGGGTGCTTTTTGATGTCCTCCAGCCGCACCTCGGTGTAGCGGGAGTGGGGGGCGAAGTAGTTGTCGTCAAAGCCACGCATCAGGGGGTGGTAGGGGTTTAAGACCGTGTGGTTGTAAATGCCGCTGAGTTTTTCCGGCAGGGGGTACTTGGGGATGCCGTAGTGGTAATACAGCCCAGCCTGGGCGCCCCAGCAGATGTGCAGCACCGAGTAGACGTTCTCCTTGCTCCACTCCATAATCTGGCACATCTCGTCCCAGTAGTCCACCTCCTCAAAGGGGAGCTTCTCCACCGGCGCGCCGGTGATGATAAGGCCGTCGAACTTCTGGTCCTTCACGTCGGCGAAGGTCTTATAAAAGGTGTTGAGATGGTAGGAGCTGGTGTTCTTGCTCACATGGGTGGCGGGGTGGAGCAGCTCCACGTCCACCTGCAAAGGGGTGTTGCCCAGCAGGCGCAGCAGCTGCGTCTCGGTTTCAATCTTCGTGGGCATCAGGTTGAGGATAGCAATCTTTAAAGGACGGATATCCTGGAGGTTGGCACGTTCGTGGGTCATGACAAAGATGTTTTCGCTTTCCAGCACCTCAATGGCGGGCAGGTCAGCTTGAATGCGGATGGGCATGGAATCACGCCTTTCTATATATAGTAGAAACAAGGGCGAAGAGTGCAAGAAACAGTGGAAAAGCAAAGAAGTCCGAGAAATGCGGAAAAAGTGCTTGCTTTTTCCAGAGAAAGATGATATACTACCAATCACCGCCGAAACGGAGCGCTGCAAAGCGCGCCAGAGAAGCGGTACAGATAGTATAGCACAGGGAGCTCGCCCTTGTACAGGGGGAAGAAAAGCGTGAAAGCGCTTGGCTCCAAAGGTCAAAAAGGAATTTCAAAAAAACTTGAAAAAACCTGTTGACAAAAAGAGAAACCTGTGGTATCATATCTGAGCGCTCGAGAGAGAGGGCACTGAAAGCGAGTGAAAAGGCCGAAAATCGGAAC
>NHCFR05603__coassemble_1641_pt1 | contig 9190 bp, 6 predicted proteins | sample NHCFR05603__metabat2_high_PE_046 | metagenome-assembled genome bin NHCFR05603
CCGGTTAGGTTTCGTTCGGGCAAGACAAAAGGGACAGCTTTCGCTGTCCCTTCTGTCTATGGGGTAATCATAAAATTAAGTAGAGTTGAAACCTCAACCAATCAGACCGGCGCGATCCGCGTTCACCATGATGGAAGCAGCTTCTGCTCTGGTGATAGAGGAGGTGGGACGGAAGTTGCCGGTATCGGCGTCGCCCTTCATCAGGCCGGAGTGCTTCACGGCGTAGACATTCTCCTTGGCCCAGCCAGCAATAGCGGAGTCATCGGGGAACAGCTCACCAGTGCTGCCGGTAAGGTGGAAGGCGTTGCGCAGCATGGAGGCAGCCTCCTGGCGGGTGATGGTCTTGTTGGGCTGGAAGGTGCCGTCCTCATAGCCGGAAATGATACCATTTTCAGCACAGAAGGCAATGGCGCCGTTGGCCCAAGAGCCAGAGGTCACATCCTTAAAGGCGGGATCCACATCGTTAGAATAGGTGGAGCCCAGAACGTTGGCGATCATAGCGGCGAACTCAGCGCGGGTGATGGAACGGGTGGGACCAAAGGTGCCGTCGCCGTAGCCGGAAACGTAACCGTCAGCCGCGGCCTCCATCACGTTGGCATAGTACCAGGCATTGGGGCTCACATCGGTGAACCGGTCGCCCAGCCGCACGCGGATGGTGTACTCGGTAGAATCACTCTCGTTCTCAGCAATAACAGTCATCTTGCGGGTGGTGGAGAAGTTCACATCGGTGTAGCCGGGGAACAGGGGTTTGCCCTGGAGTTCGGGGTCATCGATGGTAACAATAGCACCCTCAGAGACAGTGTAGTTGGGAGTGAGATAGGTGTACTCGGTGCCGTAGGGCAGAGTAACGGTGATGGTCTTGCTGCTGTCGTCGATCACAGCGGCGTAGCTGGGATACTCCTCAAAGTAGAAGGAACTCACGGTGCAGCCGGTGTTGGCGGCGGCCACAGTCAGGTTAATGGTGTACTGCTGGTACTTGCTCTTGCCGTTTTCGTTGGTGACAGCCAGCATATTCCTCTCCACAGCGGTATTCTCTCTAGCGGAAGTGTTGTCCAGGATGGGAGTGAAGTTGCCATTCCCATTGTAGATCACAACGGTACCGTCACGGTCGATGAGGAAGAAGGGGTTGCCATCGCTGTAGTAGGCAGCCAGGGCCAGGTCGTAGTTGTTATCGTACATGCCCAGGTAGTCGGCAATGTCCACAAACACGCCGTTGCGGTCGGTACCGGCGGTGGGCAGTTCGTTGCCATCAATGGTGGGAGCGGTAGCATCAGCGTCATCAACACCCAGCACAAAGGCGTAGGGAGAGGTGCTGTACTCCAGGTACACAGGGTTCCAGGTCTTGGGGTCTTCCAGGTCGCTGGTGAGAGCGTAGGGGATAGTGCCCTCAATCACGCCATTGCCGCTGAGAGTGGTAATGGACAGGGGGGCGGTCCAGCCGGTACCGTCCACCAGGCGGAGATCCTTCAGGAAGTTGTCCTTCTCGGGCTCAGCCTGGGAGAGCTTAAAGGTGTACTCGGTAAACAGGCCTCTGTTCTCAGTCAGGCCGCTAACGGTGTTCCAGACACCCCTATTGATACGGCCGGTGTCGGAAGCGATGTTCCCGGCTTCCACCATGGAGACCCACATCTGCTCACTGAGCACAACGATCTTCATGCCGTTGGTGATCATGGTATCACTAGAGTGGATATTCTCGTACACAGAGCCAAGATTGTCCTCGAAGGGAACCAGGTCGCCAGTGCTGTTCATGACGAAGAAGATACGGCTGTTGGCGCTGGCGGGAACCACCGCGTCAACGGGCATAACCTCATTATTGCCCAGCTGCTGGACATAAGACCAGGGCAGCACGATATCAACGGTGCCGTTGGAGGGGGAAGCGCTGAACACGAAGCGATCCTTCACATCGGCAGTGGCGTGGAGGTCGTCAAAGAGACCATCGTCGAAGCTGGTGAAGTTGGGGATGACCGTCACGGACATGTTGTCCAAAGTGGAATCCTTCTTGCCTTCCTCACGGGTGATCTCGATGTAGTAAGAAGTGGCCATGGCAGACAGCTCTTCGCCGGTCACATGGAGATCCAGGGCCACGGTAGCACGGGTCACGTCGTCGATGTCCTGGGGCAGGTAGGGCTCATTGCCAGTCAGGGCAGAGCCGGAGCGAGGCAGGGCCTGAGCATTGTCAAAAGCATCGGTAAAGGTGATGGTGGAACCAACGGTCTTGGTGTAGAACAGGTTCCAGCCAGCCAGCTGGTCGGTATTGTACACCTCATAGGGCAGGGTGAACTTGATAAGGTTGATGCCGTTCTCGGTGACGATCTGGCCCTCATAATCGGTGCCATCGGTGCTCCGCAGGGAGACGTCGGTGAGGGCGGGCTTCACAAACTCGTCGGCCACGGTGACCTTCAAGGTGTACCAGTTCTCGGTGAGGCCGTCCTCAGACTCCACGCGGATCTTCACCTCGTTGGTGCAGTTCACAACGCCGTTGACAGAGTAAGGAACAACAGGATTGCGGGTAGGATTGCCGTTGCTGTCGCTGTCGATTTCCGTAGTGGTAGCGGTCTGGCCGGTCATGGAGAACTCCACATCGGCGTTGTTGGAAGCCTGGAGGGCCATGGCCACATGGCTGGCGCCGTTGTTCAGGTTGGAGATATCGGTGCCCATGGGCACGGTGATGTCGATGGTCTTAGCATCCTGATCGATCACGGCGGTCTCGCTGCCGATGGTCAGGTCATGGATGAGGGCCTCGTTGTTCAGCTGGGTCTCGAAGAAGTACACGTTGTAGGTACGGGAAGCTTCCTCACTGTAGTTGACCTCCAGCTGGGCAGCGTAGGTCTGGCCCTTATTACCAGCACCTTCATAGTACTCGACATTGTTCATGAAAGCTTCAAAGTCGGCGGCGCCGGTGCGGTCAGCCCAGTCAACTTTATTGGTGCAATCGTCGCCAAAGGCATGGAAGTTGCCGGTGGTAGACGGGGTGTTGCCGTTGATGATCTTAGAAGTGCTGATGGTCATGGAATCGCCGCTGTCAAGGCCGGTGACCCAAGAGCTGGGGTAATCCAGGGTAAACTCGGGAGTGACGGTGACAGTGCTCTTGTTGTGGGAATAACCCCAGGGCAGCAGCACGGCAATATCGCCGGAATCGGTGAACAGCACGGAATCCAGAGCCTCCTCGGTGGTAAAGGACACAAAGCCGGGAGCGGAGGTGATGTGGATGGTGTAGTTCTTGGTGCTGCCGTTGTTGGTGATGGTCATGGTGTCGCCATCCTGAATCCTCACGTCGGGATTGCCGTCGGTGATGATCTTCTGGGTGGTGGCTTCCGTGGTGTAGTAAATTTCGGTAGCGCCCATGCCAGTGTTGGTGCGGGACAGGCTGACCGTTGCAGTGGCGCTGGCCAATTCCAGTTCGCGGATGCGGTACTGGGTGCCCGCCACGTCGGGAGCGTTGTCATAGGGCACGGTGAAGTAGATATCATCGGCCTGGATGACAGTTTCGCCCAGCTGCACGTTGGGGCTGGCGGCGCTGTTCAGCGTGAACTTGGTGATGGTGGTGTCGGTGGACACATACACGGGATCCAGCAGGATGGTGTAGTTCAGCCGGGTGGCAGGCTTGTCGGCATCCGCCACGGAGAACTTGATCTCCACATCCCCGTCGCTGTTCAGGTAAGCGTTGCGGTCGGCAGCCTCAATCGTGAACTGCCAAACGTTTTCTTTGCCACTACCAGTAAGAGCGGTAGCCATGGAGTCATCCGTAGCAGAAGACGCCATGTTGGTGTACCACACGCTGTTGCCCGTGGCCACAAGCACGTCTACAACAATGTCCTGGGACAGGTTGGAGATATCACCGGTGTAGGTGTTGGCTCCACTGCCAGCAACAAGCTGCACGTGCTCGCCGCCGGCTGCCACGTCTACCTGCTGTAAGCGAGGCGTAGAAGCCGCAGCGCCGAGCGGAATCATTGCGACGACCAGCATGAGCGCCAGAAGCATCGCAAGTGATTTCTTCAGAAACTTGCTTTTCTTCATAATTTCAACCCTCTTAAATTTTAGATTCTCACAGGGCTTTTTCCCCGTGAGTTGAAGTTATCTATATAATAATCTTTGTCTTTGAAAAATGCAAGCCCTTTTTTCAAGTTTTTACGCAAATCCTTGCCGGGACAGCGCAAAGCCAAAAATGGCTACAAATGGCGGTCTTAAGCCATTTCTGGGGATTTTTTCTTGTAACCTTTTGTTACGATTTGGAGAAATCCCCATATTTTCCCTCTACAATGTGGCGCATTTTTGGAAGGTTTGTCCATCGCCCTTTTTTCGGCCTTTTTGTTTTGTGCGCTTCTTTGTAAAATCGTTTCTTTTTCGCGGCAAAGCTTGGAGAAGTTGTCCATATTTCCGGTCAGTGACAAAAAATCCTGCCGCTGGAAAAAAGTTTTCCTCTGCGCCGCGCCTGTTTTCCCGCAAAGTTTTGTCCCTTTACAGAGGAGTCTTGCATCACGGGCACAGGCTTTTGCCTCACTTTCCCCAGAGGGCCCCGCCCAGCTCCTCCACCGCGTTGGTGGAGAGGCACCGGCCGTGCTCCTCGCAATAGGCGTAGAACACCGGGCAGGCTCCCAGGGGCTTGCCGAAGGGCGCCGCCAGCCGCCGGACGCTTTGCCGCTGCCGCAGCGCTGCTGCCGCTTTTAAGTAATAGGCGCCCCGGTACAGGCACAGGGACGCCTCCAGCTTGGGCCAGGCCTGGTACAGGCACGCCACCGCGGCGCACAGGCTGCCCGCCCTTTGGAACTGGAACACAAGGGGCTGCGCAGGCCGTTTCAATCGCACGTGCAGCACCTCGCTTCCTGGGTTTTACTCCATTGTATGGCAAGGGCTTGGCTTTGGTGTTTACACCGGCTCGCCGCGCAGCAGCTGGATGGCCTGCTCCGGGTCCTTGGCGGTGAACACCGCAGTGCCGGCAATGAGCACGTCGGTGCCCGCCTCCCGCACGATGTGGGCGTTCTCCAGGTTGATGCCGCCGTCCACCTCGATAAGCAGGTTGGGGAAGTGCGCCTTGAGGGTGCGCACCTTCTTCAAGGGCCACTCCTGGAGCTTCTGGCCGCCGAAACCGGGCTCCACGGTCATCACCGTCACGTGGTGCAGCTGCTCCCCAAAGGGGAAGAGCTCCTCCACCGGGGTGCCGGGCTTGATGGCGATGCCGGGCTTCGCGCCGCTGGCTTCAATGGAGGCCAGCACAGTACGGGGGTCGTCGTCGCACTCGATGTGGAAGGTAATCCAATCGGCGCCGGCCTCCCGAAACATGGACACGTACTGCAGGGGGTGGCGGAGCATCAGGTGCAGGTCGAACTCCTGGTCCGTCTTGCCCCGCAGCGCCTTTACCACCTGGGGCCCCATGGTCAAATTGGGCACGAAGTTGCCGTCCATAATGTCGATATGAAGAATCTCCGCTTCCCGCACTTTTTTCAGCTCCGCGCCCAGGGCGGAGAAGTCCGCCGCCAGCAGCGAAGGCGCCACGTAAGTCATTTGCGCTACCATCCTTTCCCATACCGTCTTTTTCCCTATTGTACACGATAGAGCCCGCTTTTTCAACGGGTACCGCCCAGAAAGATAAAAAGGCCCGCCGCCCACCGGGCAGCGCGCCTTTTCCTATACTAATACAATATGTTGCATAGCCCCTGTGCCAAGATGGTCATCAGTGGTATACTAATTATAGAAAGCACCGTGCTTACCGCCACCGTTTTCGAGGCCAGGGCGGAGTCCCTTTTATACTGCACGGAGAACAGCACCGTGTTGGCGGCCACCGGGCAGGCGGCCTGGATAACGCTGGTGACAAACAGCTCCTGGGAGGGGCGGATGAACAGCAGGCACACCACAAACAGCGCCGGGGCCACCAGCAGCCGCAGGGCCGCCATCTTGTACACCGCAAAATCCGAGACGAAGGAGTGCAAATCCACCTTGGCCACATAGCTGCCGATAATCAGCATGGCCAGGGGCGTGTTCAAGTCCGCGAAGAAGCCCACCGGCTCGGTGATGACCGCGGGCAGATGCAAATCCAAAAAGTAGATGGGCAGGCCAAACAGCAGGCCGATGATGCCTGGGTTGAACAGCAGCACCTTCAGGCTCATCTTCTGGCCGCCGCTCATCATGCTGTAGCCGTAGGTCCAGCAGAAGATATTGAACACCACAATGAAGAAGGAGCCGTACATCACGCCCTTGCTGCCCACAATGCCCTCCACCAAGGGCAGGCCCATAAAGCCGGCGTTGCTAAAGCTGACGGCAAAGCGCAGCACCTTTTTGCGGCCCTCGGGCTCCTTGCGGAAGAAAAGCAGGCTCAGGCCGATGCTCAAGGCGATGGCCAGGGCCGAGGTGCCCACGGAGAGCAGCAGTTCCCCCGGGCTGAGGCTGTCCTCTGAGGTGAGAAAGGAATTGACAATCAGGCAGGGGGTGACGATTTGGATGAGCAGCGTGGTGATTTCCGAGGCGCCCCGCTCGGTGAGCATCCCCTTTTTCGTCACCAGGTAGCCCACCACAATGAGGATGAGCATCACCGCCACCTTGCTTATCACTGTCAATACCGCTTCCATGCAGTTCCCTCTCTTTCCCGCGTTTTCCCTGCCAGCTTAGAAAAGGCCCTCTGGGTCGTCTGTGTCGTCCTTTTCCTGGGCGGGAAGCTCCTCGGCCTCCTGCCCCCGGGCGGACTTCCGGTTCTTCCGGTACTCCTTGACAAACACCACGGCCAGCACCACCAGCACCGCGGCGGTGAGCACCCGGAAGGCAATGCCCCAGCCCCCTGCAAAGGCGTCCGCGTCGGGATAGATGCGGTCCACCAGCAGCCAGGCGCCCAGCACCAGGAAGTAACCTCCCGCCAGGAAGAACACCTTGTTCTCCTTGGAGAGGGAGAAAATCAAAATGAGCCCAGCCGCCAAAATGACAATGGGGAACATGAATTCCATAAAAGCCGCTCCTTTCCAGGCCGTTACTCTCTGCCTATTATACTGGAAACCGCCCCAAATTACAAGGGCGGGCCGCCCCTGCCCCACAGGCAGAAAAAAAGGCCGCCGCTTTCGCGACAGCCCTTTGGCTTTCTTCCTTTAAGAGAGGATATAGATATTCATGGTGCGGCGGCCAATCTGGCTGCACTCCTCAAGGGTGTTGTAGCACAGGTCCGCAAGGATATCTCCGGCCATGGCCGCGCCGCCGGTGTCACCGGCCACGCCGTAGCCGTAGACCACGCTGCCGTCGGGGGAGGTGATGTACATCTTCGTCCCGTAGGGGATGATGTTGGGGTTCACCGCCACCACGCCGTACACGGCGTCCCAGCCCAGCGAGGTGGTGCCCCCGGGCACGGAGTAGGCTGTGCAGGTACCGCTCATCATGGAGCTGTAGGAAACGGTGTTGCCGTACATATCCACAAAGGTGCCGGCCACGTTCCCGGTGCCGTTGCCCCCGCTGACGTCCACGCCGCCGGAGGCTTCCTCCTTCTGGGAGGTGCCCCGCAGCACCACTTCGGCCACGGGCTCCTTGGTCACCTTTTCAGAGGCCGCTTCCCGGCTCTCCTCCTCGCCGTCCACGTAGGTCACCTTGTAGGTGACTTCCTTCTCGCCGGGGACGCCTTCGGTCTTCACCTGGGTTTCGCCCTCGTAGAGGGAGGCGGTGTCCTGGTACTCGGTCTCGTAGGCGACCTCCTCGGTCTGGACCTCCTCTTTCACTTCCACACGGCGGACGGTGATTTCCATGCCGTCCTTCACCTTCTCGGTGAGGGCAGGCTCCACGCGGTCCTCCTCGCCCAGCTGGACGCCGCACTTCTCCAGGGCGTCCTCCACGGTCTGGGCGGAAGTCTCATAGGCCTTGGTCTCCCCGTCGGCGGTGATTTGCACATCCATCACCCGGGTGACCCGGATGTGCATCTTGTCAAACAAGGGCTTGTCCGTTTCATAATTGAGGGAATCCCTCTCCCCCACGGTGACCCCGGCCTCGTCCAGGGCGTCCTGCACCGTGCCGCCAATGCGGGTGACGGTGCGGCTCTCGCCGTCGGCCAGGACCACCACCTGGCACGCCCGGCGGATTTCCACCTGGGTGTCGCCCGCAATCACCGTGTCGCGGCTGGGGCTCACCTCGTCCTCGTCCTTTAGGACAATGCTGTTGTCCAGCAGGGCCTGCTCCACGGTGTCGCCCACGTAGGCCACCAGCTGGCTTTCCTCGCCAGCCTCGGAAACAGCCAGCTCCACGCCCCGGCGGACCACCACCGTGGTGGTGCCCTCCACGCGCTCAGCCACGTCCAGGGGGCCCAGGGGCTCCATGCCCCGCTCCTCCGCCTGGGCCAGGATGTCCTCCAGGCTGGTGCTGCTCATGTTGAAGGTGTAGGACTGGTCCCCGTCGATGACGTTGGCGGAGACCGTGTTCGCCATCACCGTGGCGAAGGGAAATATACTAAGGGCCAGGACCAGGATTAGCGCCGCCGCTCCCCGGATGGCGAGAAGCCTGGGCGCCTTCTTCATGTGTCTGCCGTACATAGCAATAACTCCTTTCGCCGCCCCCTTTGGGCGGTTCCAGGGGGTAGTATAGTAAAAAAGCGACGAGGTGTCAAACTTCTTTTCCGGGTTCTTTTGTGCAGTACGTCCAAATCCGAATGGAATATTCCTTGACATAACCCTTTGAAACCTGCAAATTTCCCCCGTATCCCCGGAAATTATTCAAATTATGGAAACCGCGGCCTGTGCAAAATGTATCAAAAGCGGAACCAGCCCCGGCGAGAGGGGGCTCAAAAATGAAATTTTTCTGGATTTTTATTCATTTATCTTTCGGAACTTTCCAGGTATCTCCGGGATATTTTGTAAACCAGGTGCATAAACCTTAAGAACGCATACAAAATGGGCAGGCCCTGAAAACGCCCAAGCTCCGGGGATTTCCCCCACTCCACCCCCAGCGCGGGCTTTGGCACCAGGCAGTTGCGTTTTCATTGCGAACGTGCGTTCTAATTTTTGCATGAACATGCAGCCCACAGCCCGTGATTTGCCAAATTTTTTTTGAAAAAGCAGCTTGTTCCCTATTTCCCCGGGGAAAAACCCGCCCCGGTGGGGGACAGATGGCAAAATGGCCCCGGGAAACCCCTGTTGTGGGTGCGGGGCCCAAATGTGCGAGTTCATCCACTTGAAACACAGCAGCGGCAACTCAGAAGGACAAGATAAACTGGATTCGGTTTGGTCAAATC
>NHCFR05603__coassemble_1678_pt1 | contig 9004 bp, 9 predicted proteins | sample NHCFR05603__metabat2_high_PE_046 | metagenome-assembled genome bin NHCFR05603
TGGTGGGGACAACAGGACTCGAACCTGTGACCCCCTGCTTGTAAGGCAGGTGCTCTAACCAGCTGAGCTATGCCCCCATAAGCCCTTCACACATTTTGTTTTGCCGCATCAGCGACGTTTAATATCTTACACGATTTGCTCTGATTTGTCAACAGGTTTTTTCAAAAAATTTCAAAAAACTTTTTTGCCGGTTTTGGCCGCCTGTTTTGCCAGCTCCGCAATCTCCGCCTTGGTGAAGACGTACTTCTTGTTGCAGTAGTGGCAGACTGTCTCTACCTGCTCCCTCTCGTCGCCGTGAAGGCTCAAAAGCTCCTTGGCGCCCAAGGTGAGCAGGCCCCGGGCGAAGCGCTCCTTGCTGCAGTTGCAGGCATAGTACACCGGCGCCTGGTCCAGGATTTCCACCTCAAAGCCTTCCAGCGCGGCGCGGCACATCTCTTCCGGCCCCATGCCCTTGGCAAGCATGGTGGTGACGGAATCCAGCTGGGCGATATTTTGCTCCAGGCGGTCCAGGGCGGCGTTATCCGCCCCGGGCAGGGCTTGAATCAGCAGGCCGCCGGAAAGCATGGCTTCCCCGCTCTCCTTGTCCACCAGGACACCCAAGGCGCACACCGTGGGGACCTGCTCGCTGCTGGCGTAGTAATTGGTCAAGTCCTCGGCAATCTCGCCGCTGACAAGCTCCACCTGGCCCACATAGGGGTCGCCCTCACCCAGGTCGCGAATCACCGCCAGGCGGCCCTGGTTGCCCACGCCGCCGCCCACGTCGATTTTCCCGTTGGGCTTTAAGGGCAGCTCCACCTCGGGGAAATCCACGTAGCCCCGGACATTGCCGTGGCTGTCGGAAATGGCCACCAGGTTGCCCAGGGGGCCGCCGCCGTTGACCTTCAAGGTCAGGGAGGCGCCGTCGGTTTTCAGCATGTTGCCCATCAAAGACGCCCCTGTCAAAAGCCGCCCCAGGGCAGCGCAGGAGGTCTTGGTGAGCCCGTGGATTTTCTGGGCTGTGTATACAATCTGGCTGGAATCGATAGCAGAGGCCATCAGGCTTCCATCCGAGGTAATGGTGCGTAAAATCTTATCCATATCCTTTTCTTACCTTTCTCGCTTTTTCGCGGCGAATACAAGCCGCTGGCTGTCCTCCCGGGGCGGGTTGAAGGTGAGCTCGTCAAAGACCTGCACCTCCCCAAAGCCCGCCTTCGAGAGGCGCTCCAGCACCTCCTCCACGGGGTAGGCCCGCTCGGAGAAGCGCTCGGTGCTGCGGGCGTAAAGGCCGCCCTCGGGCTCGAAGAAGTCCAGCTGGATATCCACCTTGCCGCCGGCGTGGCAGCGGTTCTGCCACACGCAGTAGACGTGGTCCATGTCGTAGACGTATGTCTCGTTACCCAAAACCACCTGGTGCTTATACAGAGTATTCATATCAAAGAGAAAGTATCCCCCCGGATTCATAAAGAAGGATACTTTCTCAAACACCCGCTGGAGCTCTTCCCCGTTTTTCAGATGGTTCAGGCTGTCCAGGGTGCACAAAGCCGTGTCCACCGTGCCGTACAGGTCGATGGACAGCATATTCTGGCAGAGGAACAGGATGTCCGCCCCTGCCTCCGCGCATTTGGTGCGGGCCTCGGAGAGCATCTCCACAGAGCCGTCGATGCCGTAGATATCCACGCCCCGCTTGTACAGCTCCAGCGTCAGGGAGCCTGTGCCGCAGGCCAAATCCAGCGTAAGGCCCGGCACATGGCCCAGGCGCTCCATCAGCTCCAGAAGGTACTCCGCCCGCTTGGGATACTCCACGTTGGAAGTGAGCTCATCGTAGTACTGGGCAAAAACGGAATAGCTCCTCACTCCTGGCTCTCCTTTTTGTCCAGGCGGCTGAACACCAGATCGTAGCCATCGCTGCCATAATTTAAGGACCGGTTCACCCGGCTGATGGTGGCGGTAGAGGCGCCGGTTTCGGCCACAATGTCGCTGTACACCTGCTTCTGGCTGAGCATGTGGGCCACCGCCAGCCGCTGGGACATGGCCTTCAGCTCCGGCACGGTGCACAGGTCGTCAAAAAAGCGGTAACATTCTTCGGGTGTCTCCAGGGCCAAAATGGCCTGGAAAAGGAAATCCGTGTTCTTGTCATGGATTTTTCCGTTCATCTTTTCCTGCGCTCCTTTATTTCAAAAACTTTCTGCTTTAGAATTTTAACATAGAAAAGCAAAAAAGTAAACAGGAAAAGTTACACGTCGTTGCGGATTAAATCCTCGTAGGTCTCCCCTTTGATGACAATGCGAGATTCCCCCTTGGAAACCATCACGCAGGCGGGCTTTAAGTTCCGGTTGTAGTTGGAGGCCATGGAGTAGTTATAGGCCCCTGTGGAGAGCACCGCCAAAATGTCGCCCTCCTCCGGCTTCTGGATGAGGGTGTGCTCTTGAATCAAGTCGCCGCTCTCGCAGCACTTGCCGGCGATGGTGGCGGTGAAGTCCGCGGGCTGGCTGGCCTTGTTGGCGATGCAGCAGGTGTAGGCGGACTGGTACAGGGCATAGCGGGGGTTGTCGAACATGCCGCCGTCAATGGCCACGTAAGTGCGCACGCCGGGGATTTCCTTGATGCTCCCCACCGTGTACAGGGTGATGCCAGCCTCGCCCACAATGGAGCGGCCGGGCTCGATGTAAATGCGGGGCAGCTCCAGGCCCAGCTTCTCGCAGGTGCTGTGCACCATGGCGGACACGTCCTCCATGTACTCCTCGTAGGGGATGGCGTCGTCCTGCGCTGTGTAGTGGATGCCAAAGCCGCCGCCCAGGTTCAGGTGCTCAAAGGCCATGCCCAGCTCGTCCCGCACCTTGGCGTAAAACTGGAGCATCACCTCCGCCGCGTGGACAAAAGGCGCCTTCTCCAAAATCTGAGAGCCGATGTGGCAGTGCAATCCCTTTACAGCCACGTGCTCCATGGTCTTGGCACGGCGCAGCGCCTCCATGGCCTCGCCGCTGGCCAAATCCAAGCCGAACTTGGAATCCACCTGGCCGGTGCGGATGAACTCGTGGGTGTGGGCGTCAATGCCGGGCTTGATGCGGAAGGAGATGGGCGCCACCATGCTGTGCTCCCCGGCGATGGCGTTGAGGCGCTCCAGCTCGTACAGGTTGTCCACCACAATGTCCCCCACGCCGTTCTCCACAGCCATGGTCAGCTCCCCAGCGGATTTGTTATTTCCCTGGAAATGGATTTGGCTGCCAGGCACGCCGGCCTGAAGGGCGGTGTAAAGCTCGCCGCCAGACACCACTTCCACGTCCAGGCCCTCGCTGAGGACGATGCGGTAAATCTCCTTGCAGCTAAAGGCCTTGCTGGCGTAGATGGGCTTGCCGTTTCCGTTGTAGTTCTTGGCGAAAGAGGCCACGTACCGGCGGCAAACGCTGCGGATTTCATCCTCGCTCATCACGTACAGCGGCGTGCCGTACTGCTCGGCCAAGCGGACTGTGTCACAGCCGCTGATTTCCAAATGTCCTGCCTCGTTGATTCCCAGGCAATTCGCTATCATCTTCAGTCCCCCATTCCTTCTTGGTCCACTGCGCTTTCTATCACTTGCTTTAACGCTTCTAAGCCGCTGCCCTTTACAGAGGAGAAGGGCAGCCAGTCTATCCCCTGCTCCTGGAACAGCTGGTTGAACAGGGCGGTTTGCGCCTCTGTCTCCCCGCGGTTGAGCTTGTCGCTTTTGGTGCACACCACCACAAAGGGCCTGCCGGTTTGCAGCAGGAAGTCCACCATTTGCAGGTCGTCCGCCGTGGGCTTATGGCGCATGTCCACCAGCTGGATGACCAAGGCCACATTCCTATCCAGGGCGAAATAGCCCTCCACCAAGGAGGCCCAGCGGTCCCGCTCCCCCTTGGACACCTTGGCGTAGCCATAGCCTGGCAAGTCCACCAGGCGGCACTCCGGCAGCCGGTAAAAGTTGATGGTGGCCGTCTTGCCCGGCGTGGCGCTGACACGGGCCAGGGCCTTGCGGTTGACCAGCTTGTTAATCAGAGAGGACTTGCCCACGTTGGACTTGCCGGAAAAGACAATCTCCGGCGCGGTGCACTTGGGCAGCTGGTCCTTCCTGCCGGCGGCCAATTCAAATTCCACGTTCTGAAAGTTCACAACAGCCTCCTTGTCACTGGTACAGCTCGGGAGCTTTCTGGTGCTTGGCGGTAATATCCCCGGCCAGCACCACCGTCTCCTGGGTTACAGGTCGGGGCATGTGGGTCAGGGCGGTTTCCAGCACGGTATCCACCCGCTTGACCGGGATAAACTTGACGTTTTCCTTCACCACGCTGTCCACCTCTGCCAGGTCCGGCACATTTTCCGCGGGGATGAGCACGGTCTTGATGCCGTTCTTATAGGCCGCCATGGATTTCTCCTTCAAGCCGCCAATGGGCAGCACGCGGCCCTGTAAAGTGATTTCCCCTGTCATCGCCACGTCGTGGCGCACCGGGATGCCGCACAGCGCGGAGGTGATGGCCGTCGCCATGGCGATGCCGGCGGAGGGGCCGTCCTTGGGCACGGCGCCCTCGGGGGCGTGGATGTGGATGTCGCACTTCTCATAGAATTTGGGCGAGATGCCCAGGGCCCCGGCCCGGGTGCGGATGCAGGTGATGGCCGCCCCGGCGGATTCCTTCATCACGTCGCCCAGGGAGCCCGTCAGCTGGATTTTGCCGGTGCCTTCCATTACAGCCACCTCGATGGGCAGCAGCTCGCCGCCCACGCTGGTCCAGGCCAGGCCGTTGACCAGGCCAATGGTGTCCTCGCCAGAGAGCTGGTCCCGGGTGTACTTCCGGGGCCCCAGCAGCTCCTCCAGGTTCTCGGGCTTGACGGTGTAGGAGGTAAACTCCCCATCGGAAACAATCATCTTAGCCACCTTGCGGCAGATGGACGCGATGGAGCGCTCCAAAGTGCGCACGCCGGCCTCCCGGGTGTAGCTTTCAATCAAATCCTTCACGGCGGCCTTGGTGAATTTCAACTGGCTGGCCTGGATGCCGTGCTTTTTCAGCTGTTTTTTAATCAAGTGCCGGGTGGCGATGTTCAGCTTTTCCTCCAACGTGTAGCTGCCCAGCTCGATGATGTCCATCCGGTCGTACAGCGGCCCGGGGATGCGCCCGGCGTCGTTGGCCGTGGTGATGAACAGCACGTTGCTCAAATCAAAGGGCATGTCCACGTAGTGGTCGGTGAACTCTGTGTTTTGCTCCGGGTCCAGCACCTCCAGCAGGGCAGAGGAGGGGTCACCCTTGAAGTTCTGCCCCAGCTTGTCGATTTCGTCCAGCAGAATAAGGGGGTTGTTCACCCCGGCCTGCTTGACGGCGTTGATGATGCGCCCGGGCATAGAGCCCACATAGGTGCGCCGGTGGCCCATAATCTCCGCCTCGTCGCTGACGCCGCCCAAAGACACCCGGACGTACTTCCGGCCGGTGGCCTCGGCAATGGAGCGGGCGATGGAGGTCTTGCCCACGCCGGGCGGGCCCACCAGGCAGATAATCTGCCCCGTCTGCTGGGGCGCCAGGCTCTTCACCGCCAAAATCTCGATAAAGCGCTCCTTCACTTTTTCCAAGCCGTAGTGGTCCCGGTCCAGGATGCGCTGGGCGCGCTTGAGGTCCAGCCGCTCTTTAGAGGACTTCTTCCAGGGCAGCTCCAGGCAGGTGTCCAGGTACATGCGGATGACACTGGCCTCGTGGGAGCCGTAGGGCATGCGGTAGAGCTTGTCGCACTCCTTGAGGAGCTTCTCCTCGCACACCTTGGGCAGCTTGAGGGCCTGCACCTTTTCCCGCAGCTCGTCGGCCTCCTGCTGGGGGCTGTCCTCCTCCCCCAGCTCGCTGGCGATGGCCCGCATCTGCTCCTTGAGGAAGTATTCCCGCTGGTTCTCGTCCATCTGGGCCTGGGCCTTCTGGTTGATTTCGTTCTCCACCGCCAGGATTTTCACTTCCTCCGCGAGGATATCAATGAGCTTCTGCATGCGCTTTAAAGGCCGCAGTTCGTCCAAGATGTACTGTTTGCGCTCGTAATCGATGGAGATGTTGGAGGCAATGTAGTCCGCCAGGCGGCCGCAGTCCTTTTCCTGCAGCACGCCCAGAAGGACATCCGGCGGCACGTGCTTAAACAGCCGCAGGTACTCGTCAAACTTCTCGTGGACAATCCGCAGCAGCGCCTCGGAGCGGTAGGAGGGCTTATAGGTGAGCATCGGGCACTTGGTCACGTCGCCCAGCAGATAGGGCTCCTCCCGCAGCAGGGAGTTGATTTCCCCGCGGCAGATGCCCTCCACATGGAGCTTCACACCCTCCTCGGAGTGGTGCACCACCTGGGCAATCCGGGCGATGACGCCTGTCTTGTACAGGTCCTCGCCCCGGGGCTCCTTCTCCGAAAGGTCTATCTGGGTCACCAGGAAAATCAGCCGGTCCTTGGAAAGGGCCTCGGACACAGCCAAGATGGACTTTTTCCGGGCCACGTCGAACTGCAGCATCATGCCGGGGAAAAATACCAGGCCCCGCACCGCCAAAACCGGCAGGACAAGATTGTTCTCTATCTTGGTATTTTCATCTGTAATAATTTGCATGTATGTACTCCTAAATACCAGCAAAAGGCTGGGGCCGGCGCCTCAGCCTTTTTGCATTTTTTATGATACCGAATCCCGGCGGTCCCGCCGCTTGGGCTGGGTAATCTTAATCTTTACGGGCTTGCGCTCCCTGTTGTAGGTAATCTGGGGCGCCGCGCCGTCCTCCACCGTCTCCTTGGTGATGACCACCTTCTCGATGGTGTAGTCGCTGGGCACCTGGTACATCAGGGGCATGAGAATGTCCTCCAGGATGGACCGCAGGCCGCGGGCGCCAGTTTTGCGCTCTAGGGTCTTTTTGGCCACAGCTGTCAGGGCGTCCTCGGTAAACTCCAAATCCACCTTATCCAGGTCAAAGAGCTTCTTGTACTGGTTCAGCAGGGAGTTTTTGGGCTCCCGCAGAATGCGCACCAAGGCTTCCTCGTCCAGGGCGTTCAGCGCGGTGATGACGGGAATACGGCCCACCAGCTCGGGGATAAGGCCGTACTTCACCAAATCGTGGGGGGTGACGTCCTTCATCCAGTCAATCTGGTCCAGCTCCTTTTTGCCGTGGACCTCGCCGCCAAAGCCCAGGGAGCCAGAGGCTGTCCTGCGCTGGACGATTTTCTCCAGGCCGTCGAAGGCGCCGCCGCAGATGAACAGGATGTTGGAGGTGTTGATGTTGATGGCCTCCTGCTGGGGGTGCTTGCCCGCCCTTGGGAGGTACGCTTGCCACCGTGCCCTCCAGGATTTTCAGCAGCGCTTGCTGCACGCCCTCGCCGCTGACGTCCCGGGTGATGGACTGGTTTTCAGACTTCCGGGAAATCTTATCGATTTCATCGATGTAGATGATGCCCCGTTCCGCCTTGAAGATGTCGTAGTCCGCCGCCTGAATCAGCCGCAGCAGGATGTTCTCCACGTCCTCGCCCACGTAGCCAGCCTCCGTCAAGGTGGTGGCGTCCGCAATGGCGAAGGGCACATCCAGCAGCTTGGCCAGCGTCTGGGCCAGGTACGTCTTGCCAACGCCGGTGGGGCCCAACAGCAGCACGTTGCTCTTGGTGATTTCCACGTCGTCGTCGGAGAAGTAAATGCGCTTATAGTGGTTGTAGACCGCTACGGAGAGGGCCATTTTCGCGTTGTCCTGGCCCACCACGTACTCGTCCAACTTCTTTTTGATCTCCTGGGGCTTTGGAAGGAGGATGCCCACCTCTTTCTCGTCGCTCCTACCCGTCTTTAAGCGGTCTTCATCCTCAATGATGGACATGCAAAGCCGCACACAGGCGTCACAGATATATACGCCGGAACCGGCGATGAGCCGGTCCGCCACGGATTGGGGCTTGCCGCAGAAGGAACAGCAGATTTCATGGTCGTTGCTGTTTGGCATCCGTCCACTCCCTTTCTATTACCGGTGTTCAATGACCTTGTCAATCAGGCCGTATTCCAGGGCTTCCTGGGCAGTCATAAAGTTGTCGCGCTCGGTGTCGCGCTTTACCACGTCCAAAGGCTGGCCCGTGCGCTCGGAGAGGATTTGGTTCAGCTTATCCTTTACGCGCAGGATGTGGTTGGCGTGGATGCTGATATCCGTCGCCTGGCCCTGGGCGCCGCCGCTGGGCTGGTGAATCATGATTTCGCTGTTGGGCAAAGCAAAGCGCTTGCCCTTGGTGCCAGCCGCCAGCAGGAAGGCGCCCATGCTGGCCGCCATGCCCAGGCAGATGGTGGAAACATCGCACTTGATGTACTGCATGGTGTCATAGATGGCCATGCCGTCGGTGATAACGCCGCCGGGGCTGTTGATATACAGGGAGATATCCTTCTCCGGGTCCTGGCCCTCCAGGTAGAGCAGCTGGGCCACCACGACGCCGGCGGAAGCGCTGTTCACTTCCTCGTTCAGCAGGATGATACGGTCATTGAGCAGCCGGGAGAAAATATCGTAAGAACGCTCCCCACGGCTGGTTTGTTCGACTACATAGGGAACCAAGCTCATTTGCACTGGGACTCCTTTCCTAAACGTTGGTTAGTATGAAAACAAACAGTAAGATTTATTCTGGGCAACCAGGCTTTAGCCCTCGGTTTTTTCCTCGGCGCTCTCGGCCTTCTTGGCAGAGCGGCGCTTGGGCTTCTCCGCGGCCTCTTCCCCTTCGGCAGCCTCTGCCTTCTTCTTGGTGGAAGCGCGCTTCTTCGCGGGCTTCTTCTCCTCGGCCTGCTCTTCCTCAGCCTTCTTCTCCACAACCACGGCGTTGGCCTTGACCAGGTCGATGGCCTTCTGGTTCTGGATGTCGCCGTTGATGCCCTCCACGGTGACCAGGTTCTTCACGCTCTCCAGGGGCATGCCATAGGCGTCGGCCAGCTTCTGGTACTCGGCCTCGGTCTCCTCCTCGGTGGGCTTCAGGCCTTCCAGCTCGGCAATCTTCTCCAGGCCCAGGCGCACCTTCACCTGGCGCTCGGCCTGGGGCTTGTACTGCACCCGCAGGTCGTCGG
>NHCFR05603__coassemble_1725_pt1 | contig 8752 bp, 9 predicted proteins | sample NHCFR05603__metabat2_high_PE_046 | metagenome-assembled genome bin NHCFR05603
CCGGCCTGTCCGCCATCATCACCGCCTTTATCCCCGAGGCCGTGGTGCTGCCCATTTTGGTGTTTGTGGGCATCTCCAGCTATTCCCAGGCCTTCGAGGTGGTCACCAAGAAGTACTACCCCGCGGTGATTATGGCCTCCCTGCCCGTGGTGATGGACTTTATCATGGACAACGTGGCCGAGGGCAAGCTGGCCGGCTTCTCCGCCTTTGACAACGGCTCGGCCTTTGTGGGCCTGCTGGTGGGCTGTGTGTTTGTGTTCATCATCGACAACGACTGGCTGAAAGCCTCCATCACCAACGTGGTGGCCCTGGCCCTCACCGGCATTGGCATGATCCACTCCCCCGGCCTGCTGTTTACGGAAAGCTACAGCCCGAACCTGGGCTTTGTGGCGGTGTACTGCGTGCTGATTGTGGGCTTCCTGGTGCTGCACCTTATCAAGTTCAACCAGAAGGCCCACCAGGCAGACCTGGAAGCGGAAAAGGCCGCCGCCCTGGCAGCCGCCAAACAAGAATAACCCCGGAGGAATCTGTCCTATGAAAACCCTAGTTATCACCGGCGCGGCCCGGAAGAACGGCCACACCAACCAAATGGTCAAGCTGTTTTTGGATACCCTGGGCGGCGAGTACACCATCATCGACGCCTACCGCGCGGAGAATATTGCCCCCTGCAAGGACTGCCGCTATTGCTGGCACAAGAAGGGCTGCTCCATTCATGACGGCATGGACGAAGTCTACCGGCTGCTGGAGGAGGCCGACAACGTGGTGCTGGCCTCTCCCATGTACTTCCACTCCATCACCGGCAAGATGAAAGCCCTCATCGACCGCTTCCAGGTGTACTGGGCCGGCCATGTCCGGAACGATATGCCCGAGAAGCCCCTGCGCAAGGGCGCCATCCTTATGGTGGGCGGCGCGCCCAGCTTCCCCAACCAGTTTTTGGGCGGCGAGCTGGTGCTGAAGAACCTGCTGAACGACTTGAGCACCGAATGTTTGGGTGAAGTGTGCCTGCCCAACTCGGACCACGACTCCCTGGAGACCCGCCCGGACATCGCCCGGCTGGTGGTGGAGCTGGCGGAGAAGATGAAGGCCGCGCAGGAATAAAAACCGCGAAGCGGCGTAAAAGTTTTGCCAGCTTTTTCAGAAGCTGTGGGGGCGCTGGTGCCCGGTGGGCACCGTTCAGCGCCGACCGAGCCGGCAGGCGAGATGGGGCAAAGCCCCTGCGGCCTTGACAGCCCAAAGGGCTGAAAACAAAAATCCAGGGGCAAGGGCCCACACCGCCCCAGGCGGCCAGCCCGCAGCCCCGACCGGGACCAGAAAAGCCCCCATCAGAACAAAAAAACCAGGGAAAAGCCATCCCTGAACCTGTAAAAACAAAAAATAGGAGGATACAATCATGCAAGGTTACACGTATGTCAAAGGCGAGCACTACCCCGTAGAACACCTGATTTTCGAAACTGCCCCCGAACACGTCCAGGAGTTCCTGGATGTGGACCACGAGGTCTGGACTTTGGGCGAGGCCGAAAGCGACCTGTTCGACCACATCCCCTTCCTGTATAAGGAAGTGTGGGTCAACGACAACAAGCCCGGCGAGATGCACTTCATCTTTGTGTGGGAGAGCATCGAAAGCTGGCGCAAAGTGGACGATAAGGAAGTGCAGGCCGCTTTGATCGCCCGGTTCGAGTCCAAGTTCCAGCACCCCTATAAGCTGACCCGCTGCATCCAGAACGAGGAGAACTTCGGTATCCACCGTTACAGCCGCTTCGAGCGCATCTGATTTTTTTGGAAAGGACTTGTTTGCAATGAAATTTGAGAATCAAGTGGTTATCGTCACCGGCGCCAGCTCCGGCATCGGCGAGGGCGTGGCCAGAATGTTCCTGGAGGAGGGCGCCCGCCTGGTGGGCTGCGGCATTGAGCCCGCCATGAAGATTGAAAGTGAAAACGCCATCTACGTCCAGGCCGACTTGACCGACCCCGACCAGGCCCAGAACGTGGTGGACAAGGCTGTGGAGGCCTTTGGCCAGGTGGATAAGCTGGTGTGCTGCGCCGGCGTCACCTTCATCGGTTCTCTGGAGAACACGGAGTACAACACCTTTATGCGGGAGCTTTCCATCAACCTGGGCGGCGTGTTCAACATGTGCAAGGCCGCTGTGAAGGAACTGGTCAAGAGCCAGGACCCCTCTATCGTCACTATCGGCTCCGACCTGGGCGTGCGGCCTATCCCCGAGCGCATTGGCTACTGCCCCTCTAAGGCCGGCGTCATCATGCTGACCAAGTGCATCGCTTTGGAGTATGCCCCCAAGGTGCGGGTCAACTGTGTGCTGCCCGGCCTGGTGCGCACCCCCATGATTGAGCAGCGCTTCCAGGAGGCCCAGGACCCCGCCGCCCTGGAGGAGTCCTACGCTTCCCTGTACCCCCTGCACAAGATGGGCAAAGTGTCCGACATGGCCAACGCCGTAAAGTTCCTCTCCAGCAGCGAGGCGGGCTTTATCACCGGCGAGATCATGAACGTCTGCGGCGGCAGCCTGATTTAAGGGGAGGCGCGCTATGGCAACTTCCCTGTTTAAAATGCCCTTCGACCCAGAGCGGCTGAAGGTCCAGCGCATTTACCAGAGCCCGGAACTGTCCCACTGCCAGGTGGAGACCATGACCTGCCCCAAAATCCAGGAGATTTACGGGGACTTGAAGTTCCTGGAGCTCCACGAGGACAGGCCCTGCACCTACACCTCTCTGGTGACTTCCATCGACGGGCGCATCGCTTTTACCGACGCCCCCCAGGGGCCCCTCATCGCCAAGAAGAACAAGTATGACCCCGCCGGGGCCGACACGGACTGGTTTATTCTGAATATGCTCCGGGCCGTCTCCGATGGCGTCATGCTGGGCGCCGGCACCATGAACGCCGAGGCGGACTACACCTGCCACGTGTTCGACCAGGATATGGAGGACATGCGCATCGCAAACGGCAAGAACCCCGTGCCCTGGAACATCGTCACCTCCTTGGACGCCACGGACATCCCCTTTGACCACATCCTGTTCCGCAGCCCCGAGGTGCCTGTGATGATTTCCACCTCCCGCAAGGGCGCGGCGCTGGTGAAGGAAAACCTGAAAAACGACGCCTACTTTGTGGACGCCCCCACGTTGGAGGACGTGACAGAGGAGCTTATCCAGGGCATGAAGGAGAACGCTGACAAGGTGCTGGTCATCGGCACCGGCGACACCACCCCCGACTCCAAGGTGGCCCTGTATGTGCTGAAGAAGTTCGGCATCGACCGCCTGCTGGTGGAGACGCCCTCCTATATGCACTACCTGGTGAGCCAGAAGATGATGGACGAGCTGTTCTTCAACTACTCCTGCATTTACGTGGGCGGCCAGGCCCTGACCATTGGCAAGTTTGGCAAGGAATTTACCAGCCAGGACCACCCCCACACCCGGATGCTCTCCATCCACACCCACAGTGACCACTTCTTCTATCTCCGCCACAAGCTGCTTTACGATTGAGTGCTGCAATCCGAGGCTTTGACCGGGCGGGATCCATCCTTATAGAAAGGGGCTGTTGCCTGTACGCAACAGCCCCTTCCAGTTTGGCTACGTTTTACTGGCCCGGTTCCATGGCGTGGGCGGTGTCCTGGAAAAACTGGAACACCGCCTGGCTGGCCGCCCCCAAAATGGCCCCGCTTTTCCCCAGCCGGGAGAGCACCACCTTTTCCACGTGGGTGATGGGCAGCACCATTTTCCGCATCACCTCCGGCAGGTAGTAGGGCAGGGCGGAGAGCAGCTCCGAACTGATGGCAATGGCCTGGCAGTCGAAGATAAAGATGATGTTGGTCAGCCCCACCGCCAGGTAGGTGAGGAACCTGTCCATCACCTGGCGGGCCAGGGGGTCCTGGTGGCGGATGAGGGTGATAAGCTCCTCCAAGGTGGAGATGGGCTGGGGCAGCACCGTGTTGGCGTAGGCAATCACCGCGCCGTTGGAGCAGTACTGCTCCCAGCAGCCGTACTTGCCGCAGGAGCACTGGACAGGCTCGTCCAGGTTGATGGTGTGGTGGCCAATGGCGTTGGCAAAGCCGTGGAAGCCCCGGAACACCTCCCCGTTGGTGATAAGCCCGGTGGAGATGGAGTCCCCCACGTTGACCACCGCCAGGCTCTGGGGGAGCGCCTCGCTTCCCTGGCCCTCGGGGCCCAGGCTGGCCTGCTCCAGGTTTTGCTGGGCCAGGGCGGCCAGGTTGCCATCGTTGTCCAGGGAGACAGGCACGTGGTAGCGCTCCTCCAGCAGCGAGCGCAGGTCGATGTTCCGCCAGCCCAGCCGGGGGATAAAGCGAATCATCCCCGAGAGGTCCACCACCCCGTGGACCGCTACGCCAATGCCCACCAGCCCATAGGGGGAGGGGGGCATCTCCGCCAGGAGCTTGTCCAAGGCTTGGCACACCTTGCGGTACACCTGGGGGAAGCTCTCCCCCAAGGTGGGGAACTGCTCCCGGGCCAGCACCCGCTCGCCGGAGAGGTCGGTCAAAATGGCCTGCACCTGGCTGATGTCGATTTCCAAAGCCACCGCGGCCCCCGCCTGGTGGAGGGGCTGCAGGAGGATGGGCTTGCGCCCGCCTCCCGATTTGCCCAGCTCTGTCTCGGCCAGCAGGCCCTTGTCGATCCACTCCTTTACAATGGTGGAGACAGTGGCCTTGTTCAGGCCAGTGCGGCGGCAGATTTCCACCCGGCTGATGGGGGAGTGCTCCAGCACCTGGTGCATAATCTCCCACCGGTTGGCGGCGCGTATATCCCGTGTTTGGGTAATTTTCATGGGTTATGCCACTCTTTTCTCGCAGAGATAGTTCCATTTTTTCTGTAAAACGATTATACTATATTTCACAGAAGGTTGCAAAAAAAGTTTCAAACCCAAAATTCAAGGAGGTTTTTTCCATGCCCTGCATTCAGATTAAGACAAACGTTGAGGTTTCCCAAGAGGCCGCCCAGGCCGTGAAAAGCGCCCTGGGGCAGAGCATTGCCCACCTGCCCGGCAAAAGCGAACCCTGGCTGATGATCACCCTGGAGGACAACTGCCGCATGTGGTTCCGCGGGGAGGACACCAAGCCACTGGCTATGGTGGAGGTGAAGGTGCTGGGGGACAGCGTGGATAAGGCCGGCTCCCAGGCCATGACCCAGGAGGTTTGCGCCCTGTTCCAGAAGGAGCTGGGCGTGGCGCCCCAGGATATGTATATCCGCTACCTGGCCACCCCGGACTGGGGCTGGAACGGCGGCAATTTCTAATTGTTACGTTTCACGGGGGAGGGATGGTTCATGGCAGGCGTGGTGGTTTCCCTGGCGGTGTGTCTGCTGGGATTGCTGGTGGTGTACCGCTGCCTGGCTGTCTGGGGCCTGCGGGCGCCGGGCGGCCTGGCCCGCCATGCCGTGGAGGAAGGCCCTCCCGCCGCCCAGGGCTTGCAGCCCGGCTGGAAGATTTTTTTGCTGGGCGCTGGCTCCCGGGTGGGGCTGCTCCTGGCGGGGATGGCGGCGGCTATGCTCCTCTCGGACGGGGGCCTCACCTGGGAGGGGGCTTTCCAGCAGCTCCAGCGCTGGGATGCCGCTCACTACATCCACCTGATAGAGGAGGGCTACCAGGGCTACACGGAAAACGGCCAGCACCTGTTTCTGGTGTTCTTCCCGGGGTACGTGTGGGCGGCCCGGCTGCTGCGGCTGGTGATTCCCTCCACCGCCCTGGCAGGGACGGCCCTCTCCTGCCTGTGCTATGGCGGCGCCTGCTGCTACCTCTACCGCCTGGCCGGGGAGGCCTACAACGGCCGGGTGGCCCGGGACGCGCTGCTGTACATGTCCCTGTTCCCCTTCTCCTTTTTCTCCGGCCTGGTGATGACCGAGGGCCTGTTTTTGCTGGCCACCACCGGGGCCTGCTGGTACGCCTGGCGGGGGAAGTGGCTGGCTTTTGGGCTCTTTGGGGCGCTGGCCGCCCTCACCCGGATGACCGGCCTGCTGGTGATTGCTGTGGGGGTCATCCGGCTGCTGGAGACCTACCGGCCCTTGGAGCCGCCGGTGGGGAAGTCCCTGGGCCGCTGCTGGAAGCCCCTGCTGCTGCGGCTGCCCTTGACGCTGCTCCCCGCCGCGGGGACGCTGCTCTACCTGCTGCTGAACCTTTGGGTGGACGGCGACCCCTTCGCCTTTGCCTCCCACCAGGAGCACTGGCACCAGGGCTACCTGTGGATTTCCCAGGTGGTGGAGTACATAGGGCGCTACTTGGGGGACAACCTGGGCAGCTCCTATGGCTGGGCGGTGTGGGCCCCCGCCTTGGCCCTGTTTGTAGTAGGCCTGGCCTTGCTTTACTGGGCCGCCCTGCGGAGGGGCCACCCCGCCGGTTTGCTGGCCTATGGCTTTTGCTTCTTTGTGGCCACCTATTCCCTCTCCTGGCTGCTCAGCGCCGGGAGGTACCTCTCCACCTGCTTTGTGCTGTTTCTATTCCTGGCCAAGCTGACCCAGCGCCGCCCGGCTTTGCGGGCCGCGCTCCTGGGCGGGGAAGGGGTGCTTTTAGGTGTGTACCTGTGTGCCTTCCTCTCAGGGGCCCAGGTGATGTGAAAAAGGGCCGCCCCCTTTGGGGCGGCCCTTTTGTGCCGTAAAGTGTTTTTTACTCTGCCAGAGCCCGGGTCAGCCAGGCGTCGGCAATGTCCAAGGCCAGGTAAAGGCCGTTTTTCTCGCTGGTTTTTACAATCTGCTTCCGGGTGCGGATTTCCGGGTCGGTGTACATCAGCTGGACAGTTACCTTGTCCGCCACCTCCAGGTCTCCCACCTTCTTCTTGGACTTGATGTCCATCTTGATGACATACTTATCCTTCATGCTGCCATAGTAGATGGTATCGCCGCTGCGCACCAGGGGCTTGCCTTTATAGGTGGGGAAGCTCTGCTTTTTCTGCTCGCTCAAAGAATCACCGCGCTTTCAAAAAATCTGTAAGAATCACTCGCCCAGGTAAGAACGCACCATGGCTTTTAAAAGCTCGTCGCGGTCAATCCGGCGGATGAGGCTGCGGGCGTTGTTGTGGGTTGTGATATAGGTGGGGTCCTCAGAGAGGATGTATCCCACAATCTGGCTGATGGGATTATACCCCTTCTCCTTCAGCGCGTCGTAAACCGTCAGCAGGATGCGCTTCATGTCCGCTTCGCGCACCTCTTCCATGGAAAAGGTGATGGTGTTGTTGGAATAATCTTCCGGCATGGGGAACACCTCCGTATCGTCCCAAAATATCCTATACTATATCATACAGTATCTTGCCCGGGAATGCAAGCTGTTTTTCCACCGCTTGCCCCCTGTTTGTGGAAAAAAGCCTTAGGCGCGCAGGGTGGCCCCCACTTTGCCCACCTTTTCCACAATCTGGTCCACCCAGGGCTGCACTTCTTCCTTGGAGAGGGTGCGCTCCTGGGAGGAGAAGGCAAAGCGCAGGGTGATGCTCATCACGCCGTTTTGCTGGAAGGAGTCAATCAGCGTCACGCTGGTGAGGGTCTCCGGGTCCATGTCCGCCCAGGCGGGCACCAGCTGGGCGAAGGTCAGGCCCTGGGGCATCACCAAGGAAAGGTCAATGTCAATGCCGGGGAAGCGGGAGGGCTCCCGGTAGGCGGTGTCTTTGGCGGGAATGGCCGCGAAGGCGTCCATGTCCAGCTGGGCGCAGACCACAGCGGCCTTCTTATCCAGCTTGGCTGCCACCGCGGGATGGAGGGCGCACAGCCAGCCCAGCTCCTGGCCGTCGAAGGACACAGCGGCGGTGTTGCGGGGATGCTGCCAGCCGTGCCGGGGCTCCACATGTTGGAAGGTGAAGTCCGCCCGCTTGATGTCCCGGCCCAGGGCGGTGAGGATTTCCAGCAGCTCCAGGTACAGCTCCTTCTCGCTGCGGGTGCGGCTGTACAGGGCAATGCCCAGCTTTTTCCGCTCGTTGCACATGCCGTCCTCTTTTAGGCCCTGGCAGACGCGGCCAATCTCAAAGATGCCGAAGTCCGGGGCAAAGGACTTGTTCTCGCCCACAAAGCTCAGCAGGGTGGGGCCCATGTTGGTGCGCAGGGTCTCCAGGTCGGGGCTTTGGGGGGAGAGCAGCTTTACGTTCTCCTCCACGGCAATCCCCAGGTCTTTGCACTTTTTGGCGTCAAACCAGATGTAGGAGTGCACCTCGTGGAGGTGGTACCGCTGCACCAAGATGTCCTTGGTGAAGTTGTCGGCCTTGTTGCCGGCGCTGCGCTTTTCGGGGTACAGGGCGCTGCGGGTGGTCTGGATTTGGAAGTTATCGTAGCCGTAAATGCGGGTGATTTCCTCGATGATATCCGCCTTGATGGTCACGTCCTTGGTGGCACGCCAAGAGGGCACCTCCACCTGGAACTCCTGGCCGTCGAACTGGGCGCCGAAGCCCAGGGCCCGCAGGGTCTCCAAGATGCGCTCGTTGCTGATTGCAATGCCGGTGTAGCGGTCCACATAGGCCTTGTCAAAGCGCAGGGATACCTGGGGGTACTTCTTGCAGTACACGTCCGTCAGCCGGGAGATGACCTGGGCCTGGGGGTCGATGTCCAGCAGCAGCTTCAGGAACCGGCCGATGGCGGGCACGGTCATCTCCGGGTCCAGGGTCTTTTCGTAGCGCATGGAGGCGTCGGTGCGCAGGCCCAGCCGGGTGGAGGACTTCCGCACGCTGACCGCGTCGAAGTTGGCGCTCTCCAGCAGCAGGCTGTCGGTGTCGTCCTCGATCTCGGAGTCCAGGCCGCCCATAATGCCGGCGATGGCCAC
>NHCFR05603__coassemble_1836_pt1 | contig 8289 bp, 9 predicted proteins | sample NHCFR05603__metabat2_high_PE_046 | metagenome-assembled genome bin NHCFR05603
TGAACTGCTGGAACACCATGCCCATGCGGGCCCGCAGCTTGTTGATGTCGTTTTTCGGGTCGGTGATGTCCACGCCCTCAAAGGTGATGGTGCCGCTGGTGGGCTCCTCCAGCAGGTTCAGGCACCGCAGAAAGGTGGACTTGCCCGAGCCGGAGGGGCCGATGATGGCCACCTTCTCGCCCTTGTGGATGTGCTCGTTGATGCCCTTGAGGACCTGGTGGTCCCCATAGGTCTTGGTCAAGCCTTTAACGTCTATCACTTGCGCGCAGCCTCCTTTCCAGAATCCCCTGGAGCCAGGTGAAGATCAGCACCAGGATCAGGTACATCACCGCGGTGATGAGGTAGGGCCACATGGGTTCATAGGTGCGGGCCACAATCGCCTGGGCAAAGTAGACGATCTCTGTGCCGGCCACCACCGAGATGAGAGAGGTGTCCTTCAGCAGGGTGATGAACTCGTTGCCCAGGGCGGGCAGAATGGCCTTGAAAGCTTGGGGCACCACAATGCACCGCATGGTGGTGAGGTAGCCCAGCCCCAGAGAGCGCCCGGCTTCCGTTTGGCCGGGGTCCAGGCTCATCAGGCCGCCGCGGATGATCTCTGCCACATAGGCCCCGGAATTGATGCCCAGGGCCAGGGCCCCCACCATGGAATGGTTGCGGCTGCTTTTAAAAATGACAAAGCCCATAATCAGCAGCTGCACCATCATAGGGGTGCCGCGAATGACGGTGACATACACCTTGCAGACCATGTTGAGCACCGCTAAAATGGGGTTGTGGTGGCCTTTTCGCTGTTGGTCGTGGCCTGTGCGCACAACGGCTACCAGCACGCCCAGCACCACGCCAATCAGCAAGGCGATGATTGTGACGAGAATGGTAACGCCCAGGCCCTCGAAATACTGCATCCACCGGTTGCCCTCAAACCAGGCCCGGTAAAAGTTCATATAAGCGGTCTGCCAGAAGCCGGGGTCCTCCAGGGCGGCGAACTGCTCATACAACTGGGAAAAATTCATCTGCCCACTCCTCTCTCCTTAGGGATTCCATAGACCAAAAGAGCGGCGCAGGGCCGCTCCTTGGGACAATGGTATCATTTCGCTTATTCCGCGCTGATGTACTTGGCGATGATCTCGTCCACGGTGCCGTCATCCATCAGCTCGTTGAGAGCGGTGTTGATGGCGTTTTGCAGTGCGGTGTTGCCCTCATCCACGGCGGCGCAATACTGCTCTTCCACCCAGTTGCCGGGCAGGATGGTGAGGCCCTCGTTGGCGGCCACAAACTCCTTGGCAGGGGCCTCGTCGATGATGACGGCGTCGATCTGGCCGTTCATCAGGGCCTGCACAGCGGTGGCGCCGTTGTCGTAGGCCAGCACATGGTCTTCGCCGTAACCGCCGTTCTCAGGGGTGTCAGAGGCGTAGATGTAACCGGTGGTGCCCCGCTGGGTGCCGATCATCTTCTCGCCCAGGTTATCCATGGTCACGTCGGAGCCTTCCTTCACAATGACCACCTGCACGCCGGTGGCGTAGCTGTCGGTGAAGTCCACCACTTCGTCCCGCTCTTCCGAGTAGGACAGGCCGGCCAGCATCACGTCGGCGGTGTTGTTCTGCACGGCCAGCAGGGCGGAGTCAAACTCCATGTCGTCAATCTGGAGCTCCAGGCCCAGCTTGTCGGCAATGGCGGAGGCGATCTCCACGTCGATGCCCTCAAAGCCGGTGCCGTTGAAGCCCTCGCCGTCGGAGACCAGCTCGTAGGGGGGGAACTGGGCGTTGGTGGCCATAATCAGCTTGCCCTCTTCAATGGTGGTGAACTCGCCGTAGTCGCCGGCCTCGGTGGCGGAAGCCTCGCTGGAGGTCTCGCCCTCCGCGGCGGAGCTGTCCTCGGCAGCGGAGGACTGGCTGGCGGTGGAAGAAGCGCTGCTGGTGTCGGTGGTGGAAGAGCCGGAGCCGGAGTTGCCGCAGCCAGCCAAGGTGGCGGTCAGCAGCATAACGGCTGCCAGAAGGGATGCAATTTTCTTCATGAGTGATTCTCTCCTTCGTCCTTTGGGTTTCGTTGTTGGGAATATACACATTATACAACTTATTTCCCGTTTTACAAGGGGGTAAATCGGCGATTATCGGAGAATTTATGCAGGCATATTTGTATAAAAATACAACGGACAGCCCCGCCGCCGAAAAAAGCGGTTGACAAAGCCCCCCCTTGGGCCTAAACTTAAAGTACAGTTTATTGCCGGTATCCGGCACAAGGAGGCGCGCTATGGAAAGCTACAGCATTTCCCAAGTGGCCCAGCGGTTTGGGGTAGAGCCTCACACCCTGCGGTTTTACGAGAAGGAGGGCATCATCCACCCGGGGCGGACGAAAAACGGCATTCGGGTGTACAGCCAGGAGAACGTGGCCCAGCTGGAAATGGCCATGTGCCTGAAAAGCACCGGCATGCCCTTAAAGGAAATCAAGCGGTATTTCGACTTGGTGGAGCAGGGAGACGCCACCTTGGAGGAGCGGCTGCACATCTTCACCGACCACCACCAGCGGGTGCTCCAAGAGATTGAGGAGCTCCAGCACTACCTGGAGAAGATAGAGTGGAAGATTGACTATTTAAAACACGCCGAGGGCGCGTAAAGTCCCACGGCGTCTTGGATGGGGCGGAACCCCTTGGATAAAAGAAAAAAGGATGGCATTTAGCCATCCTTTTTCTCGTTGGGCGCGTCTTGCTGGGGCGGTTCCTCCCGCTGGGCCTGCCGGGCCGCCAGTATCCCGTCCCGCACGGCGGCTTTTACGGTGAAGTACAGCACACAGAAGAAAACCACAAAGATGAGGAGCCACACAACAAGGGGTTCCATGGAAAACACCTCCTCTTTTAGAAAGGCCGGGCATCCCCAGCCGCGGGCTTACACGTTAAAGCGGAACAGCACAATGTCCCCGTCCTGCATGACGTAGTCCTTGCCCTCGCTGCGCACCAGGCCCTTTTCCTTGGCCACGGCCATGGTGCCGCACTCCATCAGCTCGTCAAAGCCGATGACCTCCGCCCGGATGAAGCCTCGCTCAAAGTCCGAGTGGATTTTGCCGGCGGCCTGGGGGGCCTTGGTTCCTCTTTTAATGGTCCAGGCACGCACCTCCGGCTTGCCGGCGGTGAGGTAGGAGATGAGCCCCAGCAGGGAGTAGCAGGCTTGGATGAGCCTGTCCAGGCCGGATTCCTCCAGGCCCATGTCCGCTAGGAACAGCTTCTTCTCCTCGGGCTCCATGCCGGAAATCTCCGCCTCAATTTCCGCGCAGATGGGCAGCACGGCGGCGTGCTCCGCCTGGGCGAACTCCTGCACCACCTGGAAGTACTTGTTGTTTTCCACGCCGCCCCGGAAGTCGTCCTCGCTCATGTTGGCGGCAAAGATAATGGGCTTGTTGGTCAGCAGGCTCACGGTGGAGAGGATTTCCGCCTCCTCCTCGGTGCACTCCACGCTGCGGGCGGACTTGCCCTCCTCCAGCGCCTGGTGGACCCGCTCCAGGAAATCCAGCTCGGCCTGGTACTTCTTATCGGCTTTCAGCATTTTCCGGGTCTTGTCGATGCGGCGGTCCAGCACCTCGATGTCCGAGAGAATCAGCTCCACGTCGATGGTCTCAATGTCCCGCTTGGGGTCGATGCTGCCCTCCACATGGATGATGTCGTCGTTTTCAAAGCAGCGCACCACGTGGACGATGGCGTCCACCTCCCGGATGTTGGAGAGGAACTTGTTGCCCAGGCCCTCGCCCTTGGAGGCGCCCTTCACCAGGCCCGCGATGTCCACAAACTCAATGGTGGCGGGGGTGAACTTCTCCGGCTGGTACATTTCGGCCAGCTTGTCCAGGCGCTTGTCCGGCACGGCCACCACGCCCACGTTGGGCTCGATGGTGCAGAAGGGGTAGTTGGCCGACTGGGCGCCGGCGTTGGTGATGGCGTTAAACAGGGTGCTCTTGCCCACGTTGGGAAGGCCCACGATTCCTAATTTCATGGCATGAACGCTCGCTTTCTATGATGAAGTGTACCTATTATACCTGTTTTGCGGCCGGGCCGCAAGCCGTTGGGGCCACTTCCGGGGATTTTTCCCCGGCCCCTTTCCAAACCGTAAGGTTTGCTTTCTCTTTTTGTAAGCCCTCCTTTAGAAACCCGTAAGAAATGGGGCCTATACTTTTCTCCAGAAAGAAACGAGAGGCGTTTCCCAAACGCGGAAAAAGGAGAATGAAGTATGGCGCTTTTAAACGTGAACGGCTTGAAAAAAGTGTACACCACCCGCCTGGGCGGTGCCAAGGTGACGGCCCTCTCCGGGGTGAGCTTCACCGTGGAGGAAGGGGAGTTTGTGGCCATTATGGGCGAGTCTGGCTCCGGCAAGACCACCCTGTTAAACATCCTGGCGGGGCTGGATAAGCCCACCAGCGGCCAGGTGTTTTTGAATATGCGGGACATCGTCTCCCTCAATGAGAAGGAGATTTCCGCCTTCCGCCGGGACCACCTGGGCTTTGTGTTCCAGGACTTCAACCTGCTGGACACCTTCTCCTTGCAGGACAACATCTTTCTGCCCCTGGTGCTGGCGGGCAAGAAGTACGACGAGATGAAAAAGCGCATCGACCCCATCGCCCACCGGCTGGGCATTTGGGAGTTGCTGCAAAAGTTCCCCTACGAGGTCTCCGGCGGCCAAAAGCAGCGGGCGGCCATCGCCCGGGCCATCATCACCTATCCGGAGCTCATCTTGGCCGACGAGCCCACCGGCGCCTTGGACTCCCGTTCCGCCGGGCAGATACTGGACATCTTCGCGGATGTCAACCACAGCGGCCAAACCATTTTGATGGTGACCCACTCGGTGCAGGCGGCCTGCCGGGCCGGGCGGGTGCTGTTCATCAAGGACGGCCAGGTCTACCACCAGATTTACCGCGGCGCCATGACCGATGACGAGCTGTACCAGGCCATCTCCCGCACCTTGACCGAACTTGCCACCAGCCGGGAAAGGAGCGTGGCCGTCCATGGGTAAGCGGGGAGTGGGCTTCTACTGGAAGCTGGCCTTTACCAACCTGAAGGGCAACCGGCGGGTGTACCTGCCCTACCTGCTCTCCAGCGTGGGGATTATCATGATGTTCTACTCCATCAACGCCCTGGGCCAGGGCATTGACCAGGGAGCGCTGTACGGCGGCACTACCGTGGCCAGCATGATGGGCCTGGGGGTGTTTGTCATCGGGCTGTTCGCGGTGCTGTTCCTGTTCTACACCAACAGCTTCATCATCAAGCGCCGGAAAAAGGAGCTGGGCCTGTACAACATTCTGGGCATGGAAAAGCGGCACATCGCCCACATCCTGTTCCGGGAGACGCTGCTTATCGCGGTGTGCTCTCTGGCCCTGGGCCTGGGGCTGGGGATTGTCTTCTCCCGGGTCCTATTCTGGCTGCTGGGCCTTTTGCTGGGGACAAATCTGGCCGTGGCCTTTGTCATCCCTGTGTCCGCTATCACCAGCACGCTGGGCTTGTTTGGGCTTATCTTCCTGCTGACCCTGTGCTACAATCTGCTGCAAGTAAAGCTCTCCAAGCCCATTGAGCTGCTCCACGGCGGGGAGGCCGGGGAAAAAGAGCCCAAGGCCCACTGGGTGCTGGCGGTGCTGGGGGCCCTGCTGCTGGGCGGGGGCTATTACATGGCCGTCACCATCCAGGACCCCCTCTCCGCCCTGGTGTTCTTCTTTGTGGCGGTGATTCTGGTCATCCTTGGCACCTACCTGCTGTTCATCACCGGCATCACGGCCATGCTGAAGCTGCTGAAAAAGAACAAGCGCTTCTATTATAAGACAAACCACTTCACCGCCCTCTCCGGCATGCTCTTCCGCATGAAGCAGAACGCCGCGGGGCTTGCATCCATCTGCGTGCTGTTCACCGCCTTGCTGGTGACGGTGTCCACCACCTTCTCCCTGTACACCAGCATGGACGGCCTGCTGCGGGCCCGCTATCCCCGGAACGTGCTGGTGTCTGTCTGTGACGCCAACCAGGAGGCCAAGGACATGGTGCGCTCCGCTGTGAACCAAAAGTCCCAGGAGCTGGGCCTGACCCTGGAGAACGTGGTGGACCGGGAGGGCTGGAACATCACCACCGCCCGGGTGGGCAACACCCTCCACACCCAGGAGGTTTCCTTGGAGACTTGCGCCGTGGTGAATATCTTCACGCAAAGTGAGTTTGAGCGCTTCTCCGGCCAACAGGTGGATTTGGCGGAAAACCAGGTGCTGCTCTTCGACCCGGCAAACACCTTCCCCGAGGAGGACACCCTGCACATCGACGATAAAACCTATGAGATCGTCCCCTCGGACTACGTGATGCCCGAGGCATCCACCCTGGCCCAGATTTATGAGATGTACTACCTGGTGGTGCGGGACGAAACGGTGGTGGAAAACATCCTGGCCCCCAGCGGCAGCGACACCTTCCCCATCTACTCCTACGACTTTGACGTGGCCGGGGGCGACCCGGAGGACATCGCCGCCTTGCGCGAAGCCCTGGGTACAGTGGACTTCTCCGGCCCCGGGGTGGAGTACGAGGCCTTGCTGTTCGAGGACAGCGCCACCTCCCGCCAGAGCTTTATGGAACTGTACGGCGGGCTGTTCTTCCTGGGGCTGTTCCTGGGGGTGCTGTTCCTGCTGGGCACGGCGCTGATTATCTACTACAAGCAGGTCAGCGAGGGCTACGACGACGCCCGGCGGTTTAACATCATGCAGAAGGTGGGCATGAGCCACAAAGAGGTCAAGCAGAGCATCCACAGCCAGATTCTGCTGGTGTTCTTCCTGCCCCTGGTGATGGCCGTGCTCCACCTGGCCTTCGCCTTCCCCATGCTGGAGAAAATCCTGCTGGTGATGGGCCTGGCCAACACCCAGCTGATTTTGCTCTCCACCTTGGGCTGCGTGGCCGTGTTCGCCCTGGCGTACCTCATCATCTACGCCCTTACCGCCCGCACCTACTATAACATTGTGGAGACCGCCGCCTAAAGCGGCAGGATAGAAAGGGGATATGGTTGTGCTTTCCGCCATCTTTGACGTTTTAAGCAGCATCGTAAGCGCCTTCTTCCAGGTGCTGGGCGCCCTGGGCCGGGGCCTGTGGGATATCCTGGGGGCGGTGGCCTCGGCGGTCCTGTGGCCGGTGCGGGCCGTGGGGGGCATCCTGTTTGGCGGCTGGGATGTGTCCTCCCAGTGGACGCCCCTGTACTTTGTGGCCTGCGGCGTTTTGCTGGCGGCCCTGGTGTTCCTCCTCGCCTGCGCCCTGTGGGTGAACCACCGGCGGAAGAAGGGGAAGTAAAGCCCCAGAGAAGAACTGGATAAAGGAAAGCCCCCGGCGGTTGCCGGGGGTTTTCTTGCTGGGCGGTGTTACAGCAACATCCCCCGTATCGCCGCAAAGCTTCCCACCTGGTAGGTGATGGAAAGGCCCTCTGGGGCCTCCCCGCCCTGGGGGCAGTACCACATGGAGTCTATCCCCGCGTTTTGGGCGCCCAGCATGTCCGAGGTGAGGGAGTCCCCAATGAGCAGGGCCCGCTCTTTTTCAAAGCCGGGGATGCGGGAAAAGGCGTAATCAAAGTAGCGCACGTCCGGCTTGGCCGCGCCGGCGTCCTCCGAGACGAACACGTCCCGCACATAGGGCAGCAGGCCGGAGCGCTCCAGCCGGGACATCTGGCTGGCGGCGTTGCCGTTGGTGACGATGTACAGCTGGTACTCCCGGGAGAGATCCCGCACCAGCTCCAGCGCCCCGGGGAGCAGCGCGCCCCCCTGGGCCAGGTTCTCAAAGTACAGGCGGTTGATTTCCTCCGGCTGGCCAATAAGGCCCGTCTCCTGGAGGAAGTCCCGGAAGCGCCCCGCAAAGAGCTGGGGCTTGGTGCACTCCCCACGCTCCAGCTTTTTCCACCAGCGGTTGTTGCAGGCCTCGTACTGCTCCAGCAGCCTGGGGGAGTAGGGCCGCTGGCTGCCAAAGCAGGCTTCGTAGGTGGCTTGGAAGGCGTGGAACATGTCCTTGTCGAAATCCAGCAAGGTGTAGTCGGCGTCGAAGAGCAGGAAGCGGTAGCGTTTCATGGAGGACTCCTTTCCCATCATAGGCCCGGACCGGGCCGCATAGAGATGAACTATCTACTATGGATGATACACAAAGGGCGGCCCCTTGTCAAGGAAGCCGCCGGGAAGGAAGGCTCTATGGGAAGATTCCATCTGCGCAAATACTGTTACCTGGTGCTGTGGGCCGCGCTGCTGGCCGCCGTGGCCGGGGTGTGGTTCTTTGGGAAAGAGCCCGCCCCCCGGGAAAGCGGCCCCTCCCCAACGCCCCAGGCC
>NHCFR05603__coassemble_2013_pt1 | contig 7575 bp, 3 predicted proteins | sample NHCFR05603__metabat2_high_PE_046 | metagenome-assembled genome bin NHCFR05603
TGAGGTGGATGATGTCCTTGGCGATGGTGTAGGCCGGGGCCGCCTTGGCTCCAAACAGCAAGGTGATGGGCCGCGTGGGCCGGTGCCCCGCCTTGATTTGCCGGTACTTCCAGATGATGTACAGGGCGTTCATCTGCTGGCGCTTGTACTCGTGCAGCCGCTTGATTTGGATGTCGAAGATGGAATCCTCCTCCAGCGCCACACCCTCCCGCTGCTGGAGGGCCTTGCACAGGGCCCGCTTCTTCTCCTGCTTGATGGAAAGCAGCTCCTCCAGGGCCGCGGCGTCGTTTTGGTAGGCCAGCAGCCCTTCCAGCTGGGCGGCGTCCTTCTTCCAGCCCGGGCCGATTTTCCCCGTGATCCACTGGCTCAGCTCCGGGTTGCAGTGCAGCAGCCACCGGCGGAAGGTGATGCCGTTTGTCTTGTTGTTGAACTTCTCCGGGTACAGCTGGGCAAAGGCCTTCAGCTCGGACTTCTCCAGAATCTCCGTGTGCAGGCTGGCCACGCCGTTGACCGAGAAGCCGTAGTGGATGTCCAGGTGGGCCATGTGCACCAGGTCGTTTTCATCTAAAATGGCCACGGCCGGGTCGGGGTGCTGCTCCTTCACCCGCCTGTCCAGCTCCCGCAAAATGGGCACCAGCTGGGGCACGGCCTCCTCCAGGTAGTCCAGGGGCCACTTCTCCAGGGCCTCGGCCAAAATGGTGTGGTTGGTGTAGGCGCAGGCTTTGGACACCGTCTCCACGGCCTGGTCCATAGTCAGGCCCCGGGCGGTGAGCAGCCGGATGAGCTCCGGGATGACCATGGAGGGGTGGGTGTCGTTGATCTGGATGACGGCGTACTTGTGCAGCTCCTCCAGGGGATGGCCCTTGTCCTCCAGCTCCTTTACAATCAGCTGGGCCGCCGCGCTGACCATGAAGTACTGCTGGTACACCCGCAGCAGCTGGCCGGCCCGGTCGCTGTCGTCGGGGTAGAGGAACAGCGTCAGGTTGTGCAGGACGTCCGTCTTGTCAAAGTCGATGCCCTCCCCCACCAGGGATTCGTCCACACTCTCCAAATCAAACAGGTGCAGCTTGTTCACGCCGCTTTCGTAGCCGGAGACGTACAAGTCGTACAGCACGGCGGTGGCCTCCCCCTGGGGGAAGGGCACGGTAAAGCGCACACCGGTGGGGTTCAGCCAGCTTTGGGGGGAGAGCCAGGCGTCCGGCCGCTCCTGCTGCTTGTGCTCCTGGAACACCTGGCGGAACAGGCCAAAGTGGTACAGCAGGCCCACGCCGTCCCCGGGCAGGCCCAAGGTGGCGGCGGAGTCCAGGTAGCAGGCGGCCAGGCGGCCCAGGCCCCCGTTGCCCAAAGAGGGCTCCGGCTCCACCTCCTCCACGGCGGCGATGTCCTTGCCCGCCTCGGCCAGGGCGGCCTTCACCTCGTCGTAAAGCCCCAGGTTAATCAGGTTGTTGGAGAGCAGCTTGCCCACCAAAAACTCCGCGGAGATGTAGTACAGCTTCCGCTCCCCGGTGATGGGCCGGGCCGCCGCCAGCTTCTCCTGGGTCAGCTCCAGCAAGGCCTGGTAAATCTCTTGGTTGGTGGCGGCCAGCAGCCCCTTGGAAAAGCGCAGGCCCACCTTCTGTTCCAGTTCGTCACGCATCCGCATGAGTAGTCCCTCCTAAGTCACGGGCGCGGCCGTAGATGGTGGCAAGCCGCGCCATTTTTTTGGCAAGCTTCTTGGTGGCGCAGTCCTTGGCCATGCGCCAGCGCCAGTTGCGCCCCCCCACAGTGGAGGGCGTGTTGATGCGGGCCTCGCTGCCCAGGTCCAGGTAGTCCTGGAAAGGCACGATGGCCAAGTCCGCCACGCTGGAAAGGGCCGCCCGGATAAAGGCCCAGGTGCCGCCGGCGGCGTCCTCCAGGCCCAGGTAGTCCAAGGCCAGGCGCAAGTCCTCCTCCCCGGCGGAGGAAAGCCAGCCCCGGGTGGTGTCGTTGTCGTGGGTGCCGGTGTACACCACGCAGTGGGTGGGCAGGTTGTGGGGCAGGTAGGTGCTCTCCTCGCCGGCGCTAAAGGCGAATTGCAGCACCTTCATGCCGGGGTAGCCGCTGCTTTTCAGCAGCCGGTGCACCGCCGGGGTGAGCAGGCCCAAGTCCTCGGCGATGATGGCGGGCTCCTCCACGGCCTTGGCGATGGCCTTGACAAAGTCCATGCCCGGCCCCTTGCGCCAGCGGCCGTTTTTGGCCGTCTCCTCCCCATAGGGGATGGCGTAGTAGCTCTCCAGCCCCCGGAAGTGGTCGATGCGCAGCACGTCGTACATGGAGAGGTTGGCCTTCACCCGCTCCATCCACCAGGCGTAGCCGTCCTCCTGCATCACGTCCCAGCGGTACAGGGGGTTGCCCCACAGCTGGCCGTCGGCGGTGAAGGCGTCCGGCGGGCAGCCGGAGACCTCGGTGGGCACGTTCTTCTCATCCAGCTGGAACAGCCCGGGCTGGGCCCACACGTCGGCGCTGTCCATGGCCACATAGATGGGCGCGTCCCCAATGATCTTCACGCCCCGCTGGTTGGCGTACGCCTTGAGGGCGCCCCACTGCTGGAAGAACAGGTACTGGGTAAAGACGTAGTAGTCCACGTCCTCCTTGTACTTTTCCCGGCACTCCTCCAGAGCGGCGGGGTCCCGCAGGCGCAGCCCCTTCTTCCACTCGGTCCAGGGGCGGCCCTTGTTCTTGTCCTTCAGAGCCATGTAGAGGGCGTAATCCTCCACCCACTCCGCGTTTTCCTGGCGGAACGCCTCCAGGGCCTTTTTGTCCTCAAAGTTTTTAAAAGCCTTGCGCAGCAGCTTTTTCCGGCCGGTGCGCACCACATCATAGTCCACATGAGAGGGGTCCTCCCCCCACTCCACCCGCTTGCAGGCGCCCTTTTTCAAAAGACCTGCCTCCGCAAGCTGGTCCAGGTCGATATACAGGGGCTCTCCCGCAAAGGCAGAATAGCTCTGATAGGGGCTGTCCCCAAAGCTGGTGGGCCCCAGGGGCAGCACCTGCCAATACCGCTGTTCGGCCTGCACCAGGAAATCCACCCACTCACGGGCGGCCTGGCCGAAATTGCCGATGCCGTATTTCGAGGGCAGGCTGCTTACAGGCAGCAGCACCCCAGCGGCCCGGGTCATCCACGTTTTCTTTGCCATAGCGATGGCTCCTTTCTCTGCGCGAAAGGGGGGCGCGCTGCCCCCCGCTCTCATACTGGGCCTAGTATAGCACCACTGGGGGCAGTTTTCAAGTGAAAATTAGGGAAACCGCCTAAAAACGGTAAATTTCATAGAGGTTTATTTATAAATTTAGCATTTATTGCCCCAAGCCCTATCGCCTAAGCTTTTCCCCCGGGGGATTTTCTGCTATACTATATAAGAATGATTTTTCCAAAGAAAAGAGGATGGCTGTGCCCACAAAGCTGCAAATTTTAGAACAGTACTTTGGCTACCCCTCCTTCCGCCCAGGGCAGGAGGAGCTGATAGACGCCCTGCTGGCCGGCCGGGACGCGGTGGGCATTTTGCCCACGGGGGCGGGGAAATCCCTGTGCTACCAGGTGCCCGCGTTGCTGCTGGAGGGCATCACGCTGGTGGTGTCGCCCCTTATCTCCCTCATGCGGGACCAGGTGGCCGCCTTGGTGCAAAACGGCGTGCGGGGGGCCTACCTCAACAGCAGCCTCACCTGGGGGCAATACCAAAAGGCCCTGCACAACGCCCGGGCCGGGGTGTACAAAATCATCTACGTGGCGCCGGAGCGGCTGCTGACCCCGGAGTTTTTGGACTTCGCCAAAAGCGCGCCCATCGCCATGGTGGCCGTGGACGAGGCCCACTGCGTCTCCCAGTGGGGGCAGGACTTCCGCCCCAGCTACCTGTCCATCCCGGAGTTTTTGGCCCAGCTGCCCCGGCGGCCGGTGGTGGCGGCCTTTACGGCCACGGCCACGCCCCGGGTGCGGGAGGACATCCTCTCCCTGCTGGAGCTCCGTGACCCCTGGGTCACCGTCACCAGCTTTGACAGGCCCAACCTCTACTTTGAGGTGCGCCGCCCCAAGGACAAGCTGGCGGAGCTGCTTACCTTGCTGGCGGAGCGCCGGGAGCGCAGCGGCATTGTGTACTGCGGCACCCGCAAGGCCGTGGAGGAGGTCTGCGACGCCCTGCGGGAGCGGGGCTACGCCGCCACCCGCTACCACGGGGGCTTGGAGGACCAGGAGCGCCTGCGAAACCAGGAGGACTTCCTCTACGACAGGGCCACGGTGATGGTGGCCACCAACGCCTTTGGCATGGGCATTGACAAGTCCAACGTGAGCTTTGTCATCCACTACACCATGCCCAAGGACTTGGAGAGCTACTACCAAGAGGCGGGCCGGGCCGGCCGGGACGGCAGCCCCGCCCAGTGCTTTTTGCTGTACAGCGGGGCGGACGTGGCCCTCAACCGGTTCCTGTTCACCCACAGCGACGAGGGGCAGTACATCGAGGAGGAGGCCCTGGAGCAGCTCAACCAGCAAAACGAGGCCCGGCTCCAGGCCATGATTGGCTATTGCCACACCACCAGCTGCCTGCGGGAGTACATCCTCCACTACTTTGGGGAGCACGCCCCCACCCAGTGCGCCAACTGCCAAAACTGCGTGGGGCACTTCTCCCAGGTGGACGTGACGAAGGAGGGCCGGGGGCTTGTCTCCTGCGTGCGGTACCTGCGGGAGCGGTACGGCGTCACCTTGGTGGTGGAGGTGGCCCGGGGCAGCAAAAGCGAGAAGGTGCTGCGCCAGGGCTTTGACAAGCTGCCCTGCTACGGCAGCCTGAAGGGCGTAAAGGAAAGCACCCTGCGGGACGTGGCGCGGGCGCTGGTGCTCCAGGGGTACTTGGAGCAGACCCAGGGGGAGTACCCCCTGCTGAAGCTGGGCCCCCAGGCGGAGAGCCTGCTCAACGGCCAGGCCCGGGTGGAGATGCGGGTGCGGCAGTCCCAGGAGGAGCCGGAGAAAAAACCGGCCCGGAAGCTGCCCAAGGGCGACCCCCAGCTGTTCGACAGGCTGCGGGCGGTGCGGGCGCGGCTTTCCCGGGAGCAGAACGTGCCCATGTACATCATCTTCTCCAACGCCACCTTGGAGGCCATGGCAGCCTACCAGCCCCTGACGCCGGCGGAGCTGCTGGACGTGCCCGGCGTGGGCCAGGCCAAGCTGCAAAAGTATGGCCAGGCGTTTTTGGAGGAGATTCGCAAGTGGACGGAAGAAGACTAAAGAGCGCACCGAGCGAAGCGAGCGTAAAGTTTTTTGGTGAAGCTTTTTTTCAAAAAAGCTTCGACCTTGAACTTGACCTTATGGGCGTCAGCCTGAAAAGAAGCTAGGGAAACAGGGGCTTTGCCCCGCCTTTCCCGGACGGTGGCACTTCGCCCTCTCAGTCGCCTAACGGCGCCAGCTCCCCCAAGGGGGGAGCCAAGTCTCGCCTCCCCCTTTGGGGGAGGTGCCCCCCACAGGGGGGGCGGAGAGGGCAAGGTGCTAGCGGCCCCTTCGCATGGGCTGTGTGGAAACGCTGGCAGCTTGCCCTCTCAGTCGCCTAACGGCGCCAGCTCCCCCGAAGGGGGAGCCAAGTCTCGCCTCCCCCTTTGGGGGAGGTGCCCCCCTGTGGGGGGCGGAGAGGGCAAGGTACTAGCGGCCCCTTCGCATGGGCTGTGTGGAAACGCTGGCGGCTCGCCCTCTCAGTCACGGCTCACGCCGTGCCAGCTCCCCCAGAGGGGGAGCCAAGTCTCGCCTCCCCCTTTGGGGGAGGTGCCCTCCCTTGGAGGGCGGAGAGGGCTTCTTCAGCAGCCCCCCGCCGCGCACGTGCGCTAGCCTCTTGATGAGCACGAGCGGAGCGAGCTGCCACAGGCGCGAATCGCCCGGGGTGCAACCCCACCCCTGGAAGTTTTTGCCTGGTAAAGGGGAAAAGTGAAGTCTTTTTTAGGGATTTCTCCCTTTTTGCAGGAGAGAGTGGATGCTTCTTGCAAAATCCGCGGGCTGTGCTATAATAGATACCAAACCATAAAAACACACCGGTCCCGCCAGAAGGCTGCTTTTCCAGGGCGGGCCCGGACCAAAGCGAGGTTGTTTGTCATGCAGGAGATCCAGATTGAACGCACCAAAAATCCCAAGCAAAAGCCCACGGACCAGTCCAAGCTGGGCTTTGGCAAAATCTTTACCGACCACATGTACATCATGCCCTACAACAAGGAGCAGGGCTGGCACGACCCCAAAATCGTCCCCTACCAGCCCATTACCTTGGAGCCCTCCTCCATGGTGTTCCACTATGGCCAGGAGATGTTCGAGGGCCTGAAAGCCTATAAGGCCGCCGACGGCCGCGTGCTGCTGTTCCGCCCCGACAAGAACATCGCCCGGGCCAACCGCTCCAACGACAGGCTGTGCATCCCTGAAATCCCCGAGGACGACTTCCTCAACGCTTTAAAAACCCTGGTGTCCGTGGACAAGGACTGGATTCCCACCCAGCCCGGCACCAGCCTGTACATCCGTCCCTTTGTCATCGCCACCGACCCCTTCCTGGGGGTGCGGCCCTCTGACACCTACCTGTTCATCATCATCCTGTCCCCCTCCGGCGCCTACTACGAAAGCGGCCTGGACCCGGTGAAGATTTGGATCGAGGACGACTATGTCCGTGCTGTCCGGGGCGGCATTGGCGAGGCCAAGACCGGCGGCAACTACGTGGCCAGCCTGGCGGCCCAGGTGAAGGCCCACGACGAGGGCTACTCCCAGGTGCTGTGGCTGGACGGCGTGGAGCGCAAATACATTGAAGAAGTGGGCGCCATGAACATCTTCTTTAAAATCAACGGCAAGGTGGTCACCCCCATGCTCAACGGCTCCATTCTGCCGGGCGTCACCCGCGCCACCTGCATCGACCTGTGCAAGCACTGGGGCATGGACGTGGAGGAGCGCCGCATCAGCGTGGACGAGCTGGTGGAGGCTGCCAAGTCCGGCGCCCTGGAGGAGTGCTGGGGCTCTGGCACCGCGGCGGTCATCTCCCCGGTGGGCGCCCTGCGGTATGAGGACACCGTCATGGAGATTGGCGGCGGCGGCATCGGCCCGGTAAGCCAGAAGCTGTACGATACCGTCACCGGCATTCAAACCGGCAAGGTGGAGGACACCTTCGGCTGGACCGTGGAAGTGGAGTAAAGCGCCGCAAGGAACCGAGAAAAAAAGAAGGACACCCAGGGTTTGCTGGGTGTCTTTTTGTTTTGGGTGGGGTGCCCTCTCAGTCACGGCTGGCGCCGTGCCAGCGTCTCCGCTGCCGCGTCGGTCGGTGATGGACGCAGCCCACTGGGCTGCATCACCCGAGCCGGCAGGCGAGAGTGGACTCGCGTTAGCGAGGACGGAGAGGGCAAGTTGCCAGCAGCCCCCTCGTATGGGCTGTGTGGAAGCGCTGGCGGGTTGCCCTCTCAGTCGCCTAACGGCGACAGCTCCCCCGAAGGGGGAGCCAAGTCTCGCCTCCCCCTTTGGGGGAGGTGTCATGCCAAAGGCATGACGGAGAGGGCTTTTCCAGCAGCCCCCGCCGCGCACGCGAGCTAATGGTTCGCACAGGCGCGGCGTTCAGCCGCCGC
>NHCFR05603__coassemble_2342_pt1 | contig 6743 bp, 7 predicted proteins | sample NHCFR05603__metabat2_high_PE_046 | metagenome-assembled genome bin NHCFR05603
AGCGTGGACAGGCTGACCCTCCGTCAGCTGGATGGGTTCCTCTCGGTGCTGCCCTATGGGTACAATCACTTTGGAAGCCAGTACGAGCGGGTGCTCCCCGCCAGCTCGGTGGCCAATCTCTATCCCTTTAATTACAGCGGCAAGACCGACCCCCACGGGTTCTACCTGGGGAGGGATAAGTTCGGCACAAATATTCTTACGGACTTTGACCGCCGCTCCGATGACAAGACAAACGCCAATATTCTCATCCTGGGCAACTCCGGCCAGGGCAAGTCCCATCTGCTCAAAGGCATCCTCGCCAATTTGCGGGAATCCGGGAAATCCCTCATCGTTCTGGACCCGGAGCAGGAGTACCAAGAACTGTGTGAGAACTTAGGCGGATGCTACCTGGACTACCTCTCCGGGGAGTACGTTATCAATCCGCTTCAACCCCAGAATTGGGACGAAGACCCGGTCAACGAGGACGATGAGCGCACCCCCGAGCAGCGTGACGCTGCACCCATATCGCGTTTTCCAATAAGCGAATCGGGGAAGCTCGCTTCCGCGCCGGAAACTTCCGTTGTACCCGTCCCCGGCCCTTTTCAAAAAACCACCATGCTCTCCCGCCACATCTCCTATCTGAAAGACTTTTTCCGCTCTTACAAGGACTTCACCACGGCCCAGCTGGACACCATCGAGCTGATGCTACAAAAGCTCTACCGCCGCTTCGGCATGGACGACTACACCGACTTTTCCCAGGTGGCGGCGGACAAATTCCCCACCATGTCCGACTTCTATGACCTGCTGGAGGAAGAATACGATTTGTACGATGCGAAGAAGAAAAACCTCTTTTCCGAGGAAACTATCCAGGAGGTGTGCCTGGGGCTCCACTCTATGTGCAAGGGCGCGGAAAGCAAGTATTTCAACGGGCATACCAATATTAAGGACGACAAATTCCTGGTGTTTGGGGTCAAGGGCATCATGGAGCTGAACCGCAGCCTGCGGGACGCTCTCCTTTTCTCCATCCTGTCCTACATGACCAACGCGCTGCTAGGCGCTGGCAACTATGTGGGAGCGCTGGATGAGCTGTACCTATTCCTCACCAATCTGACGGCCATTGAATACATCCGCAATCTCATGAAGCGTGACCGGAAGAAGGACTCCCTGCTGGTATTGGCCAGCCAGAATATAGAGGACTTCCTGCAGCCCGGCGTCCGGGAGCTGACCAAACCCCTGTTCTCCATCCCCACCCACCAATTCCTGTTCAACCCTGGCCAGCTGGAGCCAAAAACGTTCTGCGATACCCTCCAGCTGGAGCAGGCCGAGTTCGAGCTCATCCGCTACCCGGAACGGGGCACCTGCCTGTACCGCTGCGGCAACGAGCGGTATCTTCTCCAGGTGCATTTCCCGGAGTTTAAGGAGGCCATGTTTGGCTCCGCAGGAGGAAGGTGACTGCGTCACAGGCAAGTCGCGGGGACGCTTGCTTCGCTGCGCTTCCCCAAAGGAAAATAAAAACTTAGTGTCGCGGAACACGACCAAGATAGGAGGAAAAACACCATGTCCGCAACCATCGGCGCGGCCCTGAAAAAGATCGCCGTAGCCCTCCTCTCCGACCGACGGAACTGGGAGAAGATCGCTGTGGCGCTGTTCGCGGTGCTTCTTCTCTTTCTGCTGCCTATCCTTTCTGTGGAGGCCATCTTCCAGGCGGACATGGACTGGGACAGCCCGGAACTGGTGTCCGCTGTGCTGGAGGAATTAGATGTGGGCAGCCTGGGCTTCTTGGAAACCTCCAACAACATTCTCACCCAGCTGCAAACCGCGTTGAAAGAGGCGGGCTTCGGATTCGACGAATTTCGCAAGGCCCAGGCGCTATACTGGTTGGCGCTGTCGCCTTACGCAGAGGAAGATGATTTCGTCCAAAAATTGGTGGGCTGCTTCGCCCCAGACCAAACCAACGAGGAACTGGTTGCCAACGTAAGCGCCGCTTTCGGGACGGACATCGCCCCGGAGGAATTCGAGAAGATCCTGGCCACCACCGCCAGCGACATGGTGGCCGTGGCACAATCTCAAATTGGCAATGTGGGCGGCCAACCCTATTGGTCGTGGTATGGCTTTGAATCACGGGTGGAGTGGTGCGCCATCTTCGCCAGCTGGTGCGCCAATCAGTGCGGCTACATTGACGCTGGGATCGTACCCAAGTTCGCGGGCTGCGGCGTAGGCGTCCAGTGGTTCCAGAACCGGGGCCAGTGGCTGCCGGGCTCCGCCACCCCGGAACCGGGGATGCTGATCTTTTTCCAGTGGTACGGCAGCGATTCTTCCATTGCCGACCATGTTGGGATCGTGGAATCTGTGGCAGACGGAAGGGTTTACACCATTGAGGGAAACTCGGGCGACCAGGTGCGCCGGAACAGTTATCCCGTGGGCTTCGGGGAGATCAAGGGATACGGCGTGCCTGTTACAGACTGAGAAAGGATGATTCTTATTACATTGAAGGAATACCTGGAGCTCCACCCGGAGGAAGGTGTGGAGCTCCTTACGGAATACGGCTATTACACACTGACCAGAGAAGAAATCAAGACCCGGCTCCACAGGGGCGGCGAGGTGCGGTCTGTCACTGGCAGGCCCATGGATTTTGACACGCTGCTTCGGCAGGAAATCCTGGATCAGCAGCCGGGGAACCCACCTCTGCTGCGAACTGGCCGGGTACAAAGGCAGGAGAAACAATGACGACCTTTCAAAAATATGTGCAATTTCTAAGGACGCAGTTCCCACCTGGGAGCCGCGTCCTTCTTACGTCCAAAGGAAATCAGGAATCACCGGTGGACAATGGTGCCCAAGGGACCCTTGCCAAAGTGGATTCCGCCGGGCGGTTTCTGGTGGATTGGGACACAGGGCAGCACACCGCCCTTAATCCGGAATACGATACCTTCCAGCTCCGCCAGCCTGATCCCATGGAGCTAAAGTTGTACTTCCCCATTTCGGCGGAATATTACAGCCGCAATCAGTGGGGCGAGCTTGTAGGTGACCCTGTTGAACTGACCAGCAGTGATCTCACGCGCCACCTGGGAGCCATTCAGCAGGCCCTCCAGGAGAACCAGCTCCCGGAGGAACGGGAGCGGGGGCTGATGCACTGGTACAGAGAAACAGATCCCCTGTCCTGGAAAGTAAAATCCGCCTTCTTCGATGTGGAACTCCATGATGGACAGCTTTGGGGCGTGGCGGATTGCCAGCTCTTGGACCCCCTGGAGGGGGATGAGCTCAACCACCTCACCACCTACCTGGCGGGACAAGCCAGTGACGGCTGGGGCGAGGGCTTCGAGCAACAGGAAATCCATGTGGGCAGGGGCTTGCTCTATGTCCACCTTTGGGATGGACAGAATTGGGAGATGTCAGCCACAGAGCCAGAGCAAAAAGAATCGCCGGGGATGGGAATGGCGCCATGATCATCACCCTGGGCAGCCTGTTCGATGGCATCGGCGGGTTCCCTTTAGCCGCCCGGCGGGTAGGCATCACCCCGGTCTGGGCAAGCGAGATTGAACCGTTCCCTCTGCGGGTGACCCAACTCCGGTTCCCGGAGATGGCTCAGCTGGGTGACATCACCAAGCTGAAGGGCCGGGACATTCCTCCTGTGGATATTGTCACCGGGGGCAGTCCGTGCCAGGATCTTTCCATCGCCGGGGCCAGGGCCGGTCTGGCGGGAGAACGGTCCGGGCTGTTTTTAGAACAGATTCGTTTGATACGAGAGATGAGGGAGGTAGATCAAAATAGAGAACGACCAGCTGAGTTTCTTCGGCCAAGATTCATGGTGTGGGAAAACGTGCCGGGAACCTTCAGCTCCGCGGAAGGGGAAGATTTTCGGATCGTCCTGGAAGAAACCATCCGTTTGGCACTCCCGTCCTGTACAGTGCCTCGACCTCCGAACGGGCGCTGGCACCCTGCTGGGGCCGTTATGGGAGATGGATGCTCTCTGGCTTGGCGAACCCTGGACGCTCAATACTGGTCCGTCCCCCAGCGTAGAGCGCGCATCTTCCTTGTGGCAGATCTTGGAGGAACGACCGCCGCCCAAATACTATTTGAGCCCGCGCGCCTGCCGGGGCATCCTCCAGAGAGCAGTGAAACGGGGCAAAACTCTGCCCCCCAAGCTGGAGTGGGCGCTGAAGGTACAGGCGGGACTCATTCCGCCTTCCACATCAACCAGCGGAACGAAGTGATCGACTCCGGAAATATTACCGGTGCTCTTATGGCGACACAGAACCTGCAGATGCAGACTTTTGTTGCGTCCTTTTCGGCGGGAGCAGGCGCGGGAGCGGGCGGCATCAGCTACTCAGAAACTGTTTCTCCCACCCTAAAAGCCTCACCTTCCGGGAACATGGCGCCCTCTGTGCTGTGTCTTTCTGACCAAGGCGGCCAGGTGATGGAGTGGTCGGAAGATGTATCCTCCACCCTTCGTGCCCAGGAACACGGTCACCAGCCCGCAGTACTCCTCTTTGACAATCACAGCCAGGACTGTCGCTATGATGGTCCTCTGCAGGTGGCTCCCACCATGCAGGAGAGCTACGGTACCGGCGGGAATAACACACCACTTGTTGTGGCAGACGGGGGAACACCCCACCTCATCCGCCGCCTGACCCCGTTGGAATGTGAGCGTCTCCAAGGTTTTCCAGACGGTTGGACAGCCCTTCCCGACGCTTCCGACTCCGCCCGGTACCGGGCGCTGGGCAACAGTGTGGCCATCCCCTGTGTGGAATTCGTGCTTGGAAGGATCAAGACCGCTATGGAAGGAGGGGAACTTTAAACGGACCTTCGGCAGCTGCGTTTCGGCATTGAGGTGGAGATGACCGGCATCACCCGGGAGAGAGCCTCTCAGGTTGCCGCGTCCTTTCTCGGCGGGGAGAGCCGGTACCTGGGCACCTATTACAAAACCTTCACCGCCACCGATTCCCAAGGGAGGGAGTGGAAATTCACCTTTGACGGGAGCATCTTCCCACAAAAGCGAAGCCGTGGTGAGATCATATCCGCGGATGCCGAATACAAAACCGAGCTGGTCAGCCCCATCTGCACCTATGAAGATATTCCCACCATCCAGGAACTGGTGCGGCAGCTTCGCCATAAGGGAGCTTTTTCCAACACCTCCTGCGGCATCCATATTCATGTGGAGGCGGCGGATTTCAATGCCAGGACCCTCCGCAACTTGGTAAACATCTTTTACAGCAAGGAAGATTTACTATTTTCCGCTCTACAGGTACAGGAGTCCCGCTGGGGTTACTGCAAACCCACCGATGAACGTTTTCTCCGGGAACTCAACCGCAAACGGCCCCAGACCATGCAGGCCTTTCAGAAGATCTGGTACGGCGGGCAGGACGGGAGCCTTGAACACTACCATGCTTCCCGGTACCACGCCCTGAACCTCCACAGCGTGTTCTCCCACGGCACAGTGGAGTTTCGCCTTTTCAACTCCACCGTGGAGCACGCGGGGAAGATCAAGGCGGACATCCAGCTGTGCCTTGCCATCTGCGCCCAGGCCTTAAATCAGCGGGCCGCCAGCCACACCAAGACCCAGACCACCAACCCGGCTTACACCTTTCGGACATGGCTGCTTCGCATGGGCATGATTGGGGATGAGTTTGCCACTGCTCGGAAGCACCTTCTGGAAAACCTGGAGGGCAACCTGGCCTGGCGCGACCCCGCCCAGGCAGAGCGTCAAAGAGAGAGAATGCGCCAAGCCGCCTTGGAACGCCTGCCCCAGCCGGAAGAATTATCCCAGCCCACTCACGATGATACCCACGCTGAACTCGATGAAGAACAGGACGAGGACCAAAGTTTTACCATGCAAATGTAACACGAAACGGAGGAATGAATTTGAAAACAAAACTCTACTTAGCCTATGGCAGCAACTTGAACCTGGGCCAGATGGCCCACCGCTGCCCCGATTCCAAGGTGGCTGGTCAGGCAGAACTGCCTGGCTACCGCCTGCTGTTCCGGGGCGGGCAGCACAACGCCCACGCCACCATTGAGAAAAGCGAGGACCACACTGTCCCCGCCCTGTTGTGGAAAGTGAGTGTTCGGGACGAAGCACTGTTGGATCGGTATGAAGGGTACCCGTACTACTACGACAAGGTGCAAATCCCGGTAGAGCTGGACGGCAAGACGGTGTCCGCCATGGCCTACGTCATGCAGCCGGGATTTGCGTGCAACAACCCTTCTTCGGTCTACCTGCACACCGTTCGAGATGGGTACCAAGCCGCCGGATTTGACCAAGCCATTCTGGACCAGGCGTTGGAGGAAACCAGGCAGGAGATGGGAGACGAACAACAGTGGAACCAGCAATTCCGCTAGACGGGAAAGGAGATGTCCTCTTGGATTACGACAAGCTAAAACAGAAGAAAGAACAACTAGAACAGGCAAAGCCCTCCATCCCCTTGGAGAAAACTCTCCAGAAGCAGCGGGAGTTCGAGATGGAGTACGCCCATAACTCCACCGCCCTGGCGGGCAATTCCCTGACGCTGGAACAGACCCGCGCCGTCCTGGATGCGGTGGACCCGCCCAAGCCGGCGCACCAGGAGGAAGAAGATTCCTCCCCAAGCGAGGAAGAAACGCCCCAGCAGACCATGTGAAATTTGAAAGCCTTTGTCCACTCTCACGGCAGGAGCTTTCTCATTTTTTGGAAGGAGATGCCCATGAACAAGACCATCACCCTGGAGTTTCCGGCAAAGAAGCTGGAGGCCCTCTCTCACTTTCTCAAGAAGAAAGACACCACCATCGAA
>NHCFR05603__coassemble_3889_pt1 | contig 4532 bp, 5 predicted proteins | sample NHCFR05603__metabat2_high_PE_046 | metagenome-assembled genome bin NHCFR05603
CGGGCAAAAAAGCCTGTATTCATGCGGGTTTTCGCCGTTTCGAGCGTCATTCCCATTCTCTCCGATTCTGTGGATATCCGGTTTCATGAAGCCGGGCGCACCAGGGGCTGCGTCTCCCCTGCCGGCGGCCATTCCCCCAGGAAATCCGCGAGCTTATCATGGGTGAGGGTACGCGGCTTTCCGGCGTACAGCGTAGACAGCGGGGAGCGGCAAGAGTATTCCTTCCAGGGATTTGCCCGGGAGGAACGTCTTGCTGTGTTTTGGCTTGAGAAGCCCAAATCATTGACACAATGCAACCAGGTGCACAGGCTCATGCGTTCCTTGCCTTGAACTCCTCGCCCCAATTCCACATGGCGTCCAGGATGGGCTTTAGGCTTCTGCCCAGCTCTGTGAGGGAGTACTCCACCCGGGGCGGCACCTCGGCAAAGACCTCCCGGTGGACCAGGCCGTTTTGCTCCATATCCCGCAGCTGGGCGGTGAGCACCTTTTGGGACACGCTGCCTATGGATTTTTTCAGCTCCCCAAAGCGCTTCGTGCCGGGCATCAAGTCCCGGAGGATGAGCACCTTCCACTTGTCGCCTATCAAGGTGAGAGTGGTCTCCACCGGGCAGGCCGGAAGGGATTCCACATCTACTTTCGCCGCCATCTCGCAGCCTCCTTTTCCCATGGCGGCCCAATGGTTACCATTTGGTAACACCGCACAATTTTGTGCCTACTTTACAGTTGGGCCCTATGGGTTTAGTATAAACGCGTAGCCAGAGGAAGTCAAGCCCAAGGGCTCCTCCCCTGGGAAAAATGCAAGGAGGAATTTCTATGTCATTGAAGAATCTGTTCCACAAAGAAGCCCGCGGGAAAGAGGCTGCCGCCGCCTGCGGCACGGCCTGCGGCGCTGGGGATAAGTAAGCTCTGATTCCCCCGGTCCCTGAGGGCTGCCCGCTCTCAGGGACCACTTCTATCCCAAGAAAGTGAGGCACACACATGGAGTATTTCGCCTTTCAATGGCATATCACCGAAGCCTGCGACCAGCGGTGCAGGCACTGCTATATTTACGCGCTGGGCAGCCACGCCAAGTTCCAGGAGATGGCTTTGGAGGACATGGTCACCGTGCTTGAAAACTGCAAGACCTTCTGCCAAAAGGCCGGGCGGCTGCCCTATTTGTACATCACCGGGGGCGACCCCATCCTCCACCCCCAGTTCTGGGCGCTGATGAAACTGTTAAAGCTTTCCAACATCCCCTTCGCGCTGATGGGCAACCCTTTCCACCTCACGGCGGATGTTTGCCGCCGGTTGAAGGACTACGGCTGCCGGAAGTACCAGCTCTCCCTGGACGGCCTGCGGGAGACCCACGACGGCATCCGCCAGCAGCCCGGCTCCTACGACGCCACCATGGCGGCCATCCCCCTGCTGCGGGGCGCCGGCATTGACGTGGCCATTATGACCACCGTATCCCGGTGGAACTATCGGGACATCCCCGCCCTGGTGGACGAGGTGGTACAAAACAAGGCGGACATCTTCGCCTTTGCCCGGTACTGCCCCTCCCAGGAAGACAGGGACGTGTGCTGCTCCCCACAGGAATACCGGGACATGATGGAGCAGTGCTGGGAGAAATTCCAGAAGTACAGGGCCCAGGGCTGCGGGACCACCTTCAACCTGAAAGACCACCTGTGGACGCTGTTCCTGTACGAGAAGGGGCTGTTTGACCCCAAAGCCTACCCCGAGGATGAATACGTCTACGAGGGCTGCAACTGCGGCAACTGCCATCTGACCATCCTCTCCGACGGGACGGTGTACGCCTGCCGCCGCATGGAGAGCAAGGTGGGCAACGCCTTCACCGACGACCTGTACGACCTTTTCACCGGGCCGAAGCTTGACCAGTACCGGGTGTACGAAAAGTTCGAGAAGTGCTCCAAGTGCGAGTTGCTCCGGTTCTGCCGGGGATGTCCCGCCGTGGCGGCAGGGTATCACGGCCACATGTACGCTCCAGACCCGGAGTGCTGGAAGGAGGTATCCTAATGAACGTGCTGGAAGCCATCCGGGGGCGGCGCTCCATCCGCAAGTACCAGGACAGGCAAATCCCCCGGGAGGATTTGGAGAAAATCTTGGAGGCCGGCTCCTTTGCCCCCAACGCGGGCGGCGGCCAGCGGGCCATTCTGGTGGGCGTCCACAACAGGGAGTTAACCAGCCGGCTGGGCCGGCAGAATCTGGCGAAGTTCGACCGCAGCCGGCTGGCGGGAAATTTCGTCTCCAAAGAGCAGCCCAGCACCATCGACGACCCCACCATTCAAAACGGGTTTTACGGCGCGCCCACGGTCTGCGTGGTCTTTGGCCCGGAGAACTTCCTCTACAGCGTGCCGGACGCCTTTTGCTGCGCGGAGTACATGGTCCTGGCCGCCTATGAGCTGGGGATTTCCTCCTGCGTCATCGCCCGGGCGGAGGAGACCTTCGAAAGCCCCCTGGGCGCCCATCTCATGGAGGAGTGGGGCATCCCCAGCCACTACAAGGCCCGGTGCTTTGTGGCTTTGGGTTATGTAGAAGGGGACTACCCGCCGGAAAAGCCCCGGAAAGACGGCAGGGTGAAGCTTGTGGGAGAGGGGAGGTAACCGTATGGACGCACAAACCTGTTTGAACAAGCTGCGCTATGTGGGGGTGCTGTCCTTTGCCACCGTGGACGGGGAGGGCAACCCCCAGGTGCGCAACATCAGCGCCATCCACTACGAGCCGGACGCCCTCTACTTTTTCACAGCCCGGGGCAAGGACTTCTGCAAGGAGCTGCTGGCCCGGGGGAAGGTGCAAATCCTGGGCTACACCCGCTATAAGGAGATGATTCGCCTCTCCGGGACGGCCGCGCCTGTGGCCCCCGGGGAGCAGGAGAAGTGGCGGGATTTGATTTTTGCGGAGCAGCCCTATCTCTCCAACGTGTACCCTGGGGAGACACGGAGCATCGGCATAGTGTTTTGCATCCGGGACATGGCCATCGAGTACTTCCACCTGGGGGTGAACCCCATCTTCCGGGAGAGCTACACCGTCGGCCAAGGGAGGGCAAAGCCCAAGGGCTACACCATTACCGAGGCCTGCATCAGCTGCGGCGCCTGTGTGGAGGCCTGCCCCCAGCGGGCCATCACCTTGGGCGCGCCCAGCGTCATCCACCAGGAGCACTGCCTCCACTGCGGCAACTGCGTGGAACATTGCCCCGTGGCGGCCGTTATACCAAGGGAGCAGGAGACCGTCCCTCCGGAAACTTAACGAAGGGTTCGTGTGGGCTTTTGGGGAAGAGCTCTCACCCTACCTTTCTCATCTTCTCCCATGTGGATTTTCGGGACGCTCTCGAGGTATACTGAAATTAGCAAAAAAGAGCCCGGTGTCACACCTGTAGACACGTTTTCATCTTACAAAGGACACATGACCATCTACGCCGCCTCCTTCGCCGCCGCCTTAACAGAGCCTTGGCTCTTCCCCATGCCGTAGAGCAAGGCGGCCAAGACGGGATAGGCCAGCAAGGGGACGCCCAGCTGGCAGAAGGTGAAGAACCCCCGCACGGCCTGGGGCTGGGTGGGGATGGCTCCCGCGGCTGGTGCCAAGTAGCCGAACAGCGCCATGCCCCCATTGAGCAGGCTCACCGCCACGCCGCTTGTGATGGTCAGCATGGAGTTATACAGGGAGGAGGTGAAGCCGTCGCAGCGGACGCCGCTTTTGGCCTGGACATCGTCCAGGGCTTCGCTGAGAAGGACACTGGCCAGGTACGTGGAGGGGATAGTCCCAAAGGCCTTGATAAACTGGCCTGCCAAAACCGCCGGCAGTGAAGTGGGAAAGACCAGGCACACCCCCAGCCCCCCGCAGGAGAGGAGCAGGCCTCCCACCATGGCCCGGGCACGGCCCAGCCGCTTGCACAGGGGGTTGCAAAGGAAGACGCCGATGCCCATGGACAGGTTGCCGATGGCGTAAAACAGCACCTGGGTAATCCCATCGTTATAGCTGCCCAGCACCCAGCTGCAATAGTAGAACACGGCGGAACTGGAGAGGGCATTCACCAGCCCCAGCAGCAGGAAATAGGCCATCAGCAGCAGCCAGGGTCGGCTTTTGGCGCAGCAGCGCAGCTGCCGGGCCAGGGAAAGCTTCGGGCGCCTCTCTCCCGCGGCTTGCTCCTGCTCGGTAACACGCTCCCGGGTGAAAAGGTACTGGAGGGCCAGCAGGGGCACGGCCACCACGGCGGTGCACACCATGACGGTTATCCAGCGGCCTTGGTCCACGCCAATGGCGGGCAGAATCACCGCGGGGAACACCACTGCCACGGTGGCGCCGGTAAGCAGCCCCTGGGCGTTGACGGTGACGGCCAGCTGGCTGCGCTCCCGGGGGTCGGTGGAGGACAGGGGGACCATCAGCGTGTTGGCGGTGCCGTACAAGGTGGCCACCACGGCGAAGAAGAACAGGTTGCTGCACAACACGGCGGCAGCGGTGAGGAAATCGTTGCCCTGGGGCACCAAAAACAAAAGCAGCGCACTGACAGGCAGCAGCGCCCCGCTGAGCAGCAGATA
>NHCFR05603__coassemble_4424_pt1 | contig 4143 bp, 5 predicted proteins | sample NHCFR05603__metabat2_high_PE_046 | metagenome-assembled genome bin NHCFR05603
AAACGGTGAGGACGCTGTTCTCGTTGGAGAGCACCGCCCGGACAATGCGCACCAGGGCCATGCCGATGCCGTAGTAGGTGGCGCGCTTGGCCTCGATGATTTTCTGGGCGGCGTCCCGCACCTCCACGCTGATGGTCTGCATCTCCTCCAGGCAGAACTTGCCCTGGGACTGCTCGCAGATGTCCGCCACGGATTTGGTGGCCACCATGGCCTGGCTCCAGGGGACGAACTCGCTGTCGCCGTGCTCGCCGATGACATAGGCGTGGACGTTGCGGGGGTCCACGGTGAAGTAATCCCCCAGCAGGTAGCGCAGCCGGGCGGTGTCCAAGGTGGTGCCGGTGCCGAACACCCGGTTGGAATTGAAGCCGGAGAGCTCGTAGGTGACCCGGGTCATAATGTCCACGGGGTTGGTGGCCACCAGGAAGATCCCCGAGAAGCCCGAGTGGGTGATGGGCCCGATGATGGACTGGAACACCGCCGTGTTCCGCTTGAGCAAATCCAGGCGGGACTCCCCGGGCTTCTGGCTGACCCCGGCGCAGATGACCACAATGTCCGCGTCGGCGCAGTCGCTGTAATCCCCGGCGTAAATCTTCATGCTGGAGGGGGCAAAGGCCACGCCGTGGTTCAAGTCCATGGCCTCGCCCTCGGCGCGGTGCCTGTCGATGTCCACCAGCACCAGCTCGTCGCACACAGCCTGGTTTAAGGCGGAGTAGGCAAAGCTCATGCCCACCATGCCGGTGCCCACCAGGACGATTTTCCGTTTATTCAAAATCATGTCGATACACTCCTTTTCCAGGGCGCGGAGGGGCCCGCGCCACAGCTTTGCTTGTATTGTACCGCGTTTTTCCAGGAAAGGCAAGAGAAAACAAGAATTTTTCTTATTTTTATTTTTCCGCTGCCCCTCTTTCCTTTTTAGCCTGCCCCACAAAGCGACAGGACATTCCCGGCCGGGCTTTTATAATAGAGAGGAAACGGGGGGGATGGCGGTGACGGTCTACGCCGATGTGCTGGTGATTGTGAACCTGTATGTGGATTTCTTCCTGCTGTGGGCCACCCGGCGGGTGCTCCAGCTGCGGGCAAAGCCCTGGCGGCTGGCGGCGGCGCCTTGGCCTGTCTGCTGCCCCAGCCCTGGTGGGCCTCCCTGCTGTGGGGCGGCGTCTCCGCGGCGGCGGTGACAGCGGCGGCCTTTTGCCCCCTCTCCCGCCGGGGCTTTTTGAAAACGGCCCTGTGCTTCTGGGTGTTCTCCCTGGGGCTGGCGGGGCTGTGCCTGTTCCTCATCCAGTGGGCCGGCGCCCCCAGCCTGGCGGTGGTGGGCCACACCATCTACCTGGACCTCTCCCTGCCCCTGCTGTTCGCCTGCACCGCCGGGGCCTATGGGGTGCTGTGGGCGCTGCAAAAGCTCTTTCACAGGGAGGACTTTGTCCCGCGGGCCTGCCGGCTGGCCATCACCTACCAGGGGAAGACCGTCACCCTATGGGCCAAGGCGGACACCGGCTGCGCCCTGCGGGAGCCCTTTTCCGAGCTTCCGGTGATTGTCTGCCAGGCCAGCGCCCTAACCCCCCTGCTGCCCCCAGGGGCTGGGGAAGGGCTCCCCGGGGAGGGCTTCCGGCTGGTGCCCTTTGAAAGCGTGGGGGGCGCTGGGATGCTGCTGGCCTTCCGGCCGGACAGCGTCCGCCTGGAACCGGCGGGCACGTCCCTCCCCTGCTATGTGGCCCTGTGGCAGCGGGGGCCTGCCGGCCCTGGCTTCCCCGCCGGGGACTTCCAAGCCCTGTACGGGCCGGACCAGTTCCCGGAGCTCTCCCCCACCCGCTGAAAAGTCCCACGCAAAAGGAGGTTTTTGCCATGTTCCCATCCATTGGCCAGTTCTTTGCCCGGCTGTTCCACAAGCTCTTCCCGCCGGAAACCCAAGGCTGCCACTACATCAACGGCCCGGAGACGCTGCCCCCGCCCCTGACCAAGGAGGAGGAGGCCCAGGTGCTGGAGAACATCCGCCAAGGGGTGCCCGGCGCCCGGGAGCCCCTTATCACCCACAACCTGCGGCTGGTGGTGTACATCGCCAAAAAGTTCGAAAGCCCCGGCGCCAGCGTGGAGGATTTGATCTCCATTGGCACCATTGGGCTTATCAAGGCGGTGAACACCTTCCAGGTGGAGCGCAACATCAAGCTGGCCACCTACGCCAGCCGGTGCATTGAGAATGAAATCCTGATGCACCTGCGGAAAAGCTCCCAGCTGCGCCACGAGGTGTCCATCGACGACCCCCTCAACGTGGACTGGGACGGCAACGAGCTGCTGCTCTCCGACCTGCTGGGCAGCGACCCCGACACCGTAAACCGGGACATCGAGCAGGAGGCGGAGCGGGCCATGCTCCGCCGGGCGGTGGACCGGCTCTCTCCCAGGGAGAAGAAAATCATGGTGCTGCGCTTTGGCCTGGGCGCCAGCAAGGAGCACACCCAGAAGGAGGTGGCCGACCAGCTGGGCATTTCCCAGTCTTACATCTCCCGGCTGGAGAAGCGCATCATCCACCGGCTGCGCCGGGACCTGGAAAAGGCGGGCTGAGAACCCCGCCCGGAAAAAAGCCGCCTCCCCCACCCAGGCAATGGGCAGGGAGGCGGCTTCCCTTTGGGCAAAAAGCGGCGCCCCTGCCGCGGTACACAACGGCAGGGGCGCCTGTGAAAGGTGAATTCACAAGGGCCGGAGGAGGGAGTGAATCAGCCCTTGCGCTTACGGAAGCTGAAAACAGAGCCCAGCAAAGACTGGGGGCGGCACATAGAGCGCACATCCTCCTGGAACAGGGCCACAGGCTGCACGCCGTTCTGCATCACCACGGGGGTGGGATGGCGGTCCACCAAAGCGTACTCGTAATCTCTTATAACAACAGGCTGCTCCACAAAATCGAACATACAATTTCTTCCTTTCTTGAAAAAGCAGAGTGTGAATGAATAAAGTTGTTTTTCACTGAAGGACAGTTTCCACACACGGCACATCCGCGGACCTCTCCTCAGCATCTATATTCTAGCATATCTGGGCTGAATTTTCAACATCTTTAGGCGATTTTTACAAAATAATTTTTGAAAACCGGAAAATTCATTTTTTCGTCGATTCGAGCGTTTCTCACCGGGAAACACTTCGATTCCTGCAAACAGCCTGTGAAAAAATTGCAAATCCTCTATTCCATCACTTTGGTAAAGCCCCAAAGACGCAAAAAAGCCCGGCCGGGAAAGGCTCTCCCTCCCCTGCCGGGCGCTGCTATTTTAGAGGGTATTTTGAGCCGCTGGCTGCTGCTTCCAAGGGGCCTGAGCCAGGTTCCGCACTTCCAGGCCCTGCTCCCTGGCGTACTGGGCGGTATAGGAGGTGCCGGTCCGCTCCTGCAGCAGGTAGCACACGCAGTAGGCGCTGTGGTCCACCAGGTAGCGGTTGCGCTGAAACAGGCAGCCCCGGTGGTACTCCTGGCTGGTGTACACCACGTTATCGGCCTGGCGCAGCAAGGTGCGGTAGACCGCGGCGTCCCGCTGGCTCCACTGGGCCTCCTGGTTCATATAGGGCAGCGCCAGCACCAGCTTGAGGGAGGGCAGCCCCATGGCCCGCATCCGCAGCACCTCCTGGGCGGCCAAGGTGTCAAAGCCCAGGGCGCCCCCTGTCAGGAAGGTGTCCACGCCCTTTTGGGCCAAATCCAAAATTTCCTCCCGCAGCCTGCGCCGCACCCAAAGCATCTCCTGCTCCGGGATGCGCCGGTGGCCGGTAAAGCAACAGCACTTTTCACGCTCCAAGGGCTTCCCCCCCTTTTTTCAAAACTTCCGCACTGTCTTATTAGGATACCAGCCTTGTGCCATTCTGTCAAATGGGCGCGGAAAAAGCGGCCCCAAAACGGGACCGCTTTCCAGGGTAAAGCTAGATTGAAACGCGAAAGGAAAATTACTCCTTGGTGCCTTCGTACACGGCCACAGCGCAGGCCACGGTGGCGCCCACCATGGGGTTGTTGCCCATGCCAATGAGGCCCATCATTTCCACGTGGGCAGGCACGGAGGAAGAGCCGGCGAACTGGGCGTCGCCGTGCATGCGGCCCATGGAGTCTGTCAGGCCGTAGGAAGCGGGGCCGGCAGCCATGTTGTCGGGATGCAGGGTACGGCCGGTGCCGCCGCCGGA
>NHCFR05603__coassemble_5221_pt1 | contig 3692 bp, 3 predicted proteins | sample NHCFR05603__metabat2_high_PE_046 | metagenome-assembled genome bin NHCFR05603
TGATTCGGGTACCGGGAGGATACTCTGCCTGGTACCGCTTGGCCTGCTGGTGCAGGCGTTCCCATTCATTCATCGTCTACATCTCCATTCTGAAATCTGATTTCCCTTCTGCCCGGTAGGAGGGCATAAAAAAAGCGACCACTTTCATGGTCGTTCCTACCTTACTCTATACACACTTTTTTCTTTCTGCTGTGTTTTCTGTACCTATTCGCCCTCCTTCCTCTACGCAATACACCGCTATACACAGATATAACCCTGCTCCATTTTAGGGAAGCCCACAAAGACGGTGTCGTACTGCTCCACGTTTTCCACGGCAGCGGCCAGGGCGGGACGGCAGGCGGTGTCCCGCATCTCCAAAGAGCTGCGGCTCTGCTTGTTGGTCCAGTCCAGGTCGGCGGCAGTGTAGGGCTGGGCCGGGGCGATTTCGTACAGGTCGCCGCCCACTGCCGCGGCGATGGCCTGGGCGGCCCTGGCGGTGACGCCGCTGGCGGAAAAATAGGCCACTAAAATCTTGCTCATACCCATGCCTCCTTACAGCTCGATGAGTTCATATTCCCGGGTGCCCACGCCCAAATCCGCGGCGACCTCGATGGTGTGGATGCCGTTGCGGCTGTTGACCCGCTCCATGAAGTGCTCCTTGCCCGGGTCGTTGGAGCGGAGCACCAAGTCGATGCAGGCCTGGTCGATGGCCACCGGATCCAGAGAGGCCAGCATGCCGATGTCCTCCATGCAGGGGTCCTCGGCCACGGCGCAGCAGTCGCAGTCCACGGAGAGGTTTTTCATCACGTTGATACAGGCAAGCTTGCCCCGGAAGTGCTCCACCACGCTGGAGGCGGCATCGGCCATGGCCTCGGGGAACTCCACGGCGCTGGCGTGCTGCTGCCAGGTGGCAAAACGGTCGTCGGTTTTTCCGGCGGAGTGAATCAGCGCCTTGCCCGCCCGGGAGGCGCAGCCGATGGAGAGCTGCTTCAGCGCCCCGCCGTAGCCGCCCATGGGATGGCCCTTAAAGTGGGCCAGCACCAGCATGGAATCGTAGTGGAGGATGTTCTTGCCCAAGTGGTTCTCCTTCAGGATTTTTCCGTGGGGGATGGGCCACACCACATCGGGACCCTGGGCGTCCAGCAGGTCCACGGGGAAGTACTTGTTCCAGCCGTGCTCCTCTATGAGCTTGAGGTGGGATTCGGTGTTGTCCCGCACGCCGCCGGTGGCGTCGCCGTAAGCGGTGTTGCACTCCACGATGGTGCCCCGTACCGCCTCTACCATGGGCCGCCAAAACTCTGGGCGGAGGAAATTCTGGTTGCCCTTCTCCCCGGAGTGGACTTTGACGGCCACCTTGCCGGGCAGCTCCACGCCCAGGGCGCGGTACAGCTCCACCACTTTTTCGGGGGTCAATTCTCTTGTAAAAAACACCTTTGCTGGCATACGCAATCACTCCTTGTGGCAGTAGGGCGCATTCCCCGCGGGCCTCTCCCGCGGGAAGCGTCACCGCTTGTTTCTTTTAGTTTCAGTATAGACCCGGCCTTTGAAAAGTGCAAATGCTTATCCGCTATGTTGTAGCATAGATAAAAGGAATGGATTTTGCGGCGGCGGGTAGACCGGAAGGTGGTCCGCAACATCCCACAGGACGGCGCGGCGGCGCTGAAACCCGAGAAAAGCCCGGCGTAATGCTGGGGATTTCTTTTTTTGGCATATCACAGCGGAATTACCTGTAAAAAAAAACTCTAAAAAACACAGCGGGAAGTGTTGTAATCCTTCCCTGTTTCCGTTATACTGGAGACAGTTCTTGGCACGGGAGGACTGGTATGGATACCCAGGTTACCTTTGGCATCCTCGCGGGCTGTGTGGCGTTGGCCGCGGTTTTGGTGCTGCTGTCGCTCCACATCCTGCGGCGGGAGCCGAAAGATTTGCGGGAGCGCTCGAAAAACGGCGAGATTCTCCTTTTGACCTTTGCGCAAATCATGGCCCTGTACAACGCCGCCCCGGAAAAGTGGGAGATGCAGGTGGACAGCCCCACCTACTACCCCCACGGGAAGGAGCGGGACGGCCTGCTGGTTTTTATGCTGCCCAAAGAGCGGAAGCGCTACCGGAAGTGGTTTGACTGGCGGCTCTCCCACGGGGAGGACGCCGGCCAGTTCCAGATGACGGCCAAGGCGCTGCTCTCCATGCAGGAGGACTTGGCCGGCCATTTGCAGCGGCTGCAGCAGAGCAATGAGAAAGCGCTTCGGGAGTCCTTGGAGGCTGCCCAGCGCATTTTGGACAAACAACAGCAAGAAGGGGGGCGCGGAAACCGGCAAGCATGAAAGGCCCGTTGACGTTACATCCCCGAAACAGGAAGAAAGAGCAGGTGTTTTAGCATGGAATTTCTGTTGCCCTACCTCCCCATTCTCATCCCCGTCCTTGTGATTCTCGTCATTTTGCTCATGGGCTATGTGAAGGCGCCGCCGGACCAGGCCTACATCATCTCTGGCCTGCGGAAAAACAGCCGCATCCTCATTGGGCAGGCGGGCATCCGCATCCCCTTTTTGGAGCGGCTGGACAAGCTGTACCTGGGCCAGATGACGGTGGACATTAAGACAGAGCAGTCCGTCCCCACCAACGATTTCATCAACGTATCCGTGGACGCGGTGGCCAAGGTGCGCATCTCCCCGGAGGAAAACGGCATCCGGCTGGCGGCGAAAAACTTTCTGAACAAGAAAGGCAACGACATCGCCATGGATTTGAAGGACTCCCTCCAGGGCAACATGCGGGAAATCATCGGCACCCTGACCCTGGAGAAAATCAACACCGACCGGGATTCCTTCTCCGACCAGGTGATGCAGAAGGCCTCCCGGGACATGGAGAAGCTGGGCATTGAAATCCTCTCCTGCAACATCCAGAACGTCCAGGATGAAAACGGCTTGATCCAAGATTTGGGCGCGGAGAACACCTCCCTCATCAAGAAGAACGCCGCCATTGCCAAGGCCCAGGCGGACAGGGACGTGGCCATCGCCCAGGCAAACGCCGACAAGGCCGCCAACGACGCCAAGGTGGAATCCCAAACCCAGATTGCCCAAAAGCAGAACGAGCTGGAAATCAAGCGGGCAGAGCTGAAAATCACCGCCGACACCAAGAAGGCTGAGGCGGAAGCCGCCTACGAGATTCAAAACCAGGCCCAGCAGAAAATCATCGGCACGGCCACGGTGGACGCGGAAATCGCCAAGACCGCCCGGGAAGCCGAGCTGAAAAAGCAAGAGGTAGAGGTGGCCAAGCAGGCCCTGGACGCGGAAATCCGGGCCAAGGCGGACGCCGAGCGCTACCGGAAGGAGCAGGAAGCCCAGGCCGCCCTGTTCCAGCGGCAGAAGGACGCGGAGGCCAAGCGCTACGAGCAGGAGCAGGAAGCGGAAGCTGTGAAAAAGCAGGCGGAGGCCGCCCGCTTCGCCAAGGAGCAGGAGGCAGCCGGCATCTCCGCTGTGGGTAAGGCGGAGGCGGCGGCCATCCAGGCCAAGGCGCTGGCAGAGGCCGAGGGCATCGACAAGAAGGCCGAGGCCATGAAGAAGTACGGCCAGGCCGCCGTCATTGAGATGGTGATGAACGCCCTGCCGGAGATTGCCAAGAATGTGGCCCAGCCCCTCTCCAAGGTGGACAAGATCACCATGTACGGCGAGGGCAACAGCGCCAAGCTGCTGGAGGACATCATCAACGGCACCACCCAG
>NHCFR05603__coassemble_9503_pt1 | contig 2572 bp, 4 predicted proteins | sample NHCFR05603__metabat2_high_PE_046 | metagenome-assembled genome bin NHCFR05603
GAGTATGTCCGATTTGAAACCGGGCGAAGGAATTTGAAGGGATGGAACCGCCGGGCTGGCCCGGAAGGCCGATTTTGCGCCCTTCAGAGGATGATATGGGTTAGTCCTTGCCCCGGAATCCGTGAAATGCGGATTTCCGGTTTTTCTATGTCCGGGGTGGAAACACCCGGAACAGTGTTGAAAAACCCAGCCCGCCTATAAACAATTAAGGAGGCGATTTTGAGTGGCAGTCAAGGAAAAGATCAGAATCAGAATTAAGGGGTACGACCATCAGCTGGTGGACCAGTCCGCCGAGAAGATTGTCGCCACCGCAAAGCGCACTGGCGCCCGGGTTTCCGGCCCTGTGCCGCTGCCCACCGAGAAGCAGATCATCACCATTCTGCGTGCCGTCCACAAATATAAGGACAGCCGGGAGCAGTTTGAGATGCGCACCCACAAGAGACTGATCGACATTCTCCGGCCCAGCAACAAGACCGTTGAGGCTTTGATGGGCCTGGAACTCCCCGCCGGCGTAGAGATCGAAATCAAGCTGTAATCCGGCCTGAAGGCCGTCTTTCAGCTTGACTTCGATGGGAGCAAATGCTCGCGGACTCACGTCCGCGTTTTCGGCAGAGCCGAAAAACCGCATTTCTCCCGGGGCGAACTCGCTGGAAGAGTGCGAGACAGTCTTTGATTTTAAACTACTCTGGAGTAGGAGGGTCATGTTGGAGGGATCCAACCAATAACTCTACAGGAGGAAAAGAAAGATGGAAAAAGGAATCATCGGCAAGAAAATCGGCATGACGCAGATTTTCGATGAAAAGGGAAAGGTCATTCCCGTCACCGTAATCGAAGCCGGTCCCTGCGTGGTAACGCAGAAGAAGACTGTGGAAAACGACGGCTACAACGCCGTGCAGATCGGCTTCGGCGACCAGAAGCCCCAGCGGGTTTCCAAGCCCCTGGCAGGCCACTTCAAGAAGGGCGACGTCGCCCCCAAGAAGACCCTGCGGGAGCTGCGGCTGGACGACATCAGCGCCCTGAACGTGGGCGACCTGATTAAGGCCGACACCTTCGAGACCGGCGAGCGCGTGGACGTTACCGGCAAGAGCAAAGGTAAGGGCTACGCCGGCGTTATCAAGCGCTGGAACTTCCGCCGCCTGAAGGAAACCCACGGCACTGGCCCTGTTGCCCGCCACGGCGGTTCCAACGGCGCCTGCTCCACCCCCTCCCGTGTGTGGAAGGGCCTGAAGATGGCCGGCCATCTGGGCGCTGAGACTGTCACTGTGCAGAACCTCACCGTCGCCAAGGTGGACGCCGAGAACAACCTGATTGCGGTCAAGGGCGCCATCCCCGGCCCCAACGGCGGTATCGTCGTGGTCCGCGACAGCGTGAAAGCGTAAGGGAAGGAGGAAACAAGCATGCCTAGTATCGCAGTTTTGAACATGCAGGGCCAGGAAGTTGGCCAGCAGGAGCTCTCTGAAGCCGTGTTCGGCATTGAGCCCAACGTGTCTGTTATGAACGACATGGTGAAGAACTATCTGGCCAACCAGCGCCAGGGCACCCAGTCCGCCCTCACCCGGAGCGAGGTCTCCGGCGGCGGCAAGAAGCCGTGGCGCCAGAAGGGCACCGGCCGCGCCCGCCAGGGCTCTACCCGGGCTCCCCAGTGGACCCACGGCGGCATCGTGTTCGCTCCCAAGCCCCGGGAGTACCGCTACGCCTTGAACAAGAAGGTGCGCCGCCTGGCTATGAAGAGCGCCCTCTCTTCCAAGGTGCGCGACAATGAGATGGTTGTCATCGACCAAATCACTGCCGATTCCTATAAGACGAAGACCATCGCCGATATGCTGAAGGCGGTGGGTTCCGAGAAGAAGGCCCTCATCGTCCTCTCCACCATGGATGAGAAGGTGATTGCTTCCGCCCGGAACATCCCCGGCGTGAAGACCGCCCAGGTCAACACCCTGAACGTTTACGACATCCTGGGCGCCGACAAGTTTATCGTCGTCAAGGATGCGGTGGCTAAGATTGAGGAGGTGTATGCGTAATGGCAGCACAGGACATCATTATCCGCCCCATCATCACGGAAAAGACCATGGATGGCAACAGCCAGAAGAAGTACACCTTTGAAGTGAGCAAGACTTCCACCAAGATCGACATTAAGCGCGCTGTGGAAGAGCTCTTCGGCGTTAAGGTCAGCAAGGTGAACACCCTCCATGTTCGCGGCCACATGCGCCGCCAGGGCCGCCACGAAGGCTATACCAGAAGCTGGAAGAAGGCCGTCGTCACCCTGACTGAGGACAGCAAGACCATCGAGTTCTTTGAGAGCATGATTTAACCTTCCGCCGGCCCAGGGCCGGGGAAAATCATGAAAGCCCAAAGATGGGCATGAATGGGGGTGCGCCGCCCCCGCAAAGCCAATATAGGAGAGTGAAAACCAAATGGCAATTAAGACTTACAAGCCGACCACCGCGGCAAGGCGGAACATGTCCGTAACGGACTACACCAGCCTTTCCAAGAATGGTCCTGAGAAGAGCCTGCTGGCTCCTCTGGATAAAAAAGCCGGCCGCAACAGCTACGGCCGCATCACCGTCCGCCA
>NHCFR05603__coassemble_9650_pt1 | contig 2548 bp, 1 predicted proteins | sample NHCFR05603__metabat2_high_PE_046 | metagenome-assembled genome bin NHCFR05603
TTTGAATTTTTTCGGAAGTATCCTTGGCTACCTGCTCTGGTTTTTATACACGATCTTTCGGAACTACGGCGTAGCCATCATTTTGTTTACCCTGATTTTGAAGGTAGTGCTCTTCCCCATGAGCATCAAGCAGCAGAAAAGCATGGCCTCCCAGACGAAAATGGCGGCCAAGCAGAAGGAGCTGCAGAAAAAGTACGCCAACAACAAGCAGAAATATAACGAAGAGCTGATGAAGCTCTACGAGAAAGAGGGCGTGAACCCCAGCAGCGGCTGCCTGGTGTCCTTTTTGCCGCTGCCTATCATGCTGGGCATTTATTACTCGGTGATCATGCCCCTTTCCAATACCCTGCACATCTCTTCCGAGGCCATCTCTCTGGCCACGGATTATATCTCGAAAATTCCCGGCATGGTGGCCTCCGCCACCAGCGGGGGCGGGCTCTATTCCGAGATGGAGATCATCCGGAATTTTGAGGCCCTGAAGGGGAGCCTGACCATGTTCACCCCCGAGGACCTGGAGAAGATCGAGTTCTTCTCCCAGGGCTTCCACTTCTTCGGGCTGGACCTGCTGGCCACCCCCTGGGGCTCCGCCTTCCTCACCTTTTTGTGGGTCATCCCGGTGCTCTCTCTGGTGAGCAACTTCGGGATGCAGTTCTACATGAGCCACAAGCAGAAGCTCCAGGGCCAGGACCAGCCCGGCTGCATGAAGGGCATGATGTATGTGCTGCCCCTCATCAGCGTGTACTGGGCGTTCATCATGCCCGCGGCCGTGGGCTTCTACTGGGTGATCTCCTCGGTCACCAGCTTTTTGCAGACTTTGGTGATCAACCGGTATTTCAGCGTGGACCAGATGACCGCTATGGCAGAGGCCCGCAGGGCCGCCACCCTGGAGCTGGCGGAGGCCTCGGTAAGGCCGCTGCCCGCCTCGGTGCAGAAGGAGCTGGCCGACCGGCTGGCCGCCGGCCCCCAGCAGAAGCAGGGGAAGGACGACCAGGCCAAAAAGCAGGGCCAGAAAAAGAAAAAGAGCGGGAAGAGCTCCGGTGACTCCAGTACGTATGTAGGCACGAAAAAGTGAGTGGAAAGGATGGAAAGCCATGACAAGAGAAGCCATTGCTAAGGGCGAGACCGTAGAGATCGCGTTTGCCAACGCCTGCCGTGAGCTTGGCGTGGACACCACCGAGGCGGAATGTGAGATTTTGGAGATGCCTACCAAAAAGACCTTCGGCCTGTTTGGGGGCAGCCCCGCCAGGGTGCGGGCCTATATCGAGGAGAACAAGCCCGCCGAGGAGGCGGCTGCCTACCTGAAGAACATCCTGCGGGAGATGGGCCTGCCCGGCGTGGAGATCCAGATCCAGGAGGAGGAGGCCGGCGCGGCCCTCACCCTCAGCGGGGAGGACGTGGGCTTCATCATCGGGCACCGGGGCGAGACCCTGGACGCCCTGCAGTATCTGGCTTCCCTGGTGGCCAACCACGTGGAGGACTCCTATTACCGCATTACCCTGGACGTGGGCAACTACCGGGAGAAGCGGAAGGAAACCCTGGAGGCCCTGGGAAAGAAGATGGCGGCCCGGGCGGTAAAGACCGGCCGGAACTCCTCTTTGGAGCCCATGAACCCCTACGAGCGGCGCATTATCCACACCGCGGTGCAGACCGTGCCCGGCGCCAAGAGCTGGAGCGAGGGCGTGGACCAGGCCCGCCATGTGGTCATCGGGCCTGAGGGGGGCGAGAGGCCCCAGCGGCGCAACGACCGGCGCGGCGGCCGCAATGACCGTGGCCGCGGTGGCCGCGGCGGATATAACGACCGGAACCGCCGTCCCCGCAGTGACCGGAGCCGTCCGAATCCGGCTCCCCGGGCAGAGGGGCCCAAGGCGGATGACCCCAACACCCCCATCTATGGGCGGATTGAAAAGAAATAAGCAGCTTTGGGGCGGCCCTGCGGCAGCCCCTTTTTTGCGTATTTTCCTGTGAAATTGTGGAAAAGGGAGGCTCTCTCATGGAAAAGACCATTGCGGCCATCTCCACCGCCCCGGCGCCGGGGGGGATTGGCATTGTGCGCCTCTCCGGACGGGAGGCGTTCTCCATTGGGGAAAAGGTGTTCCGGGGCGTCAGCGGGAAGGCCCTCTCCCAGATGAAGGGTTACACCGCCCAGCTGGGGGCCGCCTTCGACGCCGCCGGGGAGCGGCTGGACGACGTGGTGGCCCTGGTGTTCCGGGCACCGAAAAGCTACACCGGGGAGGACGTGGTGGAGCTCTCCTGCCACGGGGGGCTGTATGTGACCAAGCGGCTGTTGCAGGCGGTGCTGGATGCCGGGGCCTCCCCTGCCGGGCCGGGGGAGTTCACCCGCCGGGCCTTTGTAAACGGCAAGCTGGACCTGGCCCAGGCAGAGGCGGTGATGGGGCTCATCGGCGCCAGCGGGGAGCAGGCCCGCAGGGCCGCGGAAGCGGGCAGCACCGGCGTGCTCTCCCGGCGGATTGCCGCCATCAGGGGGGAGCTGCTGGAACAGGCCAGCCACCTGGCGGCCTGGGCGGATTTTCCCGAGGAGGACGTGCCC